>Ga0209181_10010226_pt1 | contig 12215 bp, 2 predicted proteins | sample MAT05_FD_187208 | JGI IMG/M metagenome (GOLD analysis project Ga0209181, IMG submission 187208) | Freshwater microbial communities from Lake Fryxell liftoff mats and glacier meltwater in Antarctica - MAT-05 (SPAdes) (version 2) | ecosystem: Environmental > Aquatic > Freshwater > Ice > Liftoff... | reverse complement strand
CCGGGTTTCCCCAACGGTCGGCTGCCTGGCAGTCCAGTTCGAACGACCGCAGCCCGGCAGCTTGATCGGAGAAGCGGCTGGCCGCCATCGACCCATTGCTGACGCACGGATCTCAAAATTCGGCGCCCGTAAGCCGACATTGATTTCGAACGATCACGGCCTTTCTCGAACTTTTCCCTAGCGATAGTCGACGGTCAAAATCCGCATCGATAACCTTCGGCCTTGATTCTTCGCGAAGCTAAATCTGAATCGTCTCGCGCTTCACTTCTGCGTCGAGAGCGCAACCTGCCAACCTGTGCCGGGCGCAGCGCCTAGTCAAACGCATCGTGGGCTGTGCACAAAAAGTGCACCGGCGTCCATCGCCTCCCGCCCGGCTGCCTTGCGCATGCGGTGATCCGGCCCGTGCAGCGCCGCGTCAGGGTGGCTGTACAGAGTCATGCCGATTTGCGGCATTAATACAGTGCTTCTCGCCGCATCCACTTGGTCCAGCAGCCGCCAAAGTCACCTTCCGCCTGTTGCTCCTGCGTGACAGGTGGCTTTGCACCAGCAAATTTGCGACTTTTGAGCTCTGCAAGCGGCCGCTTCGCGTGACCAACAGTAACTCGTCCCCCCCGCCCTCAGTGCGGGGCTATGCGTGCCGATAAGCCGCACAGCGACCTAACGCTAGCTGAACGGTCGCTGCACCCCCCGTTGAAGGAATCTCCATGACCCGCACTGCTGGCCCCCTGCTTGGGCCGCTGCTTCGCTGCACGCCAAGCCGCGCCTTGCCCCTTGGCGCCGTCGCCAGCGCCGCGCTTGCGCTTTTTATGGCTGTACCTTTGGGCGCGCAAGCCCAGGCCGCCCCCGCCGCACCGCCGGCATCGCCCGCGCCTCCCACCATCGGCGACGTGCTGCGCCAGACCCGGCCCGTCGACGTGCCCGCGCCCAAGCCGGCCCCCGTGCCTGCGCTGGGTGGCACCACGATCGAGCCGCCCCTGCAGCGCCTGCCCGGCGGCGGGGCGCAGGTGCAGGTGGACAGCATCCAGATCGTCGGCAACCGCGTCATCGACACCGCCGTGCTGGCCGCCCTGGTGCAGGGCGACGCCGGCAAACGCTACGACCTGGCTGGTTTGGAAGGGGTGGCCACCAAGCTCACCCGCCACTACCGCGCCCTGGGCTACTTCGTGGCCCGCGCCTACGTGCCGGCGCAGGAAATCAAAGACGGCAAGCTCGTGCTGCGCGTGGTCGAAGGCAACTACGGCCAGTTCATTCTCAGCAACAAATCGCTGGTGCGCGACGACATCGTGCAAGGCCTGCTGGACGACATCAAGGACCGCGACATAGTCAGCCTCGACACGCTGGAACGCGCCATGCTGATCATCAACGACACCCCGGGCGTGAAGGTGGTGCGCGCCGACGTGATGCCGGGGCAGGCCGTGGGAACGTCTGACTTCGCCGTCGGCACCCAGGCCACCGCGGCAAGCGGCGGCTACCTGCTGCTGGACAACCACGGCTCGCTCTACACCGGGCGCACCCGCCTCTCGGGCAGCGCGGACTGGAACAGCCCCAGCGCCCGGGGCGACCGGCTGACCGCCAGCGGCATGGTCAGCGACCGCAGCGGCCTGCTCAACGGCCGGCTGGCTTATTCCGGACTGATCCGCACTGACGGCAGCCGCGCCGAGGTGGCGCTGGCCCGCACGCAGTACGAACTCGGCCAGACCTACGCTGCGCTGAACGCCAGTGGCACCGCCGACGCGCTGGAACTGAACCTCAGCCACCCGCTCAAGCGCACCCGCAACCGCAGCATCGAAGCCACGCTGGGCACCAGCTACCGGGCGCTGCGCGACGAGGTCGCCTCCACCGCCACCGTCACCAAGAAGACGGCCGCCACGCTCACCGCCGGCATCAGCCTGAAGGCCGAAGAGACCCTGCTCGGCTTCGATGGCCTGACCACTGCCGGCGCCAGCATTACGGCCGGCCAGCTCGACTTCAAGGACGCCGCCGCGCAGGCGCTGGACGCCGCTGGCGCCCGCACCCAGGGCAGCTACGCCAGGCTCAACCTAAACGCCGCCCGCGTCAGCCTGCTGCCGATGGGCTGGAGCCTGAGCACCCAACTGCGGCTGCAGGCCGCTCTGAACAGCAAGAACCTGGACGGCAGCGAACGCCTGGGTGTCAGTGGCCCCGGCGCCGTGGCGGCGTATGCCTCGGGTGAATTGAGCGGCGACCATGCCGCTGTGCTGCGTGCCGAAGTGGCACACGCACTGCCAGTGCCAGCCAGCCTGGGCGTGCAGCTGAGTGCCAGCGCCTTTGCCAACTACGGCTGGGCCCGGGCCGCCAAGGCAGCCGTGGCCGCAGGGGCCGGCACCGACCGCGAACTCGCAGACGTGGGTCTGGGCTTGAACGCCACGCTGCCCAAGGGCGGCTTTGCGCGCCTGCTGGTTGCCCACCGCGTGAGCGGCGGCGCGCCCACCAGCGAACCCACGCCGCGCACCAAAGCCTGGCTGCAGGCCGGCATCATTTTTTGAACGACGCGATCCCTGCGCGTTTCCGATCAGCCTCGATTTGACCCCGCCGGCCCGCACACCCCGCCGCCGCGCCACCCGAAAGAAAGCACCGCCATGAACAAGATCCATCGCAAGGTCTGGAACGTCCGCCGCAACGCCTTCATGGTGGTGGCCGAGAACACCCGCAGCTGCGGCAAGAGCAGCGCGAGTGGGGCCAGCGGCGCCCTGCTGGCTGCCGTGCTGTTGGCCGGTGGCGTGCAGGCGCAAAGCCTGGCGACCCCGCCACCTGCCCCTGCCGTCACAGCACTCCCCACTCAGCCCAGCGTGGTGGCCGGCGCCGCAAGCGTGGTCAGCCAGGGCAGCGCGATGACCGTGACGCAGAGCAGCGACCGCGCCGCCATCAACTGGCAAAGCTTCAACATCGGCCGCGACGCCAGCGTGCAGTTCGTACAGCCCGGCGTCGGATCGGTCACGCTGAACCGCGTTACCGGCAACGAAGGCTCGGTCATCAACGGCGCGCTGCGCGCCAATGGGCAGGTGTTTTTGCTCAACCCGAACGGCGTGCTGTTCAACGCCGGCGCGCGGGTGGACACCGCTGGCCTGCTGGCCAGCAGCTTGAACATTAGCGACGCCGACTTCATGGCCGGGCGCACGAACCTCAACAAGACCGGTACGGTGGGTGGCGCAGTCATCAACCGCGGCACGATCAACAGCGCCGACGGCGGCTATGTCGCGCTGATCGGCGCGCAGGTCAAGAACGACGGCGTCATCAGCGCCACGCTGGGCAACGTCACGCTGGCGGCGGGCAATCAAGCCACGCTGAACTTCAACGGCAACAGCCTCGTCGGCGTGGTGCTCAGCGAGGGCGCACTCGACAGCCTGGTGGCCAACGGCGGCGCCATCCGCGCCGATGGCGGGCAGGTGCTGCTGACCGCCAGGGCTGCCTCAGGGCTGCTGGACGGCGCGGTGAACAACACCGGCGAGGTGCGGGCCCGCACCATCGCCCATCACGAAGGCCGTATCGTTTTGCTGGGGGATATGCAGAGCGGTACCGCTACCGTGGCCGGTACGTTGGATGCATCTGCGCCTGATGGTGGCAACGGTGGCTTTATCGAGACCAGCGCGGCAAACGTGAAGGTTGCAGACGATGTCAGGGTCACCACCGCAGCACCAACCGGGCAGACCGGCACTTGGCTTATCGACCCGACCGACTTCAACATCAGCGCTGGCTCGGGCACGCAAGGCTCGTCGGGCATTGGCGCGGCTACCTTGCAAACTGCGTTGACTGCCGGCAACGTCACGATCCAGACCGTGGCGGCTGGCACCGGCAACGGTGACATCAACGTCAATGCACCCGTCAGCTGGAGTGCCAACAAGTTGACCCTGGAAGCCCATGGCGACATCAACGTCAATGCGGTGATGACGGTCAGCGGCGCCAGCACCCTGGATGTGAAGGCGGGTTACAACGGCAGCGCCTACGACAGCAGCAAGTTCTTACGCACCAAGATGAATGCCGACGGCAGCTTCAGCGGGCGGGTCGACATCGACCGCGCAGGCACGGGCATCCTCAGCATCAACGGCGAAAGTTACACGCTGATCAACAGCCTGGGCGCTGAAGGCAGCACCACCGGCTTGGATTTGCAGGGCATTAAAGGTGGCCTGACAGGCCGCTATGCAATGGCCAGCAACATTAACGCCAGTGCTACCAGCGGGTGGACCAGCGGGGTGACTGGAGAGACCGGTTTTATGCCGATATGGACCCCTGGCACGAATGGGGGGCTGAATGGGGCTGTCGCGTTCACGGGCAGCTTCAATGGCTTGGGCCACAGCATCAGCGGGCTCGTCATCCATCGGGGAGTCACTGACTTCACCGGCTTATTCGGTTATGTCGGGCCAGCTATCAATGGCAGCAGCCAGGCCGTGCAGAACTCGATCAGCAATTTAGCCTTGACTGCGGTCAACATCTTGGCAAAAGACAGTTCCGGTTCGCTGATTGGTAATAGCGAACTCGGTGCGCTGGGCAGCGTGCGAAATGTCTACGCCAGCGGCACATTCCGAACCGGCGGTGTCTACACCGGCGGCCTGGTCGGCACCATGGGCAGCGGCAACATTGAGGAATCACAGTCGGCAGTCAATATGACCAGCACCAGCCGCTTCACTGGCGGCTTGGTCGGCGCGCTCACCGGGGGCACTCCCAGCCCCGGCAGGGTGATTTCCTCGTCCGCCAGTGGCACCGTCAGCGGGGCCGGTGAGGTCGGCGGGCTTATCGGCTTCATCAATGGCGACGGTGCCATCGTCAGCAAGAGTTTCGCCACGGGAGCCGTCACCTCCACTGGCGGCTTTATGAACAATGCAAGCTACACAGGCGGGCTGGTCGGCTTTATGGAAGGCGCTTTGATCAGCGAGTCTTATGCCACCGGCAATGTCAGTTTCTCCAGCCCGGTCCCGGGGTCAGGATTCACCGGCGGGCTGATTGGCTTCATGGGTGGCTCGACTGCGTCGCTGCTGAATGTTTATGCCACGGGCAACGTCACCGGCACCAAAGATGTGGGCGGGCTGGTCGGCATGGCCTTCGGCGGCAGCATCCGCAATGCCTATGCCGCAGGCCTCGTCACCAGTCAAGTTGACGATGGTAATGGCGGCTTCGTCCCTGGACAAAACGTGGCCGGATTCCTCGGCCAGATGAAAGAGCCCGACCTTTTTGCCACCATCCCCATCTATCAAACCACCATCACTAACAGTTTCTGGGACGCCACCAGAAGCGGTCAGCCAACGGTGGCCTACAACGATAACTCGACCCCAGGGGGGGTACCGGTCGGGAGCACTGCAGGCGTCATTGAAAGCCGCAATACGGCAGCGATGAACACCACTACCACTTTCACCGGCGCGGGCTGGAACTTCGCACTCGGCAACGGCGTGTGGGCGCGGCGTGATGACATCAACAACAAGTATCCGGTGCTGCGCTCTTTCGGCTACACCGACCGGATCGCGGCCATCGACCTGTCGTCCACATGGCTTGCCACTACGGCCACTGCGGCACCGACATTTACCACCAGTGGCTTGGTCAACGGTGACACGGTCGATCTGACTCAAACTGGCAGCATGCTCAGCGCGTCTTTCGCTAACCGTGGCTTTTACGACGCATTCCTGGTGCGCGCAGAAAACAATGCTGGCGACCTCGTCATCAACCGCTCGTTTGGTTGGGACAACTTCCAACTGACTCTGGCTGCCACAGGCAACATCAACGTCAACGGCGTGCTACAGGCCACTGGCACCGGCAGCTTGGCTCTTCAATATGGGCACAGTGCGGTCGCGTTGAACAACACGTCGGACTATCGCGTTGCCAACAGCACATCGATCAGTCTGCCAAACGGGAAGAACTTCTCCACCAAACTGGGCAGTGACGGCACGACGATCACCTATGACGTCATCAGCACCGTGAGCGAGCTGCAGGCCATCGCACTTGGAGGCTCGTACGCAGTCGGCGCCGGGATCGACTTCACAGGCCAGAATTTTGGCGCCATTGGCACCACGGCTTCCAACATTTTCGCGCCGCAAGGATTCACCGGCAAGTTGGCAGGCCTGGGCCAAACACTGTCAAACTTGAACGGTCGGCAAGGTCTGTTCGGCAAAATTGGCGACGCAAATGCTGTATCGACAGCGACACCTTTTGTGCGCGATTTGATTCTCAATAACTTCTCGATTCAGGCTGACTACACCGACTTGTCGTTCGGCCAGGCCGGCGCTCTGGCGGCAACGACAGCCGGTCGTTCAGGCACGAGCAGCACACCCACTATTATCAAAAACGTTCAGGTGGTTGGCGGCACGATCACATCGAACTTTCGTACCGGTGGGCTCATTGGTGACATGTCATACGGAACTCAACTCTACGAGAGCAGTTCCTCAGCGACGGTGCAGGGCACCAATGTGGCGGGCGGTGCCGGTATAGCAGGCGGCCTAGTCGGCCGGATCAATCACGACTCCTCTTATCCCACAACGGCGATCGAGCGCAGCTACAGCACCGGCAATGTGACCGGCGTCAGTCATACAGGTGGACTTGTTGGTGATGTCACCCGTGGCAGCATCTTGCGCGACACTTACGCGACAGGCAGTGTCACGTCAAGTGCTGGAAATGCGGGCGGACTCGTCGGACTACTGCGCGAGTCGCAGGTGACCAATAGCTATGCGGTCGGTGCTGTGAGCGGTGTAACCCCTGGCGGACTGATCGGCCGGATCACTGGAAACTTGGTACTGAGCACCGTCAGCAACAGCTTCTGGGATACACAGACCAGCGGACTTGCCACCAGTCCCGGAGGCTCGGGTGCGGTTGGCAGGACCACAGCCCAGTTGCAGACATTGGCGACCCTCAGCGGTGCGGGTTGGAATATCTCCGGCAGCGACGGCGCCTATCCGACACTGGGTTTCGCGGACACACCAAACCCCACAACTGTGTGGGTGATGACTGCCCCCGCAACGCCCGTCACTTTTTCTCTCTCCAACCTCAACACCGGCTACACCTACAGCGGCTTCGCCTACAGTCTGGACAGCCTCTGGAGCCCAACGTCCATCTTCGGCGGCATGTACAACTCCTGGGTGCTGGGCACGGATTACACGTTCCAGTACGGCGGCAATTCAGTGACTGCATTCACCAACGCAGGAACGTACGCCAGCTTGAGCGTCAATGTCATTAAAACCGGCTTTGCCGCAGCGAGCAGTGGCAATACGACGGGCTCTTTCACTATCGACCGTAAAGCCTTGTCCTTGACGGCCACGAAGGTTTATGACGGCAGCACTGCCCTGAGCGGCGCGCAAGTCGCATTCAGTGGTTTGGTGGGCAGTGAGACGCTGACCTACACCGGTGCCACGGCCAACAGCAAAAACGTCGGCACAGGTAACTTCGTTGCCGCGATCACGCTGGCTAACGGCACGAACGGTGGCCTTGCCAGCAACTATGCGCTGCCAACCCTGAACGCGTCCAACGCCATCGCGTCGATCACCGCCAAAGCGCTGACCGCCACTGCTGCTGCCCCCAACAAGATTTACAACGGCAACACCACCGCAGCGCCGACCTTGACCATCATCGCCGGCTTGGTGGGTAGCGAAACCCTCACCGCCACCGGCACCGGCACGTTCAACAGCAAGGACGTGACGACCGCCTCCACCGTCACCGTGAACAGCATCACGCTGGCTGACGGCACCAACGGCGGCCTGGCCAGCAACTACAGCCTGGCTGCTGGCCAAACGGCAGCGGCCAGCATCACGCCTGCCGCAGTGAACGCCAGCGCCTCCGCTGCGAACAAGGTTTACAACGGCGACACCATTGCGGTTATCACGCTGACCAACAACAGCGGGTTGGTGGGTGCTGAAACGCTCACCGCCACCGGTACGGGTACGTTCAACACCAAGGACGTGGCGACGGCCAACACCGTGACCGTCAACAGCAGCGCGCTGAGTGATGGCACGAATGGCGGACTGGCGAGCAATTACCAGTTGACCGTCACCAACGCGTCTGGTGTAAGCGCCACCATCAGCGCACGGCGGGTTACCCTTGCTGCGCTGAGTGGCGCCAGCCGCGTTTACGACAGCACCACTTTTGCCGCCGCCAACCTGCTGGGCCTGGGCGGCGTGCTCACCGGCGACACGGTCAGCCTGAGCGGCAGCGCCACGCTGGGCAGTGCGAACGTGGGCGCGCAGGCACTCAGCCTGGGCAGCCTGGGCCTGAGCAACAGCAATTACACGATTCAAGGCGTCACGCCCAGCGGTACTGTGCTGGTGACGGCGCGACCGCTGACGCTGGCCGCGTTGATCGGCGCCAGCCGCGTGTACGACAGCACCACTTTTGCCGCCTCCAGCCTGCTGGGCCTGGACGGCGTGCTCACCGGCGACACGGTCAGCCTGAGCGGCAGCGCCACGCTGGCCAGTGCAAACGTGGGTGCGCAGGCGCTCAGTCTGGGCAGCCTGGGCCTGAGCAATGCCAATTACACGATTCAAGGCGTCACGCCCAGCGGTACGGTGCTGGTGACGGCCCGCCCGCTGACCCTGGCCGCTTTGATCGGTGCCAGCCGCGTTTACGACAGCACCACTTTTGCCGCCGCCAGCCTGCTGGGCCTGGGCGGCGTGCTGACCGGCGATACGGTCAGCCTGAGCGGCAGCGCCATGCTGGCCAGTGCGAACGTGGGTGCGCAGGCGCTCAGTCTGGGCAGCCTGGGCCTGAGCAATGCCAATTACACGATTCAAGGCGTCACGCCCAGCGGCACCGTGCTGGTAACGGCCCGCCCGCTGACCCTGGCCGCTTTGATCGGTGCCAGCCGCGTTTACGACAGCACCACTTTTGCCGCCGCCAGCCTGCTGGGCCTGGGCGGCGTGCTGACCGGCGATGCGGTCAGCCTGAGCGGCAGCGCCACGCTGGGCAGTGCGAACGTGGGCGCGCAGGCACTCAGCCTGGGCAGCCTGGGCCTGAGCAATAGCAACTACACGCTGCAAGGCGTCACGCCCAGCGGCACCGTGCTGGTAGCGGCTCGCCCGCTGACGCTGGCCGCTTTGATCGGCGCCAGCCGCGTTTACGACAGCACCACTTTTGCCGCCGCCAACCTGCTGGGCCTGGGCGGCGTGCTGACCGGCGACACGGTCAGCCTGAGCGGCAGCGCCACGCTGGGCAGTGCGAACGTGGGCGCGCAGGCGCTCAGCCTGGGCAGCCTGGGCCTGAGCAATAGCAACTACACGCTCCAAGGCGTCACGCCCAGCGGTACGGTACTGATCAACCCCCGGCCGCTTACCTTGGCTGCGCTGAGTGGCGCGTCCAAGGTGTATGACCGCACCACCGTAGCGCCAAGCAGCTTGCTGAGCCTGGGCAACGTGGTGGGTAACGACAGCGTGACCCTCAGCGGCAACGCAGTCTTGGCAGGCATGGGCGTGGGCGCACAGGCCTTGAGCCTGGGCGACCTGGCGCTTGGCAATGGCAATTACACGCTGCAAGGCGTGGCGCCCAGTGGCACGGTGCTGGTCACGCCGCGCATCCTGCAGATCAGCGTCAGCGTGGCAGACAAGATTTTCGACGGCAGCCCGGTCGCCAATGCCAGCTTCACCGACAACCGACTGACCGGTGACCTGTTTAGCGTGCAAGGTAACGCTGCTTTCCTGGACCAGAACGCCGGGGCGGCCAAGCCGGTGACAGTCACTGGGCTGGGCCTGGCGGGCGCCGATGCCGCCAACTATCAACTCAGCGCTACGGCTGGCCAGGGCACCAGTGGCAACCTGGCGCCCAAGCCGATCAGCTACACGCTCACCGCACGCGACCCGGCCAGGCTTTACGCCGCTACCGGTGGCGCGCTTGTCAGCGCGGCGCAGGTGGACCAGCTGGTGCTGCAAAGCTGGGCTGGCACGGTGGCGGGTACGCCAGCCGGGCAGTTGAGCTACACCATCTTCAGAGCCGGCGTGGCGGTGACGGAGATCAAGGAAGCCAGCATCTACGAGATCCGCGCCAGCTTTGCCAGCGCCGACCCGCACTACGTCATCGACCCGGCTGCCAGCCAGCCGCTGACCCTGCTGGTGCGAGACGACGGCGCCGTACAGGCCACCATCGCCCAGGTGCAGCGCATCGAAGTGCCGACGCAATTGGTGTTGTCGACGATGCCGACCATCACCGACCTGGGTGCCAGTACCCCTGCACCGCGCACGCCGAACGTGGTGTTCACGCCGCCGCAGTTGCTCAGCAGCTTCCGCAACGGCGCGGGATTGACCGTGCTGTCTGCCCCCCGTGCCGGCGAGCCGGCCGATGCCGTCACGCTGACGCAGGCGCGCAGCATGCTGGCCCCGTCCGGTGGTGCTTCGGGTGCAGGCGCCGGTACTGGCGTACGCAGCGGCACAGGCACCGGCGCCGGCAGTGACGGCATGCGCGAAGTTCGGGTGCCGGTCAGCCGCAATTCCCTGGCCGAGATCGTGAACGGCGGCGTACGGCTGCCCGACGGTGTCGAGCAAGTGCTGTTCGTGGTGACGACCGACTGAGCGCGCCGTGCCGCGCCGGACGGCGGGGCTGGCAGGCGTTCCGCCAGCCCGGCGAGCCGCGCTTGGCAGCCGATTCGAGAAGATCGGCGTCACGATCAGGTTTCTGCTGCTCAAGTGACCGCAGGCCCCGCCATAGCGGCGGGTCGGTCGAAGCGAACTTGAAAAAGCGGGTCGCAAACGAACTTGACCATCCGCATATACCCGGGATAGCACTGGCTGCGCTCTAGCTTCTGCAAGATCAAGTCTCGCCAACAAAGCATCCGGCTGATCTAGTCGGTCGAAAACGGCTGCCTGCTTGTGACGATCATGGCCGTCGACAAGCGCGAAGATGGGGTGGTGTGCGAATACTCCGTGGTGCTCCGTTGGCTGCAGCGGCCGACATATCGAAAGCGCTGCCTGGTGCGCTCAGCAAGAAGGAAGCGTCTCTGAGCAGGAGCACGAGGCAATAGTTGTAAAAAACTTGACCGGCACCACCGCCTGGAAGATGCTGCATCGGGAGGAAACGGCCGCCGTGGTCGTAGTCGCCAGCAAACGCGATCCTCAGCTTTGAACCGGCATTTGGGCTGCGCTAAAGCGGCCGACCGCCGCTGACAGCAACTGGCCGATACCGGGTTTACCCGGCCTGTTCCGGAAGCTGACCATGGCCGGCCGAGCCCGCGTATCGAAAGTCAGCTTACAGGCCCGACTTCGTACTCACGCTCTCGGCCAGGACCCGACGGTCGCGAGCGACCGCTTCAGCGCAATCCGGTTCGATGACGCCTACGCTTCTCCTTGGCGCCAATCGTCAACGAAGTCGATGTTCGCAACTTCGCCTTTGTGCCAAAGCGATGCATTTACCAAAGGCGTTCCCTATTTGTGGCGTTGGTGGCGCGACACCGACGGGTGCGTTCGCGGCCATGGTGCCGACCGCGATGCCGTGTCGCGATGGGTGTTGCGATCAGTATTGCGGTGTGACGCCCACGCCCATCGCCGCGTCCGGGCTGCGATAACGCTGCGCCAGCGCCAGCGACTGCATGCGCAACACGCCCAGGTCGCTGCCCACGGCCACCAGCGTCATGCCTTGCGCCAGGTAGCGCCTGGCGTCCGCTTCGGCTGGCGACAAGATGCCTATGGGCTTGTCTGCCGCAGCCGCAGCCGCCTGCACACTGGCAATGGCCTGCTGCACCTCGGGGTGGTTGGGCTGGCCCAAATGGCCATAGCCGGCGGCCAGGTCTGATGGGCCGACGAACAGCGCATCGATGCCCGGCACAGTGGCAATCTCCCGGGCTGCGGCCACGCCAGCGCGGCTTTCGATCTGCACCACCACCACGATCTGCTCGTTGACGGTGCTGAAGTAGTCAGCCACCTCGCCATACCGGTTGCTGCGCTGGGACACCGATACGCCGCGCACGCCTTGCGGCGGGTAACGCGTGGCAGCCACCGCGGCCTGCGCCTGTTCGACGCTTTCGACAAAGGGCACGAGAAAGTTGTAAAAGCCGGCGTCCAGCAAGCGCTTGATCTCCACCTTGTCATTGCATGACGGCCGCACCATCGGCGCGCTGGGGCTGTCCTTCAGCGCCATCAGTTGCGGGATCAGCGACAGCACATCGTTGGGCGCGTGTTCAGCGTCCAGCAAAAGCCAGTCAAAACCAGCTCCCCCCAACACCTCGGTGGTGATGGGGCTGCCCAGCGAGACCCAACAACCGATCAGGGTCTCGCCGGCCTTCAGGCGCTGCCGAAAGCGGTTGG
>Ga0209181_10010225_pt1 | contig 12215 bp, 10 predicted proteins | sample MAT05_FD_187208 | JGI IMG/M metagenome (GOLD analysis project Ga0209181, IMG submission 187208) | Freshwater microbial communities from Lake Fryxell liftoff mats and glacier meltwater in Antarctica - MAT-05 (SPAdes) (version 2) | ecosystem: Environmental > Aquatic > Freshwater > Ice > Liftoff... | reverse complement strand
GGTTGAGCCGAGTGTTTCGCTCTCAACCCTAAACCCTAAACCCTCATCATTTATGGCTGGTTCTAGCACAATCTGCTCCCTTGGCATTCCCTCAAACGCCCGCTCGAAAATGGCATTCGTGGCATACACGATGTCGGGCCTGCTGCGCCAGGATTTTTTAAGTATGTTTTCGTCTTTGACCCCGCCCGTGGCGCGGATGATGGCTTTCATAAGGGCAGGTTCAGCACCTCGGAAGCCGTAAATGCTCTGCTTTGGATCGCCAACCCAGATGGAATGCCTGGCTAGTTGGCTGATTTGCAGGAAGATGTCGAGTTGAATGGGCGAGGTGTCCTGGAACTCGTCCACGAGCAGGAGGTCAAGTTCTTCGCGGAGGGTTTCGCGCACGGTTTCTACACGCAGCAGGCTGCTGACGTAGGTTTCCATGTCGGTATAATCAATGAGGCCGCGCTTTTTTTTGTATTGCGCGTACTCGTGGAGCGCATCGGAGGCAATGTCGAATACTAGGTAGATATATCCTCGCAGGTCATCGCGGAATTGCGGGTGCTGGTCGTGGCTCAGGGCGATTTGCCTAAGATCTTCCATAAGATCGCGGCTTTTCGCCCCAGGATTGGTTTTGGCAATTTTTACCCATTCATGCCAGTACAATTCGCCACGATATTTGAGTTGGTTTTGGAATTGGCGCAGCACTTCGGCAGCATCGCGGGTGACCTTGGTGGTGTCGGCCTCATTCGCATCGAGGGCGGCCACGGTTTGATCAATGGCAGAAAGGAGGCGGTTGTTCCAGACTATTGGATCGGTGTTTTGGACGGGCGGGAGCAGTCGTTCAAAGCTAGACCAAGAGCGCAGCTTGCTCGTTTCCAAAATTGTTTTGTCAAAATTGTTGGCCCTGGCCACATCAGTTAGGTTGCGAATATCGCGCCGCCAGTCGTAGGCTTCGCCAATGCTTTTTTTTGTCAAACCCAAGCGATCCGCGAGCAGGGTCATGTGTTCGATACGTTGTTCGGTCAGGACCTGGGAAAGGGATTCGTTGAACAAGCGTTGCTCGTCGCCGTCGGCTATGATTTCTACCAGTGGCGACACCCCCGCTTCAAAAGCGAAACGTTGCAATAGCCGTGTACCAATGCTGTGAACTGTGCCGATTAGCGCTTCGCCGAGTTCGTTGGCGGCTTCGGTCATGCCTTCTTTGAGGAGACTGACGCGTACACGTTCCTGGAGTTCGGCAGCGGCTTTTTTGGTGAAAGTGGTGGCCATGATACCTGCTGGGCGCACGCCGTTTTGCAACAGCGCAACCATGCGCTGGGTGAGCGTATAGGTTTTCCCAGAGCCGGCTCCAGCGGAGAGGACCTCGATGTTTAGTTGTTTACCCGCTGAAGCCTTGCTGCCCTCCAAGTCTGGGTAGGCGGGGGCGATGGCGGATTGTTCACTGATTTGGGTATTCGACACGGATTTGCTTTTGTATCGGGCGAAGGTCGAAAAACGCCGGGAGTATTTTGGGCCGTGACAAAAAGTTGTAGGTTCGCACTGCAAAAAAGTTCCAACAATTAGAATGCTGGAAATGAACTCGCCTACGATAATGCTAAAAACCTTCGCCCTATTTGTCTTGCTTTCCCTGTTTTCATGTAATTCTCCCGAAGCCAGACTTGAGCGTTTGCAACACGATTTTTGGGAAAAATTTGCGCGGCAAGATTTTTTTGAAATCAAGTTGAAAAACGAAGTGCTGCATCTGCCGCTCCCGCCTTCAAATGCACCCTCCGAACAACAAAGATTATTGGCTAAAAGCCTTCAAAAAGAAGCATATTCTATTGAAGAACAACAACTTAGCACAGAAAAGCAAAAGCAGTTGTTACAACTCCGTGCAGCTTTGGACGATTGTGTGGCACACGCTGGGAGTCCATTTTTTGACCCAAATCGCTGCGTTGTTTTAAGGTATTTAAAGCAGTTTTCAGATCACCCTGAGCTTTCACTGGTACTCGAAAATATCCCAGACTATTATGCCCAAATTGAGCAGCGTTGGCAAACACCCGACGCCCGGTTTATTTCAAAAGCAGTAATGGAATCACAAACCACGCTGGATTTGTTGAGTCGGATGGAAAAAGAATCGAGTATGAAAATCGCTGCCCAAACAGGAGCAGCAAGGGCGGCTGTGAAGGACTTTATTGGTCTTTGTCAGAGTGCGATCTTGCAGTAGAGCGAAATTTATTTCTTACCTGATCATTGGAGAAATGAATTTCGCCCTACTATATGGACTTTGCCTGATTCTTGTCGGCAATAATCTCTTTGAGCTCCTTCAAAAAGGCATACTGCTGCGGGAGCACCCGCTTGAAAGCTTCCTTCACGGCGACATAAGTGCCTTTTTCAAAATCAACCACCAAGTGTTTGATGTGGAGCCTGGCCTTTTCTTTTGCCACACGGAAGTCCTCATACACCAGGGCACGAAGGGACGGAATCTCGTGCCAATCCGCTTCAATCGCGATGGCTTTGCGGGTATCGCCGTTGGCATCGGCCACAGGATCTAGTTCAATATAACGGGCCGCAAACCGTTCCGGTTCAGTCTCGTCACCAAAAGGGGCGGAAAGCGAACCCTCACTTTCCTGGTTCGGGAAAAACACTTCAAGGCCGTTTTCACGCACCCTGTAAATGATCACATCCACTTGTTCTGTCGTTTGCACCATGAAAAATTTAGACTGGAACGCTCTGCAATGAAAAAGGTTGGCAAATTTGGGTAGGCAAAGGACGGAAATATTTTTCACTTCCAAAGGAGCCGAGAAAGCTAGGGCGGAACCCGCCCGTCGCACTGACTTATTTACAGTGAGTTTTGGAGAAGGTTCGTATCGTGGTTTCAATAAAAACCGCGTAGCGGTGACATTTTGGTAGCCCGCAAGGGCGTTTGGGGAATAGGAACCGCGTAGCGGTGACATTATGGTAGCCCGCAAGGGCGTTTGGGGAATAGGAACCGCGTAGCGGTGACAATGTATCGCCGGAATAATGCCACCGCTACGCGGTTCCGAAAAACATTGAACGCTGGCGCTACCATAATGTCGCCGCGATGCGGCTTTTCTGAAACCTATCCAAAACTCAAGTTATTTAAGTTCGAGTTAGGCGAAACAGCTAGGGCGCACAAAGAAAAAGCCGCCAGAACGCTTGCGCGACTGACGGCTAATAAACCCCAAAAAACCAAATGAAAACTGATGCAAAGGCCGGAAAAATTTTTGAGACTGTCAAGTGTTTTTTAAAAAAAATTCTCAAACAGCTCCTTTTTTTTTCAACAGTTGGGAAAGGCCCTTGGAATCGGCCTCTACATAATCCGCACCGGCCTCCCATAGTTTTTGACCATGACCATCATGGATGTGGGAAGCGCCTAGAAATCCAATCGTTTGAATACCAGCACTTTTAGCGGCTAAAACACCCGTTACGCTATCCTCTATTACCAGCGTTTCGTGGGGCAAAAGCCCCAGTTTTTCTAGTGCAAAAAGGTAGACATCGGGCCATGGTTTTGGTTTCGCCACCTGCTCGGCAGAAAAAATAAAACCATCGAGATTTTTAAACAAACGCAGCTTTCTCAAGCATTTTTCCACACCAAGGAGGCTGGCGTTAGAAACCATGCTTTTGGGCACCTTTAGGCTTCTGAACAGCGGGGGCATCCCTCGTACCGCACGAAGCGATTGATAAAAGCCCTTATCGTGTTCATCGCGAATTTGTTGAATAAAACCTTCGGGGGCATTGAAACCCTCCTCCTGCTGAAGCACAGTCAAGATGTCGCGGGTTAATAGGCCCGGGAAACGCATGTTGTAGGCACGCTCCTCTAAATGAAGGCCATGCCGCGCAAGAAGCTTCAACATGATTCGGGCGCCAACAATCTCAGAATCTACGATCGTGCCGTCATTGTCGAAAAAGACGTGTTTGATGGACATAGCTCAAAAACGAAAAAACCGCAACAGTGCCTACGCCTCTTGCGGTTTTTGTTTAAAATCTTACGCTGGGTGGCGATATTACCGCCCGAAATCTAACACGGAGCTGCGATTGTAAAGCATAAGCAACACTGCCGTGAGAAAAAACAGGCCCATAAGGATATAGAGAATGCAGTATCCCTTGCCACGCGAGTTTTTGATGTCTTCCATATTGTCCTGCAAAATTTTGTGGTGCGAAAAATGTGGGGCAAAAGTAGGAAAGCCCAAATCACATTCTGATAGAACTGCGTTTTTTTTCGCAATTTCAGAATGGTTTTAAAAAAGGAGCTAGGCTTCCAAAAAAATAATTTTAGGTAAAATTGATTTTTTTCAAAGTCTAATCCCTTGATTTCCAAAAAGTTTAGAAATTTGTCTGGCGAAAAGCGGCATGTTTTATGCTAATGTGTCGCCAACGCAAGCGTTTTACAATGAGTTTCTTTCTAGATGATCCGGTTCTTTTTTGGTTGGTGTGGGGCATCTTCACACTGGCCGGCACCATTATCGGGTGGTCGTTGCGCGCCAACACCTCCGAAAAAGAGGTGCGTGGAGCACTGAACCGAATAGAACAGGAAAAGAATACTTTGGCAAGACTCTATACCCATGTAAAACACCAGCACGATTTGCGCGAAGCCGATTTTCGCCGGGCCTCTTTGGATGTTGAAAAACTCCGCGCCATCGTACAACTTCTTGAGGATGAACGTGCTACGCTTTTGCCAGATGCGCCTTTCAATGCCGCACGCATCGCCAACGCAGAATCTGCTGCGGCACAATATGCGCAAAAAGTAGCAGCACTTGAGGTGCTGGCAAAAAGCCTTCGCAACCAAAATACTGAACTCAGCGAACAACTTTCCGCCACCCAAAAAGAGATGGGCGATTGGGATACGCTTTACCGCGGTTTTAAAGCCACGCAAGAGCGCTTGGCCGCCTTCGAGCAAAAATCCCTAGTGCTCGAATCGGAGCGTGATAAACTCCGTCAACAACTTGGCCAAGCTCTTTCAGAGGTGGAAATGCTTCAAATTGAGCTACAGCAAAAGCCTGAAACTCAATTTCAAAAAATAAAAACCTCCCGAAAGGGAAGTGTAGCGGCGCCTCAAATGGATGATTTGAAAAGCATCAAAGGAATGGCGGCATTTGTAGCACCCCTGGCAGGAATGGGTATTTCGAGTTTCGCCCAGATAAGCCGCTGGGACGATGATGCGGTGATTGCCGTGGCCAAAACGCTGGACATAAGCCCAGGTAAAATCTATCGCGACGACTGGGTAGGTCAAGCGCAGCGCTTGGCAGGGGAGCGTAGGTGAGCTGGAGATATTTTGATATTACGTTGAGCTAAAACATTTGCAATCCGTCCTTGAATGCGATTATTGCCTCAAAAACTTCCCCCATTTCCACAATATGGACCATTCGTGGCGAACCCGAAAATACGGTCGTTGCTGGGCCCCAAAGTCGCGTCGGCCTTGTTCGACGCCCTTCAACATACTACCTTCAAAGTCGAATATCGGGACACCCAGTATGTTTTTTGCATATTTGATGGCCGTCCATTTAAGCAAAACTGCAGCGCCTGATGAGCGCAGTGCAGGGTCGTCTCCGCTCATCAGGTAATAGGCCGAACTGCTGTCCCAGACGAGGAGCGCGGCAGAATGCACTTGTCCTGTGCTTGGGTCGGCGGCAAAAAACAGTTTACAGCAGCCCTGATCTGAAAGTGTGGTGTAAATCCGCTGCAAAAAAGCAAAACCAATGGGTGGTTCCAGCCCCTGCCGTTCAAAACTGTAGCTTACCAATCGGTGTAATTCAGACAAAGGCAAATCGTGACGGATCGTCAATCGAGCCTCTGCTGTGCGGATTTTTTGGCGATAGTTTTTTTCTATATTCTTGAAAATCAACTCCTCCGAAGCTTGAAGTGGCAGCACATAAGAGTAGAGCGTAGTTTGCTTGAAACCCTGCCAATAGAACGGCAACCAGTTCGTGACCGTGTAATTGAAGTTTTGCTCAAATGCTGCAAGCCCCTTCGGGAGTTGTGATATCAAGTCTTCATAAAGCCGCATTTCCCATTTCAGGGAACGGTATTCCGGCAAGAGATAAGGCCCCATTTGTTTGCAAAATAGGTGCATGGTCACATAGCTCCAACCTAGTTTTTGCTTCAAAAAATAGGGTAATGCGGCTACGATGCGATCGCCTTTCTGCACCAGGGCAGCATCCCATGATCCTCCCTCGCACACCACATCGAGATACCAAGGCTGCATGAACAGCGGCAAGTCGGGCGCATTGGCGGCAAAAGATTGGTAAGCTTCGCGGTGTTGTGCGTTCATTTTGAATACGAATTTACTACAGATGTCCTGGATAGTCCGGATGCGTAGGTATTCACCATTTCAGATAGAATTATAGTCCTGTGTTTATCCGCAGAAAAAAGCCTCCCTCGCCCAAGTGGTTCCAAGTCCATTCGCAGCGGATAGATTTGTCGTAGTAAAGCACAAAATCAAGTCCGGGTCCAAAGCCATAGAGCACACGATTGCTGAGTGGGTTGGTGGCAGTGTAATAGGGGTCGTTGGCCCAACCAAGGTCGTTATTAAGCGCAAAATAGATTTTTATGGGCATCTTCCGGTACGCCTTGATCGGCATAAAACGCCCCAAATAAAACACATCTTCTAATACACGAAAGTGCCATGAAGTACGCAATAAACCAAAATCCAATCCGTCCACCACATAATAATCATACCCGCGCACCAGATTGCCGCCGTATCCGAGTGCTTGGTTGTTGCTCTGCGGGGGTTGGCGGCGCGGAAGGCTGGCGCGGACTTTTCCAACGAGTTCGAGACTCAGCCATTTATTGAAGGAAAAATATTGGTTCCATTCCGCAAAGGCCCGGAAGAGTTGAAGGTCGTCCGAAGGTAACAGACCGTTTTTTCTGATTTCAATAAATGCACGCCATCCCTTCAGAGGGTAGGGCCGAATGTCGCGATAGTCGAACGAGAGCGAATATACCGCACTGAAATGGCGCTGGCGGGTTGCACCTTTTAAAAAATAATCTGGGTTTAGCACCTGGGCCACCGTATCGGCTATCTGGTTGTCGCGATATTCGAGTGTAAAGGATTGGCTTTGGAACAGTTTGGGGCGCGAGATCAAGGTGACAGAAGCCAAAATCTGCTCCAACTGCCAGGTTTCGCGCACTTTCAAGAATTCTAGTTTATTGGCCGTGGTCTTGTACGACAGTTCGTGGGCTCGGCTGTATGAAAGGCTGGCTTCCAAGCCAAGTGTGCGGTTGCGGTTGAGGCCAGGGCTTCGGTAAGCGAGTTCGTAGCGATTGGTAAAACCGAATTGGGCCTTGGCCTTCAGTGCATCTGCCCGGCCAGTGAGGTTGAGTTGACTCCAATCAAGGCCGTAGTTCACCCGATTAAAAGAACGATTGAACTCGTTCCACCAAACGTTGAAATTGCGGTCTGAGAGCGAAAGAATCGGCACGGGGAATACATACCATCCTTCCGAGATCCGGATTCGCAGAACTACGCGCCCTTCGCTGCCCCATTCCGCTACACTGATGCTGGCTTCTGAAAAAATGCCAAGGTTCATGAGGCGGAGGCGGTTGCGCTCCAAAACGGCAGGAAGTCCTCTGGTGGGAAGGGAATCGCCCACAGCGAATTCCAATTCCCTTAGAATGGTGCCCACTTTTGTCTTTTTATTTCCCTCGATATTGATTTTTTCTATTACAATAATAGATTCAGAAAGCGAGTCCGACTGCGCCGCAAGCACAATTGGACAAAAGAAAAACAGGATTAAAATCTTGAAATTCAGGTAACTAGAAATGAATCGGCTAAGGGGCATCGTGTTTTGTGTTCTTTTGACAGGATTTGCAGGATTCTACAAGATTGACCGAATTTAGAGTCCTTGATTGTTTCTGCACAGAATCCTGCCAGTCTTGTAAACCCTGTCTAAGCGCGCACACACTTTTCAAGGGCAGAACAGTTGTCGAGTAAAATATTGCCTTTGTATTTGAAAAAGACCCCTGGCGCATAATCCACCTCGAAGAGCAACTGGGTTGCATTGGCTGAAGGGCTAAGATCAAACTTGTATTGCCGCCAATCTGCATGGTCAATCAATGGGGATGTGGCCAAAAGTTCACTTTTCCCACCATTCTCCAAGAAGCCAAAGATTCGTAATCTAGTGGGTTTGTTGTAGCCTACATATTTGGGCGCGTGGGCAAGATAGAGGGTGAATGTGTAGCACTTCCCGTTGAGGAGTGGCTCAGACAATGTTTGTGTAATATCCTCTCGGGTGCCGTCCTCCCGAATTACAAGACCGACGCAGGTTTTGCCTTCTTGGGCCGGGAACATGATTTCCCAAGCCCCGGGTAGAATGTCCGGCGTGCTTCCTTTATAGGTAAAGTGCCAACCTTTTGGACATTTACCAGCACCCGGAGCATCTTCAAAGGAAGGGTTACGGAAGTATATTTTCCCCTGAGGTTGCCATGAACTTGCAATCAGAGGGAAAAGAAACAAGAGCAATTTTTGCATCAAAAAATGGGTTCGAAGTTTGGAGAAGGTGGATTTGGGAGCTTTATGAGGGTTTATGAAGTTGATAAGGGTTGATAATATCTGCTCAAAAAATAAACCCTTATCAACTTCAAAAACCTTTCAAATTTTTCTCTTTCAAACCCATTTGTTACCAGAACACTATATACAGTGCTGCCAAAATACCTACAATGAGTAGTGCGCCAATGGCAAACGTTTGAGAGGTCTTAAACATCGAAACGTCCACTTCCATTGCCTTTGGGTTGTTTTTGCTTTTAGGATCTACCAGGCTGATGATGACCATGAGCGCAACAAGAATCAAGAAGGCATAGCCCATTTGATTTAGGAAGGGGACTTCGGGCATATAGGTTTTAAAGGCAATTCCCAAAGGAATGGTGGCTAGTGCTGCCACTAATGCTGCATTAGCGGTGGCGCGTTTCCAGAAAAAGCCCAGCAGGAAAATAGCCACCACTCCAGGGGAAATTAGCCCTGTAAATTCTTGGATGAACTGGAAGCCCTGTTCGAGCTTTTGCAATTGAGGTGCTACCAAAACTGCAATAGCCATTGAAATCAGGATAGTCCAACGGCCCACTCTTACTTGTTTTTCCTCGCTCGCTCCTTTTTCCACATACTTATTGTAAAGATCGAGCGTGAAAATCGTAGCAATTGAATTTGCTTTGCCTGCCAAGGAGGCCACAATGGCTGCGGTAAGGGCTGCAAACGAAAGACCTTTAAGGCCAGGGCCAAGCAAATTAAGCAGCACTGGGTAAGCTTTGTCGGGCTTCACTTCGCCTGCCGCGTTCACCATCTCTTGTTGAAACATGCCTTTTTGGTAAAGAACGTACGCCGCAATGCCCGGCAACACCACAATGACTGGCATCAGCAATTTCAGGAACGCCGCAAAGAGAAGACCGCTGCGTGCTGTTTGGATATTGGCACCCAAGGCCCGTTGTGTAATGTACTGGTTGCAGCCCCAATAGTTCAGATTGGCAATCCACATAGCGCCAAACAAGACCGTAAGGCCCGGAAGATCCTTATAATATTTGTTCGATTCGTCAAATATCATGTGGAAATGGTCCGGCGCTTGCTCTTTGATGAGGCTAAGACCAGCGATTGCCCCTTGTGTTCCAAACTGTTGCGCCACTAGATCAAGCGCGAGATAGGTCGTGAAGAGTCCGCCCAATACTAGAATTGCCACTTGAATAACATCGGTGTACCCAATCACTTTCATCCCGCCCAGTGTGATGAAAATGGCAAAAATTGCCAAAAAAAGCGCACACACAGTAAAGCCATTGACGTGCAACCAGGGGATTCCAAACAGGTTAAAATCAATATTGAAATTGGTGATCGAATCAATGGCCAGTGCGCCGAGGTATAGTATAGCTGTGAGGTTTACAAACACATACACTAACAGCCAGAATACCGCCATCATGGTGGCTACCAATGGACTGTACCGCTTTTCGAGGAACTGCGGCATAGTGAATATCCTGTTTTTGATATAGCCTGGCATAAAAAATACCGCCACCACAATCAGTGTGGCAGCAGCCATCCATTCGTAGGAGGCAATTGCCAAGCCCATGGCAAAGCCAGAGCCACTCATTCCGATAAACTGTTCCGCACTGATGTTAGAAGCAATGAGTGATGCCCCTATGGCCCACCATGTGAGCGCACCTTCAGCAAGGAAAAAATCGGTCGCGGTGTTTTCGCCGGATTTCTTTTTAAGATAAATCCAGTAACCATATCCCGAAACGATGAAAAAGTACAGGATGAAAACGGCATAATCCAAAGATTGTAAAGCAGAACCCATGAGTGTCCAGTTGAAAAAAGTGAATTAAGAAAGGGTGTGGCAAAAAATTTGGGTATGGTTAAGGCAGCCCAAATGTAGGAAGGGTCGGGAAAATCAAGGGATTAGGAAGATATTTCTTTGTCCGAAATGGAAATAGCCACGAATTGCATCAATTTTCATCAATAATCTCGGGTATAAGTCCTGAGGGCCATTCGTGAAAATTGGTGCAATTCGTGGCTATTTCCAGAATTGAGGACTAAATTTACAGAAAAATAAAAATCATCGGGCGGGAGACTTGTGGGTTTCGAGGAAAAACCCGTTTCTTTGCACCCGCTATAAAAAATAAGGTTTCCTGGCCGAGCGGTTAGGCACAGCTCTGCAAAAGCTGCTACAGCGGTTCGAATCCGCTGGAAACCTCAAATTACAGACGGCTAATTTTCTGACATTCAGAAAGTTAGCCGTTTTCTTTTGAAAACCGCACCCTCGGATCGGCCCAAGCGTACAGCACATCAGCAAGTAGATTTCCCAATATCGTAAGCGTTGCTGCAATCATCATAATTGCCGAAAGCAGCGGGAGGTCGTTTCCGTGAAATGCCTCGAAAGTTTTGTTGCCCATGCCTGGAAAGTTAAATAGTGCCTCTATCACCAGCGAACCGGTAAACACGGCGGGCAGTATGCTCGCAAATATGGTGATGATCGGGAAAAGAGCGTTTCGGAAAGCGTGACTCCAGTACACTTCCTCTGCTCCCACTCCCTTGGCTTTTGCTGTGCGGATATAATCTTCTCCCAGGGTGCCAAGCATTCCTCCACGCATTTGCAAGGCCAATATCGCCACGGCATGAAGGGCTAAAATGATGATCGGAAGCACACATTTGGAAGCATTGGCACTCCACCAGCCACCAAAAGTAGTTTTGCCAGGCTGCCAGGCATCTTGTACATCAAAGTAAATGGAGGGTAGTATGTTATGTCCCCATTCCGTATTCGTAAAAATCATAAGGAGCAGTCCACCCAGCCAAAAGACGGGCATCGAAAAAAGAAAAAATAAAGTCCGTTTTCCCCAGCGATCTAGCCAGCGGCCTTTGTGCCGAGCCATTTCTACTCCAAGTGGTACGGCAATCAGGTAGGCCAATAATAAAGCCAGAGAACTGATTGTCAAGGTAGAAAGCAGGCTTGATTGCAAATCAACCCAGACATCCACCCTCCGTCTGGTTAGGCCCAAATCGCCTGTCAGGAATCCTTTGATCCATTGGTGGTATTGATTCTCAATCCCGTGCCAATGGAGTGCGGGTCTTCGAAGTTTGTCTGGAAATTTTTGGGTGCGTAAGATATAGGCCGAAGAATCGAGCCGTAAAAGCGCATTGGTTAACCTGGGATATGGGGTCTCCGGCTTTCGGAATTCAGTGGATGCTAGATTGGGCGATGATTCGGAAAATCCTGGCCCAGAGATTTTGTCGGCTAACAAGTTCAGACGGTTCACCGCAGAATCCAGCAAGGCTAACCTGTCGGCTCTGACCAAAAAAGGCAGTTCGCTCAAAAGCTGAGCGCTTTGCGGGAGGTTTTGAGGAAGGGCTTCAATTGCGCGGACTACTTCGGACACCGCTTTGTCCAAATCTTTTACGGCGGGCCAATTGCCTGTTTGGCCAATCATTTTTTCCAATCGTTCACGTCGTTCGATCGGAAAAATGCGCCAAAGTGTATCTGGGTAAGCAGTCGTGGTAAGGGTGAGATAAAAAGTTGGCCCATCAAGTCCAAGCCGAACTGCGTTGGGGCGGTATTTTTCAGCTTGTTGTTCCGGGTCGAGCGTGTTGTAGGTATCCTCGCCAAAAACATTCACTACTGGATCGCCCGGCGCGCATTTGCCCAACGAAAACGCCAAAAATGAAATGAACAACAAGGTGGGCAGGGCCAAAAGTATTCGACGCAGGAGATATTTTAGCATAAGCTGTACCTTGGATTATTGGACAATGAACAAACATCTCA
>Ga0209181_10010222_pt1 | contig 12217 bp, 8 predicted proteins | sample MAT05_FD_187208 | JGI IMG/M metagenome (GOLD analysis project Ga0209181, IMG submission 187208) | Freshwater microbial communities from Lake Fryxell liftoff mats and glacier meltwater in Antarctica - MAT-05 (SPAdes) (version 2) | ecosystem: Environmental > Aquatic > Freshwater > Ice > Liftoff... | reverse complement strand
CCGAATCCAGTGTTGGCGGGGAATATCGCCCTGGGGCGTGAGGGATACGGCGTAGTTGCCCAGGCGGGCCTGGTCTAAGCGGGCATTGAAGGCAATATCCGTTCCGAGTACTTCGGAGTACAGATTCGCCCCGCCATCGACACTCTGGATGGCTCGAACACGGGTGTATAAATCCGTCAGAGCTGCATTGAAGTTACCTTCCGTGATAAATGAGTTTTCGGGGCTGTAAAAGTCCAGCGGTACTTCCTTCAAAAATTCGTCTTCCCTGCACCCGGCGTTGACCAGCAATATACCAGCCAGCAGGGCTATTTTGATAAGGTGATTTTTCATCTTTTAGCAGCAATTAAAACGTGATGTCAATACCGAACGAATATGATTTCAGGACCGGGAAAGCGTTGATCGACGTAACGCCGAGGGCGGTATTGATCCCGGCAGCCGGCCCACCCACCGGAAACAGGGTGGTGTCGGTTTCGGGGTCCCAGCCTTTCCAATTGGTAAGGGTCAGCAGGTTTTTGCCGCTCACAAACAGTTTGCAGTTGGCCGCGCCGATTTTTTTGGCAAGCTGGTCGGTCAGGGTATATGACATGGAAATGTCCTGCAACCGCACAAAATTGCGCTGGAAGAACTCGCGGCCCCCAGCGGGCGTGGGCGTCCATGCGTTGGGGTGAATACCGTTCGGGTTGCGGGGCGACCAGTAATCGGAGAAATCGAACCAGTTTGCATTGGTAGCCTGACCGGGTGTACCGTTATAAGCATAAGGGAAATTGGGGCTCAGGTAGCTGTTATTGCCGCCCTGAATGGAGCTGATAAACGCCCGCAACGTGAACTGTTTGTACGACACCGTATTCTGAATCCCGAAGGAATAAGCTGGCTCTATGTTACCCAGAATCTGCCGGTCGTCGGCGGGCGTAATTTTGCCATCTTTATTGATGTCTTCAATACGGTACGTACCCGCCTGAAATCCAGCCAGTTTCTCGTCGGCCAACTGGTAAATTCCCTGTACCCGGTAGTCGTAAATGGTGCCAATGGGTCGGCCAATAAACAGGCTGCTCGCAATGAGGTCATCTTCTACGCCATCCCCATTTTTATCTTCACCCAGAATCCTGACCACTTTGTTGCGGTTTTGGGTGAAGTTGACCGTTACATCCCAGGTGAAATTTTTTGTTCGCACGGGCTGACCGTGCAGCATAAATTCAAAGCCGGTGTTGTTGAGTTGCCCCAGGTTGGTAAATACATTGGAGAAGCCCGACGTTTGGGGCAGCGTTTGTTCCCACAGCAGATCGTTGGTATTCGAGTTATAGTACTCCACGTTCCCGTCGATGCGGCTGTTCAACACCGCAAAGTCAAGGCCGATGTTGATACCCCGGGTACGTTCCCACCGCAAATCGCTGTTGGCCAGCGACGACACCGAACGACCAATGGCCGTCAGCCCACCGTCGCCAAAAACGTATTTTGAAGCATCGGTGGCCGACACCCGCGCCAGCGAACTGTAACGGGCCACTTTATTCCCGTTTTCACCATAACTACCTCTGATTTTCAGGAAGTTAATAGCGGGTATTTTAAAGAATTTTTCTTCCGAAATAACCCATCCCAGCCCGATAGACGGGAAAATACCCGTTTTATTATTCTGCGAGAAACCGCTGAACCCATCCCGCCGAACGGTGGCTTTGATGAGGTATTTGCTGCCGTAGTTATACGCCACGCTACCCATTTGGTACAGCAGTGCCTCTTCCCAGGCTTCTGACGAAATTCTCTGTACTTCGGCCTGTTGCAAACTGTTGTACGACAGGTTCAGGTCGGAGAAACCCGTACCCGAAGCCACCGTGCGGTTAAAGTTGGCCGTGTTGTAGCCGTACACCGCCGTAGCGTTGATGTTATGCTTGCCAAAACTGCGGGTGTAATTGACAATATTGTCGAGCGTTTGTTCATACTGCGTGGCATCATTCTTGGCCGCCGAACCCGTTTGGCCCGCTCCATAGATGCTCGACACATAGTTTTTGAAGAATTTGAGGTTATGCCCGAAATTCAACCGGTAGCTGAAACCAGGCAGACTCGGAATACGGATGATTCCGTAGAAATTACCCACCAGGCGGCTCTGCACCTCGTGGCGATCATTTTCGGCCGATAAAAATGGGTTTATGTTGAAATCACCAATGGGATTGATGACAAAATTACCGTTGGCATCGCGGGGCAGCACCAACGGATTCGTCCCCACAATGGAGTTCATATCGGGCGCGTCTTTGAAGAAATTGGTAAACGACCCCGACGTGTTGGCTCCCACCGTAAGCCATTTCGTCACCTGCGTGTCCAGGTTGATCCGCATGGTGTAGCGGGCGTAGTCATCGTTGCGGATAAGCCCTTTCTCGCCGGTGTATCCTCCCGACATAAAGTAGTTGGTCTTATCGGAACCGCCCGAAATACTGAGGTTATGGCTTTGAATGGAGGCATCCTGCGTCAGTTCGCCGTACCAGTCGTAGTCATTGGTTGAGTTTACGCCCGCCAGTGAAATAGGAAAAAGCTCCGAATTGGCAAACGTCCAGGCCGGGTTGGGAGCCGTGTAGCCCGACTCTTTCGTGAAGGCAGTCAGGTAATTGATGTCCCTGATTTTTTCCAGAAACGCGTCCCGGCGCAGTAATTTGGCATTGATTGTCGGCGACGAAATAGCATAACTACTTGAATACGTGATGGATGGCTTCGTTGCTGCCCGGCCTGTTTTGGTCGTTACCAGCACCACGCCGTTGGCGGCCTGCGAGCCGTAAACGGCCTTGCTGCTCGGGTCTTTCAGCACATCCACGCTGGCCACGTCGGCGGGGTTAATGTCGGAAAGGCGACCGTTGAAAATAATCCCATCCACAATAATCAGCGGGGCCGTATTACCGTTGAGCGTGGCCGCACCCCGAATATTGATCGACGCTTCCTCGCCAGCCCGGTTGGTTTGGCCGATAGTCAGGCCCGGTAAGGCGCCCTTCAGCGACTGTAGAATGCTCACGTTGGGCGATTCTTTGAACGCCACCAAATCAGCCGACGCAATCGAACCCGTCAGGTCTTTGCGTTGCTGCGTGCCGTAGCCGACCACAACCACTTCGTTAAGAATTTTACTGTCGGGCAGTAGTTTCACATCGATCACCGATTGCCCGTTGACCACAATTTCCTGGTTTAGATACCCCACGTAAGAAATCACCAGCGTAGCCTGGCCCGATGGCACCGAAATCCGATAGGTGCCTTCGGCGGAGGTAGTAGTGCCGTTGGTGCGGTCCGCCGTTGCGGTTCCTTTGATTAGTACAGTTACGCCGGGAAGAGCCTGTCCGGTTTCATCGGTTACCCGCCCGCTGACAGGCACCGTCGATTGGGCCATTGCCGGCCCAATCAGTATGAGCAAACTCCAACCCAGAAGGCAAAGCTTCCAGACACTCGTCAAATACCGTCCCATTTGCAGTAGCTAGTTTATCATTAATGAATTACAGATTTACAATGCAATACTATGCTGCAAATCTGATTTTGACACTATTTTTTCATGATAAATTTTTATGTGCAGGTTGTTAATGGCTGCCTGCTATAAATAAAATCATAGGCAAACACTATTTTTAAGAAGTGGTAACGAGTTCATCTTCAAAAAGTACAATTATAAAATTCTCCAGTGTGTATTTATTTTTTTATAATTTCGTATTGACCTGTTATACTTGCTGAAATTTATCATTGATACAGTATTATGGCGCTCTCCTTATTTGATCTTACCGGACGCACCGCGCTGGTTACGGGTTGCAAACGCGGCATTGGCCGGGCTATGGCAGTAGGACTGGCCGAAGCCGGGGCTGACATCATTGGCGTATCGGCCTCGCTGGAACTGTCGGGCAGTGCCGTCGAACAGGATGTGCTGGCGTTGGGCCGGTCGTTCCGGGGGTATCAGTGCGACATGAGCCAGCGGCCCGCCGTGTATGCGTTTCTCGAAGCCCTCAAGCAGGACGTACCTGTCATCGATATTCTGATCAATAACGCCGGTACTATTCTGCGTAAACCAGCCGCTGAGCACCCGGATGAATATTGGGATACCGTCATTGACACAAACCTGAACGCACCCTTTATTCTGACCCGCGAAATTGGCCGCGATATGGTAGCGCGTGGATCGGGTAAGGTCATTTTCACGGCTTCGCTGCTTACGTTTCAGGGTGGTATTACCGTGCCAGGCTATGCCGCCAGCAAAGGGGCTATTGGTAGTCTGGTAAAGGCGTTTGCCAATGAGTGGGCGTCTAAAGGCGTGAATGTCAATGCCATTGCACCGGGCTACATTGCCACCGATAATACGGAAGCCCTGCGCGAAGATGCCGAGCGAAGCAAGAGCATCCTGAGTCGAATTCCGGCCGCACGCTGGGGCGAACCCGAAGACTTCAAGGGTATCACCGTATTTCTGGCGTCGAAAGCCGCCGATTACGTGCATGGCACCGTCATAACTGTAGACGGTGGCTGGATGGGCCGGTAATTTTTGATGAATAATGTAGAATGTACAATGAATAATGGCTCTGCACAGGTACGTTGCCAGCGCAAAGCCATTGTACATTATTCAATACACATCGATAAATAAAAACATGGTCCTCGTTGTTGTTAAAGCCCTCGATATTCTGGAGTTTATTGCGCGGGAGCCCGACCGGGCCTACTCGCTCACAGAGATTGCCGAAGGGCTACACATGCATCAGGCTACCTGCGTCAATATTATGCAAACGCTGGTCGAGAAGAGCTATCTGGAACATTTGGGGCGAAAAAAGGGCTACCGGCTTGGGCCAATGGCCTATAACCTGACCAACAACCTGTCGTACAGTCAGCATTTGGTCACGGCAGCTAAAGAGAGCATGGAGAGCCTCACCGCCCAATTCAACGAGACATCGATTCTGGGGGTTATCCGCAATCAGAAACGGTTTATCGTTCATCTGGTCAACAGCGATCAGGACTTACAGGTACGTAGCCGAACCGAGCGAAGTTTATACGAAACGGCCACGGGGCGGCTATTGCTGGCTTATCTGTCGGCCAAAGAACGCGACAGTCTGATCGGCACCATCGGCTTACCGACGGCTATCGTTTGGCCGGGGGCCGAGTCGCAGGCAGGGCTGGAGGCTGAACTGGAAAAAATAAAGACCGATGAACTCTGTGTCTCGCTCTCGCCAACGCACATTCTGGGGCTGGCCGTACCCATTCGTAAACAGAAGCTGGTTGTGGCGAGCCTGAGCATTTTTTTACCCGAAATCCGTTGCTCTGCCACCCGACAGGCCAATATCATCGTGGCTCTGAAACAGGCCGCTTTAATGATCAACGAACGCCTGGATGTGTAGCCCCCTGCCTACTGCTTTAGCACTTTAGTGACGTTGACCCGTTTGCCATCCCGGTAAATTAACAGCAGGTACAGACCACTGGGCAGCGTTTGCAGATTCAGGTACGTGCGGTTCCCGGTTAGGTTCTCCTGCGCTACGGGTTGCCCCATCAAGTTCACCAGCTCGACCCGCCCTGATGAGCTACCAGGTACGATGTTCCAGTCAATCGACAGTATACTTTCAACCGGATTGGGCGATACCTTAATTAGTTCTGTTGGTTCAGCAATGGACGTTATCAGCGGTTGCGACGTGTACTCATACGCGCCAATGTCCGGCCTTGCCCCCTGCGGACGGCTAACGCCCAGAATATCGGTTGGGCTAAACCGGCCAGCCACGTTAGTTCCCTTGTCAACGGCAGGGCTGATGGCTTTCAGGGTGAAGTTACCCAACGCCAGATCAGTAGAGAGGTTAACGAATTGTGGATTGGCCACCACGTCATTCGCCCCTTTTACAGCGACCTTCCCGTTGAAATACACATTGTAGTCATAGACAACATTGACATTCTTATTGTTGGAATTGCAGTCGCCACCGGTGCGGGCATACATGATGTTGTTCAGGATATTCACATCCGTGCAGGTATTCGAGAAAATTTCGGAATAGCCTACAACGGTGCCGTTGCCATAGGCGGTATTGTTCAGTATGTCAACATGGTCGGCCTTATAGGTGTGAATACCCGACCCACCGTTGTTGATACTAACATTATTTTCGACTAGGGTACGTCCGGTGTAGGCATTGGGGCTAGGGGTAGATGAACTCTGCTGATTGTACCCCTGCTGATTTACGTCGATGATAATTCCGTTGCCGTCGCTCAGCTTTCCCTGGCTAATCCAGGGAATGGTGGTCTTGTTGGTGTGGCAAATGTTATTCCGAACGAAGTTTTTGTAGGTCGTGACCTTATCGAAATTGAACGGAGTCAGAATGCTGATACCGCTGCCTGCATACATCATGTACCAACCATTGTTATAGACCAGATTGTTTTCGATGGTGGTGTAGTCGGTTTGGATGGCATTGATGCCTCCACCGGGGAAATCATGCACTTTACAGTTTCGTATCGTCACATGGTGAGGCAGCTTGGATTCGGTATTTGGCCCGCCAATTGAGAGCCCGTTGGTGTTAAAATTGGCGTAAGCCGACCAGTTGGTACCGCCAGCCTTCGCTTCCGTATATGAAGCCAAGGCTGCGGCATAGGTAATGTTGATGTTATTTCCGATGAGTTCAAACCCCTCGAACCCGATGTACGACCCGTTAATCGACACCACATTCCACACATTGCCCGTACCCGTTAGCTTGGGCGAATGCCCTTTCAGAGCCTTGAACGTGATAGATCCCGTTGCCGATCCAGACCGGGTTATGTTTATCACCGGCCCGGATGTGGAGCTATACACGCCGTTCATCACAAATACGCTATCGCCGGGATTGGTCAAGTCAGCCGCTTTCTGAATAGTCAGAAACGGTTTTGCCTGGGATTTGCCATCGTTGCTATTACTACCAGTCGATGCTGCGACATAATAGTTTGTAGCCCACAAGTTGACGGTGCAACAAGCTAGAAGAAGGGATAAGAACAATGATTTCATAATGCTGGAGTTCGTCTATTTAGTGAACATACCAGCCGAATCAGACGGCCACTTTCGTTCCGTCTCATCGGACTAGTTTTTGTGACCCGTTAAGCTGCTATACCGCCATATTCCAACCCTTCTCGTACTCCCGCTTCCACAATTGCATAGCCGCTTTGTTATCCTTGATGTGCCCGTTGCTCACATCGCAGTGCAGGGTACTGCCCGTCCGCTGGGAGATGTTGGCCAAATGGCACAGCAACACACTTTTGTGGCCCTCTTCAATGGGAGCCGTCAGCTTGGTAGTCTCCCGAATGCTATCCACGAAATTAGCGAAGTGAGTCATCTCCAGATCGCCCGTGGCGCTCACCGTATTGTTCGGATCTAGTTTGGTGCTCGGCTTGATCTCTTTCACCAGCTTGTTCTTCTCATCAAAGATCTGGTAGTCCCCACCCCCTTTGTTCACCAAAGTACCTTTGTCGCCGTAGATGATAAACCCACGCCCGCTCCCCTCAACGGGGAATGAACTACAACTGCGGCCCTCCCAGGTGATGGCCTTGCCGTTGTCGAATTCAAACGAAGCAACCTGCGTATCGGGCGTCTGCCAGTCGTCTTTGTAGGCATACCGCCCACCCGACGAACTTACCTTCGAAGGGAAATCAACGCCCAGAAACCAGCGGCAGCAGTCAAGCTCATGGTTGCCATTGTTGCAGGCTTCGCCAGTGCCCCAGTTCCAGAACCAGTGCCAGTTGTAATGAACCAGATTGTCGCGGTACTCCTGCCGGGGAGCCGGGCCTTGCCAGAGGTTAAAATCCAGCGTTGAGGGCACCGCTACTTTCTTGCCCACCCCAATGGGTTTACGGGCGTTAGTATACCAGGATTTAGCGAAATACGGATTGCCTATCAGACCGCCCCGTACCTCTTTTACCGCTTCAATCAGGGTCGGAAACGATCGGCGCTGACTCCCCACCTGAATGAGTTTGCCGTATTTATCGCGGGCCTGAATCAGCATCTCGCTTTCGTAGGGGTTGTGGCTACAGGGTTTCTCCACATATACGTGTTTGCCGTTGGCCACGCCCATGAGGGCGGCTGGTGCATGCCAGTGGTCGGGGGCTGCAATCAGCAGGGCATCGAAATCTTTTTTGGTCACCAGTTCGCGAATGTCCTTGATAATGGCCGGTTGTCGGCTGACCCCTTTCAGGGAATCCAGGCCATTTTTGACGGCTTTTTCTTCGACATCGCAGAGGTAGGCGACCTCTACATTGGGTAATTGAGAAAACGATTTGGCATGATACGCTCCCCGGCTGTTGACCCCCATAATGGCCACCACCACCTTGTTGCTGGGGGCATTTTTACCGTAAATGGGGAAATTCAGAATGGTGGTACTGGCCGTAGCCACAGCCGTTTTTTTGATAAACTCCCGACGATCCATAGTAGTACGTGTTAATGGGTTTGATTTAGTTGTCATTTCAATTCTTTCAGTTAGACAATCGCCGAAATCTCGTCGGCCACTATCAATACTTCGGCTTATTTGAGGTACCATTAATTAAAAATACCTTACGACACAAGTACTTTTAATGCGGTGGATTTCGCATGAGTTCATAACATAATTGTGGACTGGTTTTCTCAATACCGGTCAATAAAAAGATAACTTTACCCGCATCGGAGGGGTCTATGGCGTAGTAATAATCACGATCTGCCCCTTCAGGTTTTGCGCTGATAGCCAATCTTTTAAAAAGCCATTCCCAACTTCCTTTTTTATAATACGGGTTGTTTCGTTCGGGGGCAGTTAACAACCATTCGTATTCTTTCCAGTACTTTTTAAGTAAAGGGTTTTGATTTTGAATCTGTACCACTGCACAATTACCTTCCAGTTGTTTTATTTCGTCAATATTCCAACCCGTATGGTTTTCCCAAGCTGAATAAGGTTTATCAGCATGAAAATTATTCCAGGCATTTACAGTGCTGATGATTGTTACAAATTTTCTTTTCGCTATTTCTGACCTTCCCATGGCTTCACCAATTACTTGAACGGGGCCACCCACAATAATAAAAAGTGGATTATCAATAGTTGATTGGTTGATCTGGTTTTTCAACGCTTCATAAGCAACTTCGGCATTATCAACTGCACAAATAAATTGTGTTTTTTTAAACCCAAACAGTTTGGCACCTGTCAGGGTACTCTCCTTCATTTGCTCATAAGGCGAAATACCATTTATGCCGGGATGCTCATGATTACTACCCCATATATGGTCGCTATAAACATAAAGGCTCAACTTGTTTTGTAAACCTTTGGCCGCGATCATGGCCAACGACAATGGCGTACCCGCCCAATCGTCATGGTCATGTTCGTTGCCATCAGAACTAATAACAATTCGACCTTTGTCTTGCCACAATGGAGTTTGTGCCATTGAGCACACCATTTGGCTTATTAAAAACAAATTAATCAAAAGCAATTTTTTCATAAGACCCTATTGTTTAAAAATGAATGTCAAATTGTTACTTCTTCAAACTTTTCAAATACGCCATCGTCACAGGGACCTGTTTGGCGTAGCTGGGGCTTTCGTCTTCGATGTAATAATGCTCAATGGCCGATTTTTTGGCAGCTTTCAACACGGCAGGCAGGTTGATTTGGCCTGTACCCAACGCCACATCATTCTCGACTGGGGTGCCGCCCGATAAATTCCCGACAATTCCTTTGCGAAGGTCTTTCAGGTGCATGAGTTTGAAGCGTTTCGGGTATTTGCTAATCAGCGCAGCGGGGTCGGCACCGGGGAAAAACGTCCAGAGAATGTCGATCTCGAAGCTGACATACTTCGGGTCGGTTTTCTGGATAATGTAATCCATGAGCGTTCCGTCTTCGTATTTTTCAAACTCATAACCGTGATTGTGGTAGCAGAACGTAAGGCCAAATTCATCGTGTAGTTGCTTCCCAATTTTATTGAAAGTTTCTACTGCTTTTTGAGCATCGGCCAGTGTAAAAGGCGGCTTATCCATAATCCACGCCACACGCACGTAGCTGGCACCGAGGGTTTTGGCATCACGGCCTACTTCGGCGGTTTTGTTTTGGGCATTGGCGTAACTCACCCCAAACGAGGAACATTTCATACCGCGTTCATCGAGCAATTTGCGCAGTTCAGCGGCTGTATTACCGAAGAGATTCGAAAATTCCATGTCGGTGATGCCCAATGCTTTGATGGTGTCGAGTGTGGCCGCCGTATTTTTTTGAAGACTATTCCGGTAGGTGTACGACACCATACCGGGAGTCTGTGGAAAAAGCGGCTTTTGGGCCTGAGCCGCTCCTACGGTTAGGAGAAGGATAACGATAAGCGCGTTTTTTCTCACGGGCATTGGTCAATTTAAGGTGAATGGGTTTTGCCGTTACTGTTCAAAAGCCCCGCGATCCCGGCCTGTACTGCCTGGGCGTACTTTTCCGAGAATATCGGTTTGCTGGGGTACGTCATTCGAGCCGGAGTTAAGCGCTTTGTTTCCTTTTGCCAGTCGGAAATTTCCTTTCATCGGGTCGAACTGGGCGTCGAGAAAACCAGGAGCCGCTACAATGTCATTCGGGCCTTTAAACACCTCCTGCGCCACTGGATATACGTTATAATCCCAGCGAATGCCGGTGTTTTTATTGTTGGACGTGACCTGCCCGCCGGGGCGCGGTACGATGATATTATTGAGAATCACAATATCTTCCGAGTTGTTGGGAAACAGCTCCTGATACCCCACAATCCCGCCGTTGTGATAGGTCGTGTTGTTGATAATATCGACGTATTTTGTACGGAACGTATGAATGCCTGACCCACCGTTGTAGCAGCTTACATTGTTGGCAATCAGCGCCCTGCCTTTCCATTCGGGCCGCTTGGGTTTGTTTGGCAACGGGGTTTTGGCCGTATCGGTTTTAGCTGGCGTTTCGGCTTTCACAACGGCGTCGGCGTTTGGATTGGTGGCACCCTTACGATCCTGGTCGGTCACGTCGAGCAGAATGCCATTGCCGTCGCTCAGTTTGCCAATTCTTTCCCAGGCCACCAGCGTCTTGTTGTTCCAGACAAAGTTGCGCTGAATCACAATGTGATAGCCCGGTGCGTCGTCATGCGCCCAGTTATTGAGCGTCGTGATGCCCGACCCGCCGTAGCGCATAAACCAGGCATTTTCGTATATCTTACAGTCTTCGACTGTGAAATAATCCATTTCAATGCCTACAATACCGCCACCGGGACACTTACGAACCTCGCAGTTACGCACAATCAAATGGTGCGGCTTTGCGTCGGATTTGCTGGTGCGGCCGTTGAAGAAAATCCCGTTTGTGTTGAAATACGGGTCGGGTGTCGGCTTTTTGCCGTCTTCCTGCGCCTTCAGCAACACAATGGAATCATTGCTGCCGGTCACGGTCAGCCCATCGAGCACGTTGTAAGAACCCGACACCTGAATCCCAGCCCAGCCCGTCGGGCGAATATCGGGTTTATGACCAGGTCGGGCTTTCCAGCTAATCCAGGCGTTGGACGTACCGGAATGGGTGATGTTTAGTACCGCACTGCCGTTACCCTTTTCTGTATTGGTATAGTTGCCGTTGCCAATCAACACCACATCGCCGGGTTGTACCAGATCGGCGGCCTTTTGCAAACTTCGGAAGGCTGTCTTCGGCGATTTGCCATCGTTGGTGTCGTTTCCATCACCGGAAACGTGCCAGGTTTGGGCCAGCGTGTTCGTAAACGCGAGCAGCCCCAGCAAAACAGCCAGTGCATTTTTTAGTGTAGCCATGTTTTTATTAACAAATTAAAGGTGTAATCATACTGTTTTTCCACATTGGCCAGTACCTGGCGAACATTCCGCCGGGCCACCGGATAATTCTTCGTCACCTCCATTAGCCGGTCGGTAATTTGCTGACTGCTGGTCTGCTCAATCTCGAACGTGCAGTCGCCCAGGCCCAGGTCGTAGTACATCTGCCCCTTAATACTGTCCTGCGGCTGACGAAGATAAAAGCAGGGCGTACCCGTGACAGCCGCCATGATGGGCGAGTGGCACTCAAAACTTAACACGGTGTGCGCCTGGGCATAGATCGACGTGGCTTCATCGGGGAGCCAGTAGCCGTGCTTCACCACCTTCGCCTTCACGTTGGCGGGTAGCGGGTCAATCAGCAGTTCGTCCATGATGTCCACCTGATAAGTCATTTCGGGGCAAACCAGCACCTTGTGGCCCGTTTGCCGAACCCAGGCCGTGATGGCTTCGCGGAGCTTGGCGTGGTCGGCTTCTTTCCATTGGTCGTTGAGTTCGTTCACCTGCCGGATTTTCTGCTCGCTC
>Ga0209181_10010219_pt1 | contig 12218 bp, 13 predicted proteins | sample MAT05_FD_187208 | JGI IMG/M metagenome (GOLD analysis project Ga0209181, IMG submission 187208) | Freshwater microbial communities from Lake Fryxell liftoff mats and glacier meltwater in Antarctica - MAT-05 (SPAdes) (version 2) | ecosystem: Environmental > Aquatic > Freshwater > Ice > Liftoff... | reverse complement strand
CAGAGGTGTTTTTCAAGTCCTTGATTCTCAATAAAATAAAAACTTCGTGCCTCCGTGCCTCTGTGTCTCTGTGCTCGATCTAAAATGTCCACTAGTGCCCCGTCCGGTAGTTGGCGTATGAATCCAGCGCCCTATTTCCCCTTCTTCTGCGTTGCTCGTCGGTTAAAAATATCCCGTATTTCGCCCTCCTCGCGCCTTGAGGAAGGAAAAACATGTCTCCTGGATTCATACGCCAACTACCGGACGTGGCACTAGCACTGCCACGCACCTCAAAGTTTTTTTAGTATTAAGGGATGACAATGTCATTGATATGTGCATGACAGGCAGTACGGAGGGAACTGCTCCTGCCGATCAAACGGCGAACGGCAAAACGGAGATATACACCAGTTTAAATATAGACACTGATAACACTCAATTGCTGTTGTCCATGTTACCGTGTCCTCCACATTGCGGTCAGGGCAATGGTGGAACTTCGTTTAATGGCCTCGACAAAAAATTTATTACTCACATAGCGGCGTAGGTCACCTCGCATGAAAAGCATCCTCCTTGCGGGCTGCTTTCTACTCCTGTTTCAGAAAGCACAAACACAGTCCTTTCCCGACTTTTTCCATCGCCTCACGCCCGAGCACGGGCTGTCGCAGGCTGTCAACTCGTTTATTTTTCACGATCAGCATACTCTTGGCCTGTCATCCCCCACAGGAGGAGTACGCCTGTTTGATACAATTAAACGGGCATTTACCCGGCAGGTGCTTTCTGAAGCGGATAACCCGCGCTCATTGTCCGATCGTGAAGTAGAGGAGATGTACCTCGATCCTGCTGATAACATTTGGCTTTCGCACTGGAATACCGGGATCAGTTATACCCATTTGCAAAAGCAAAAATTTCGTCATGTGCGACTGAAACTGCTCTTTCCCGATATTGCAGGCCGGCCGTTTGAGATCACCAAACTCGTGGAGAACAATGGAGCGGTTTGGTGCGCTACGGAGGGCGCAGGTATTTTGGTGCTCCAAAACGGACGCGCTGCTGGGCATTTTCTGCCCAATGAGGATGTCATTTTTTTTACTGAAAGACCACGATGGCGCGCTGTGGGCCATGGCTCACAGCAATATTTTTCGGCGCAGTGCAGAAGGGGGCGATTTTGAAAAAATCATCACAAAAACCGGAGCTTACTTCACCCTCGAAACCCACGACAAGCGTCTGATAGTCACCGGATATAATGGCATTTTGGAAATAAAAAAAACGAAACAAGGCAAATGCGATCTAGTGCCAGTGGAGGGCTTTGAGGAATTGAAAAATGTATTTGTAGATTGGATGCACGAGGACAAAAATGGTACTTTTTACTGGGCTCAAGATGCTGCCATGCTCTGTGTACTGCCCCCCAACGGGAAACTGCACAAATTTTCGTTTGGGTATATGAAAGCCGCTTATGAGGACCCAGATGGACGCACTATCTGGCTTGCTACTACCTCTGGACTGGTGCGGATGGATAAGACTACCTTCGCTTATACCGTCGTGGATGAATCGTTCGGATTGCCCAGCCAGTACCTGTATTCAATCCTTCCGGATCGTCAAAATAACCTGTGGCTGAGCAGCAACCGGGGCATCATTCGCTTTAAACCAGCCGGCAGTGCCATACGCGCTTACGGACGCAGCGACGGCGTTTGGGCGGATGAATTTTATATCAATGCCTGGCTCCGAACCAGTTCCGGAGAAATTTTGATGGGCAACCGCGATGTAATCAATGTATTCCGTCCTGAGGCAGTGCACGATGTGCAGACCTTGGCGAAAGTCCAAATAACAGGCTTAAAAGTCAACGACCTGGCATGGTCGGACTCCACCTATATCGGAGAACGTACGGCGTTGGATTTCCCTTTTTCTGAAAATACCCTCTCCTTTGATTTTGTCGCGCTTGAATACAGCGACCCTGCGAACAATCGCCTGCACTATACGCTTGAAGGCTACGACCAAAAATGGGTAGACCTGCCGCCTGGCGCACCCGGTTTTGCGCGCTATGCCAAATTGCCGCCCGGTCGCTACACCCTGAAAATCAGGGCGGATAACTCTGACGGCATCCCGAATCCAGCATTCCGCATCCTGTCTATCCATATCCGGGCGCCTTACTGGATGACAGGGTGGTTCTGGATGCTGGTGAGCATGCTAATGGCTATGGCAGGCTACGGATTTTACCGCTACCGGGTGGGACAGGTGCGCGCGGCATTCGCGTTGCGGCAAAAGGCGCAGGAAAGCGAACTCCGGGCAAAGGAAAACGCTCTGCGAGCTGCCAACAGCGAGATGACCGCCCTCCGCGCCCAGATGAACCCGCACTTCATTTTCAACAGCCTGAACAGCATCAACGCCTACATCCTGCGCAACCTGCCCGGGCAGGCAAGCAGCTACCTGACCGGGTTCGCGCACCTCATGCGGCAGATACTGGACAACTCTGCCCGCGAAACGATTCCGTTGGAACAAGAGGTCGAGTTTCTCGAATCATACCTCAAAGCCGAGTCGCTGCGCCTGGAAAACAAACTGACCTACCACATTCAGGTGGCCGCCGGAGTAGATACTTTTGAGACCGAAATCCCTTCGATGATCTTGCAGCCCTACGTCGAGAACGCCATCTGGCACGGCATCTCGGCGAAGCCGCAAGGCGGTCGCGTCTTGGTGGGCATCGAGCGGGAATCCCATGGGACGCTGCTGCTGTCGGTGGAAGACAACAGCGTGGGGCGCGAGCGGGCACGGGCTTTGCGGGCGCAGCGCATGAGTGGTCGCCCGACTCCATCCGAAGGCATAAAAATCACCGAAGAGCGGCTGGCGCTGTACGACCAGAAGCGCGGGGCGCGGTCGACGGTCCGGACGATTGACTTGCATGACAATCAAGGAGATGCAGCGGGAACGCGGGTGGAGGTTCGCATCGCCCATCCAATCAGTATCTAACCCCCCCCGCGACAGGAATGGGACACGGATAGGACGGATTGAACTGGTTGGAACGGATTTTTTGCCGCACTAAAATCTCGAAAGAAATTTGTTGAAATCCGCCCAATCCGTGTTCCATTCCTGCCACAGACATTAGCACATTGACCACATTCCTTATCTATGACTGCCATCCTCATTGACGACGAGCGGCAATCGCGCGATGCGCTTGCCAGCCTGCTCAAAACGTACTGCCACGATATCCAGATGGTCGGCCAAGCCGAGTCTGGCGAATCGGGCATCGAGCTCATCCGCCGCTTGCGGCCCGACCTCGTTTTTCTCGACGTGGAAATGTCCGACATGGATGGCTTCGAGGTGGTGCGGCGATTCGATCGCGTGGATTTCGCGCTGGTGTTTGTCACGGCTTATAACCACTATGCTGTGCGTGCCTTCGAATTCAGCGCAATTGATTTTCTGTTAAAACCTGTGGATGCCGGGCGGCTCGCCCAAGCGGTGCACCGGGCTTCTGAAAGCCATCGGCAGCACCAAACCCTCGAGCAATACCGGGTCTTGCTCGAGCATATCCATCAGCAAGGCAATCCCGTGGCGCTCGACCAGCGCATCGTGTTCGCCATGCAAAACGAGATCGTGTTCAGTTGGCTGCGCAACCTCATCTGGATTGATGCGGACACGAACATGTGCTACGTCAAACTTGCCGACCACGATAAAACCCTGCACATCGCCCGCACCATCGGCGACTACGAAAAGCAGTTCGAGGGCTACGACACCCTCATGCGGGTGCACCGCTCCAACATCGTCAACCTGCACCATGTGAAAAAATATCTCCGTGAAGACGGGGTGCTGGTGATGACCGACGGCTTTAAGGTGCCTGTGGCTGCAAACAAGCGGGAAGAGGTGCTGCGGCGGCTGAATGGGGAGTGAGGTGCTTTCCGTTCCTTCTGGATTGTTAGATTCGTTCAACGCCCGCCCGGATTCGTCTGGGCGGGCGTTTTTTGTGCGGGTTAATGCAGAGTTTTGTAGGATAAACCCTCTTTATAGCTCACTCGCATTCTTTTCCCACCAACCATTTCCGTATTTATGAAACACACTCTTCTCTTCTTTTCCTTTTTTGCCTTTGCCATGTCGGTACCTGCGCAAAGCCTTCGACGAAGCGGGGTCGCTAGTGCTGGCACGACTGCGCAGAGCGGTCAATTGACGCTGAGTTTTCGATTAGAGCAGCCTGTCCTTGTGTCTCGCGCCCTCGTTGAGCAGCCCGCAGGAGCTTATTTCATCCAGTTTTTTACTGAAAAAGAAGCCTTTGTAAAAACCGCCCCACTCTTGAAGCAATAACCTCGCAGGCTCACTGCCTGCTATCAACGTCAACTAAGTTCACATTCACCTCCTTCAACATGAAAAATCTTTTCTTCCTCCTCGCCTTTTTGTTCGCAACACAACTCGCTGCACAGGCACCCAACCTGTTCAACTACCAAGCAGTAGCAAAAGATGCCAGTAACAAGCCCATCATCGGGGCAATCGCTGTGACGCTCACCATTCTGAACGGCTCGGCCAGCGGCCCCCAGCTTTACAATGAGATACACAACGTCACTGCGGACGCTTCCGGCGTGTTCTCTTTGCAGGTGGGCGGGGGTGCTGCGCAGGGTGGCACTCTTTGGAGCAATATTGATTGGGCCAGCAACACCAAATTCTTGAAAGTAGAGATACAGCCTGCAGGCATGCCGATCCAGCAGATGGGCACTCCGCAGCAACTGGTCAGTGTGCCTTATGCGCAATACGCCAAGAACTCTTCGGCTTGGACGAAGAGCGGGAACTTGGTGTACAATACAACTGATAATATCGGCATTCAAACGTCTTCGCCTTTGGCTCCGCTTCATATCAAATCCGATGGTGCAGGAGGGATGGGTGGTGTCCAACTGATTTTGGAAGAAAACAACGCGAACGACGGCGCCAGAATAGAATTTAGAAAAGCGGGCACAGATAATTACTGGCATGTCTGGGGCTTCCCCGATGAAGATTTGTCAAAGGCACACTTAAGTTTTTGGCGAGGCAAAGGCCCCGTAGGAGGGATCAATGTTATGAGTTTGACTGGCGATGGAAATGTGGGGATTGGTACCATTGCTCCACAGTCAAGACTTGAAGTAGTAGGCGACATAAGCCTCACAGGGGGAGGGCTTCAGTTAAGAGGCGACAACGGAAGCTCCGCGCTCGTTGATTTTTTTCCATCGGGAGAAACTGACGCAAAGGCACGGCTGTGGATTCCAAATGGGAACAAGTACGTTCAGTTTGACAACAATTACCGGCCTGATCCTAATGGCGGATTTGTTTACAATGGATCGTTCCATGCTTTTTATTCTGGTGGGATCGAGGCAAAAGGTGCTACTTCTGATGGCTTTGCATTAAAAGCCGATTTCAAAGTTTGCGCACCCAGTTTTGTCAGTTGCTCTGACAGCCGCATCAAAAACATTGTCGGTCGGTCAAGGGCTTCTGCCGATCTATCTACGCTTCTACGGCTTGAAGTCACCGACTACACCCACAAGGATTTTATAGCAAGAGGCAAGGATTCTAAAAAAGGATTCATCGCGCAAGAAGTCGAGCAGGTGTTCCCAGAGGCCGTATCGAAGGGTAAAGATTTTACTCCCGACATCTACACGGATGCTGCGCAGACACAGTACGACCCTGCTGCCAGAACCCTCAGCATCACCCTTGACCAACCCACCGACCTCAAAGTGGGCGACCGTGTGCGACTTGATGCCGACCGGCCCTATGAAGTTGAGGTATCCACCGTCTCGGGAAATAAATTTACGGTGAAAGATTGGTCAACAGAGGACACCAAGAAGGTCTTTGTCTTTGGCAAAGAAGTCAGCGACTTTCGTATGGTGGACTACGACCGCATTTTCACCCTCAATGTCTCCGCCACACAGGAGCTTGCGAGACAGGTGGATACGTTGAAAAAAAAACGCAGACTTGGAGCAGCGGCTCCAACTGCTGGAAGCCAAACTCAACGTTTTTGCCAGTCCCTTGGAGGCCAAAGCCGACCCAGTATCCAGCAACAAGTAAAAACGCCGCCATGAACAAAGCCTTCATCCTCTTCCTGCTGGGTGCTCTGTCTCTACAATTGAGCGCCCAGAGCTTGCCGTTCAAGGCCGTCGCAGCCGCTGGCACGACGACCACGAATGGGGTTTATGCTATCGTATACGCTGGGGGAGACGGCTGTCCAAGCCAGCACAGTAAATGGCACCCGCCTCAATGAAGGGTTCTGGTAGCCCGGGTTGTCCTTCTGCCAGCGCCCGACATACCTAAAAACGTCACGCCCGTAGCGAGTCTGTCAGTATGCAAAGGGTTCAGCGCCCTGCTCAAAGTCAGTGCGGTTGGCACGGCAGGGTGGTATGCCGCTGCTACGGGAGGTCAGTATCTCGGTGGCGGGCTGCAATTTGCTACACCGCCTTTGAGTGCGACAACCACTTTTTATGTCCAAGATAGCACTTGCCAAGCCAGCCCGACCCGAAAAGCAATCACCGTGACCGTATTCCAGCAGCCCGTGACAGCGATTTCTGGGAACCTGAAATTCTGCCCCGGCAAAAGCACCCTGCTCACTGCGACGGGCAGTTTCCCGGATTACGAGTGGAGCAACGGGAAAATGACCGACACCACAACCGTCTCGACCATAGGCGTTTACTCCGTGACCGTGACCGACGCAAACACCTGCACTGCGACGGTCACCGCGCAGGTGAGCCTGCACCCAGCCGTCGTAGCGAGCATCAAGACCCCCTCTGCCATCAGCTGTCCAAGCCCGCAAGTGACGCTGAACGCCCCGCTCAGCAGCACTGGCTCAAGCGTCAGTTATCAATGGACAACGCAAGGTGGTAACTTGGTGTCGGGCGGCAATGGCCTGATGCCAGTAGTGGATAAGGCTGGCCTATACTTCCTTTTCGCACAGGATGAGCAGACAAACTGCTCCGGGCGCGACACCGTGCAAGTGACGGGCAACACGATACCGCCCAACACTGTAGGCGTGAAAATAGGCGACATTTCTTGTGCGGGGAAAGCAGATGGGGAGATCGTGGTCGCACCAGTCACAGGCGGTGCCTCGCCATTTCGGTATTCATTGGATGGCGGCCCCTGGCAGGCGAGCAATGTGTTCGGCGGTCTGAAATCAGGCAGCTATGACATAAGCACCATCGGAGCCAACGAGTGCCAAAAAGTGGTAGAAGCGACGATTTTGCCTAGAGACTCCCTGCGATTGGAGGTGTTGCTCGACTCTACCCGTCTCACCGATACTTCCGGGGTGATCTTTGGAAAGGTATCGAATGAGCAAGGCAGCCTGACATGGCTCTGGGACTGGTCGCACGAGGGGCTGAGTTGCACGGATTGCCCTGAGCCAGTGATACAGTCCCAAATCAGCGACTACGTCTATTGCACGATTACAGATGCAAAAGGCTGTGTCGCTACTGACAAGGCGTATGTGCTGGATACTTATACGCCGCCCAACAAAGTGGTTCCGCCCGACGATGTCATAGTTCCCGGGCCAGACGGGGAGCTCCCTGCTATTGTGTTTCCCGATTTGGAAAAAGACCCTCTTAGGTTTGCAGATAATGAGGTGGTTTTTTTCAACCGATGGGGGCAAGAGGTCTATTCCGCTAAGCCATATGACAATGAATGGAAAGGTACTTTCAAGACACTGAGCCCTCATCGCGCTGCTCAGCACAGCCACCCTCTCCGCTCAGGTTCGGGCAACCTGGAAATCTTACACCCCGCCCTTCGGCGACACCATTGGCATCGCCGATATAGAGGTCGTCAGCGAAAACGTCATCTGGGCCGTCGGGCTGCGCTATGATGTGAACGACAGCCTGTACAACTACTTCTTCCCATCCAAAACCTATGTCGCGCTCACCAAAGACGGTGGCGTCACTTGGAGCGTGGACACCGTGCCGATGGGCATCAATCCCTTCGTGGCGAACATGACCACCCTCGACGCGACCACCGCCTGGGTGAGCGGGCTGAACAACTACGGCAACTCCAAACTGCTGAAAACCACCGATGGCGGCAAAACCTGGAAGGACAACTCGCCCAGCTTCGACCCCGTAAACTCGTGGGTAGATTATATCCACGCCTTCCCCCCGGCCAAGTTCATCATCATCGGTGACCCACGAGACGGGGAGTTCTAAATTTACAAGTTATTATTTGCCCGTTCCTTAGGTATGGTGTGGGCCAAAGTACCGGGCGCCAACATCCCCGACCCGATGACTGGCGAGTTTGGCTACAACAACGTCGGCGACGCGGTGGGCAACACCATCTGGTTTGGCACCAGCACGGGCCGTGTCTATCGCTCCAAAAACGGCGGCATCAATTGGGAAGCCTTCGCAACACCCGCTCAGGCCATCGGCTTGCTGAGCTTCTCAGACGAGAGCAACGGCATCCTGACCGCAGGGACGTACAGCCCGACCGCGCCCGTCAGTCAGCTTTACCGCACCGCTAAAGGTGGCGAAACTTGGACGGACATCACGCCCGCCAGCAACGGCTTCCGGCTCTCCGGGCTGGAGTGCATCCCCAACTCCACCTACGTCATCATGTGCGGCACCTCCGGGAGCATCCTGAAAGAAAACCTGTTCACCACTTGGGTCAGTGCCGACCGGGGCAGCACCTGGAAGCAGGTCAGCACCGGGCAGATCGCCGCTTGGATCACTTTCTTGAACGCCAAAGTTGGCTGGGCGGGCGAAATGCAGCAGCTCAGCCACAAGACAAAACTCTACCAGTACACTGACAGCCCCCTCGTCGGCCTGCTCACGCCCGTCGCGCTCCATGCCGACGTGACCCTCTCACCCAACCCTGCGAGCGACGTGGTGCGGGTGCAGGTCCGCGCGCACGAGTCAGCCGACTTCCTGCTGCTGCTCAACGACGCACAGGGCAATCTGCTCCGCAGCATCTCGGTGGACGGTGTGGACGGCTTTGACAAAGACCTGATTGTGAGCGATTTGCCTGCTGGCGTGTACACGGTGACGGTGAGCACGGCGAAGGGGTCGGTGAGCCGGCAGTTGACGAAGCATTGACAGGGTTTTGCAGGGTTTTACAGGATGGACATGATTTTACAGGATGGACAGGTCAAGAGCATTTTGCGAAGGCCCTGCTCCTTACCGTGCCCCAACCGTAAACTTTCCCACAAACAGCAGGTCTTCGTCTGATTGCCGCTCCACCGTGAAATAGTACAGTCCGCGCCGCAAGTGCAGTCGCTGTGATGCGGAGAACACCCATTTTCCTGTCGCCGTGTTTCGATTGCCTATGGTGGGCAATACACGGAGCAGGGGCTGGCCGGAAGATTGGTTGGTGTAGATTTTCAATGACAAGGGGTAGCGGGCGGTGTCCGTGTCAGCAGGGACCAGACCTCGGAAATTGATTTTCACGAAACCGTTTTCAGGGGTAAAATCCGCGCCCGGGGCAGGGCTTTGCATTTCGGCGGAGCCGCCCGACGCGCGGATATTGGTGCCCAAGCGTCTTCAAAGTCGCGGTTCAGCGCGAACGCCGCTGGATCTGCCATGGCAATAGGGCGGTCTGGAGTTTTTTCCAACGGCTCGGACGGCTCCATGCGGGTTTCTGGAGTAGCCACCGGCCCTGTGGGGAGTGGAGCAGACTTTACCTCTTCAGGCACGCTGGGAGCAGGCCTGTGGGCCGGTGAAAGCCAACGCCATCCCATCCATCCGATGAGCAACACGACCACCGCGATGCCCAGTCCTTTCATCCAGCCCTGTTTCGCTGGCGGCGGCGGTGATTCCCGGAGGATGTCGCCCAAGAGGTCGCGGAGTTGAAGTTTCTGCGGGTCGGCAAATTCATCGTGCAATTGGCGGTGCAATTCCACATGGGCCCGAAAGTCAGCGTCGGTTGCAAGGCGGGATTCCACAGCCTGCCGGTCGGCGGGCGAGAGCGAGCCCTCCAGGTATTGTTCGATCAAATCGTTCGTGTCCAGATTTTCCATAGCATCAGGTGCTTTTCAGTTCTACAAATTCCGGGGCGCTCTTTATTAATTCCACCAGCCGGTCTTTGCACTGCGATTTTCGCCGACGGGCATAACCTTCGCTGGCAAAGCCCATCTGTTGGGCCATCTCGTCCATGCTTAGTTTTTGGAAGAAAAGTTGAAGGAGTTTCTGGCAGTCATCGCCCAACTGGCGCAGCACTTTGTAAAAAAGTTTGCCGCGATCCGCCTGGAGCAAGTCAACGTCGGGGGAGTCGTCGGGGATATATTTGGCATGGTCCGGAATTGTTACCTCTGAAGCCGATCTTTTTTGCTGACGTGACATCCACAAGTTGCGGCACACGCCATAAAAGAAGGTGCTGAACTGGCTGGTTAACTGAAAATCAGGCTTTTTCGCTTTTTCATACACCACAATTAGTGGCATCCTGAAACACGTCTTTGGCATCGTCTTCCGAGCCGCCGTAGTCGCGCACCAATTTGCGGATGGCGGGGAACAGCGTTGCGTACATCCGGGCGAGGTCGGCGCGGTTGCCAGTAAGAATAGCGGAGAGGTAGTTCACAATGTGCTAATGTGCTAATGTGCTAATGTGCGAATGCTCCGCTTTCCACTCCCGGATGTTCTTTTGCGCTGCATCGAACGCCACGCCCACCAGCGTCAGCGTCTTGCCTTCGGCGCGGAAGCGCTCGGGGTAGCCTTTGGCGCGGATTTGCGCCAGCGCGTCGTCGGCGCTCTCCCGCATCTTGAACTCAAAGAGGTAGATGTGTTTGCCCGTGTCCACCACTGCGTCCATCCTGCCTTGATTAGTGGGTATTTCGGAGTGCGTGACAAAGCCCGTCAGCGTCAGCACGACGTGGACGACCGTGTGGAAGTACGACTCCTGGGTGGCGGTGATCTGGTACGGGATGGAGGCGAATAGCGACGACAGTACCTCGAAAAAACGGTCTAAGTCACCGATTTCGAGGGCCTCGCGCATCCGTTCGGTATAGGTGTAAGCGGTGTGGAAAACGGGCTGCTCCGCGTAGTCGGCGAGCAGGTTTTTCAAAAAAGAGTCTTTTACCTCCTCGTTGGGGTAGGAGAGCATGTATTTGGGGCGGGTAGGGTCTGATCGGTCAATCTTCTTGATGGTCAGGTATCCGGTCTGGAAGAGCAGGGAAACCGGATCAATCGAACTGACGTCCGCGCTTTCGAGGATGGAGTTGGGGCCAGAAATGCCCTCCAATTCGTAGGCCGGGATGCGCCTCTTTTTTAGCAAATGTGTGAGGAACGACGGCGTGCCAGTGGTGAACCAGTAGTTGCCGAATTGCCGGTTGCTGAAAAAATTGAGCAGTGAAAAAGGGTTATAGACGGTCGTTTCTCCGTCCCAGGAGTAGCCGTTGTACACACGCCGGATGGCTTCGAGCAGACGCGGCATGGGCAAACCCATTTCACGTTCGATGCGTTCTAAGTAGGGCTGGAAGTTGGTCAGCACCTCTTCTTGCGTCCAGCCCAGCAGCGTGGAAAAATCTGGACTGTTGCTGATGTCGTACAGGTTGTTCAAGTCGGAGAAAATAGACACCTTGCCATACTTCGACACCCCTGTGATGAAGGCAAAATGGATGCAACTGTCGAGCGACTTGAGGGTGGAGTAAAAATTTTTGAGCGTCCGCACATTTTCCTGGACGCGCTCCTCATCGTCGTAATCCAGAAAATCGGTGATGGCCTTGTCGTACTCGTCAATCAGCACCACAACCTTTTTGCCGTTGCTGCTGAGCGTTTGGAGCAATTCCTTAAATTTCCCCTTGTAGTCGGTGGAGGCCAGCACAATGTTGTTTTTCTGCGCGTTTTGGTCCATTGTGGCGTCCAGTTCCACTGCCAGCGAGTTCGAGCGATAGTTCATCAAATTGAAGTCTATGTGAATCACCGGATACCGTTCCCAATCTATTTTATCTTCGATCCAAAGTCCGTGAAACAGTTCGCGGTTGCCTTCGAATATCTCTTTCAAGGTGCTGACTAACAGTGACTTGCCGAAGCGTCGGGGACGCGACAGGAAGATGAAGGCCCCCGATTGCATCAACCGGAAGATGTGCTCAGTCTTGTCCACATACAGGTTCCCTTCCTCGATGAGCGAAGCGAAGTCTTGTCTGCCGATGGGAAGTTTTTTCATAAAGCGAAGGTACAAAAGGTTGTCCACTCCAGGCCGCTGTTAGCCCCCGCTCGTCTTCCACTCCCGGATGTTCTTTTGCGCTGCATCGAACGCCACGCCCACCAGCGTCAGCGTCTTGCCTTCGGCGCGGAAGCGCTCGGGGTAGCCTTTGGCGCGGATTTGCGCCAGCGCGTCGTCGGCGC
>Ga0209181_10010217_pt1 | contig 12219 bp, 10 predicted proteins | sample MAT05_FD_187208 | JGI IMG/M metagenome (GOLD analysis project Ga0209181, IMG submission 187208) | Freshwater microbial communities from Lake Fryxell liftoff mats and glacier meltwater in Antarctica - MAT-05 (SPAdes) (version 2) | ecosystem: Environmental > Aquatic > Freshwater > Ice > Liftoff... | reverse complement strand
GTGCCGTCGCTTTCGCAGAGCAGGATGGCGGCGGCATTCAGGTCGTAGCCGGCGTGCACGAAGTCCTCGACCGCGGCGATCATGGGCTTGTCCATCATCTCCAGGCCGGCCGGGATGATGCCGGCGGCGATGATGGCCGCCACCGCGTCGCCGGCCTGGCGGATGTCGTCGAAGCTGGCCATGATGCAGCGCGCCAGTTGCGGCCTGGGCACCAGCTTGACGGTGACCTCGGTGGTCACCGCCAGCATGCCTTCGCTGCCCACCACCAAGGGCAGCAGGTCCAGGCCCGGGGTGTCCAGCGCCTCGGAGCCGAAATCCACGGCCTCGCCCTCTACCGTATAGCCGCGCACGCGCAGCACGTTGTGCAGCGTCAGGCCGTACTTCAGGCAGTGCACGCCGCCCGAGTTTTCGGCCACGTTGCCGCCGATGGTGCAGGCGATCTGGCTCGACGGGTCGGGCGCGTAGTACAGGCCGTGGGGTGCTGCGGCTTCGCTGATGGCCAGGTTGCGCACGCCGCATTGCACGGTGGCGGTGCGGGCGTGGGTGTCGATGCGCACGATCTTGTTGAACTTGGCCAGGCTCAGCGTGACACCCAGGCGGTGCGGCAGCGCTCCGCCCGACAGCCCTGTGCCTGCGCCGCGCGCCACCACCGGCACCTGCAAGCGGTGGCAGGCGCGCAGCACGCCGGCCACCTGCGCTTCGGTCTCGGGCAGCACCACCACCAGGGGCAGTTCGCGGTAGGCGGTGAGGCCGTCGCATTCATACGGCACGGTGTCTTCACGTTGCCACAGCAGGGCGTGTGCGGGCACCACGGCCGCCAGGGCCGCCACCACTTCGGCCTGACGGGCCGTCCGGGCGATGCGGGCAACATCGGCCGCGGGATCCTCAGCGGCCAGGTGCAAGGGAAGCGGTGCATTCATCGTCGGCAGCTCCGGGCAAGGCAAACCGGTCATGCCCGGCAGTCCACGACTGTAGCGCCGGGCTGCCGATGGCGAGGCCGCCTGTCGTCAAAGCGGCTTTGACGGCAGGCCGGGGAATCGCACCGACCCCGAGGGCCGCGGCGGTCACCCCGCCGTGAACACCGTCAGCACCCCGGAGTAGCTGAACAGGTGGTGGCGGGCGATCTCGCCGGCGGCGAAGAAACCCACCAGCGGCACGTCGCCCAGCGCGTGCTTCACGATCTTCAGCTCAGCCGAGGGCCCGCCAAAGTGCGGCCCGCCGCGGCCGGCGCAGCTGATGTACAGCGCCCCGGCGATGCGCCGTGCCGGTGCCGGCGCGTCGCCGCCTGACGAGGTGGCTCCGCTGAGTTCGTGCGCTGACTCGATTTCCTCGCGGATCTCGCTGCACACCCGCACCAGATCGCGCCGCGCGGCGTTCACGTCGCGTTGGCAGAACGCCAGGCGCATGCCGGGCACCACCCGCTCGGCCACGGCCACGGCCTGGCGCGCCGGGTCCAGCCCCAGCATGTGGCGCACCCGCGTGTCGACGCCGAACTGGCCGCCGCGTGCGATGGCGGTGTCGTGCTCGTTGGTCAGGCCCACCAGGGTGCTGCGCAAGCGTGGCAGCAGCACGCGCGGGTCGTCCAGGTTGGCCAGCCCCAGGTCGGACAACAGCAGGGGCAGCGCGGGCTGGTCGTCCAGCGCGGTCACGACCTGCCCCTCGGCCGCGGTGATGCGGCGCGTCGGCCCCACCGGCTGGCAACCCTGGGTGACGCGCGAGACCAGGGACACATCTCGCGTGAAGGCCACGCCCGACATGCCGCCCTGCAAGACACTGCCGGCGATGTGCACCGCGCGCCCGCGTGACGAAGCCAGGCCGCCGAACAGGTAGCCCGAATCGGTGCGGTCGCTCATCTCGCCGATCATCTCGGCGATGTCGGGCGTGCTGGCATCGGCATGCACCAGCGCGCTGAAGGGCGCAATGCGGCGCAGCTTGCGCGCGCCGGAGAAGACCTCGAAACGGCCCGCCGGGATGGGCATCAGCATCAGCACCAGGCCGGGCTCGTCGAAGTACTCCACGCCGCTGGCACACACCCCGACGCCCACGCTGCCCACCCAGGTCACGCTCGGCCACTGCAGCTGCAACTGCGCCAGAAGGGCGTCGGCGTGCTCGGCGTAGAAGTCGGTGAAGTACACCAGGCCCAGCGATACCGGCGCGCCGCCACTGGCGTCATGGGCGGGCAGGCGGGCTTCGATCTGCGCGCCAGCCAGGGCCAGGGCAGCCCGCCAGTCCGGGTGCGTCGCGTGTCCGACCAGAAAGCCCGGCATGGTGCGGTGGTTCGCGGTAGACGCCGAAAAACGCCGGCCTAGCGCGTGCGCTTGGGCGCGGCCTTGGCCGGGGCCGCACGGGCCTTGCGGAGGGCGGCCGGGGCAGGCGACGCGGCCGGCATGGCGGCGGCAGCGCTGTCCTTCATCGCTTGCGCAGCCAGGTCAGTGAACTGCTGGGTCAGCGCGCCCCACCACTGCAACGGGTCCACAGCCGGTGTGCCGGCACCGGCCGGCGCAGGTGCGGCTGACTTGCCTGGTGCCGGGGCAGGTGCCGGCGCTGCAGCGGCCGGGGCGGGCGTGTGCGCCGCCGGGGCCGGCACGTTGATGCGCAGGGAGTCGCGCAGGTCGGCCATGGGCAGGTTCATGGTCTGCAGCGTGGCCAGGGTCATGCGCTGCACTTCCAGGGCCTGGATGGTGGTGCCGAGCAGCTTCGCGTTCTGCTCCAGCCAGAACTGCACGGTGCGCAACTCACCGATGCGCTTTTCCAGCTCTTTCGGGTCCAGCGTGGGCGCCACCCACTGGCCCATGGCCGGCAGGGCGGCACCACTGTTTTTCATCAGACCTTGAAGGAAATCAAAGCCCGGCACCATGCTTGCCAGATCGATCGCACCTGCCATCATCGCCCCCGTTTGTCTTCGAGCCGGTCATTGTGCGCCCGGCGCGAGTTCGACGCGCAAGGTGCCGCCGTCCTGCTGCAGACGCAAGCGGCCCAGCACGTCCATGCCCAGCAAGGGCGAGCTCAGCCCGGGCAGGGCCACCATGCGCAGCCGCGTGGCGTTGACGCCGCCCTGCAGCGCCAGGTCGCCCACCACGACGTCGCCCATGGCCACCCCATTCGCCGTGCGCGATTGCACGCGGCCCAACACCGGCAGGCCGAGCTCACGCGCCAGCGCCGCGGGTATGGCCGTGCCGGTGGCGCCGGTGTCGACCAGGAATTCGACCTCGCGGCCGTTGATGCGGCCGGGCCAGTGGTAGTGGCCGTCGGGCGCACGGCGGATCTCTATGGTCTGGCCCTGCACGACGAACTGTGTCGCCCGCCCGCGTGCCTGCCAGGCCTGGATGGCCATGAACACGCCCAGCGCCAGCAGCAGCCAGACGGTGCTGTGCTTGAGCCAGCTCGGCAAATCGTTCACGGCAACGGGGCGCTGCCGCTCAGGCCGCCGCGCTCGGCGCGGCTGCGTTCACCACGCGCTGGTCGATGGCGCCGAACACGCTCAGGCCGTCGCGCCCCAGCACCTGGATGCGCACGGTGTCGCCGAACTGCATGAAGGCGGTCTTGGGCTGGCCGCTCTCGATGGTTTCGATGGCGCGCCGCTCGGCGATGCACGAGATGCCGTGGCTCCAGTCCTTGTTGCTCACGGTGCCGCTGCCCACGATGCTGCCCGCGCGCAGGCGCCGCGTCCTGGCGACGTGGGCGATGAGTTGGCCGAAGTGAAAACTCATCTCCGGCCCGGCCTCGCACAGCCCGACCCGGTCGCCATTCCAGCGGCTCTCGACCGCCAGGTGCACACGCCCGCCCTGCCAGGCCGGGCCCAGCTCGTCGGGGGTCACGGCCACCGGCCCGAAGGCCGTGGCGGGTTTGCTTTGCAGGAAGCCGAAATTCTTCGCCAGCTCGGCCGGGATCAGGTTGCGCAGGCTCCAGTCGTTGACCAGCATCAGCAGGCGCACGCCTTCCAGCGCCGTGTCGGCACTGCAGCCGCTAGCCACGTCGCCGGTGACGACCGCGATCTCGGACTCGAAATCGATGCCCCAGTCGGTGCTGCCAAAGGGCGCGTCGTCGCACGGGCCCAGGAAGTCATCGCTGCCGCCCTGGTACATCAGCGGGTCTTCGAAGAAGCTGGCCGGCATGTCGGCGCCGCGCGCCTTGCGCACCAGCTCCACGTGGTTCAGGTAGGCCGATCCGTCGGCCCACTGGTAGGCCCGCGGCAGCGGCGCCATGCAGGCGCGCGGGTCGAAGGCGAAGGCATGGCGCGCCTTGCCGCCGTTGAGCGTGGCGTACAGGTCTTCCAGCTGCGGGCTGACGAAGTTCCAGTCGTCCAGCACGCGCTGCAAGGTGGTGGCCATGCCGGTGGCGAAGTGGGCGCTGGCGAGGTCACGGGACACGACGACGAGCTGGCCGTCGCGCGACCCGTCCTTGAGGGTGGCGAGTTTCATGCGTGCAGGGGTGGGGTCGGGCTGAAGGGGGGTCGGCAGGCGCTATTGTCGCGGCATGCCTGCTCTGGCCGAGTCACCCGTGACGCCTGCACGCCCGCCGCGCTGGCCGCAGGCCGCGCTGCTGGCTTGCGTTGTGCTGGTGCTGCACGCTGGCGCGTTGCGGGGGCTGGTGACCACGCTGGCGCCCGGTCCGCCCACGACGGTGCCAAGCGCCATCCAGGTACGCCAGATCGTGCAGCTTGGGCCGGTCGATCAGGCGCCGGCCGCCGAGCGGGCCGGCGCCGAACCGCCCTCAACCGCATCCGCAACGACGACCGCAACCGCGACTTCGACCGCCACCGCCCGGAACAGCGCGCGGCCCGACCCGGCCGACCCGCCCAGCGCACGGCCCGAGGACTCCAGCCCGCTGCCGGCGCAAGCGCCGCCGGCGACCGCGCCCGGCACGCAGGTGCCCACCTACGCCACCGCGCCCGCGCCGGCCGCCACCCTGGTCTACGAGATGCAGCGCGGCGGACGCACCGGCCGGGCCGAACTGCGCTGGCGGCCGGGCGCAGGGCGCTACGAGCTGGAACTCGAAGCCACCGGCTTCGGCCCCCAGGCCCCGGGGTCGGCGAGCACAGGCGCCTTCGACGCCGCCGGCCTGGCGCCCGAGCGCCACGTGGACCGCCGTCGCGGCCGCGACCAGCGGGCCGTGAACTTTCAGCGCGAGGGCGGCTTCATCAGCTTCAGCGGGCCGCCGTTGACGCACACCCTGCAAGCCGGCGCGCAGGACCGGCTGAGCTGGATGCTGCAGTTGCCGGCCATCCTGCAGGCCAACCCGGCGCTGTCCGCCCCAGGCGCGCAGATCAGCCTGTGGGTGGCCAGTGCCCGCGGCGAGTCGGACGTGTGGACCTTCACGGTGCAGGGCAGCGAGGCGCTGGAGCTGCCCGGGCTCCGCGTCGACGCGGCCTTGCGGCTGCTGCGCCGGCCGCTGCGCCCCTACGACACCCAGGTCGAGGTCTGGCTGGACCCCGCACGCCAGCACCTGCCGGTGCAGTTGCTGCTGGTCTTGCGACCCGGTGGCGAGCCCACCGAGCTGCGGCTGCAAAGCCTGACCCTGCCCTGAGCCCGTGGCTTGAATTCGACGTGCCCGGGCACGGGTTTCGCACGCTGGGGGCCGCGGCCTCTGCCGCCGGGGCCTCAAGCTGGCGCTCCCGAAGTCGAAAAGGCACCATGGCAACTATTTTTGGTGAGGCGGCACTGAATGCGCAGGCGGGTGTGCCCCTGTGGCTGCTGGTGTTGGTGGGCGTGGCCTGCGTGGGTGCCGTGCTGCTGGCCCTGCGCCTGCGCGGCAGCAGTTCGCGCTTGAATTCACGACTGGACAGCGCCACCACCGAGATCGGCAGCCTGCGCGGGCGCGACACACTCACCGGGCTGATCACGCGCCATGAGCTGGAAGTCGCGCTGGACCGCGCTGCCCAGGCCTGCGACACCGGAGACCGCCACCTGGCCTTGCTGTACGTGAACCTGGACAGCTTTCGCCCCGTGAACGACGGCTACGGCCTGCGCGTGGGCGACGCCGTGCTGGTGGAGGTGGCCAGGCGGCTGACCGCCTGCGTCGGTGGCAAGCCGCTGGCATCGCGCGTGGGCGGGGACGAGTTCGTGCTGCTCATCGAGGGCGACCAGCTGCAGGCCGGCCGCATCGCCGAGCGGGTGCTCGCCGCCCTGCAGAAGCCGTTGCGCGTGGAAGCGCTGGATCTGCAGCTGAGCGCCTCGGTGGGCGTGGCGGTGTACCCCGAGCACGGCTCGCGGCCCAAGCTCATCCCGCACGCGGCGCTGGCCATGCGCACCGTCAAGCTGGGCGGGGGCTCGGGCTACGCCTGTTTCGACCCGTCGATGGCGGTGAACATGCGCGACCAGGCCGAATTGCTGCAGGACCTGCGCAGCGCCATCGAGCGCCATCAGCTGCACCTGTACTACCAACCCAAGATCGACGCCTTCAGCCTGCAGGTCACCGGCGCCGAGGCGCTGCTGCGCTGGGAACACCCGCGCCGCGGCATGGTCAGCCCGACTGTCTTCATCCCCCTGGCCGAACGGCATGGCCTGATCGGCAGCATCGGGCTGTGGGTCGTCAACGAGGCCTGTCGCCAGGCGGCAGAGTGGCGCAGCCAGGGCCTGCGCATGCGTATGGCGGTCAACATCTCGGGCCACCAGATGCGCCAGGACGACCTGGTCCAGCACATCGTGAATGCCTTGCAACGGCACAACATCCGGCCCGAACGGCTGACCTGCGAGATCACCGAATCGGTGGCCATGGAAGACACGGCCCACACCCGCGAAGCCTTCGAAAGGCTGCGCCGCGCCGGTCTGCATGTCTCCATCGACGACTTCGGCACCGGGTATTCCAGCCTGGCGGCCTTGCGCAAGCTGCCGGCGGCCGAACTGAAGATCGACCGCGCCTTCGTCACCGACCTGGCCACCAGCGAACAGGCCCGCGGCATCGCCAAGGCCATCGTGCAGATGGCGCACACGCTGGGCTTGCGCGTGGTGGCCGAGGGCGTGGAAACCGAGGCCCAGCGCGACCTGTTGGTGGGTCTGGGCTGCGACGAACTTCAGGGCTACCTGTTTGCCCGGCCCATGACCGCGGCCTCCCTGGCCTTGTGGGCCGACAACGACGGCGCCAGCGGCAACCCGACCTTTCGCGCCTCGCTGTTCTGCGCTACGCAGGGTGCCCCGCTGGACAGTTGAGCGCGCCGCTCCGTGGCCCGGGCTTCGAGCTTCGTCGCGCGTGGGCCGGCGCATCGCTGTCAGACGACCGGCCGCGGCGGCGCAAACGCCGCCATCGCGGCAACCGTGTCTGACGCCCACGCTGGCTAGAGCTGCTCCCAGGGCAGGCCATCGCTGCGCCAGCCATTGAGCCGGCCCCGCTGAAAGTGCTCGTCGAGCTCGCCTTCGAAGCCATGCAGCACGTTGACCACCTCGGTGAAGCCGGCGGCCTCCAGGGCCTGGCCGGCTTCCACGGTGCGCTTGCCGGACCGACACAGCAGCACCACCGGCCGCTCGGGCGTGCCGCCCTCGCGCCGCACCTGGGCCACGAAACGTTCGGGGTGGGCCTGCATCTCGGGGTATTCGTACCAGGCCACATGCACCACGCCGGGTGGGTGCCCGACGTAGAGGTACTCGATCTCCATGCGCACGTCGACGAACAGCGCGCCGGGGCGGGCCTGCAGGTAATCCCAGGTCTGGCGAGGGGTGAGATGTTTCATGAAGGGGCCTGAACGGGGTCTGAACGGGACATCGGCCGTCTTCCTACAATCAAGGCATGAACGCTAGATCAAACCACAGCCTGGCCTACACCCGCGGCGCGGCACTGCCCGGGATTTTGCAGCAGCGCATCGCCATCATCGACGGCGCCATGGGCACCATGATCCAGCGCTACAAGCTGGGCGAGACCGACTTTCGCAGCCAGCGCTTCGCCGACCACGGCAAGGACCTCAAGGGCAACAACGACCTGCTGGTGCTGACGCGGCCGGACGTGATCCTCGAAATCCACAGCCAGTACCTGGCCGCCGGCGCCGACATCGTCGAGACCAACACCTTCGGCAGCACCTCCATCGCCCAGGAAGACTACGACCTGGGCCACATCGCTCGCGAAATGAACGTGGCTGCGGCGCGGCTGGCGCGCCAGGCCGCCGACCAGCACAGCACGCCGGACAAACCACGTTTCGTGGCCGGCGCCCTGGGGCCCACGCCACGCACGGCCAGCATCAGCCCCGATGTGAACGACCCGGGCGCACGCAATGTCAGCTTCGACCAGTTGCGCGACGCCTACCGCGAACAGGCCGAGGGTCTGATGGAAGGCGGCTGCGACCTGTTCCTGGTCGAGACCATCTTCGACACGCTCAACGCCAAGGCCGCGATCTTCGCGCTCGATGAGCTGATGGAAGACACGGGCGAACGCCTGCCGGTCATCATCTCGGGCACCGTCACCGACGCTTCGGGCCGCATCCTGTCGGGGCAGACCGTGGCGGCGTTCTGGCACTCGGTGCGCCACGCGCGGCCGCTGGCGGTGGGCCTGAACTGCGCGCTCGGCGCCACGCTGATGCGCCCCTACATCGAAGAGCTGAGCAAGGTCGCCGCGGACACCTTCATCAGCTGCTACCCCAACGCCGGGCTGCCCAACCCGATGAGCGACACCGGCTTCGACGAGACGCCACCCGTCACCGGCAGCCTGATGGAAGAATTCGCCCGCGTGGGCTTTCTCAACATTGCCGGCGGCTGCTGCGGGACCACGCCGGACCACATCGCCGAGATCGCGCGGCGGGTGGGCGGCTACCGGCCAAGAAGCCGGCGCGACCCGCTGTTCAGCCCGTTGTTGGCTGACTGAGGCCGGCGCTAGATCTCTACTTTTGTGCCCAATTCGACCAGCCGGTTGGTCGGCAGGTTCAGGAAGTCCGCCGCAGCCGCTGCATTGCGGTGCATGCTGGCAAACAGCTTCTCGCGCCACATCGGCATGCCGCCACCGAAAGTGGGGACCACCGTGTCGCGGCTGAGGAAGTAGCTGGTCTCCATGTCGTCGAGCACGACGCCCCGGGTCTTCAGCAACTTCAGCGCCTCGGGCACGTCGGGGTCGTTCTTGAAGCCGAAGTGCAGCGTCACCTGCCAGCAGTCGCGGCCCAGGGACTCCACTTCGCAGCGGCGGTCGAAGCCCACCCAGGGCAGCTCGTGGCTCTGCACCGTGACGAACAGGTTCCGCTCGTGCAGCACCTTGTTGTGCTTCAGGTTGTGCAGCAGAGCAAAGGGCGTGGCGCCTTTCTCGGCGTTCAGGAACACCGCGGTGCCGGGCACGCGCAGCGGCGGGCTGATGAAGACGGAGGCCAGAAAGTCGTCGAGCCCGACGGACTCTTCGCGCAGACGCTCGCTCATCAGCCGCCGGCCCTGCTTCCAGGTGACCATCAGCGTGAACATCACGGCGCCTATGAGCAGCGGGAACCATCCCCCTTCGAACACCTTCACGACGTTGGCGGCGAAAAACACGATGTCGACGACGAAGAAGAAGCCCGTGGCCGCCACGCACAGCCACAGCGGCAGCTTCCAGGCGCAGCGGATGACGAAGAAGGTCATCACCGTGGTGATGGTCATGTCGATGGTCACCGCGATGCCGTAGGCCGAGGCCAGCGCGCTGCTGCTGCCGAACAGCACCACCGCAATCACCACGCCGCCGTAGAGCGACCAGTTCACGAAGGGCACGTAGATCTGTCCGGTCTCGCGCACGCTGGTGTGCACGATGCGCAGACGCGGCAGGTAGCCCAGCTGGATGGCCTGCTTGGTGACCGAGAACGCCGCCGTGATCAAGGCCTGCGAAGCAATCACCGTGGCCAGGGTGGCCAGCACGATCAGGGGGAAGAGCGCCCAGGTGGGCGCCATTTCGTAGAACGGGTTGCTGACGTTTTCAGGGTGCCTGAGGAGCATGGCGCCCTGCCCGAAATAGTTCAGCACCAGCGCCGGCATGACCACCACGAACCAGGCCAGGCGGATCGGCCGCTTGCCGAAGTGGCCCAGGTCGGCATACAGCGCCTCCGCGCCCGTCACGCACAGCACCACCGAGGCCAGGGCCACGAAAGCCACGCCGGGATGTCCGAACAGAAATCCCAGCGCGTAGTGCGGCGACAGCGCCACAAGCACCTGGGGGTTGCCCAGCAGTTGGTGCGCGCCCAGCAAGGCCAGCACGCCGAACCACACCAGCGTCACCGGCCCGAACAACCGCCCCACCACCGCCGTGCCGAAGCGCTGGGCGGCGAACAGGGCAGTGATCACCACCAGCGTGACGGGCACCACGAAGCGGTGCAGCCCGGGCGCGGCAACCTCCAGCCCTTCCACCGCAGACAGCACGGAGATGGCTGGCGTGATGACGCCGTCGCCAAAGAAGATCGCCGTGCCGAAGATGCCCAGCAGCAGCAGCCGTCTGCGCAACACCGGCCGGTCCTTCACGGCCTGGGTGGCCAGGGCCAGCATGGCGATCAAGCCCCCCTCGCCGTGGTTGTCGGCGCGCAGGATCAGCGCCACGTACTTCAGCGAGACCACCACCGTGAGCGTCCAGAACACCAGCGACAGGATGCCCAGGATGTTGTCTGGCGTCAGCGGCACGCGGCCCTGGGCAAAGACCTCCTTCAGTGCGTACAGCGGGCTGGTACCGATGTCGCCATACACCACGCCGATGGCGGCGAGTGTCAGCGCTGCGGTGGCGCTGGCGGTGCGGGGGCGGGAAACGGCACTCATGGGGACGGCCGGCGCATTGTGCGCCTGCCGGTGTCAATTCATGTTGCGCCGCAGCAAAAGAACCGCGCTCGCCGCAAACACAGGCTACTCGTAGACCTCGGCGCCGGGGTCGGTGGCTTCGAGCTCGTACGAAGCGGCCAGCATCGCCAGGCGCCCGATCACGCCGTACATGTAGAAGCGGTTGGGCGCGCTGGCACCGGGCTTGGCGCCGGGCCGCGGCAGCTTGTGGTTCTGGGCAAAGGCCAAGGGCACGAAGCTGGAGCCCGGAGCGTTCAGGTTTTCGTCGACGCCGCGTTCGGCATGCACGCGGTAGTAACCGCCGACCACGTAGCGGTCGACCATCAGCACCACGGGTTCGGCCACGGCGTCGTTGATGCGCTCGTAGCTGGGCACGCCTTCCTGGATGATGACATCGTCCATCTCACCCGCCTCGGCAGCCTCGGCGGCGGACCGGCCGCGGCGGGCTCGCAGCAAGGCGGCGTCGATGTCGCGGGCGTCGCGCACGGTCATCACGCCCAGCCCGGCACCGCCGGCGTCGGCCTTGATCACCACGAACGGCTTTTCGCTGATGCCGTATTCCTTGAACTTCTTTCGTACCTTGGACAGCACGGCGTCTGCGTTGCTGCGCACGCAATCCAGGCCGCTGGGCTGGCCCAGGTCGACCTGCCCGCACTGCCCGTGCAAGGGGTGGATGAGCCAGGGGTCCATGCCCAGCAGCTTGGCGAACTTCTTGGCGACTTCCTCGTAGCTCTTGAAATGCCGGCTCTTGCGCCGCACCGAGCGACCGGCGTGCAAGGGCGGCAGCAGGTACTGTTCGTGCAGGTCTTGCAGCACGTCGGGTGCGCCGCCGACGAGGTCGTCGTTGACGAGGATGGTGCAGGGGTCGAAGTCCTTCAGGCCCAGGCGGCGGCGCGTGCGCACCAGGGGCTCCAGCGTGAGCTCGCTGCCGTCTGGCAGGGCCAGCGCGGTGGGGGACTGGATGGCAGCGTCCAGGCTGCCCAGCCGCACGTTCAGCCCGGCCTGCGTGAAGATCTGCACCAACCTTTGCAGGTTGGCCAGGTAGAAGGTGTTGTGGCGGTGGCTCTGCGGGATCAGCAGCAGGTTCTTGGCCTCGGGGCAGATCTTCTCGATGGCGGCCATCGCGGCCTGCACCGCCAGCGGCAGCATCTCGGGCGTCAGGTTGTTGAAGCCGTCAGGGAACAGGTTGGTGTCCACCGGCGCCAGCTTGAAGCCGGCGTTGCGCAGGTCCACCGCGGTGTAGAACGGCGGCGTGTGCTCCATCCACTCGAGCCTGAACCAGCGCTCGATGGCCGGCATGGATTCGAGGATGCGGGCTTCCAGCTCGTTGATGGGCCCGGTGAGGGCGGTGGTGAGATGGGGAACCATGCGGCGTGCCTAGAAGCGAAAGCAAAAAAGCATTCTAGGCACATGGCGCCCCTGGCGCCGGTTGCAAGCCCAGCCCTGAAAACGGCACTGTCCAGCGGGTGCACTGGGCGGGTCCCCCGTGGGCTGACTCCCTCTGGAGATGCCGAAAAATCGA
>Ga0209181_10010216_pt1 | contig 12219 bp, 12 predicted proteins | sample MAT05_FD_187208 | JGI IMG/M metagenome (GOLD analysis project Ga0209181, IMG submission 187208) | Freshwater microbial communities from Lake Fryxell liftoff mats and glacier meltwater in Antarctica - MAT-05 (SPAdes) (version 2) | ecosystem: Environmental > Aquatic > Freshwater > Ice > Liftoff... | reverse complement strand
CCTGAAGCGCCACCAGACACTCTAAGCCCCTGATTTATCAGGGGTTTTTTCATTTCAGCGCAGTCTGCGCGGAATAGGGACGACTGGGGTCGGTCGTCCCACGATGCGACGCCAATATGCGATAGGTGCCATAAAAAGTGTCTGGCGCGCTGAGCGAAGCGTCGCTTCTGTGCGGCGTATTCGGAACTTAGGCACGGGCCGCTGATCGGTGACCCGCCAGGCCGATCAGGATAGTGGTGCGTTCCCTTAGAATTCGCGGCCCGCCGCTAATTTGCCTGCTCTGCCTCTATCGCCCCATTTTTCGAGGGGGATCGGCGGAGCGTTTGCCATTTCGCCCATGCCTGCCTCCTCCCCTCCCAAATCATTAGCGCTCGGCCTCGATTTCGGCACCACCAATACTGTCGTCGCAACGTCCAGCAGCGCGAGCGTTGCGCAGGTGTTGCCGTTCACGCTCGACGCCCGGACTCACTCTACGTTTCGCTCGGCGATGTGCTTTTGGGATGAGGATTCGGACGCGTCGCGCAGCTTGCGTTTTGAGGCGGGGCCGTGGGCGATTGAGCGCTTTATTGATGATCCGCTCGATTGCCGGTTCCTTCAATCGTTCAAGACGTTTGCGGCGAGCAAATCATTCACCGAAACCCACATTCACGGCAAGAAATTCACGTTCGAGGATTTGCTCACGGCGTTCATCGAGAAGTTGCGCGCGCACGCGGGGCCTGCGCTGGCTGACTTGCCGCTGCAACTGGTGGCGGGTCGTCCCGTCGCCTTCGCCGGCGTGAACCCGAACGAGAAGCTGGCGCTGGAGCGCTACGAGCGCGCGTTCAGGCGAGTGGGCTTCGAAGAGATTACCTACGTTTATGAGCCAGTCGCTGCGGCGTACTTTTTTGCGCAGCGATTGACCAGGGCAGCGACTGTTCTGGTAGCGGACTTTGGTGGTGGTACGAGTGACTTTTCGATCATTCGCTTTGAACCGGGTTTGGGCGGAGATGGAACGCTGAAGTCCATTCCGCTCGCACACTCCGGCGTTGCGGTCGCGGGCGACGTGTTCGATTACCGCATTCTGGAGCACGCGATCCTGCCGCAGCTCGGTCACCGTGCGCGCTTCAAAAGCATCGACAAAATTCTTGAGGTGCCAACGCATTTTCATCATCGCTTTGCGCAGTGGAATCAACTGGCGCTCATGAAATCGCCCGCTGTCATGCGCGATCTACGCGAATATCTGCGCTATGCGATTGAGCGCGACGGACTTGCCAAGTTCATCACCATCATCGAGAACGATCTTGGTTATCCGCTATACAAAGCCGTTGCCGACGCCAAAACCGCACTCTCCTCGTCACCCACCGCCACCCTCGCATTTCGCGCTGAAGGCATGGGCTACAACCTCGCGCTGGACGCGACGATTGAGCGAGTTGCATTCAATCAATGGATCGCCGACGATCTGCAAAAAATCGAAGACGCGGTGGACGAGGCGTTAGGCGAAGCGAAACTTGACGCCACCGATATTGATCGCGTATTTCTCACTGGCGGCAGCTCGTTCGTGCCCGCCGTGCGTGAAATTTTCGATCAACGCTTTGATCCGAAAAAAATTGAGACCGGTGATCAGCTAGAGTCGATTGCGTATGGTTTGGCACTCATCGCCCGTAGCGAAAACCCGGCGGAGTGGGCGTCCGCTGGCGCGCTCGGGTAGAGGGGCAGATTTCAGCCAAGTCTGATTGACGCGAACCAACAAATTGCGATTTAATCGCGACGCTGCCATCCGGTAGCCAAACAGGGAGAAATATAGTGACTTTGGGGAAACGGGCATTTGCCGAAATGATCGGCACCTATTGGTTGACGCTTGGGGGTTGTGGCAGCGCTGTGCTTGCGGCGGCGTTTCCGAATGTGGGGATTGGCCTTCACGGCGTGTCGCTCGCGTTCGGACTAACCGTGCTCACGATGGCCTACGCGATTGGACACATTTCGGGATGCCACTTGAACCCGGCCGTATCACTGGGTCTGGTGGTGGGTGGGCGCTTTAAGTCGTCGGAATTGTTGCCCTATGTCGTGGCGCAAGTCATTGGTGCCATCCTCGCGGCGGGCACCCTGTACCTGATCGCTACCGGCAAAGCAGGCTTTGATGTTGCAAAGAGCGGATTTGCAGCGAACGGCTTTGGCGAGCACTCGCCTGGCGGTTACAGTATGGCCGCAGCGCTGATCACTGAGGTGGTGATGACAGCGATGTTCCTGTTCGTGATTATGGGGGCGACCGACAAACGCGCGCCCGCTGGGTTTGCGCCGATTGCGATTGGCCTTTGCCTCACGCTGATTCACCTGATCAGCATTCCAATCACCAACACGTCAGTGAACCCGGCTCGTTCGACTGGCCCTGCATTATTCGTCGGCGGCTGGGCTGTCGAGCAGTTGTGGTTGTTCTGGTTGGCACCGATTGTGGGCGCTGCGATTGGAGCGTTCGTCTACAACAAGGTCGCAGACGACAAATCATAAATGGTCGGCAGCAACATTCCGCAGCAATAGAAAGGGCGACCAAGGTCGCCTTTTTTCGCGACGATGCGCTAGCAGGTTGCGACTAGCTACGCATCCATGCGTTGCCCCACAGGTTCAACGCGCGCGGGCCATGCGGCCATTCGCGGTACGCCTGATCGGGCGTCATGAGTTCCAGCTCGGTGGAGAACTCGACTTTGTAGCCATCCGGGTCCTCGATCATGAAGAACAGATTGTTGCCAACGCCGTGACGCCCCGGCCCCCACCACAGCGGAATTTCCAGGTCGCCGCAGTGATCTGCCCAGTCACGAACTGCGTTCCAGTTCGGCACTTCGTAGGCGTGATGATCCGGGCCGGTATGCGGCGCGCGGAACACGGCAAAGCTGTGGTGCTCGGCGTCGGAACGGACGAACGCGGACGACAGATCGCCGTCGGTATCAACGACGCGGTCTGACTCCACAAAGCCCAGTATGTCGCGATAAAACTCGAGCATGGCGTCCGTCTGCATCGAGGCGCAAACGAAGTGCTGCATGCGTGCGGGCCGCGCTTCGACGAGCGCATCAGTCTCGGTGAGGGTCACCGGATCATCGCCTGGAAATGCCGAGGGGGGCGCTTTCGTCGCGGGCGGCGCAACGCAGAACAACAGGGTGCGATTGTCGGGATCACGTACGGCGAAGGTTGCGTCACCCAGCAGCGCCTGCAACTCAGGCGATACGGGATGCAGCGGAAGGTCGATTAACTTCAGATGCGCCCGATATCCAGCCCACTGATCACGCGTGGGAAAGGCAAAAGCGATCATCGGCACCGTCTTTTTAGTTCCGGCAGTGAACAACATCCAGCGATCCCCGCCGCGCACTTGCCACACGTCAGGTGCGAGCCGCACGAGCGGGTCACCGAGCAATTGTGAATACCAGAGCGCGCAGGCTTTGGCGTCTTCTGTCGCTCGCTCGATCATCAACAGTCGGGCGTTCCAGAGCAGCGTTGGGGCGAGCGAGGTGGAAGTGTCCGTGCTTATGTTCATGCCGGAAATGTACGACGGTTTGTGTCGATTCGCGAATACACAGGTAAAGTACCAAAGCAAAGGCCCACCGAAGTGGGCCTTTTTTCATCTTGACCGAGCGTGTTGCCCGGTTACAACACAACTACCGGTTGTAGGCACTCTCGCCATGCGACACGATGTCGAGGCCTTCGCGCTGCTCGTCATCCGAGACGCGCAGACCAACGATCAGGTCAGCGATCTTGAACGCGATGAACGCAATCACAGCCGTCCACACAATGGTCAAACCAACCGCTTTGGCCTGAACGATAACCTGATCCACGATCGAGTAATCCGCAGCCTTGATAACACCAGCCGTTACCCAGTCCGACACGTAGCCGGGACCACCGAGATTCGGGCTGTTGAACACGCCGGTTGCCAGAGCACCAAAGATCCCGCCCACCGCATGCACGCCGAACACGTCAAGCGCGTCGTCTGCTTTGAGCATCTTCTTGAGACCCGTAACACCCCACAGGCAGATCACGCCAGCCAGGAGACCGATGATCAGCGCGCCCATCAGACCCACGTTACCGGCGGCTGGCGTAATCGCCACCAGACCTGCAACCGCACCCGAAGCCGCACCCAACATCGAAGGCTTGCCTTTGAGGAACCACTCGGCGAAGATCCATGACAGCACCGCAGCTGAAGTTGCCACGAAGGTGTTCAGGAAGGCGAGACCAGCGGTGCCGTTGGCTTCGAGCGCAGAGCCCGCATTGAAACCGAACCAGCCCACCCACAGAAGGGATGCACCAACCATCGTTAACGTCAACGAATGCGGTGGGAACGCTTCTTTGCCGTAACCAACGCGTTTGCCAACGAGGTAAGCACCGACGAGGCCTGCTATACCGGCGTTGATATGCACCACAGTGCCGCCCGCGAAGTCGAGTGCGCCCCATTGCCAAATCTTGCCAGCCGTAGCGTTCAAACCTGCAACCAGTTTGGCATCGGTATATGCATCAGGACCTGGCCAGAACCACACCATGTGCGCGATTGGGATGTAGCTGAAGGTGAACCAGATGACCGTGAAGATCAGCACGGCCGAGAACTTCATACGCTCAGCGAATGCACCAACGATCAGTGCGCAGGTGATGCCCGCGAAGGTCGCCTGGAATGCCATGAACACGATCTCGGGAATCACGACGCCCTTGCTGAAGGTGGCAGCCATTGAGAACGTACCAGCGATGTTGTCAAACAAGCCCTTGCCGAATAGTCGGGAAGTCCCACCGAAGTAGGCATTGCCCTCGGTGAAAGCGAAGCTGTAGCCGTAAATGAGCCATAGCACGACGACCAAAGAAAAAGTGACCATCACTTGCATGAGCACCGACAACACGTTCTTCGAGCGAACCAGCCCGCCGTAAAACAGGGCGAGGCCTGGCACCGTCATCATGATCACGAGCAGGGTCGCAACCATCATCCAAGCGGTATCGCCTTTATTGGGTTCGGGCGCCTTTGCAGCGGGCGCTGCGGGAGCGGCCGGTGCAGCAGCAGCCGCAGCAGCAGGATCGGGAGCGGCTTCAGCGGGCTTAGCGTCAGCAGCAGGTGCTAAAGCGGCGGGAGCGGCGGCTGGCGCTTGCGCGACCGCTACATTGCTCACGCCGAAGGCCAGGGCGGCGCAGAGCGCGCCAACAAATAGTTTCAATTTCATTATTAATACCCCCCGATTAGAGCGCGTCCGGACCGGTTTCACCGGTGCGGATGCGAATGACTTGTTCGAGTTCGAACACAAATATCTTGCCGTCACCGATCTTGCCGGTGTTGGCGGCCTTCTCGATGGCCTCGATCACGCGCTCGACGAGCTCGGTTTTGACGGCGACTTCAACTTTTATCTTCGGTAAAAAATCGACGACGTATTCGGCTCCGCGATAGAGCTCGGTGTGGCCTTTTTGCCGACCGAAGCCTTTGACCTCGGTCACGGTGATGCCTTGAACCCCAACCCCGGCGAGAGCTTCGCGCACCTCGTCGAGTTTGAAGGGTTTGATGATGGCGGTAACCAGCTTCATAGTTATATCCTCTGGTTAAATTAGAACGACTTGGTGTATTTGAGCAACAGGTAAGGCGTTGTCTTGCCAGTGAACTTCTTGCCGAGCGGCGTGTAGAAGCCCTTGTCAGCATCGGTTGCGGTCACGCCACCCGACAGGCCCAGGCCATTGCCAAAGTCGTACGCCAGTTCCAGCTTGCCATCGGTGTAGGTACCCAGACCGCCGGTGTTCTTGATGATCTGATGGCCGACGTGCGCGTTCAACGCGAGGTTGTCCATGATCGGGAAGGTCGCGCTCAGGTCAAAGTAGCCGCTGTTCTTGGCGTTCGGGACGCCGAAGATCGCGTTCGACACAACGTGCGAATACTTGAGGGTGAACATCTGATACGTGCCGGCGACATAGATTTCAGTCGTGTTGGCGCGGACTGCGCCCGGGGTGACCGAACCGTTGTAGATGTATTGCAGCACGCCGACGTCGTAGCCGATACCAGCCGCTTCGCCCTTGTAGCCACCGTAAACGTCAAACTCTGCGTTGGCTGTACCGATGCCGAAATCTTTGACCCAACGGATGCTGGAACCCCAGACACCGACGTAAAAACCGCTTGGGCTCACGTAATCAGCGCCGATTTGCAATGCCGGTTTGTAATCAGACTGGTTGAGGCCACGATAGATGTAGGAGGACGCGAGGCCCACGTTCACCGAAAACGGCGATGCTGGCTCGGGCGCGGATGCCGGGGCAGCGGCGGGCGCTGGCGCGGTCTGGGCGAAGCTTACGCTTGCGATGAGGCCAGAAATGGCGGCGGCTACGAGGGTTTGTTTTAATTTCATCGTAAATCTCCTGAGATCAGATTTGTTTGGTTAGTGATTGATTGGGTACGCTGGAGTGCGATTTAGGCCCATGTCGCAAGCGCCGTGCCAGCGGCGGCACGGCGCTATGCTGCGGCGCAGCGGGCGAGCGGTGCGTGAATCAACTTATTTGGTGCTTTAACCGTGTATTGGCATCTGAGCGCACCAAAATAATGCGCCTACCGAAGGCTTCGGGCCAAACTAGCGTTGCGCTGGGTAGCGAAGCCTTTGCTAGACTCTCAAACATGACACTCGATGAACTCACCGCCCAGCTCAAAGCCTTACTCGCTGGCAACCCCGGCGAAGATCTGCAGAAGAATCTCCGCGCCACACTCGCAGCAGGCTTGTCGCGCATGGATGTGGTTAGCAAGCAGGAATTTGACGTGCAGCGCGAAATGCTCAACGTGCTGCGTGCTCAGATTGATGAATTGACGGCGAAGGTGGATGCGCTGGAGAAGCAGCACGGCGCCAAGTAGCAACGTAAGTCGCGCGCCAGCCTCCAGCTTCAGCCTGAAACGACGTCCGCATGCGGGCTAACGCCAATGCCGGTCACTTAAGCGCCAATTTGTCGACTTTGTAGGCGCGACCCCGGTCGCGCTCCACGGCGGACAAGCGCGACCGGGGTCGCGCCTACCGTTAAGGTATCGGTATTGGGGCTAACGCCGATTTAGTACGTAAGTCGATTCCCGATTAGAAAGGTGCCTCAACTTTGGAATCGTCATCCTGAGCTGCAGCAAAGGATCAGTGTGCATACTAAACGCGCTTCACGACGCTCAAGCGGTGCCGCCTGATGTTTCGCTTCATTCGAGATGACAACCTTCCGGAAAAGCCACTTTGCTGAGACAGCTTGCTAATCAGGAGTCGCTTTATGCCAGTATGGACGCCTACCCCTTATGCGGCCGTCTTTTCCCGCTAAAGCTGCTAGCTCCCGAGCGCCTCTCCAACCATCGCGTGATGGCCGCCCGCGAACCATGCGGATACTGGCATCCGCTTTCCGCCCGCTTTTTGTACCTCGGTAATCGCGAGCACCGATGAGTCGCACGATATGAGCAAGTACTCACCCTCTGCGGCTATCACGGTGCCAGGCACCGATCCGAGGCATGCCGGCACCAAAACGAGTTCCGACGCCCACAGCTTCAATTTTTCGCCACGCCACGTCGTCCACGCGCCGGGCACCGGATTGAATGCGCGAATCTGGCGATCAACCTCCTCCGCACTCGCCGTCCAGTTCACCTGAGCCTCTTCTGGCGTGATCTTCTGTGCGTAGGTAACGCCCAGCTCTGATTGCGCCGAGCTGGCCAGATCGTATCCGCGAGCGAGTCGGGTGAGTACATGGACAATGGCCTCAGCGCCGAGTGTTGCCAGACGGTCGTGCAATTGGCCCGTGGTTTCGCGTGCACCAATCGCGGTGAATGTTTCCAGCATCACCGGACCGGTGTCGAGCCCAGCCTCCATCTGCATGATGGCCACGCCGGACTCTTTGTCGCCCGCCAGAATCGCGCGGTGAATCGGTGCGGCACCACGCCAGCGTGGCAACAGCGAGGCGTGAATATTCAGGCAACCAAAGCCCGCGACTTTGTGCGGAATGTCGAGCACGGCTTGCGGCAGGATGAGGCCATACGCGGCCACCACCATCACGTCAGCGTCCAGCGCGGCCATTGCAGCTTGCGCTTCGGGGGTCTTTAACGTGGGCGGTTGAAACACCGGAATGCCGCGAGCGAGCGCCAGTGTTTTCACGGCGGACGCGGTCAATTTCATGCCGCGACCCGCAGGACGATCGGGTTGAGTGTAGGCCGCGACAACGGTGAAGCTCGCGTCGGGCCCCGCGTCCAGCAGGGCTTTGAGCGCGGTAGCCGCGAATTCGGGGGTGCCAGCGAAGATGATTTTCATGGGGCCGGTGTTGTTCCCTCTCGCGTTGCGGGAGCGACGGTAAATCCGACGAACAGCGAAACGCTAAACCCGCTCCGCCTCGCGATGCCGTTTCTTCATTTTGTTTTTAATGCGAATCTGCTTGAGCTGCGACAAGTGTTCCACGAACACAATGCCTTTTAAATGATCCATCTCATGTTGAATGCAAACAGCCATGAGTTCGGTCGCTTCCAACTCAAACAACTTGCCCGTCGCGTCATGGGCACGCACCACGACATGCGCCGCACGACGCACGCTTTCGTAGTACTCGGGCACCGACAGGCAACCCTCTTCGCCCACAATTTCGCCGTCGGCGACGATGATCTCCGGGTTAATGAAGACTTTCAGGTCGTTCTTGGTTTCGGACGTATCGATCACGATCACGCGCTGGTGCACGTCGACCTGCGTCGCGGCGAGGCCGATTCCGGGGGCTTCGTACATCGTGTGCGCCATGTCATCGACCAGCTTTTTGATAGCTGGCGTGAACTCGATCACGGGGGAAGCGATGCGTTTTAGCCGCGCATCGGGGTATTCAAGGATAGTTAGGAGCGCCATTTACTTGCCAAATCAGATGTCTGGTTGCACAATCTTCATGTAATTTCTTAAGGTTTGGGTCTTTTTCGACTTTTCCATATTCCGAAGGCCAGATTTGGCCGGATTTGCGAGAAACTTCGCACTTCCGAAAAATATGACAATGTCGTCGACAAGACGCCGCCACCAGGACACGGAATGTTAACGAACCCTTCAATATTTTCATCACGCCCTTCTTGGTCACGACGCGCTTCGCGATTTGCGACCGCGCTCGCAGTGGTCACTGTAACCACCGTCGCGCTCGCGCAAGCACCCGCCGCCCCGGTGCAGGTACGCGAGAACGCGCCTGATCGGCACACGGTGGTCAAAGGCGACACGCTGTGGGGCATCTCAGGCAAGTTCCTGAAGCAGCCGTGGCGCTGGCCGGAAGTCTGGCGCATGAATCGCGACCAGATTAAAAATCCGCACCGAATTTATCCGGGGCAAGTGATCGTTCTTGATCGCGATGCGGCCGGCAATCCACGGCTGTCAATTCTCCAAAGCTCCCCAGAAGATCGCGGCATCATCCGTCTGTCGCCGCAAATCCGCGCTGAAGCACGCGAAGGCGCAGCGATTCCGAGCATCCCACCGGCCGACATTGAGCCGTTCATGGTGCGCAATCGTGTGGTCGGCGCAGAAACATTTGACGACGCGCCCCAGATCGTCAAGTCGGTTGACGCCCGCGTCACCTTTGCCACTGCGGACTCGGTTTACGCCGTGGGCATCAAGCCGGAAATGGGCAAAGTGTTTCAGATATTCCGCAAAGGCCGCGAGCTTCGCGATCCGTCGATCACCGCACGCCCCTGGTACAAGTGGCGGCACAACGAACCAGATCCGCAGATCATTGGCTACGAGGCCACTTATCTTGGCGACGCCAAAGTGCTGACAGATGGCGATGTTGCAAAAATCGAAATCGTCAGTGCAAAGCGGGAAATTCAGGTGGGCGACTACCTGATTCCGCAACCGCCAAGCGAGACGATGGCGTACGTCCCGCGTGCACCAGAAGCAAAGGTCGATGGACTCATATTGACGCTGCCAAACGGCATCTCCGAGGCTGGCAAGACCGACGTTGTCACGATCAACCTTGGCAAGCGCGATGGACTGGAACCGGGCCACGTACTTGCCGTCTACAAGCCCAAAGAAACGTTTGCCAACCCGCGCTTCAAAGAGCCCACGCTGAACTGGATTCCGTTCTGGCCAAAGCAGCCGTATGCCGAACCGGCAACGCTCGACATTCCGGAAGAACGCGTTGCACTCGTGTTCGTGTTCCGTGTTTTTGAAGGTATCTCTTACGGCTTGGTGATGAACAGCGGCACCGATACGCTGCGCGCCAATTACATCGTGCGCAATCCCTGACCAACGGCAGTATTTCGCTGAAAATAAGGGCACCCGCGCGGTGCCCTTGTACTTGGTGGCTCACATAACTTCTCAATGACTACACACGCCGACGACCTTCACTATTTGCGGCTCGCTTTCGCGCCCGGTGTCGGCCCACGCACCTTGCATAAGCTGCTGTCCGCGCTGGGCGACGTCGCCTCGATTTTCGACGCAAGTCAGGCGACGCTCACTGGCATCGTCAGCGACAAAGTCGCACGCGCAATCACCGCGGCGCCTTCAACCGAGACGCAGGCGAAAATCAATGAGTCACTGGCCTGGCTGGCTGCCGCGCCCGAACATCACCTGCTCACCTGGGCGCATCCGGCCTACCCGAAGGCGCTGCTTGAGAGCGGCGATGCGCCGATCGTACTCTACGCCAAAGGTCGCATCGAATTACTCGCGAATCCCGCCGTCGCGATGGTCGGCTCACGCAACTGCTCGCAGGGCGGCGCTGACACCGCTGAGGCCTTCGCACAGGCGATTGCCGAGCGCGGCGTTACGATCGTCTCCGGAATGGCGCTGGGTATCGATGCGGCTTCGCATGTGGGCGCACTGCGTGCAACCAACGCAAACTCGGGATCGACGATTGCCGTCATCGGCACCGGCATTGATCGCGTCTATCCGGCAAAGAACAAAGTGCTCGCGCACTCCATTGCCGAGCGCGGTCTGATCGTCAGCGAGTATCCGCTCGGTACGCCACCGCTCGCGGAGAATTTTCCGAAGCGTAACCGCATCATCAGCGGGCTGTCGCTGGGCGTGCTGGTGGTCGAAGCCTCCATGCATTCCGGCTCGCTCATCACGGCACGCCTCGCGGGCGATCAAAGCCGCGAAGTGTTCGCCATCCCGGGCTCGATCCACTCGACGTTTCACAAGGGCTGCCATTACCTCATCAAGCAGGGTGCGAAGCTCGTTGAGACGGCGCAGGATGTGCTGGAGGAATTACGTATTGATGCGGGCGATGCGGCAGCAAAAGCTCAAGCGACCGTCGCGCAAACAGGCTTGCTGCAACACATCGAGCACGACCCGATTGACGTCGACGCACTCGTGGCCCGCAGCGGCCTCGCGGTCGATCAGGTCGTCACCGAACTCACGATGCTTGAACTCGCGGGCAGCGTCGAACAATTGCCCGGCAATCGCTGGCAGCGACGCGGCTAGCGGACTCAACGATTTCGGCGCTGCGCGTTGCGCGCTGCATCGACTACTCGATTTTCATCGCGCCTTCAAAGCCGAGTGTCATCGGCTTTGCCCATTCGCCCTTGTTGCTCAGGCCGCTGGGTTTCAGCGCAACGTTTCGCGTGGCGACGTAGAGAAATCCATTCGCCGATGTGACGGTCAGCGTGCCCGCTCCGTCGCCCGATGACCATTCGAGGATGCGGCTGTTGCCGACATCCGCAAACGCAAGCTTCACCGTCTTTTGCGCCGCATTACCCTTGCCGGTGATCTTGTACACACCGGGTGCGGGCTGAGTATCAATGCCGAAGTCAAACAGCAGCGTCTGCAAATCTTTCACCGCCATCGTCTGCTTGCTGATCAAGCGAAACGTACCCCTGAACTGGTACGGCTTGCCGCCCGTGTTCGCTCGCACTTCGCCGCTGTTCCAGTAGCCATCCGGACCCGCGTAGAGCTTGCTTTTCGGGTTGCTGAACCGGTCGTCACTCGCGGGCGGCGATTTGCCCCAGACGTCGGCACCGGCGGGCGCTTGCGCGTGAACCTGTGAAAGGGTGAGCGCAAACAGCGCGCCGATCAGGAGAGAGATTTTCATAATTTGACGATTTGCGTGATGAAAGAAAAAAGTGTCCATGCGATGCAAAGCAACGTTGCGCCCGATAATGGAAAGACGGATTGGCCGCGAAAACCCGACGCCGGTTTCGATATGACTTTTTAGCAGAATGACCGCTGCATTGGGGCTAAAGGCTTAAACGACGGTAAGTCGATTAATAGCCAAATATGGCGCTAGCCCCAATTAAGTGGTCATTTCAGCGAAAAGCTGCTTCTTCACACGAGTTTGCAACCGCTACATCAC
>Ga0209181_10010215_pt1 | contig 12219 bp, 11 predicted proteins | sample MAT05_FD_187208 | JGI IMG/M metagenome (GOLD analysis project Ga0209181, IMG submission 187208) | Freshwater microbial communities from Lake Fryxell liftoff mats and glacier meltwater in Antarctica - MAT-05 (SPAdes) (version 2) | ecosystem: Environmental > Aquatic > Freshwater > Ice > Liftoff... | reverse complement strand
CGCGAGCGCCCCCGCAGGCGAGCGACGAAGGGTTCGCTTGTACGTCGAGGAGCCAGCGCGGAGGTAAGCCGCGAGGCGCCCGCGCCGCCGCGCCGCAGCCGCCGAGGTGGGTGACGCAGTAGTGCTAAGAGCTACCAGTTCCCGTATCCATCGCCGAACGAGCAAGGTAGCTACTACGCCGACGAGAACACAGGAAACTGCGCGATGCTTCCGAAGATGCTGGGGCTCCCGGTCCCGGAATCCTCTGGCAAGCTCACCGAGTACATGCCAGCACTGCGCGAGTCGGCGGCGGAGGGACCGATCGACCTCCGCAATACCGAGGCAGACGATGCACCCTGACCTTCCTGTCGCAACGAATATGATGCCGGAAACGAGCGGGCTGGAAGAGACGGCCAAGAACTGGAAATCACCCTTGGTTCGGGCAGGCAGTGGATACCGCGCGTTGGCGGCCACGTGGGTACCGCCGTACTGCGGCGTGACGCCCGTGGTCATGGTGTGCGGTCGCCCAAGAGCTCATCGACCGTTCTGGACAACAGACCCTTCAGCAGCGGGTGCGCATACCGACGTTCGACGGTGATCGCGTAGAACTCCTCGTAGAGCCCGGGGACGACACCGCACTCGCGAAGGACGCGGCTATTCAGTTCGTCGCGAACGACCACCGCAGGGAGCAGGGCGACGGCGTCGGTGTCGCGCGCCAGCAGGCGAATCATGGCCATGTCGTCGATCTCGGCGAGAACGCGGACCGATACGTTCAGCCTCTCGCAGATCGCGTCGAAGGCGATGCGGATCGCGTTGTGCGGCCCGGGAAGCAGAAACCGGACGTCGGCGATGTCCCTCGGGAAGCGAAATGCCTTGCGACGCGGATGGGCGACAAAGCTCACCTTCTGCCGTGCGACGCGGCGGCTCCGAAATGCATGCGCTTCGTCTCCGATCACGGGCTGGTTGGAGAGCACCACGTCGAGCGAGTGATCGGCGAGCCGCCCGAGCAGGTCGTCGATGGCTCCCGCGACGAGGCACATCCTCACGCCCCTCTCGTTCAGCAACGGCTTGACGAAGGACTCCTGGAAATTCCGAGACAGCGTCGCCACCGCGCCGACCCGGAAGGGCTGCTCGCGCAGGCGACCGTCACGCAGGGTCGCGAGGAGATCGCCGCCGGTCGTGAAGATGCTCTCCGCGTAGCCCATCACCATGCGGCCCGCCTCGGTCAGCTTCAGCGTCCGCCCTTGGCGTTCAAAGAGCGGCTCTCCCAGCGCATCTTCGAGCTGGCGAATCTGCGTCGACAGCGCCGACGGCGAAATCCGAAGCCGCTCCGCGGTGCGTGTGAGCTTCCCATCTTTGGCGACGCTCCAGAAGTATTGAAGGTGGTGGTAGTTCAGGTGGGTGGCGCTCATGCAGTTCTCCAAAACAGAACGTTACTTTCAATATTATAACATTTTCGGCAACTGCCGAGTGAGCTATCGATCCGGACCAACAGGGAGCAGCCTCAGCGGCCACCACGGTCGCTCAGGTCTGCCAGGAGACCCGCATGCGCTACCAGCTCGATTCCAATGGCCGAAAACGCGTCACCCTCATCGCGGGCGACGGGATCGGCCCCGAGGTCGCCAACGCCACCCGGCGAATCATCGAAGCGGCAGGAGTTCAGATCGCGTGGGAAGAGCGCGAGGCCGGAGCCGAGGTCTTCAAACGCGGACTCCCGAGCGGTGTTCCGCCAGAAACCATCGCTTCGATCCGCGACACGCGGGTGGCCCTCAAGGGCCCCCTCGAGACGCCGATTGGCTTCGGTGAGAAGAGCGCGAACGTCACGCTGCGCAAGCTGTTCGAGACCTACGCGAACGTGCGGCCCGTGCGTGAGATGCCCGGCGTGAAGACCCCCTTCACGGGTCGCGGAATCGACCTCGTCGTCGTGCGCGAGAACGTTGAGGACCTCTACGCGGGAATCGAGCACATGCAGACCCCGGGCGTCGCCCAGTGTCTGAAGTTGATGTCGAAGAAGGGCTGCGAGCGCATCGTCCGGCTCGCGTTCGAGCTTGCCGTCTCGGAGGGCCGCAAGAAGATCCACTGTGCGACGAAGGCGAACATCATGAAGCTCACCGAGGGCCTGATGAAGCGCACCTTCGAAGAGGTCGCGAAGGAGTACCCGCAGCTCGAGGCGAACCACATCATCATCGACAACTGCGCCCATCAGGTCGTCCGCGCTCCCGAGCAGTTCGACGTCATCGTGACGTCGAACATGAACGGCGACATCCTCTCGGACCTCACCTCTGGGCTCATCGGTGGGCTCGGCTTCGCGCCCGGTGCGAACCTCGGCGACCAGGTCGCCATCTTCGAGGCCGTGCACGGCAGCGCGCCGAAGTACGCCGGCAAGGACGTCATCAACCCGTCGGCGGTGCTGCTCTCCGGCACGATGATGCTGCGCCATCTCGACGAATTTGCCGCGGCGCAGGATATCGAGAGCGCGCTGATGGTGACACTCGAGCAGGGTGTCTACACCCGCGATGTCTCGCCGAGCGGCAGCGTCTCGACGACTGCGTTCACCGACCAGATCATCCGGAACCTCGGCAAACGGTCGGAGCGCTGGAGGATGCGCGATCACAAGCCACTGCACGTGAAGCCTCTCGCTGCCGCCCGCGACTACGTCCGGCCGAAGAGCCGGAACACGGTGGGCGCGGATGTGTTCGTGGAATCCGAGATCGGCCCCGAGGAGCTCGGCAAGAGCCTCGAGTCACTCGTCGAAGGGAGCGTCCTTCGCCTCAAGATGATCTCGAATCGTGGAACGAAGGTCTACCCGACGACGGGTGGGATGACCGACTGCGTGGACCATTGGCGCTGCCGGTTCGTGCTACGCGAGGGCACCACGCGCGCCGAGGACGCGACCTTGCTCGACCTCCTGAACCGGGTCGCCACGAAGTACCGCTGGATGCACGTCGAGAAACTGGAAGAGTTCGACGGCCAACCGGGATACACGCGGGCTCAAGGCGAAGACTGACACCGCGTGTCGGCGCAAGCAGAGCGTGGCCAGCCTGCGATCAGTGCAGCACCGATCGGAGATGACTATGTAGGGAGACGGTTCTCGCTGCTCACGCAGCACGGCAAGGAGCGCGTCATCGGGCCGCTGCTTCGCGAGTCCCTCGGCGTCGAGGTCGAGCTCGCCTTGGGCTTCGATACCGACACGCTGGGTACGTTCACCCGAGAGGTCGCGCGGCCCGGAAGCCAGCTCGACGCTGCACGCGAGAAGGCGCGGAAGGGCATGGAAATCCTTGGCGCCTCCTACGGGATCGCGAGCGAGGGCGCGTTCGGACCGGATCCGTACGGATTGATCCCGTGGGATGTGGAGGCTGTGATTCTGATCGACAGCGTGCGCGGCATCGAGGTGATCGGAAGGGCGCAAGGGCCGGGACGTCATCTGCACGATCACGTCGCGACCCCGGAGGAGCTCGAGGCGCTTGCCGAGCGCGCCGGGTTTCCGGAGCACGGCCTCGTGGTCCGCGCCGACGGTCCGGACGATCCCAACATCTGGAAGGGACTCGACGACCGGGCGGCGCTGGGAGCGGCCTTCGCGGAGGCCTTGGTGCGATCGAGCACGGGCAAGGCCTTCGTCGAGAGCGATCTACGGGCGCACATGAATCCCACGCGCATGGCGCTCATCGGTCAGGCGACCCAGGACCTGATCCGGCGAGTGAAGAGCGTGTGCCCCCGCTGCCAATCGCCGGGGTTCTGGGTCGTGGAGCGCATCGCGGGCCGCCCGTGCCGTGACTGCGACTCGCCGACGAACGAAGCACGTGCCGAGCGGTGGGCGTGCGTGACGGGCGATCACGCGGAGGTTCGCGACCTGGACAGCGCGTGCTTGGCGGACCCGCGGTGGTGCAACGAGTGCAACCCGTGATGACCCACGTCGCGCAGGTTGCGAGCAGGCTCCTCGTCGTCCGACGCGCGGACGACCTGGCGTCGGCCATCGCAGGAATAAACCAGTTCATGGGCTACCGGCGTCGAGGCGCCTCCGACAACCGGGATGAGGTCCTCGGCCTCTGGCTCCGACGCGAGCTCGACGCGGACCTCCCGATGTGGCCGCTCGACCCTGCGACGTCGACGCTGGACCGAGCCGATGGATTGGGCGTCCGCGAGTCGTTCTCGCTGTCCGGCATCTGGAGCATGTGCTGGATCGACGGCACCCTCATGTCGGCCTGCCAGAGCACGAAAGAACGGCGCTGCCGAGTCGTCGACATGCTGTCGCGCGTGACGTCCGGGCGCTCGACCACGGGCAACCTCGGCGTCTTCCTCCCGGTCGTCGATGGCGCGCAAGACACCGAGTCGATCGAAGAGACACTCGCAGAGCTTCGCGCGCGTTTCACTGGCCTGATCGGCGACGCCTGGCTCGTCGACGACCCGAAGGCAGGCCTCGCCGACCCGCGGAGGTCGCGATGAGTTGCCACACGAGCACCGAGCCCAGAATGGAAAAACATCGTGAAGACGCATGACGAGCTGAAGCTGGATTTCCTGAGAAAGGAACGCATCGGATTCGAGGAGGCAATCCTCTGCCCGGGGAAGACCTCCGAGCATCTTGAAGCCATCCTCGATCAGGCGGCGGCGAGAACCGCGACGCTGCTCCTCACTCGCATGAGCACGGACCAGGTCGCCTCCCTGCGTCCCGAGCATCGCGTAGAGCTCGACTACGAGCCGCTCTCACGCACGGCCTACTTCGGCTTTCGCAACCTCCTCGAGCCCACGGGCCCGCCGCGGGTCGCCGTGGTCGCAGCTGGTACCTCGGACGCCTTCGTAACGCGTGAGATCGTGCGAACACTTCGCTACGCGGGCGAGTCCGCGTCGTCCTTCATCGATGTCGGGCTGGCGGGCTTGTGGCGCGTGATGGAGCGCATCGAATCGATCGGCCAACACCCGGTCGTCATCGTCGTCGCCGGAATGGACGCGGCGCTGCCGACGGTCGTCGGTGGGCTCGTTGGCAGCGTCGTGTTTGCGGTGCCGACCTCGAACGGGTACGGCGTCGCGGCGGGCGGAGAGAGCGCGCTTCGCGCCGTGCTCGCCAGCTGCTCGCCTGGTCTCGCGGTGTTGAACATCGACAACGGATACGGCGCCGCGTGCGCCGCGATGCGCGTTCTCCGCGCGATCGACCTAAGGGCCCGCGAATGAACAAGTCGACCGTTCTCGCGGCCGATCCATCCCGGCTGGCTGCGTTGCCGGTTCCGGTCCTCGGATCACCTCCGTCGAGGATGCTCCCCTGCGGTCCTCACCGTCGCCTTGCCCTCCGAGCGCCTCGACCGCGATCATCGATCGACTTGTCCATTCGCGGGCCCTAACCCCAGTGCTCGCTTGAGTTGATCCGAGGTCTTGCTGACGGCATGGCGGAAGCGCACTCGGTGGAGCTTCGGAAGCGTGTGGTCGCAGCATACGAGGCCGGTGATGGCAGCTACCCGCAGGTCGCTGCCCGGTTCGCCGTCGGTGCGGCGTCGGTGAAACGGTGGGTGAGCCTGCATCGTCGCGTTGGTCACCTGGCGCCGACGCCGAAGGCAGGCGGCATGACGTCGCGGATTGCCCTCGCCGACCTCGAGGCGGCACTGGCGATCATCCGAGACGCGACGGCCGGCGAGATCACGGCGGAGCTCAACCGCTCACGCGCGCGCCGCGCGCGCGTCCACGTCTCGAGCATCAAGCGCGCGCTGCGCCGACATGGCTACGTTGTAAAAAAAAGCGTCGACGGCTGCTGGAGAGTCTGCGGGAGGACGTGGTCGTCAAGCGCGCGGCGTACCTGAGGAAGATCCGCCGGGTGCCGGTCAGCCGGCTGGTCTTCCTCGACGAGTCGGGGATGAACCTGTCCATGAGCCGCAGCCATGCCTGGGTGAAGCGTGGCGAGGTTGATCCGGGGGACGAGCCCGTCGAAGACGCTGCTGACGCTGAGGCGCCGAGATGCGCAGCGAGTCAGATCCGCCGCAGCGTTGACCGCCACCGTCGAGCCACCTCCGTGGTCGACTGCATCGCTGATCAGATTCGCGAACACATGGATCGAGGCGGTCGCCATCCCTGATCCGGTAGTCCGGCCGCAGGCGGGCTTCGCCGAGCCCGCACCCGGCTTCGCTGCCAGACTCTACCAGCGGCCTCGGAGCATCCCGCCGCGGTCAGCTGATAGGGTGCCGGGATGAAGCTGTTCCAACGCCTCCCGATCGTCGCGGGCATCGCCCTGTCGATGCTGGCCCTGGTCGCCAGCCCCGCGTTTGCCAAGCCCGACGCCAAGCAAGCCAAGATCAACGTCTTGGTCGACGTCCTCAACGCTTGGTCGGGCTACGTCTACGACAACAGCTCGAGCTACACCAAGGTCGTCGACCCGACCAAGGGCCCGACCTGCAAGGAGTCGAACCTGCGCGGTCCGAGCGCGATCGGCGACACCGCGCTCAAGACCACCTTCCCCGCTTACAAGAAGGCGCTCGCCAAGGCGCCCAAGTTGGCCATCGATGCCGCCGCGATGAAGATGGTCGACACCCTGATCGCCCTCTCCGCGCCGACCAACGAGGCCAGCGAGTACTACTACAAGCGCAAGTTCAAAGACGACGACTGCAAGCGCGGCCAGGAGCTGCACGTTCAGCTGCTGCCGCTGTGGCAGGACTTCATCACCGCCGAGCGCGACGTGCGCGCGTTCATCGTGACCTACAACGACGAGCTGCAGGTCAAGTCGCTGGCCGCGACCAAGAAGAAGTACGGCGAGAAGCTGCGCTACCACTACGAGAAGTCGCTCGCCGACGGCAAGCTGCTCATCCGCGAGATCGACGCTCAGCTCGCCGCCGAGACCCCCGACGGCGCCGCCATCAGCGCGCGCCTCGACGCCTTCGCCGCCACGATCGAGATGACGCAGACGCTGTCCGAGAAGGAGCGCCCCAACCGCAAGATCTACGACGTGCTGTACCAGGGCGGCTACACCCAGTTCGTGAGCCGCGGCATCAACTTCCGCGACAGCAGCAAGCGCCTCGTCGAGACGCTCGCCAAGCCCGACAAGAAGCCCAAGCAGCAGGCGTCGGAGCTCGAGCGCGCCCAGAAGCAGACCCTGGTCGACTACAACGGCATGGTCGACGCCGCCAACAAGGTCCAGCTGAGCGCGAAGATCAAGTAGCGTCGCCGCATGGCTGACTGGTCGCCCTCGACGTACCTGAAGTTCGAAGACGAACGTACGCGACCGGCGCGCGACCTGCTCGCGCAGGTGCGGCTGGCGGCCCCGGCCCGGGTCGTCGACCTGGGCTGCGGGCCCGGCAACTCGACCGAGCTGTTGCTCGCGCGCTGGCCCGGCGCCGAGGTCACCGCCCTCGACAGCTCGCCGGCCATGGTCACCGAAGCCGCCGCCCGCGTGCCCGGCGCCCGCGTGATCGAGGCCGACGTCGCGACCTGGCAGCCCGACGGCGTCTACGACGTGATCTACGCCAACGCGACGTTCCAGTGGGTGCCCGACCACCTCGAGGTCATGGCGCGGCTCCTCGGCGCGCTCGCGCCGGGCGGCGTGCTCGCGGTGCAGATGCCCGACAACGTGCGCGAGCCGTCGCACGCGCTGATGGCCGAGACCGCGCGCGCCGACGAGCGCTGGCGGGTCCGCCTCGCCGAGGCCCAGCGCCCGCCGCTGCCGTCGGTGACGACGTACTACGACCGGCTGCGCCCGCTGGCGTCGCGCGTCGACCTCTGGCACACGCACTATCACCATCCGCTGGCCGGCCCGGCCGCGATCGTCGAGTGGGTCCGGGCCACCGGCCTGCGTCGCTTCCTCGAGGCGCTCGCGCCCGACGAGCAGCCCGAGTTTCTCGCCGCGTACCAGGCCGGCATCGCCGCGGCCTATCCGCCGGCCGCCGACGGCAAGGTGCTGCTGCGCTTCCCGCGGCTGTTCGTGATCGCGGAACGCTGAGCTCAGCTGCGGTCGAGGCCGTGACGGTCGAGCAGGCGGTAGAGCTGCGTGCGGTGCAGCCCGAGGGCGCGCGCGGCGCCCGAGACGTTGCCGCCGGCGGCGGCCAGCGCGGCGGTGAGCTGATCGCGATCGAGCTCGCGCACCGCCACGGCGGCGGCGGCCACCGCGGCCGTGGCGTCGACGGTGGCGAAGGACTGCCCGGCGTCGTCGGCGAGATGCTCGAGGCGGACCTCGGCGAGGCCGGCGGCGATGGCGGCGGCGCCAGCCGCGCCGACCTCGTGCAGCAGCTCGCGCACGTTGCCGGGCCAGGGCCGCAGGCACAGCGCCTCGAGGAAGCGGGCGTGCATCGCCAAGCCAGGGCCGGCGGCGGCGAGGGCGCGGCGCGCCAGCATCGGCAGCTCGTCCTTGCGCTCGCGCAGCGGCGCGACGTGGACCACCGGCTTGGTGAGCCGGTAGTAGAGGTCCTCGCGGAAGCGACCCTCGCCGACGTCGGCGCGCAGGTTGCGATGGGTCGCCGCGACCACGCCGAGCTCGACCGGGGTGCCGCGGGTCGCGCCCACCGGCCACACCTCGCGGCTCTCGAGGACGCGCAGCAGCTTGGCCTGCAGATCGAGCGCGAGCTCGCCCAGCTCGTCGAGAAACAGGGTGCCGCCATGGGCCGCCTGAACGTAGCCGGGCGCGTCCTCGGCGCCCGAGTAGGCGCCGCGCCGCGAGCCGAACAGCACCCGCTCGGCGATCGCCGACGGGATCGCCGCGCAGTTGACCGCGACGAAGGGGCCGCCACCGCGCGGGCCGTGCTGGTGATAGGTGCGGGCCAGGCGCTCCTTGCCGGTGCCGCTCTCGCCGAGGATGAGCAGGGTCGGCGCGCCGGCGCTGCGCCGCACCGCCTCGATGGCCGCGCGCGAGCGGGCGCCCAGCACCACCTCGCCGTCGTCGGTGACGCCGTCGTCGCGCAGGCCGGCGCTGTCGTCGACCAGCCAGAACAGCGACGCGCCGAGGCGGATCACCGCGCCGTTGGCGGCGGCGACCTCGCCGACGATGCGGCGCCCGTCGACGAACGTGCCGTTGCGGCTGTCGTGATCGCGGACCAGCCAGCCGTCACCACTGCGCCGCACCTCGGCGTGAGCGCGCGAGGCCTTGCCGTCGCCGAGGTCCACCACGCCCGAAGCCAGCGCCAGCTCGCGGCCGATCGTGACCCGCGGCGTGCGGCCACCGACTGGCAGCACGCGGAGCAGGGGCTTGCCGCCGCTCGCGATCAAGACCACCGCCGGGGTCGTCGGCGGGCCACCGATCACCGAGGACTCGTCGGTCAGCGTCTGGCTCACGCCGCGAGCATACACGGGGCGCGCGCCGACGATCAGCGATGCTTAGCGAGCCAGGCCTCGGCCTGCGCCAGGAGCGGCGCGCCCGCCTTGCCAGCAGCGGCGGCGGCGACCTTGACCTCGTCGACCATCGCGCGCGCGCCCTTGCGGTCGCGGGTTTCCCACAGGCAGTCGCCGAGCTCCATCTTGCCCATCAGCACGTTGGCCTTGCTGGCGCCCGGCTGCGCCTCGAGCTCGCGCAGCAGGTCGGTGAACACCGGGATGGCCTTGGCGCAGCCGTCGCGGGTCATGACGATCTCGGCCTTGGCCAAGCGCACCAGGACGATGCGCTTGTCGTGCTGGCCTTGCATCACCTGCTCGAGCTCGTCGTAGAGCTCGCCGGCGCGGTCGAGCTCGCCGGCGGCGGCCAGCGCGTTGGCGTAGTTGAAGCGGGCCTGGATCATCGAGTTGGCCGACGACGCCAGCACCTGCTTGCCGAGCAGGATCCCGGCCTCGTAGTGGGGCCGTGCCTCGGCGAGCTTGCCTTGGGCCCGCAGGACCTCGGCGAGCTGGACCTCGGCTCCGACGGTGACCGAGCCCGGAGGCTGGTCGACCTTGCCGGCCAGCGCGACCGCGTGCTTCGAGCGCGTCAGCGCCTCGTCGAGGCGGCCCGCCGGCACCAGCAGGCGACTCGCCTTGAGGTCATTGCCTACGACCGCGCGGCTGTCCTCGCCGCTCACGCGCACCGAGATCGCGCGGCTGCGCTCGAGGGCCGCCAGGGCATCGTCGAGGCGGCCTTGGCGACTGCGCAGGTAGGACAGCTGATCGAGCCCGGTCACCAGGCCGGAGCTGTCGGAACCCATCTGCTCCTCGACCAGCTTCAGCTCGGCGGCGATCGCCTCGTCGGCGGCGGGGAGATCGCCGCGCGCCAACGCGGCCTGCGCGAGGCAGTTGTAGCCGTTGGCGCGCTGGGTCGAGGTCGGCGCCAGCTGGTCGAGCGCCTCGCTGCACAACTTGCCGCCGGCTTCGCCTTTGCCGACGGTGGTCCAGGCCAGCCCGATCGCTAGCGCCACCTCGGCCTGGATGCCGGGATCGGCGTAGCGCTCGGCCGCGGCGCGGGCCAGCGGGATCAGCGCGTCCATTCGGTTCTTGTCGCCGCTGTCCATGGCCTCGATGATCTGGAGCTTGAGCGCATTGGCCGCGACGCGATCGTGGTGGCTCGCGGTCGCCAGCTCGCTGGCGCGCTCGAGAAGCGCGCGGGACTGCGTCGCGTTGCTGCCCCACACCTGGAGCGCCTGCTCGAAGACCACCTCGGCGAGGAACGGCTGATAGGCCAGCGCCTCGGCGCGCGGCCCGAGGCGCGCCATGATCGCCCGCGACTCGGCGAACTGGTCGCGCTGGCGTAGCCGCTCGGCCCGCTCGAGATCGCTCGACAGCGACGACAGCTCGACAAGGCTGGCCGCGGGCACCGGCGGTCGCAGCGCTACCGTCGATGCCGCACAATCCTGGTTGCTCGGCAGCAGGTCGGCCATCTGCCGGGTGGCCTCGAGGCCGCCCTTGGGATTGGCGATGCGTTCGCCGAGCATGTCGTCCATGGCCTGGCGATGACCGTCGAGGCAGCGCAGCTGGGCCTGGGCGACCGGTGCCGTGGCCGGGTCGCGCGCCCCGTCGGCGACGCAGGCGTCGAGCCGCATCGAGCGCAGGGTGCCGGCGTAGCGGTCGAGGGCGCCGAGGGCGTTGCGGCCGGCGGCGGTGCTGCCGTCGAGGGGAACCCCGAGGGCACGGGCCAGCTCGCCGCTACGCCCCGGCCAGCTCCGGTCGATCGCCTGGTTGCCAGCGCGGCAGGTCGCGCGCGGATCGGCGGCCGACGACGTCGACAGGACGGTCGCGGCCACGACCGCGGCCACCGCCCCGACGCCGAGGCCGCCATAGACGTAAGCGGCCCGCGAGCGCGGCGACAGCTCGGCGATGAGCGCGGTCATCGACGGCCAGCGCGCGTCAAGATCGTGGCGCAGCCCGCGCCGCAGCGCCCGCATCACGCGCGGCGAGACCTTCACGCGCCGGGTCGACTCGACCACCGCGTCGGTGCGCATCGCCACCAGCGCGGCCTCCTCGGTCCAGCGCCCGGCCACGAACGGGTGCGCGCCGAACAGCGCCTCCCACAGCGACACGCACAGGCTGAACTGATCCGACCGCGCCGTCGCCGGCTGCCCCGCGTGCTGCTCGGGCGCCATGTAGATCGGCGTCCCCATCACCGCCCCGGCCCGGGTCAGCCCGTCGCCCAAGAGGCTCGTGGTCTCACCGGCCTCGGCCAGCTCGTCGTCGCCGGCGCTGCGGGCCAGCCCGAAGTCCCCGACGTAGACCCGCCCCGCCCGGTCCACCAGCAGGTTCGTCGGCTTGACGTCGCGGTGCACGATGCCGGCCGCGTGGGCCGCGGCCAAGCCCTCGGCGGCCTGGATAAATAGTGCCAAAATCATCTCTGGAGCCGGTGGCTGGTTCCTGAGATAGGCGTCGAGCGTGCTGCCGTCGATCAGCTGCATCGCCACGAACACGCTGTCGGCCGCCACGCCCACGTCGTAGACCGCGATCACGTGGGCGTGCTCCAGCCGCGCCAGCGCCTGCGCTTCCCGCCGCAGCCGGAGCTCCAGGTGGGCCCGCCGGTCCGCCGCCAGCGGTGGCAGCACCTTGAGCGCCACCTTGCGGTCGAGCGCCGGATCCAGCGCCGCGTACACCACCCCCATCCCGCCCGCCCCCAGCCGCGCCTGCACCCGATACCGCCCCACCGTCTTGCCGACCAGATCGACCGCGTCGGCCCGCGCTGCGCGCCCCCAGCCGTCCGAGGTCCGCTCGAGATCGCCGCCGTCGCCGCCGCCGCCGCCGCCGCCGCCGGTATCCGTGATGGTCCCGCGCGCTGGCTCGCGCGCCGGCTCCGCCACTGCGGTGTCGTCGAGGACCGTGTCTCGCTGGTCGTCCGGCCCTGCGCTCATGGCGCCCATGGTGCCACGACCTGCGTGTCGACACGTGTCA
>Ga0209181_10010214_pt1 | contig 12219 bp, 6 predicted proteins | sample MAT05_FD_187208 | JGI IMG/M metagenome (GOLD analysis project Ga0209181, IMG submission 187208) | Freshwater microbial communities from Lake Fryxell liftoff mats and glacier meltwater in Antarctica - MAT-05 (SPAdes) (version 2) | ecosystem: Environmental > Aquatic > Freshwater > Ice > Liftoff... | reverse complement strand
TGTTGGATTCTAATAAGTCAAAGATACGAATTGAAAGCAAATCACAACACATTAGGGTTCGCTCCCGATGTTCCTATTGTTGGATTCTAATAAGTCAAAGATACGAATTGAAAGCAAATCACAACTAGTAGTTAATACTATTGCATCCTCAATTTGTTGGATTCTAATAAGTCAAAGATACGAATTGAAAGCAAATCACAACCTAACGGTGCATGCCTGAAACAGAACCATTGTTGGATTCTAATAAGTCAAAGATACGAATTGAAAGCAAATCACAACGCCACTGTGCAAAGCCAATGATTTTCCGAGGTTGGATTCTAATAAGTCAAAGATACGAATTGAAAGCAAATCACAACTATGTAGTATTCATATATTAACACCTTAAAGTTGGATTCTAATAAGTCAAAGATACGAATTGAAAGCAAATCACAACATATTAATTACTATATAGAAAGATGGCTTTGTTGGCTTCAAATAAGTCAAATTAGACTTTGTAAAGCGGTCGATTATTTTTTTTTAGTGGAGTTTTGTACTAAAATTATCCTTTAAACTAAAACTTCTAATGAATACTGAGGCGCGGGTTAGGGATTGTAGCGGAAATCCTTTTTGTGAGATACTAGCAAAAAGATTGCAGTGAAAGCCCGGCCCAAATGGAAACTCCCAACCTAATTGCACAACCGATTTGGAACTTTGCTTAACGCCAAAGAATATTGACCTGTCATTTTGATGAAAAGAAAAGAGGAATCGGACTTGTATAGAAAAAGAACAAAAAAAAAGCCTTGCAATCAAAAATGATAAACAAGGCAAAAAAAAAATGTGAACCCGGAGAGACTCGAACTCCCAACCTTCTCATCCGTAGTGAGATGCTATATCCATTAAGCCACGGGTCCGAATTTCATAAGACTGCAAAGGTAAAAAAAAATGCAATTAAAACAAATGTCATGGACAAATTTCCTTAAAAAAAAATATAAATGAGTTTGTTTTTTTTAATATTATTGAAGTTCAAATGTTTTTTTAAATGAATATAGTTAAACTCGTTATTATCGGTGTCTTAATGGTGTCGAATTGCATAGCTCAAGATTTTTCGAATTACCAAACCTTGCTAAGTAAGGGCGATATGCCTGAAGATTTTAAATTGCTAGCTTCTGAAAAATACAAGAAAGAACTGGATGGGATCAAACAGGAAAACGAAACAAAAAAAGATAAGAAGCGCAAACGAAATTTTGCTCTTGAATCAAATTTTGCCTTAACAGACATGATGATGTCTGGCAGAGTTATTTATGGCGATGAACTTGGTGACTTTATTAATAAGATTGCAGACCTTTTGCTCAAAGACAATAAAGTATTACGAAAGGAATTACGATTTTATATTTTAAAAAGCACAGTAGCCAATGCTTTTAGCACTAATCAAGGCATGATTTTTATAACTACAGGACTTATTGCACAGGTTGAGAATGAAGCACAACTCGCCTATATTATTTCACATGAAATAGTACATTATACCAAAAAACACAATTACGAGCAATTTAAAAAGCGTGAAGCAATTTTGAGTAAAGCTGGCAGAAGCTCGACTGTAACGATAGAAGAAAAATTGAGGTCGGTTTACAAATATTCTAAAAATAACGAAACAGAAGCCGATGAGAAAGGCATGGAATTGTTTCTAAAAACAAAATACAATCCATTTGCAGCAATTAGTTCTTACGATGTTTTGTTGTATTCGTATTTGCCTTATGATATTATTGAATGGAAGCCAAGCGTTTTTGAAAATGAATACTATAAATTTCCTGAAACCTACAGTAACATGAAGTTGACAGAAATTAGTGCTGATGAAGATGAAGACGATGAAGAGCATACCCATCCCAATATTGGTAAACGCAAAACGAATATGGTAACCATGCTTGAAAATGAAGACGTTGATTCAACAGGCAAATCTTGGTATTTGGTTTCTAAGGAAACATTTACCTTGGTGCAAAAAATTGCACGTTTTGAACTAGCCTCTTTATATTTAAAATCAGGAAATCCTGCAAAAGCATATTATATCGCCTATCTTTTAGACAACACCTATGGTGCCAATACTTACACGGATAAAATAAAATCCATGAGTATTTATTCTATGTCACATCATTTAACATATAATCACAATTTAAACGATTATGGTTGCAATGACGATGATTATGAAGGAGAAGTTCAACTGTTGGCTAAATTTTTTAGTAAGTTGAAAAATAAAGAACTTTCAATTTTGGCTTCTAAATATTTGTATGAAATGAGTGTGAAATATCCGGAAGACCAGCAAATTAAGCGAATATGTGATCAGACTTTTACCGATATGCTGGTTTTGAACAAGGTGCCTAAATCTGGTTTTACAAATTACTTACCTCCTATTGCAGATACTTCCAAAGCCGGTAATTCGAAAGTTGACAAATTGAAATTTAAGCAGAAAGACAAAAACAAAACAGACAAATATTATTACGGTGCGTTTTATAAACTATTAGAAGATCGAACATTTAAAAAGTATTTGACCGAAATGGCCAAAAATCAGAACGAAGTTGAAGAAGGTACTGAAGAAGACGAAGATGCTGAAGATCGAAAAAAGGAAACTAAATCCAAAAAACAAGGCATGTTTGCCAAGGATGAAGATAAAAAGCATGATGAAATAGTTTCACTAGTACTCTTCAATCCTGATTATAATGCCAGATACAATAACAAGGTTTACTTATTGGAAGATGAAGCAACTCAAAATGAAATATTAAATTATTATAAAACTGAAGCCTTAAGATCCGGTGTAGAAATAAGCATTATTGATAAAACAGATAAAGATAATTTTGACACAGAAACCTTTAACAAATTTGCTCTTTTAAATGATTGGTTGGTGGAACGTGTTAGCAACGATACATTAACTATGGAATTGTATCAAAAAGAGTTTATAACCTTCGCATTTAAAGATTATAAAACCAAATACTTGGGCTGGACCGGTTATAAATATACAGAAAACCGCCGCGAGTTTGAGCCATTATTTTTAGTGGGTTCTATTTTTCTTTATCCTTTGTTTCCAGTTTATCTGCATTGGCAATTATCAAAGGACAAATCACTTGAAAATCTTTTGTTGGTGTATGATGTAGAAACTGGAAAACCAATACTATTCGATTACCACTCCGTGAATAAAAGACCAAAAGGATTAACTATTCAAGCGATTATTTACAACCAATTATACGATTTAAAAAATGGAAAATAACAAAAAAAAACTCCTTTCTGTCTTGATTCTTATTGCCTTTGCACAATTAGTTCAAGGTCAAAATAATCCTGGATTTTTAGGTAAAAAAATTGCGATTGGTTATAGTATGCAATTATGCCCTGCCCAAATTCTTCATTTTGATGAACCCTATTTTCGCAGAAATATAACGAATCACGATTTTATATTGGAGTATGCTACTAGCAAATTCAGAAGTATAACCGCTTGTATGTCTTATCAGAAAGTGCCGGTGTATAATGTTTACTCTTCCAGAAATGAAATGTCACAAACCTACAACTTGGATGGAAAAAATTTCACGGCAATATATGGTCTAGAAAAAGGCTCTGCTAATTTTAGGGCACTCTCTTTTGGCTTCCGTTACAATTATTATAGTAAAAATAAAACCATTTCTTCTCCCATAGGATATTGTCGTTATATTCGCTTTGATGTATTTAAAAACAAAGCTATTTCAAATTACGAGTATAGATTGAAGAATGGAAGTGAACTTACCCTTAAACAGCAAAATTTAGCAAAAAATCCTGAAATTGAAAATTCAAAAAGTACCAATTTCAGCATTGGCTATGGCGTTGAGTCAAAAATTGCCATAAGTCGAAGTTGTTTTTTTCGAGTTAACGGAGAATTTAATTTATCAACCGCTTGGCTTGCACCTTACCCTAAAAGCAATGGTAATAGCGCTCCTACTATTTCTGAGAATTTGATTTACAGAGGTGCCTCTATGAATCGATTGAGAAATATGTTTTTATTTGGTATAGGAATTGGTGCCATTCTTTAAACCGAAAATTTAAAGTAGGGTATTTTCAGAAGGCTTTAAATAAAAAAACGGCCAACTTATGGTTAGCCGTTTTCAGTATAATTTTCGGTAAAATTAACCGTTTACTCCAGGTACGTAATCAAGAATTATTCCTGATTCTTCCTTGTAAGGAGAAGCAACCAAAACCTTTTTTCCGTGAAGGATTAGAGAAGCTGTACGTTGCTTAGCAACGGTTTTATTCACTCTTTCTTTTCTTTTTAATCTAGTAACTGCCATGACTCTTTAATATGTTGCGAAATAAAGCAATTTTTATTTTAAATACAAGCAATGCTTAGAATTTTGATTGAGTGTTGCAAATCCCCTGTTCACCAAATCAAATAGCCCTATTTTTAAAGGAAGCCTTACCTATTTTGGATCCTATTACAGGCTATAACGGTTATAAAAATTACTTACTTTTCCAGTGAGTTGTCCAAAAATAGGCTTGGTAAACTCTATAAACAATTGCTGAGGCATTGGAGGATAGGCCTCACGCAATTTAACATAAGTAATTTGATCGACTGATAAAGCACGTTCGTCACCATTAAACCATCCCCATTGGGTTTCCCAAACAAAAGCTCCTGGAAATTTATTTTGACTGATGGTACTTCCCGTTTTAGCATCTACTATGCGCATATCCAATAAACCCGATGAGGAAACAGTTTTTGTAAATGTATGAAGATTGGCCTTAACGGTTCCATAAGTATACTGTTTTTCTTTATTAGCCAAAACTACAGTTTTCAATATAACACTATCCTTAACAATAGCTTGTTCTTTTTCATAAATAGAAGTTTGACCGACTGCAAAATCATCAAAACGACACTGCAAATAATGATGTGGTTTTACATTGGCTGCTTTGGCATCTTCGGGTGTGTAAAACATCACAAATTCATAGTTTAAATTGTATAAGTATTCCTGAATTTTATTTTCAAAAAACTCGTTACTAATCTGCATCGAACGGCTATGCATAGGAATATGTTCCATTACCACATGTATAGTGCCTTTGTCTTTCGCATTTTGAAGTTGATTATCAATATCTTTAAAATTTGATACATAGACTTTTGCTTTGAAAAAGTGACGATAGGCTTCCTGCGCCGCATAAATCGAATTTAATTTAATTTGTTCCAAACCTAAATTAAACCTTACTGTTGCAGCATTGTTGCGAGCTTCGTCTAATACTGCTGTGTATTGGTTTGGGTCGGGAACCTGTTTAAGACAAGCCGGACATCTATTAATTTCATTGTATAAACTATTTAAACGCTCATATCGCTCAACGATGCGTTCCCATTTATAAACATCACCAGAACCTTTTAGAGCATACACTTCTTCCATGCTTACTTTAACTTTAAAGTTGTAGGCTTGATAAAAAGTCTTAGCGGCTTTTTTATTACTCGGACTTTTTCGCAGCTTTACAATAGAGCGATTTAAAGCTTCATCATAATTTCCTTTTTGCAGTTTCTTTTGACCGGTGCAACTCAGCATTAAAAGAAATACGAACAGTATTCCGGCAGCAGGCAAGTAGTTTTTTGATTTCATAATCAACTTAATTTATTAATCTTTTTCTTACGATTAATATGCCACGAAAATAATCATGTTCTTGGACTTGTTATTCAAATGTTGTTCCTGCTTCTATTGCTTTGGTAATTAAGAATAAAAATAAATAAAAAATCAGAATAAGTCATTTTAAATTCTATTAAGATATTGTATTTCAATTCCATACACGTCATAAAACAATTTCATATATAGAATTTAACCCTACACAATTAATTACAACAATTTTAAAACCATAAATTGATGTAAATTAATCCAATAAAAATCGCTTTAAAGAAGAAATAAAATGTCTATTTTTGTGGTCAACCTTCAACTTGGTTTTAAAATAAATAAAAAGCAAAATTCAAAGTTGAAGTATTGCAACTACATTTTTTTTTACATTGAAATTGATTATTTGAATATGCATCACAGGTCATTTTTTCTTAGTTTAAGATGCTTCACATCTCTTTTGGTGTTGTTTTACTACCAACACGTTGCTGCGCAATCGACTGTAAATTTTCGATGGAGTAATTTTCAAAAAGCTCACAAATATGCGAATGCTATTTATCTATTTAAGACTTTGCATGGCTATGGTGAGGTAATTACTTTTAATAGAAGTAATCGCAGTTTTTATAAAGTTAGTGTCTACGATTCAAGTTTAAGAATACTATTGACCAAAACATTTTACGTACTTAAAAACAAAGAAAAACTGCTTGATATTAATTATTTCAACAACAAGCTTTATTTCTTTACCGAGGTGGATTTAATCAATCAGCGAAAAGCACTTCGTTACAGGATGTTAAGCACCAACAACTTGTCGGGCGCTGTTTTAAAACACGATTTATTAGTGCAAAATGAAACTCGTTTTAATAGAAATTTAAATTATAAATTACAAACGAGCGATAGTTTTATGTCGGTTTGGTTTGAAGTGCCCGCACCATCTGAAAGTGCTAAAAAACAGATTCGCTATTGTAGATTTAATGGCTTAATGAAACAAATGGATGATGCCCTTATTGATTTACCAATAAGCAATGAACTTTGTGAAATCTTGCGTTTTGAAGCTATCAAAGGAGGTGAATTTTTGATTTATGCTAAGGAATATGCCGTGAGACGAATTGAACAAAGAGCCTTTGCACCAAATTATAAGTTTGTATTTTTTCATATAAATTCTGATTTATCAAAATTAAACGCCTGCTATTTAAAAGATGAACAAAATTTCTTGGAAAAGGGTCGTTTAAAAATGACAAATAGTATTTTGGAAGCTACCGGATTTTTTGCCGAAAAAACCAATCATGCAAAACAAGGAATTTGGTATATTAAATATGATTTTAAAGCCAATCAAAAATTAATAGACACTTTAATGTATTTCGACAATAAAGTAAAATCTTTGCCCGACAATGGTTTTCAAGCCTCCATAACGCGTCGTTCTAATTTAGAATTATTTTATTTGGATTACTTTATCAAAGTAAATACTTCTGAACGTATTTTGGTTGCTGAGCAATTTATGATAATTCCGGCATCGTTTGGCTCAAATTATACTTACAACCGCTTTTATGGCGATATTTTACTTCTTTACTTAGATGAAAATAGTTATTTGGTTAACGCTCAACGACTTTTAAAATCACAAGAAACTTATAATAACTTCGGCGAATTTTCCTCCTATTATTTGGCTAGACAGGATACCGCCCTGCATTTTTATTACAATGAATATTTTCAAAATAAAATCAAGCGAAAACTCAAACCATTAATCTGGCATAAGCAAAGCAGTTTGGTTGTTTACAAGGTTACCGCCCGCCAAAAAGAAAAGGTTGAATTGGCTAATTACAAGCAAGTTGATGGAATAATTCAAGTGCGTGATATGATTCCATTAGGAACAAATTCATATTTAGTTTATGCTTTTAAAAAAAAACGGGGTAAACTCGGAATTTTAACATTGAATCAACCAAAACAATAAACCTTGACTTTTAGATTAGTAACTTTTATTCTATTTCTTGGGACAAACTATATAGGATTTGCCCAAGATTCACTGCCCCATTTGAATAGAAATCCGGTAAAAGCCATGTTTTTTCAGCGGTATTTAAAAGTAAATAACTGGATGCTATTTTTAATTTATGGGGCATCTAACAAAGTTTTTCACCAATATAAAACCTTTATTTCTCCAATACAAAAAAAAGGCTGGGAATTAACTTTTACTGATAACTTTGATAGCATAGATAAGATGAAGTGGCGTCTTGGACAGCCTTGGGGCTATTATCATGATGCATCGTTACATCAACATCATTCTTTGAAACAAGTTTGGTGCGATAGTGGTTACTTGCATTTAGGAGGTGCATTCGAACCCCAAGCCTTTATTCACAGGGATTCCAATATAGTTATTCCCTATGGAATAGGTCTAATTAATTCGGATATTTCGTTTATGCAGAAATATGGTTTTTTTGAGATTCGGTGTAAAAATCCGGAAGGTCCTGCTACTTGGCCTGCATTTTGGCTAACCGGGGCCCATCGTTGGCCACCTGAGATTGATATTTTTGAAATGTATGGCAAGAAAACCGGGACGAGAATACATAAACAGATTTCATCCATTCATTACGGCGTTTCTGAAACAAAATCAAGGGGTACCTTGGTAAGACAAATCCGTTTAACCAAAGACACCGACAAAGAATTTCATGTTTATGCGTGCAAATGGAGTCCGTATTTCATAAAATTTTACACAGACGGAATTTTAGTAAAAAAACAACGCATCAATAAACATCTTAGAAAATTTCTGAATGATGAAATGGTAATTATCATCAACAATGGTTTTGAAGCTAAGTATCTTAAATATCTTCCAAAAGATTTTAAGGGAAATGTGTTTATGATAGATTGGGTAAGGGCTTACAAAAAAATAAAATAGGTTGATTTAGGTGATCAAATAGGGCAAAAAGAAGATGATGTGATTTTTCTTACCAAATTACCTTTCACTTTATTGATTCTAATTTTCCTTTGATTTAGAGCAACAAAAAATAAAGTTCCTTTAAATATTACAACCCTTATTTGTCTGTTTTTTTGGCTAAAGGATTTTTAAGTTCGGGCTGGGTTTCTCAATCTTCCTCCTTTTCCAACAGATCTAAAATAATTAGCGAAAGCCTAGCTATGGTTGGGTTTGATACCAACTCTAATATTTCAACATCTACATCAAATTGCTTTCGAATGCCTGAAATAATGCCTAATGCCATAAGTGAGTTTCCTCCTAACTCGAAAAAATTATCATGAATTCCAATTTTCTCTATTTTAAGTTTTGCCTTCCAAATTTCATGAAGTTTAATTTCGGTTTCATTTTGAGGCTCAATATAATGACTGCTCAATAAACTTTCCATATCAGGATTGGGCAATGCCTTCCGATCTGTTTTACCATTCGGATTTAATGGAATTTGCTCTAGAGAAACCCAAATTTGAGGTACCATATATTCAGGTAAAGTTTCTGACAGATAGTTCATTAGTTTATCCTTGCTAAAAATTTCCGTTTCAACTACATAAGCAATTAATCGTTGATCTTTAACTATTACAACCGATTGTTTAACCATTTTACTTAAAAGAATATTGGTTTCTATTTCTCCAAGTTCAATCCTAAAACCTCTCAATTTTACCTGATCATCTTTACGTCCAAGGTATTCAACAGTGCCATCTGATAACCATTTGGCTAAATCACCGGTTTTATAAACCCTTTGTCCCGACGTAAATGGACTATTAATAAATTTTTCATTGGTGAGTTCAGGTTGATTTAAATACCCTCTTGCAACTTGAACTCCTTCAATATACAATTCACCAGGAATGCCAATAGGACATAATTGCTCTGAAGCATTAACAATATATAATTTTGTATTTGCTGTTGGGCTTCCAATTGGAACCTCGCGAGTCAATTTTTTTGAAGGAATTCGCCAAGAACTAACTTCGATAGCTGCCTCTGTTGGACCATAAAGGTTGTCTAAATTACAATCCGGCATCATAACTTTAAACTCTTCGGCCACTATTCTTCCCAAGGCCTCACCGCTGCAAAAGACTTGTCTCAAACTCGAACATTTTTCTTGTTTTAAATTTGTCAAAAAAATCTCGAGCATAGAAGGAACAAAGTGAATCAAGTTTATTTTAGAATTTTCTATAACATTCAACAAATATTGAGGATCCTTGTGACCCAAAGGCTTTGCAAATACCAATGTAGCTCCTGTCATTATCGGCCAAAGTAATTCGTAAAGAGAAATATCAAAACTAAAAGGCGTTTTTTGCAGGATCTTTTCACCAGCTTTTAGTTGATACTTATCCTGTCCCCATTGTAAGCGGTTAATTAATCCGTCATGCTGGTTCATTACTCCCTTGGGTTTGCCGGTAGACCCGGAAGTGTATATGACATACGCTAAATTCTTTCCTTTTATATTAACGGAAGGATTTTCAATATTTTGACTTAGTGCATTCTCTATACTTGAATCTAAAAAAACCAAATTGTCTCTTTCAGGAAAAAGAGCTTTAAATCTTTCGAGGGTAATAACAAATTGTGCTTGGATATCTTGTAAAATATAGCTTATACGTTCTATTGGGTTCTCAGGGTCCACCGGAACATAGGCTGCTCCTGATTTCATAATTCCTAAAATACCAATTAACATTTCTATGCTGCGTTCTATGCAAAGCGGAACTAAGGCTTCTTGTTTTATACCTTTTTCTATTAAGAAATTAGCAAGTTTATTTACCCTATAATTGAGTTCGCAATACGTTATGTGCTCATTTTCAAATTCAACAGCAATTGTATCAGGACTAATTTCTACTTGTTTTTCGAAGTAGTTTAATATGGTTTTATTTTTGGGATAAGCTGAAAACGTTTCATTAAAAGCGTTTAGTTCAAATTTTTCCTGAGTAGTAATCAAATTGATATCCGAAATAGCCACAGTTTGCTTTTCAACCACACCTTGTAAAACTTGTATAAAGTGGTTAATCATGCGATCCATGGTGGTTTTTTCGTACAAGTCTGTACTATAATGAACACTTCCAACTAGTCCTGATTTACTCATGGAAAGTGAAAAAGTTAAGTCAAATTTTACCGTTGTAGTTTCAGTAACTTTACTTCTAACACTTAAACCTTCCAAATTTAATTCAGGCACATTGGGTGTGTTTTGGTAAATAAACATTATCTGAAACAATGGATTTCTACTCAAGTCACGTTCATTAACCACTGCATCTACAATCCTTTCAAACGGCACTTCCTGATTTTCGAAAGCTTCCAAGGTTGTTGTTTTTACTTTTTCAATTACATCAGTAAATCCTTTTCGCTGATTAAGTTCAGTTCTTAGAACCAAAGTATTTATAAAAAAGCCTATTAATCCTTCAGTTTCCTCTTGTTGACGACCTGCAATAGGTGTTCCTATTGTGATATCAGTTTGTCCGCTATATCTATACAACAAAATTTTAAAAGCAGAAAGCAAAGTCATAAACATACTTGCTCCAAAATGACTTGAAAGTTTTTCAAGTTGATTTGTTAATGTTTTATCAATTTTGAAACTAATAGAAGTTCCCTTGGTACTTTGTAATGCAGGACGAATTTTATCAATTGGTAACTCTAAAGCGGAAACTCTGTTAAGCTTATTTTTCCAATAGGATAATTTATTTTCTAATAATTCACCTTGCAAATAATTTCTTTGCCAAATGGCAAAATCTGCATACTGAATTGGTAAAGGGGGCAAACTCAATGATTTTCCCGAAGAAAATTCGTTATAAAGTGCAGTAACTTCTTTAACTAAAATCGAATTGCTCCAACCATCAGAAGCTATATGATGCAAGGTAACCAAAAGAATATGTTCTTGGTCTGATTGCTTTAATAATTCGGCTCTGAGGGCAAAATCCTTTTCAAGGTCAAATGCTATTCCAATGTTATTTTGAATATACTTAGAGATTTCTTGTGATGTAAAATCCTGAATGTTAGTTTTTTTTAGTTTCCAAGTCTCTGACGCTTGGATAAATTGATAAACCGTTCCATCGATTTCTTTAAAAATAGTTCGCAAAGATTCATGCCGCGAAATTAAAACTGAGATTGCTTGTTCTAGAGCAATCGTGTCGAGACTTCCATTGAGCTGAAGCACAGTTGGAATATGATACTGAACACTGCCTTCGAACTTATCAATAAACCATAAGCGCTCCTGACTAAAGGATAATGGAATTAATGAAGGTCGAACTTCAACCTTATTTATCGTTTTTAAAGTACTTAAATTAAGTTGATCTTTTATGTATTTTGATAATTCAAAAATTGTTCGGTAGGTGAATAATTCACGCACTCCAATTTCAATATTTAATTGTTTTCGAATGGCAGAAATTGTTCGCATGGCTATAATTGACTGACCACCAAGTTCAAAAAAATCATCCATGATACCAATTTTCTGAATATTGAGCACATCTTGCCAAACAGCTACCAACTTAGCTTGTAATTGAGTTTCGGGAGCTAAATAATTAAAAGTGGCAATTCCATCTAAATCAGGTTTGGGCAAAGCTCGTTTATCAACCTTGCCATTGGCCGTTAGTGGTATTAACTCCAATTCTACCCAAATTAAGGGAACCATATATTCGGGTAATCGGCTGCGTAAAAATCCTTCAAGCTTTTCTTTGCTATAACCAGCTTCCGGTATAATATAGC
>Ga0209181_10010211_pt1 | contig 12221 bp, 12 predicted proteins | sample MAT05_FD_187208 | JGI IMG/M metagenome (GOLD analysis project Ga0209181, IMG submission 187208) | Freshwater microbial communities from Lake Fryxell liftoff mats and glacier meltwater in Antarctica - MAT-05 (SPAdes) (version 2) | ecosystem: Environmental > Aquatic > Freshwater > Ice > Liftoff... | reverse complement strand
GCCCACGGCCACCGAGGCGCGGCGGCGTGCGGAGTGCAGGCCGCCGCGCGCCCGCCGACCCTCGCGTGGTCGGCGATCGCGCCGTATGTTCGCCGGATACTCGACCGAGCCCGATTGAATTTCCTATCCTGTGGGCGTGGCGGGTGCGTTGCCATGGGGTACGGTCCTGTCGGGTGACTTCGCGCGTGGCAGCACGGTGGGGAGCGGCACTGGCGTGACTTCATCCTCGGCGCCGACGCGTCTCTCGCTGAACGTTTCGCAGCCGCTGTTGGATGGCGTGAATCAGCGCGCCGTTCCTTGGCGCGCGGCCCAACTCGAACGGACCGCAGTCGGCTTTCAGCTGAGCAGGGTACGACAGGAGATCGCCACCGACATCGAACTACAGTATTGGCTGCTGGCCGAAGCACAGGCGACAGAGGCCATCTACGCACGATCGCTCGAATTGGCGCAAGAGATCCTCACGCGAAACGCAGAACTCGCCGCGCGCGACCTCATTGCGACGGTAGATGTGTTGACGGTGCGAAGCGGTGTGGCCCTACGCGAATCGTTCTACGCCCAAGCCCGTCAGGCGCGCTACGATCAATCTGATGCCCTGCTCTTCGCCGCGTACGGCGCGCAAGCCGCGACGCTGGTGCAATCCGACACGCTGCCTGCTTTGGCCATCGACGATGCCGAACTGTCGGACGTGATTCCCGACGTGGCCACGGCGGTACGCACCGCCGTGGCCAATCGCACCGACCTCCGCGCGTCCCGTTCTCAACGGGACGCCGCGCAACTGCAGGTCGCACAAGCCCGCAAGAGCTTGCTCCCCGGCTTGTCACTCGACGGCGGATGGACGTCGTTGCGCAATGGAGCGAGTGCCTTGTCGGCGGACGGTCGCGCATCGGGAACGTGGCGCGTGGGCGTCTCGATGGGTGCCCCTGTGCTCAATCGGAGCGACCGAGGGCTTTCGCAACGCGCCATGGCGCAGGTGAACATCGAGTCGATCCAGGTCAGCAGTCGCGAGGCGCAGATCGTCCGCGAGGTACGCGAAACGGTACGAGCGCTTCGGTGGGGCCGGTTGCGATGGAACAGCGCGACCGAGGCCGCCACGCTGGCGTGGGAGCAGCTCATTGCCGAACGACGCCGACTGGAGCTGGGAATGGGCGACTCGTTTCGCCTGCTGCAATCGGAGGAGATTGCCGTGCAGGCGCAGTTGGAAGCCGTCCGCGCGCGTTACGACCTGCTGCGGGCCTTTGCTCGGTACCAGCTGTCGGTCGGCCTCACGCGTATGGTACCGTGACCACGACACGACTGCCCCCTGACGACGCCGTACATACACTGTCCTTGCCGTCGAGGTGTACGGCGGGTCGTTTGTGTGTTGTCGCACGCCGTTTCACTTCCCCGTGTTGCATATCTCGTCAGGCACACCCGTCATGAGTCACCGATGGCTGGCGCTGTGCGCCGGCGGGCTGTTGACCCTCGCCACACCGTGCTTGCCCGCCGCCGCACAGCGGCCGGCGAAGGCGCCATCGCGCAGCGCGCCATCAAGCGATGCGCCGTCGCGCGATGCGCGGGCGGCCGCCGCGCCACCGGCGGCGTTCAGCGGCGACGAATTCGTCCATGAGTCGTGGAACGTCAGTGACGGACTGCCAGTCAACTCCATCAATGAACTGATCCAAACCAATGATGGCTATATATGGGCCGCCACATTCGACGGCCTGGTGCGATTCGACGGCGTCCGATTCACGGTGTTCAACACCGCGAACAGCACGGGGCTCCCCAGCGACCGGATCATCCACATCGAAGAAGGGATCAACGGTGATCTCTGGCTGCTCACCGAGCAGCGGCACATTGTCCGTTGGCGGAAAGGGCGCTTCACGCTCATCGCTCCGCCCACCGTGACGTCACCAGATAATCAACCGCTGCTCATCGAAGCCGACGGCTCGGCGTGGGTGGGTACCAATAACGGTTTGGCGCGCGTGGTCGGCGATTTATTGGTACCGGTACTCCGCGATCAGATTCGCGATACCGTGTTGTCGATGCGTCGATTGCGTGATCGCACCCTGTTACTGGGTTTGGCGACGCGCGGGACCGTCCGCGTGCGGACGCTGCCAAACGGTCGCCTCGAACCGTTCTCGCAGCCGGCAGACAGCCTGCTATCCGGCGCACGCGTGAATAGCGTCTTCGAGGAGCCCGGTGGTATGGTATGGCTTGGTTCGACGAAGGGCATCTACAGGGGCCTGAGCACATGGGAACGCGTTCCGACCGTGCCGGACGTGGAGAACTATTACGTCGGGAACATCGTGGCCAATCCACAGGGCAGCGGTGTCGTCATCTACGGCTATCGCCTGAGCGCGAACGTCGATTCGCTAGCCGCAAGCACGCTCGCGACATCAAGCGGGCGGCAGCTGTCGCTGATGGCCACCGGCCGAACGGTCACGTACGCCCGTCCTCTCTGGACCTCCGGCGACACCATCTGGCATGCGGCCGCCAACACGGTGTATCGCAATCAACAGCCGGTCTTTTCACTCGGCACCGACAACCCACGAAACGTCGCGGCGATCGAGATTACCACCGGGCTCACCGATCGCGAAGGCAGTATCTGGCTGGGCACGTTCGCCTCCGGGCTCCATCGTCTCAAGCCCACGCTGGTGCACACGGTGAGTGTGCCGGAAGGATTGCCGGATCGCAATGTGTATGCGACCTACGTTGATCCAGCCGGGATGGTGTGGGCGGGCTCGTGGACGCGAGGGCTCTCCCGTATCGATCCGGTCAGCGGACGCGTCCAGGGTTTCGGATCATCCTTTGGGCTGCCGCTCAACGTGCGTTCCATGCTGATGAGTCGAGATGGTGCGCTCTGGGTTGGCAGCAGCGGAGTGGGAGTTTGGCTCAACAGATGCGCAGTCGCGATGTCCGTTCTCTGTACGGCGGAAGGAGGGAACGACGAGTCGCTCGTGGAGGTGTCCGCCCTCTTCGAAGACATCGACGGGCGTCTGTGGATTGGTGCGAACTCCGGGCTGTTCCGCCGGGACAACGGCCGCGTAGCGCGGCTCGATCCAACGACCACTGGCGCCCCACGTTCTCCGGTGCGCGCTTTCGCCGCCACTCCCGATGGTGCGATCTGGATGGGGACCAACGGCGGCGGCGTGGTGCGCTACCGGGAAGGGGTGTTCACCACGATCACATCGGCCGATGGACTGCCGGGTGATGTCATTCGCGCACTGTATGTCGATGCCGACGGGTGGCTGTGGATCGGAACCGAGGGTCGTGGGCTCGCCCGCATCGATCCGAAGGGTTGGGGAGCCCTGCAAAGTGATCCGCAGCGCCGTCGTATCGCCAGGATTTCCACGCGCGACGGGCTCTTCGACAACGTCATCCACCAGATTCTCGAGGACGATACCGGACGACTGTGGATGAATACCAATCGCGGCATCTTCTGGATTGCCCGCGCGGAAGCCCTCAGCGTCGCCAATGGCACGGCAACGCGTGTCCACGCCACGGGATACACCGAGCGCGATGGGATGCGCAACCGGGAGGGGAACGGCGGCGTGCAGCCGGCCGGTGCCAAGGGGCGTGATGGACGCTTGTGGTTTCCCACCCAAGACGGGGTGGTGGTGGTAAACCCGAAGGACGTGGAGCCGGCGACGCAGGCGCCTCCGCTGATTGTCGAACAGGTCGTCGCTGGCGACAGTACACTGCTCCCCATCGCGGACAGTATCCGACTGTCTCCCACCCAACGCGATATTCGCATCGAGTTCACCGCGCTCACGTACCTTGCCCCGCAGAATGTGCGTTTCCGCTATCAGCTCAACGGATACGACGACGCGTGGGTGGATGGCGAAACTCGGCGCAACGCCTTCTACACGAAGCTCCCGCCCGGCAGTTACACGTTCCGCGTACAGGCCAGCGCCAACGGGAGCGAATGGTACGAGCCTGGCGCAACGCTCTCGATTCGTGTCATGCCCCGCTTTTACGAAACAGCCTGGTTTCTTGCCGTCGCGGGATTGGGCCTTCTCGCCCTGTTGGTCGCTGGCATACAGCGGCGCGTCCGCGATGCCAGACGCAGGGCGCGTGATCTGGAGCGCGTGGTGGCCGAGCGCACCGCCACCATCCGTGATCGTGAGCATCAGTTGGAAGTGCAGAACGAACTGCTTGAGCATCAGGCAGGCTCGCTGCGGGATCTCGATCGGGCGCGAAGCCGCTTCTTTGCGAATGTGTCGCATGAGTTGCGCACACCGCTTACGCTCATGATTGCACCCATGGAGCGACTGCGTACCGAAATCCCGCTCGCCGACCAGCGCGGCGTCTGGCTCGACCTGGCACAACGCAACGCACGCCGCCTGCTGGAGCTCGTCAATCAGATTCTTGATGTCGCGAAGCTCGAGGCAGGGGCCATGCGGCTCTCGCCGCGCCGGGTGGATCTCTGCGCTCTACTGCGCGGCACGCTCGACAGCTTTCAATTGGCGGCCGAGCGCAAGCACCTGCGACTGCGCATGGAGGGGCCCGCGAGCTGCGAGATGCTGATCGACAGCGATGCGGTGGAGAAGATCGTGACGAATCTGCTGTCGAATGCCGTGAAGTTCACGCCGCCAGATGGCGAGATCACCCTTGGCCTGCAGCGCCGTCACGACCGCCTGTTGATCACGGTGGCCAATACCGGTCCGGTGGTACCGCTGGAAAAATTGGCGTTGGTGTTCGAACGGTTTCATTCGGTGGACGAATCCAATACCACGATCCAACCCGGTACGGGGATTGGGCTGTCGCTCGTCAAGGAATTGGTGGAGTTACAGCGGGGCACCGTGAGGGCGGTCAGCAACGTCGAGGCCACCACATTTACCGTGGAGCTTCCGCTTGCTGCTGGAGCGATCGAGGATCTCACAGAACACGGCACGGTTGATCCCGCGGATGGGCCAAGCGTGGAAGATGTCGAGTCACCGAACGCCGGGCCGGAGTCGGATATCCCTACGCTGCTCATCGTCGATGACAGTGAGGATATGCGGACCTTCCTTCGCATGAATTTTGAAAGTCGCTTTCGCGTGATTGAGGCTGGCGACGGCGAAGAGGCCCTCACGCTGGCTCGCGCACGGCTTCCCGATGTGGTGATCTCCGATGTGATGATGCCGCGACTTGACGGGCGCGGGCTGGTGCAGGCACTGCGGGCGAGTCCGGAGACCGACTTCCTCGCCGTCATCCTCCTTACAGCGCAGGCGGACGATGAGCAGCGCATCACGGGCCTCGAGGGCGGGGCCGACGACTATCTCGTGAAGCCGTTCGAGATGCGCGAGCTGGACGTGCGGGTGCGCAATCTCATCGCGGCACGGCAGCGGCTCCGCGTACGGTTCGGCGACGACGGGCACGCTCTCGCGCCGTTGTCCGGCACGACCTCTTCGTTGGCTACATCGACAGCGTCACTGGACGCCGCGACCAAGGCGAACACACCGCCCGACGCGCCGTCACTCTCGCCAGACGATGCGGCCTATCGCCGGCGCGTGTGGAGTGCCATCAGCGCCGGGCTCAGTGATGCCGACTTCGGCGTGGCCGAGTTGGCCGACGCGGTATTTCAAGATCGCTCGCATCTCTTTCGACGGGTGCGACAGGTCATGGAGACGACGCCCTCCGATCTCCTGCGCCGGCTGCGCGCGGAAGAGGGGGCGCGGTTGTTGCGCGAAAGCTCCGGTTCGGTGGCCGACGTCGCCTTTTCGGTGGGGTTCCGCAGCGTGTCGCACTTCTACCGGTGCTTCCAGGAACGCTTCGGCATGACCCCGGCTGAGTATCGGGCGGGTGCGCGTCGACAGTAGGGGCGAGCTGGGACGATCCGGCCACGTTGGCCGAGAAAACGATGGCCGGCGAATGAGCCCCGGGGCCGCATGGCCCAAGGGCTCTCCCGGCCGCACGGTAACCTTGGATGCTCTTGCCGCTATCTGGGGCGAAGTGCGCCCAGAGCGGCGGTCCCAGCGGTGCGATTGATCGTCCTGATTGGTGTCGTCGGGACGGCGGCTCCCTGCCTGAGTTCAGCCACCGTTGCGGCATAAGTGGTGTTCGGCGTCTTCCCGGTGATCACGATACCGCCAGATACGCTATCAAGCTGCTCGTCGTTCAGGATCTCGTCAGACATGTTCGTACTCCTGATATGAGTTGGAGAGTCTGTCCAGCCAACTGCCTGCTGGGCAACAGGACGCTACGTCGCGTCCGGCGCGCCGCCAATGCCTCCAGGTTGCAGCCCATGTTGCATCCGATGTTGCAGCTGCCGTGGCAGACGATCCGACACCGCACGCCGCTCTTTCGCCATCGTGCAACATCCGGGCACTGGTTCCAAACCAACCCTTCGTGAAGATTGGCCAGTCTCCTTCGCGGCCTTTGCTCAGTGCCGACCTCGCCTTCCGGTAAACCCGACGCATGACCGCCTTCGCGCATGATGTGGCACCAACCTCCGCCAAGGCGGCCGCCGACGCGTCGGCGTGCTTGCAGCAGGCCTTGGTGGAGTTGCGCGAAGGTCGCGCGCACGCAGCCAGACTCTGCTGTGATCAGGCGCTCGCCCTGGAGCCCGATAATCCCCAGGCGCACCACCTCTGCGGCATATGCCTCACCATGCTGGCACGCTATGGCGAGGCAGTCGCGCACCTCGAGCGTGCCGTAGCGATCGATCCGAATGTCGCGGATTTTCACAGCGACCTGGGCGCGGCGTACGCGCAGCTCGAGCGGTACGACGCCGCCGAAACACACTTCCGACACGCGCTCGAATTAGAGCCCGACCGCATCGATGTGGCCTACAATGTGGGGGTGCTGCTGGGCGTTCTCGGGCGTCATGCCGATGCGGAGCTGCTCTTCGAGGAGCTACTCACACTCGACCCATCGTCCGTCCAGGTCCGGGAAGCGTTGGCACGACGGTACCTCGCCAGCGCACGCGTGAGAGACGCCGTGCAGCTGTGCCAGGAGGGGCTTGCCCTTACCCCAGACCACCGCGGATTGCGTCACCTCCTGGGGCAGAGCTATCGCGCCTTGGGTCGTGTCCCGGAGGCGCGTGAACACTATCGCGTCTGGCTCGCGGAAAATCCCAGCGACGAGCACGTGCGTCATCATTACGCCGCTTACACTGGCGACGCGGTCCCCGACGTCGCGTCGCCGGCCTACGTACGCGACACCTTCGATGGATTTGCCGAGGTATTCGAAAGCACGCTCGCCGAGCTCGAATATCGGGCCCCGAACCTGGTGGGCAGCGCGCTGGCGGCCATGTGTGGTGTTCCGCAGGCGACGCTGCGCATCGTCGATGCGGGGTGCGGCACCGGATTGTGCGCGCCATTTCTCCGTCCCTACGCGCGTGCACTCGTGGGCATCGACCTGTCGGGCCCCATGCTCGAGCGCGCACGCGACAAGCAGCTCTACGACGAGGTGTACGAAGTCGAGCTCGTCGAGTTCCTGCAGGCGCATCCTGCCGCGTTCGATGCGATCGTCTCCGCCGACACGCTCTGCTACTTCGGCGTGCTGGACCAATTCGCACAGGCGGCGCGCACCAGTCTGTCCGACGTCGGTGTTCTCGTCTTCACCGTGGAAGCGCTCATCGACGAGGCGGACGACGTGCCGTGGCGGTTGCAGCCGCATGGTCGGTTCTGTCATCGACGGAACTACGTGGAACGTACCCTGTCGGCATCTCGCTTCCGCATCACTTGTATCGAACAGGTGGTCTTGCGTACCGAAGCGCAGAAGCCAGTCGTGGGTTGGCTGGTCACGGCCACGTCGGCCTGGCACTGACCGGCAGCCCGGCGACGCCTCGCCGCCGGGTATGTACCAGCGGACTCATAGAACTTCGTCACGCCGTACTCTCGGATGAAACAGCAGTGAGACCGCAGCGTAGGTTTTGGCATACGATCTGGCAACCGATCTGGCGCTCCCGCACCCGGTCTGACAAGTCGCCTGCATCCCGTGCCGACGGCCGCAGCATCCCGCCTGCATGACGAGGCCATCGACCTCGCGCGCGCCGTGGCCATCCTCGGCATGTGCGTTATTCGTGCCGAGTTGATCCTGGCGACATCCGTGCCAAAACTGGACGATGGGTGTCATCAACCGCATCGTCGGGCCTGGCGATATTCGTCGTGTGTACGGGGTGACGCTTTTGCTCACTCCGCTGATACTTGTGGACGGCCGACAGCTTTGTGCGGAACCTCCTGTCAGTTCACCCGGCGGCCGGTGTCATCCACGAGAGCACCGTTCGCGGCGCGCTGACCGGCGTGAGCTAGCGCGAGCGCCCGAAAAGCCGTATTCTTTGCCGCGACCGGACCCGCCGACAGCGCGAAATCCGATCGAATGTCTGCAACGTGACCAACGGAGGTGTGTCGGATGCGTGAACAGCGCCCAATCGAGGAATGGCGTGAGCGGCATGCGTCGCAACTATGTGTACGTGATGGCCTCGGTCGCGGGTGGGTTGGCGCTCGCCAGGCACTCCGGCTTGCTCCCGCTGAACATCGTTCCGATCGAGCTATTGGACGGCTTCGCGCTTGGCGCATGCATTAGCGTGGTTGTGTCGCGGGTTGCCGGTGGCCCGCCCGCGGAGAGACGACGATACGCGGCTCCGGCGGTGCAATCGGCGCGTGCAGAACTGCTGGATCCGATGGAGCTTCGACCATTCAGCTATCCGCGGGCAGAGCCCGTGGCGCACACGTTGAACGGCCCCTCGACGAGAGACGCTGCGTCATGGCGATAACCCAAGCCGCTGCTCGCGTCGGCGTACCCGACCGGGCGACCGCATTGCAGCGCGAGCATGACGCGCTCGAGCGCCTGTATATCTTGCGCGGGCAAATTGATCATGTCCGTGCGCAGCTCTCGAGTGCGCGTCCGAATCCCAATGTCCTCGAGTACCAGATCACTCTTCCGCGCCTCGAGCGCTCGTATCTGCGCACGGTGCGCGATTACGAGGCAGCCCGGGCGCAGCGCGCGACCGCATCCAGCTCCGAGGCTCGCCGTGCTTCGTCACCCAATGACTCCACCGCCGTGATCCCGAGCCTGATCGGCGCCGGATTGCTGGTGGTGCTGTTCGTGGTGATGGCAACTACCGCATTGCGTCGGGCACGGCGAGGCCGGCCAGCACCTCGAGTGTTGAACGAGCGTTGGCAGCAGGTTGAGCAGACGGTCGCCGAGCTGACGGTGGAGGTCAGTCGTCTTCAGGAGACTCAGCGCGCGGCGGAGGCTGAATGGTGACAGCGAACCAACCCGTTGATCGACGACACTCATTCCGTTTCATGAACGTCACCGTTCTGTCGCGAATTACTCGAACCACGCCTCCGCCGGGGAACTGCGGTTCTCGTGTCGGCGCAAACTAGACAGGCTTCATCTCGCCCGCGCTGCGCCTCGCCCCCTCGCCGACCGACGACTCATGCCCTCACAGCATTCGAACGAGCTTCCCGCATCCGGCGACGCGATCGTTGCAGGATGCACCACCTGCACACTGTCGCGACGACACTTCGTCTCCGCCTCCGTGCTCAGCGTCATGGGCGCCTTGCTGGGGGCATGCGGCGATGGGGAGAGCTCCGCCACAGCACCGGGTCCGACACCGGGCACCACCGTTGGAGCGACGCGGTCCGGCAACGTCTGGTCGATCGACATCGCGGCCGCCACCGATCTCAGTACGCGCGGCCTCCTGATTCTCGCCGGCGGTGCCAAACCCGCACTCGTCGTGCGTTCGGGCAACGACAGCTATGTGGCGTATGACGCCGCCTGCCCACACGCGGGCACCGTGTTCTCGTGGCAGTCCATCGGCAACAGTGTTCGCTGCAACAATCACGGCAGCGAGTTCGTGTCGGCCACCGGGGCCTTGTCGCGAGGACCGGCGACCACAGGACTCGCGCGATTACCGATCACCCGGAGCGGAAACAAACTGACCGTGAACGTCGGCTGAGCGCGGCGCTATTCCCTACTCCCTACTCCCTGCTCCCTACTCCGTACTCCGTACACAACAGCCGGAACACGGATCACACCGATCAGCGGAAACACCACGGATACGCGAAATCCTTGATCGCGATCGCGCTATGCCGTCGTTAGCCACTCCGCATATCTGTGGCCGTTTCCGTGCAATCCGTGGTCTCCGTGTTCTGGCTGTTGACGATCTCTCCGTAGCGCGATCCCCGGGGTGAACGTTTCGCAGGGGCCGGCACATTTTACGCACGGTTGACTGAAGCCGCCTCATCCCCTGCGGCGAGTGTGCCCGTGGCGACCGGCCTGCGCTCGGACCCATGCCCGCTCTCGCTGCCCCCATCGGCGCGGCTGGTCCCGGCACATGAAGGACAGCGACGTCCTGTTCCTCGCGCACCTCACCAATGCTCGTTACGGCTCCATTATCCCCCGCCATTGCACCGTTGGACGTCGCGTGTGACAGTGCGCCACCTTTTTTTCTGACGACTAATCAGTAGCGTCCCGACGTTTTGGGATTAGAACGGTGTAAGAGGTTGATTTGCTTGGGGAACGGAATCGTTTTGTCTGGCCTCGACGTGAACGATGAGGCGCGGCATGTCGGTCTTTTGCGCGGAGGCGCGCCGGACCGTCATGCACCGAAGCACCGCCACAACAGGCGTGGTGGTTCGCCGCGCCCCGTCCGTCGGCACGATTCCCATTTCCATCATTGTGCTGTTCTTCGCGTCGCTTCGCGTGCTCCGCGAGCTTCGCGCGAACCAGCTGGCTCTCCGATCGCTCCGCGGCAGCCGCCAGCACCGCCGTTCGCGCGAAGTTCGCGAAGGCCCGCGAAGAAGACGCACCTATGAATCGCTATGCAAGTTCTACCGCTTGACCGGCATCGCGTGCGCGAAATGCTACAGATCCTGAGTGTGGCCCAGTTCGCGCCAGTCCCGCTCCATCAACGACGTACGCCACACCTGGTTATTCAGACGCTGATTTCGAGTACATTTTACTCGTTCTCCTCGAAAAAACGTTGGGACACTTCTGACGACTGATGTGTATGGCTCCAGGTCGATAGCGCCGGACCGCTGCTGCGTGGTTCGGGCGAGCCAGTTCCCTTGCAAGTATCTCCTCTCGCGGTCGAGGCGGGCCCAGGCGAGAGCGGGTTGACCGCACCCTCATTATGTGTCACAGTGTGTCACATGACTCCGATCAAGAATATTTCCATCCGCGACTTGCATGCGCGCACCGGTGCCGTGGTGCGTGAAGCCGCCGCCGGTGTGTACGCGTTCGTGGTCACCGATCACGGTCGTCCCGTCGCCACGATCACTCCGTTCGTGGAGTCCGAGCCGCGCCGTTCCTTTCGTGATCGTCGCATTCTGCCCGCGTTCGCCAAAATTGAACAGCGCGGCCTGACCAGCGATTCGAGTGAAGGCATCAGCGTGGATCGCGAGCGGGACTAACCACCATGCCGGATGTGTCGCGCAGTACGCGTGCGTATTTCGATACCGCGTTCGTCGTCAAGTGTTACGCACTCGAGAACGGCAGTGCGGACGTTCACGGAGCTCGTCACGTCGGAGTTGGTGCGGGCTGAGTTTGCCGCCGCGATCCATCGAAAGCGTCGTGAAGATGCGCTCACACGCCGTGATGCAAACGCCATACTCGCGCAGTTCGACGCCGATTATGACGATGGAGTCTGGACCCTGTTGCCCGTCAGCTCGACGGTGCTGGAGCGCGTCTCAGCGACGTATGGCGCGCTCCCGTCGAACGTCTATGTGCGTGCAGCCGATGCGATTCACTGCGCCAGCGCCGTGGAGTTTGGACTTGCGCATATTTATTCGAATGATCGACAGCTGTTGGCCGCCGCGCCGCACTTCAAACTGCGCGGAACAGATCTGACGGCAGGCGGCAAATCATAGGATCGTGAGTCATCCACCACCGCCGTACGTGAAGCCGTTCTCCGACCGCCGCGATGCCCGGGGCCACTTGACGCGCATTGCCGATCTGGTTCGTGACCGACTCCGTACGCACGCGCGCGACCTGCTCCGCATCGCGGCCAGCTCGCAGAAACGGATTGTCGGCGAAGGGCTCGCCGGTCGTCGGGTCCATGGTGCGCAGCTGGGTGCCGAGCTGCGGATACTTCTCCCACATCGCGTCGGTGAAGGCGAAGACGGTGGCGGTGGTGCGCAACACCATGATCGCCCCAAACAGGTCGGGCTCGAGGCCGTACCCACGCTGCTGGCGCCCGTACCGCACCGACAGATGGTGCTCACCATCCTGAAGCGACTGCGCGCGTATTGTTTGTATCGGCGCCGCCTGCTCGGTGAGATCGCTCGCGTTGCCGCGCGCACCGTGAC
>Ga0209181_10010209_pt1 | contig 12222 bp, 10 predicted proteins | sample MAT05_FD_187208 | JGI IMG/M metagenome (GOLD analysis project Ga0209181, IMG submission 187208) | Freshwater microbial communities from Lake Fryxell liftoff mats and glacier meltwater in Antarctica - MAT-05 (SPAdes) (version 2) | ecosystem: Environmental > Aquatic > Freshwater > Ice > Liftoff... | reverse complement strand
AACATGGTGGCGGGATGATTGCGCGTGTCTTTCTGCTCTTTGCCTCCGCCGTGTCCTTGGCCGGCTGCATCTCGTCACGAAGCATTTCGGGCTCGACCACTGCCCACATTCCCAGAGACGCGACGATTGCGATCCGCGTTCCTGCGGATGGCAGTTACGCGGGCGAGCCTTACCCTGGCTCTGGAAGGGCGGCAGCCGCTGGCCTCAAGTCCGCTCTCATCCGATTTTACCCGCGAGTGGAAATCGCCGAGCGGGGCGATTCCGATTTCACGATCAAGCCCGAGATTCTGCATTGGGAAGATCGCGCAACCGAATGGTCCGGTCGCCCGGATCGCGTGAGTATTTCGCTGCAAACTTATGACCGGCACGGCAGGACAGTCGATGCAAGCGTGATCGATGCAAAGAGCAGTTGGTGGACGCTCGGGGCCGATAAACCGGAAGCCCAACTCACTCGCGCCTTCGCGGATTACGCGGGACGGCTTTCGCGATGACCGTAGCTCGCTGCCCGACTGCGGGAAAAAAGGGTGGTAAGTGCGAGCGCACAGTGCTAGGAGAAACATCGCCGGACGTGCTTGGATTTCAGGGGACGCACTCTAACTCTGACTCTAACTACCGGCAGATTTGAGGCCGAGAAAGTCGCAAGCCTCTGATACGCAACAGTCCCCGTAGTTCAACGGATAGAACGCTGGTTTCCTAAACCGGTGATGTGGGTTCGATTCCCGCCGGGGACACCAGCGCAGGAAATTGGGTGGCACGCGAGGGAGGGGAAACCCTGCGTCAAAAGCTCGGTGAAGACTCAAGCCGTCGCAGGAACGCGCTGTTCGTGCGTTTCCAGCGACGCGTCGGTGCCGGTGACTGCGAGAAGATTCTTGGCCTCGAATTCCTTGCACCAGCCTTTGATCTCCGTGTCGTTGAAAATCTTGCCGACGACGCGGCGGAGGAGGCCCTTGAGGCTGGCGTTTTCGAGGTCGCGCAACGAGCGGATGGCTTCCTCCTTGTAACGTTCGAGGAGTTCTTTGCACCGTTCGCCGGCCTTGAGATCGCGATAGAGTTGCTCAATGTCGGCGACGGTCGCGGTGCGCTGGCGGCTCCAGAGCGCGCTGGTGATTGCGCGTTTGTCGCACTCGGCGCGCTCGTGCGCGGTGGCGAGGAGCAGGCTCGGGCGCAGGCCGGCGATGTCGCTGGTGTCCGCGGTCTGCCCGAGGTCGGCGAGGTCGTCGCGGATCTGGTAGGCGATGCCGAGGGCTTCGCTGTAGGCGCGGAGGACGTCAGCGACTTCATCGTGAAGCTCGACGCCGGCGTAGAGTGCGCCGATGCGGAGCGCGACCTCGAATGCGGGCGCGGTTTTCTTCCGGAAAATGTCGAGCACTTGCAGGCTGGTGAGCGCGTCGGGCTTGCGTGCCCAGAGGAGTTCGGCGCCTTGGCCGCGGCTGAGTTCGCGCTGGCCTGCGGCGGCTACGGCGAGCATGGCGGCGCGCTGTTCGGCGCTGATGTTTGCCGCCGCGAGCAGGCGGTAGCCTTCGCCGATGAGCAGGTCGCCGACATTCAGCGCGACGGCCACGCCGTGCCCGGTGTGGAGCGTGGGCTCGCCGTAACGGGTTGCGTCTTCGTCCTCGATGTCGTCGTGGATGAGGGAAGCCTTGTGGAAGCATTCCACGGCGACGGCGACCTTTTTCAAATCGTCGGGCATCGCGGCCTCGTTGCCTGCGAGCGCGCGCCATGCGGCGACCGCGAGGAATGGGCGCCAGCGCTTGCCCGCGCGCGCGAGCCACTCGCGGCCAATGCGCTCGGTCTCACACTCGGCGGTGCCCATGATCGCAGTGAGCGATTCGGTGGAAAACCATTCGTCCACTTCATTGCGCAGCGAGCTGAGATCGAGCCGGCGTGTCTTGTCGTCGGCGGTGAGGTGGATGTAGTCCCACACCCAGTCGAGATCGACGGTGGTATCGATGCAGTCATCCTGCAGCAGCGGCACCGCGACGCCGGGAATGGCTGCGGCCTCCATGTAGGGGAAGCTGCGCTCCAGCACGCTCAGACAACTGATGCCGACGATGGCTTCGATCTGCCCCGTCTGGATCAGCGACATGACAATGGCGCTGCCTTCCGCCACGAGCACTGCGTAGCCAAGACGCTCGGCTTCATTTTGCAAATCCTGGATCGAGCAAAGCCCGCACTGCTTGCACAGCAGCCCGAATTCATCGAACGGCGCGGGGCACTTGCTTTCCACTCGCAGGCATTTCGGCATGAGCAGCAGGCGGCGCTCGAACGGAACGGCGGCGAGCTGCTCTCGCCACATCTCGTTATTGATGAGCACGCCGACGTAGTCGCGGTAGATGGTCGCGCAGCCCAGGTGTTGCACCACGCGGTCCGCATGCTCGGCGAGTTCCGCGAAGGGGAGCGGCGGGGTGGGGGAGAACTCCGCGACGTAGTTGCGCACCGCGTGCAGAATCTGTGTCCGTTCCTCGGGAGTCTGCGGGATGTTTTTCTTCGGCTGCCGGAAACGCGCGGGCGCGATGGGCTTGGGGAGAGTGAGGGAAAGGGGGGGCACCTCTTTGCGGGGCGAGTCGGACATGGGTGGCAGGGTAATTGGTTCATTGAACCATCCGCAAGGGCGGAGGTTCTTTGCATTCGTGGCGGAATCGTAGCGTAGCTCTCCAGAGCTGCGGGAGGGACGCGCAGTAGCGGCGCAGCTCTGGAGAGCTACGCTTTGGGGGAAGTTCCTTTGGGGGCGCGGCTGGACTGGGAGCGGCGACTTCCAAGTCGCCGCGGTGTCACCGTCGCGGCTTGGCCGCAATCGGCGGCGGCGATCGGCGACTTGGAACTCGCGCTCCCAAGGGAGGCTCCCCGCGTGGAAGAGGCTTACCGCCGCAGCATGCCGAGGACGATTGCCACGGTCGCGAGGCCGCTCAGGGGCATGAGGATCGCGGCGAGGAGCGGGCTCATGTTGCCGGAAATCGACAGCGCGATAGCCACGAGATTGTAGGCGATGGCGAATGTGATCACGGCCCGCACGGCGGCGCGTTTGCGCAGGGCGATGTCGAAGAGCGCGCGGATTCCGGCGAGGCCGCGGCCGAGGAAATAGAAGTCCGCCTTTCGCTCCAGCAGGCCGCGGTCGATGGCGGGCGTGCCGGTGCAGAGGCTCTCGTTGAAGGCGAGGCTGTCGTTTGCGCCGTCGCCGATCATGAGCGTGCGCTGTGGGCCGTGGGCGCGGAGCCAGGCGGCTTTGTCATCGGGGCTTTGTGAGCCGTGCGCCTGTGCGGGCGGAAGGCCGACGCTGGTGGCGATGGCGGTGACTTTCTCTGCGCGGTCGCCGCTCAGGATGTGCAGTGAACGGCCCGGTGCGGCGAGCGCCTGAAATTCCGCAGCCGCATCTTCGCGGAGTTCGTCGCCGAAGCGGAATGCGGCAAGCAGTTCGCCGTCGCGGGTGAAAAGGCAGTCGCCTTCGCCTTCGCCCGCCCAGCCGGGACGGCCGAGGCGCCAGCGGTGGCCGAGAAAGTGTGATTCGAGACCGCAGCCGATTTCCTCGTGCAGTTGCATGGCAGCCGAGGGCTGGACCCGGGCTGCGAGCAGTTGCTCGCGCACGCAGGATGCGACGGGGTGGAGATTGTTTTCGACCATCGCGAGGAGGATCGAGCGCTCGTCGGCGCGGAGTGTTTCCAGCGCGCCGGGATTCAAAAGTGCGATCGTTTCGAGGGTGAGCGTGCCGGTCTTGTCGAAGACGATTGTGTCCACCTTTGGCAGCCGCCCCCAGATGCCGGGGTCGCGGATGAGCACGCCAGCCCGGCGTGCGCGTGCGGTGGCGAGATCCTCGGCGAGCGGCAGCGCGACGCCGGTGGCACACGGACACGAGACGACGAGGATGCTCGTGAGTACTTGGAGCGCGCGCAGAGCATCTCCGCCGAACCAGAGCCAGCCAAGAAATGCCGCAGTCGCGATGGCGAGCACGACGAGCAGGTAGATGCGGATGAAACGTTCCAGTCCCCGTTGCCGGCGATCGGCGCGCGGAGTGGCATCGAGCAGACGCGCGAGCATGCTCTCGTGCCACGGCTCGGCCGCTTCGAGTTCGATCGGTTCGCGGCTGAGGTTCACGGCACCGCCGGGGATCAACTGGCCGTGACGTGCAGTCCGCGCTTCGCTCTCGCCGCTGATCCACTCCATGCCGAGCGTCGCCGCGAGGCTGTGCAGGATCGATTTCACCGGGACGACCTGCCCGGGTGTGACGCGGAAGCGCTCGCCACGGTCGGGATGCGCGACGGTGAATTGCTGGTCGAGAAGCCGGTTGCGATTTGCGGCGACGGCGGTCTCCTGCGTCCAGCGGCCGGCGAGCATGAGGAACGTGAAGACCGAGATGAAATCGAAATAGACAAAGTCCGTGGCGCCGTGACGCCATGCGACGAGCGAGCCTGCGTAGGCCGCGATGAGGCCGAGCGAAATCGGGAGATCGATGTGCAACACGCCATGACGCAGACTGTGCCACGTGCGTCCGAAGAAGTAGCTGCCGCCGACGAGAAAACTCAGCGTGCTGCACGCGAAGGCGAGCATGCTGAACATGCCCGCCAGCTCGAAGCCGGGCTCCATTCCGAGGTAGCCGGGCAGCGTGAAAAGCATCGCGTTCATCGCGAGCGCCGCGCACAGGCCGAGGCGGATGATGAGGCTGCGATTGGTCCGTTTGCCCGTGGCGGCGACGGGGCCGACGAGGTAGCCGAAGCTCTGAATTTCCCTCGCGAACGCGACGAGATCGAAGCGGCCTGGCTCCCAGCGCAGGTGCAGCCGGCCGAGTGTCGGGTCCACGCGGATGGCGAGCGCGCCGGGTTTGGTGTCGAAGAGTTTTTCGATGAGCCACACGCAGCCGATGCACGAGATGCCCTGGAGGTCGAGGTCGAGCGAGCCGCGGTCGTCGCGCGCGATGGATTCGAGCCACGTGTAGTCGCGCTGTTGGAAGACGACGGAGCGCACCGGGAACGTGGTGCCGTCCTGCAGTTCGTAGAATTGCGTGAGCCCTTTCTGCTGGATCAGGCTGTGGACGAATTCGCAGCCCGCGCAGCAGAAGTCCGGACGATGCGCCGTCGGGCGGAACCGCGTGCCGCAGTGGATGCAGACTTTGCCTGTGTCAGTGCGTGTCATGCGCTTTGAAGTTTCTCATCGAGCGGGTCGTCTTGCGCATGTCCCGGAGGGACAATTGAAATTAGCCGGTGGTCGAGCGAAGCGAACACCACCGGATCACAGGAAAAGATGGAATGCGCCCCGGAGGGTGCGCCGGAAAGCCGCCACATGGAATTTCCGCCGCCCCCTCCGGGGCGGGTATTCTGGTGACCGTGATCCGGTGGTTTTCGCTCGCAGAGCTCGCTCGACCACCGGCTAATTTCTGTGCCGCCTCCAGCGTCCAGAGCAGCATGGCACGCTCTAGTGGCAGCACTCATGGAGCGGAGCGAGCGAGCGCCAGACGAGCAGTCCCGCGCCGAGCAGCGCGACGCCTTGTTGCGTGCGAAGCAGGACGGCGGAGCCGCCCTGTTGCAGACGGAGGAACTGCGACTGGACGATCCAGAAAAGCGGGATGGTTCCCGCGGCGAAACTCGCGAGGAGCATCGAACCCCGCCACCACGAGCCGGTGAGAACCGCGACGCCGAACATGAGCCAGAGCGGTCCGCACGGGAGCAGCGGCGTGAGCCAGCCGAGCGAGCCGCTGAGCTTCACGCGCAGCAGCAGGCGCGAGACGAAGCGCGGCTGCGGGATCTTTTTGTCGAGGCCGAATGCGACGAGCACGAGGATGATCGCGAGCGTCCACGGGACGAAGCGGGCGAAGTTGCTGTCGAGCACCATGCGCGCGGATTGGCCGATCGCGCCGAGCAGTGCGCCGGTGACGGTGTACGAAATGAGACGGCTCGCGTGGTAGTTCGCCGGTTGCACGCGCATCGCGCAGGCGAGCGGGCCGCACATTCCCGCGCAGTGCAGGCTGGTGACAAGGCCGGCGACAAACGCCGCCAGCGGAGTGGTGGCGGCGCTAAGGTCCATGCTTGAGCGGGACTTCCGGGTCCTTGTTCTTGATGGCGATCACCACCGCCGTGGTGATCCCCGCGATGAATGCGGCGTAGCCAAACACGATCCAGAGCCATGGGCGTTTTTTCATTTTGCGACGATGTGATGGGTTGCGTTGGGGAGCGCGGGCGCCCTCGCCCGCAGTCTTCGGCGCCCCGCCGAAGACATCGGTGGTGGCGGACGCGTGTTTTCGAAATGACGCTTCCCGTGGTCCGAAGGTCCCGGCGAGGGCGCCGGGAACGGCGGGCGAGGCGCCCGCGCTCCCCATGCACCGCATGTCCGCATCTCACGCCAACTTCGATTTTCAAACTGAGTTTGCAGTCCCTCACTGCACAAGAGATCCACGCCCCGCTTGTGCGAATTCGCGGGATGACTGTGCGAGGGGGGGTGAGGCTGGCCCCGGCGCTGAGCTGCAATTGGCGTGTCACATTCCATGGCCGGGTCCGAGGAAGGTTGCGGTTTTCTCGAGCGAGATTTTTCCGTCGGCGCTAATGACGCGGATGCGCAACGGGAATTCCCCGTGTCCCGCTCCCATCTTCGAGCGCGGGTAGGTGAACACGACTGGCGAGAGCTTTTCACCGAGCGCATCGACCACGATGGCCGACTCGGTGCCGCTCACGGTGAGGCCGTGCGGTGCGTCGGGGACTTCGAGGCGGAATGTGGCGGGTTCGTTGCGTTTGTTCAGCACCCGGATGAAAAACTGATTCCGCACTTCGTCGCCTTCGAGGAAGTATGGCGAGCCTTGCATGCGGACGAGCGTGATGGTCACGGGCTTGAACGTGCTGAAAGCCCACGTCATCACCGATGCGCCCAGGAGCAGGAGGAATGTGTAGGCGATGACGCGCGGGCGGATGATCTTCTTCGGCTTCCGCTCGAGGCCGTTCATCGAGTCGTAGCGCACGAGGCCGCGTGGGCGCTCGATTTTTTCCATCACCGCATCGCACGCATCCACGCAGGCGGCACAGCCGATGCACTCGAGTTGCAGGCCCTGGCGGATGTCGATCCCGGTCGGGCACACCTGCACGCAGCGGCGGCAGTCGATGCAATCGCCCGCGCCCACGGTGCCTTTTTTCCCGCGCGGTTCGCCGCGCTTTTCGTCGTAGCCGATGATCATCGTGTTGTCGTCCGTCAGCGCGCTCTGGATGCGGCCGTACGGACACATGATGATGCAGAACTGCTCGCGGAACCACGTGAAGTCGAACCACAGCGCGGCAGTCATCCCGAAGACAAAGACAAACGCGGCCCAGTTCTCGCGCGGCGAGTGGCGCATCATCTGGTAGAGCTTCGGCAGCGAGACGAAGTAGGAGAGGAAAACGTGCGCGATCAGGAATGCAAAGAGGCCGATGAGGACGAGCTTCGTGCCACGTTTGAGGGTTTTCTCCGGGTTCCAGGGCATGTCGTCGAGCCGTCTCCGCTGGGGCACGTCGCCCTCCAGCCGGCGCTCGATGAAGCGCACGATGTCGAGGAAGACCGTCTGCGGGCAGCCCCATCCGCACCAGATGCGGCCCAGCAGCGCAGTGATGTAGAAAAGCGAAAACCCGACGCCGGTGATGATGAAGAACCCCAGCCACAAATCCTGCGTGACGAACGTGAGCCCGAAGAGGTGAAAGTGCCGCTGCGCCACGTCGAGAAACACCGCAGGGTGTCCATTGATCGGAATCCACGGCAGCAGCACATACACCGCCATGATCAGCAGCCCGACGAGCGTCCGCGCCCGCGTGAAGCGCCCCGAAACCGTCGCCGGATGGATGAACCGCCGCGAGCCGTCGTCGCGGATCGTGGTGACGGAGTCGAGGCTCGGCTTTACGGGCGTGGTGGCCATCGGCGCTCCTACTTTGCCGGGGCGGGGGCAACGGGCATGATGGGCGTCCAGCCGGCGACCCTGATGATTTCCTCTCCCTGCTGGTGATGGCTCATGATGAATGCGGTGGCCTCGATGATCTTCTGTCGGCCAATCACGGGAGCCCACGCGACCATGCCTTTCGCCGGCACGCCCTCGGTGATCGTCCTCATCAAATCCTCCGGGGTGCCGCCGTGAATCCATTCCTTGTCCACGAGGTTCGGCCCTATCTGGCCGAGCATATCCGGGCGGTGGCAGGCGGCGCATACGGTGATGAAGGTGGTCTTGCCGGCCTCGATGACCGCGGGGTCCTTGCTCATTTTCCAGAGCGTGTCGTTGTTCACGACGGTCGAGCCTTTCAGCGCCTCGGCTTGCGCGGCTTTGATGTCTTCCATCACGGCGACGGCGGGATCCTTGCCGAATTTCCACTCGTGGTACCAGAACCAGTAGCCGATGGAAAAAATGATCGCGCCGTAGAGCGTCATGAGCCACCAGTTCGGCAGGCGTTTGTCGAACTCCTGGATGCCGTCGTAGGTGTGCGGGCGAAGTTGGTCGTCGTGCTGTTCAGACATGGTCGTCTTCCAGTGGCAGGTTTTCGAGGTGGGCGATTTGCTTGCGGGGTGTGCGCAGCGTGCGGATGAGCACGGCGGCGAATGTGGTGAAGAAGATGGCGAAGCTCGTGATGGTGAGCACGGCCTGCCAGTGATCGATGAGAATTCGGCGGAACATGATGGTGAGTTTTCTGGTCAGGATTTGAGCCCGCGAAAAACGCGAAACGTGACGCGGACACTCCTGTCCGCTGTGCGGCCTCCGCAGACAGGAGTGTCTGCGTCACAATGGGCCGCCGTCTCCCGCGCGTCATCCCGCCCCGAGGAGGCAGTCGATGACTCTGCGCTGCGAGCATGCATGCACTGAGGTGCGGTGAAGATTTCCTTTCGTGTGTTCTGCGTGTTTCGCGGGCCTTGCATGGTGTTGGGATCAATTGGCTGCTGCGGTTTTCGGTGCGGCCGGCGCGTGCGCGTCGGGAGTGGCTTCCTTTTTCACAGGCTCGGATTGGCCGAGCTTCTGGAGGTAGGCGATCAAGGCGATGATTTCGCGATCCGGGACGCTCTCGATGCCCTTGGTCTTCAGCTCGGCGACGATGAGTTCCGACTGCGCGATGGCGTTCTTTTTGATCTCCTCCGTTGTGCCGCCCTTCATCGGGACGCCGAGCATGTGCTGCACTTCGATCTTCCTCGGGAGTGCGGCGATGTCGGTCGTCTTTTTGAAAAGCCACGGGTAATTCGGCATGGTCGAACCGGGCGAAACCTGGCGCGGGTCGAGCATGTGGTTGAAGTGCCAGTCGCTGGTTTTGAAGCTCGGGGATTTGGCATCACCTTCACGCGCGAGGTCGGGACCGGTGCGCTTGCTGCCCCATTGATACGGATGATCGTAGATGCTCTCTCCGATTCGCGATGGCTCGCCGTAACGGAGCACATCGCCCACGAGCGTGCGGATCTGCTGCGAGTGGCAGTTGTAGCAGCCTTCGCGGACGTAGATGTCGCGGCCGGCGAGTTCGAGTCCGGTGTACGGGATCTGCCGCACGCCTTCGAGATTGTCGGCGCGATTAATGATCACCGTCGGGACAATCTGCACGATGCCGCCGATGACGGCAGCGACCAGAGTGAGGACGCTGAAGGGCAGCGCAGCACCGAGGAGCTGCTCATACCAGTCGGTCCACGAGTGGGAGTTGAATTCCTTGTGCATGAGCCCCGCTGCGACCGTGGCGCAGATTCCGACGATGCAGAGCCCGCCCCAGATGCCGGGCAGCACGACCCAGCCGATGCTGAAGATGAGCCCGCCGAGGCAGACGAGTGTCGGAGCATTCCAGATGCTGCGGACGAGCGGCATGCCGGGTGATTTTTCCACGAACACGTCCTGCTTGCCGTCCACCGGCTGCGCGCCGCGCGCGGTCATCCAGATGTTGTAGGCGCAGATGACCATCCCGACGATGAAGAGCAGCCCGCCGAATGCGCGCAGGTGATACATGATTTTGATCGCGTTCACCGAGTCCACGAAACTCGGGTAGGCGAGCACCGAGCCGCTCTCCTTCGTCGCGCTGAGCATGAGGCCCTGCATGACGCCGCTGACCCACATCGATGCGACGTAGAGCAGGATGCCCACGAGGCCGATCCAGAAGTGCATGTTTGCGAGAGGCACCGAGTAGAGCCTGCCTTTGTTCCAGAGCCGCGGCGCGAGCCAGTAGAACATGCCCGCAGCCATGAAGCCGTTCCAGCCGAGCGCGCCGCTGTGGACGTGGCCGATGCCCCAGTCGGTGTAGTGCGAGAGCGCGTTCACCGATTTGATCGAGAGCAGCGGTCCCTCGAAGGTCGCCATGCCGTAGAAGGTCACGCCGGCGGCGAAGAATTTGATCACCGGGTCGGTGCGCAGCTTGTCCCACGCGCCGCGGAGGGTGAGCAGGCCATTGAGCATTCCGCCCCAGCTCGGCGCCCAGAGCATGAGCGAGAAGAGCATTCCCAGCGTCTGCAGCCACACGGGGAGTGAGGTATTCAGCAGATGATGCGGCCCCGCCCAGATGTAGATGAAGACGAGTGACCAGAAGTGAATGACCGACAGCCGGTACGAATAAACCGGGCGTCCCGCCGCTTTCGGCAGGAAGTAATACATGATGCCGAGGATCGGCGTGGTGAGGAAGAAGGCGACCGCATTGTGTCCGTACCACCATTGCACCAGCCCGTCCTGCACGCCGCCGAAGACCGGGTAGCTGTGCGTCCAGCTCGTCGGGATCGAGAGGTGATTCACGATGTAGAGCATCGCGATGGTGATGACGGTCGCGATGTAAAACCAGATCGCCACGTAGAGCGTCGGCTCGTTGCGGACGGCGAGGGTCCAGAAGAAGTTGATCGCAAAGACGACCCAGATCAGCGTGACGGCGATGTTGATGGGCCAGATCAGCTCGGCGTATTCCTTTCCGCGCGTGAGCCCGAGCGGCAGCGTGATCGCCGCTGCGACGATGATGAGCTGCCATCCCCAGAAATGGAGCGAGCTGAGGAAGTCGGAGGCGAGCCGCGCTTTCACCAGCCGCTGCGTGGAATAGTAGATGCCCGAGAACATCATGTTCCCCACGAATGCGAAGATGACCGCATTCGTGTGCAGCGGACGCAGCCGGCCAAAGGTCAGCCACGGCGTGTCGAAATTGAGCTGAAAGAACGCAAGCTGCAGCGCGATGAGCAGCCCGACGACCATCCCGACAATGCCCCAGAAAAGGGACGCCACCATGAACTGCCGGACGACCTTGTCGTTGTACTGGATGGTGATTTTCTCACCGGTGTGAGTGGCGACAGCGCTCATTTCAGCGGCCCTCCTTCGCTGACGGGTTCGGCTTTGTCTTCCTCGAGCGGGAGCAGCGCATCCCGAGCGCTGCCCTTCCCCTCGGCGATGCTCACGACGAAGAGAAACAGAAAAAAGCAGACGAGCGCGAGGGTGACGAAAATGGTGAGGGCGAGGACGTTCATGCGGCCCTCCTTCGGTGCGGATTCCTTTGGTTCATCATTGCGCGCAGTGAACACGAGGCGGTCGCCCCGCGCTCCGCCGCGATTGGCGGGCGCTTCACGGATTTTGCCCCGGAGAGATCCGCTTCCTTCTGTGAAGGTCCGCGAGGCGGGATCGCTGATCGGGCACCCGCGGGCGGGATGAAACCGAATTTGGCCGGTGGCATCCGGCGCCGACTCCGCTCAGCGCAACGGTCGGTTGCCACGTGCGCCGTGCCAGAAACGCAGGACGCGCACGGTCTGCCGTTCGGCATCCGGACGGTAGATGTTGAGGGAGGAGCCGAAAGGGAGGAAACGCGTGCCGGGTCGTTCGGGCATCACAACACCAATTTCTGGCGCTCGCGCAATGGATTCACCCCGGTAGATCAATGCGATACCAAACCGCTCCGCTGCGGCAGGATTGTCACGCGCGACGTATGCCACGATGCGCTGCAAGTCCTGCTGGCTGCGCGTTGAAAAGACTGCCTTCCAGCCTATGCGCGCACGGACTGGCGAAGCTCATCGGCTGAGTGAAAGCGTCCGGCTTCAATCTCCGCTTCCGCTGCACCGAGTGACGCGAGCAGTTCGGTCCGTTCATCATCGTTCAGCGCATCCAACCCGAAGCGCCGGGCCAGCAGCCGCGACTCCAGGCCTTCGCGGTCCGCCGCAGCCAGGAGTTCGATGGCCTGTTCGATTTCTGCGACGGTGCTCACGGCAGGCAGAGTGGCACTTAAGACCATGCAGGCAAGGCTGAGCCGGTGCGACTCAGTGGGCACCGCGACGGGAACCGGCGCAGCCGACCGGTTTGCCGGTGAC
>Ga0209181_10010196_pt1 | contig 12233 bp, 12 predicted proteins | sample MAT05_FD_187208 | JGI IMG/M metagenome (GOLD analysis project Ga0209181, IMG submission 187208) | Freshwater microbial communities from Lake Fryxell liftoff mats and glacier meltwater in Antarctica - MAT-05 (SPAdes) (version 2) | ecosystem: Environmental > Aquatic > Freshwater > Ice > Liftoff... | reverse complement strand
TGATAATGCCTTGCCCATCTGCGGCTTACGGGCCAAGGTGCGGTGCCGGGGGTGGGCAACTCTATCGGAGCACAAGTGGTCAAGTTTTGGTGAGCGCCGAGGCCACTGCCCTCCAACGGCCGATGGAAGTTCCCCCTGGACTCGCCCATCGAGATGGAGCGAGGTCTGCCCCATTTGCGGCACCTCTTGCCTCGTTTGCGCTCATGCTCAGTTAGCGATTCATTTTCTTGGGATCAAACGCGGGTGGACTAATGTTGCCGAATGGGAGAAAGAGGACAATACGATGATGACCCGCCTGGAATGGCTCGAAGCCCTCAGCTATCTCGTCACGATCTTTGGTTTGCCCCTGGCAATCTGGTTATTCCTCTACGAGCAACGGCGGGAGCGCCAGAACGAGGAGGCGGCGATCTACCAACAACTCTCCGATCAGTACGCCGCGTTTCTGAAGCTATTGCTCGACAACGCGGATTTGCAACTGCTGCGGAAGTCAGGCACAAAGCAAGAACTGACCGAAGAGCAAAAGGAGCGGAGATCTGCAATCTTCAGCATTCTGATTTCACTTTTCGAGAGAGCCTACCTCCTGGTGTACGACGAGCGGATGAGCAGGCAGACGGCACGTCTCTGGTCTGCCTGGGAGGACTACATGCGCGAGTGGTGCCGGCGTGATGACTTCCGTGAAGCCCTTCCGGAACTGCTCCCGGGGGAGGACCCCGAGTTTGCGTTACACATCCAGTCCATTGCGGCTGGCGAAGTTGCGTCTGCAAAGGCCGGTGGGTCGCCTAAGCCCGCAATTTCGTGAGTTTTGGATCCACGAGGTAATCGTCCCATAGCCCCACCGCGTTGTAGGTGATTGACTGGCAGCGGCAACATCATTGCTTCTCCTTCATACGTTCTGACCATCGCCGGAGCCGCCCGATCCACGTTTGAACCAGGACGTGATTCGTCCCCAAGAGCCCAGCACCCGCGAGGATGAGCGGAATGCCAGCAATGATCGGTAGGACCAGCCCCAACACCCCAACGATCAGCAGCGCAAATCAAGCCAGTTGCCGAAATCTATTCAAATGAGTCTCCACTGCTTGGAACGCGGAGGTCCAGGTGCACGTTTCGCTCTTCGGCAGGGGCCACCCTGTTGCTTTAAGCAATTCTCAGGCCGCAACAGACTTCGGCTCATCCACTTTGGCCGCCAACGTGCAGTCCTCGAAATTGCGATGAAGATCCTCCTGCCCGTCGATGGCTCATACTGTAGCTTGGCTGCGGCCGGTGAGGTCGCCTCTCGGCCTTGGCCGCCCGGAAGCGTTGTCCGATTGGTTCACGTGAGTGAAGAACCGGGCCAAACCGAGGACGTTAACCCAGCGCGGATTGGCCGTCCTTTCCCAGCGCCTCCCTACGCGATCGAGAAGGGCTTAGGCCGATTGTCGGGCGTTAGGCCTTCTTTGGCTGTCGAAGCTAGAGTTCTCCATGGGCGGCCCAAGGTCGCGATTTTGGACGAAGCGGAAACCTGGGAGGCGGATCTTATCGTGCTGGGCGCGCACGGCACGTCCGGAGTCGAACGGTTTCTTATGGGCTCGGTCTCCACGGTCGTAGCGGCCCGCGCCAAATGCTCTGTCGAGATCGTTCGGCCTAGGGACAAGCGCGAACAAGTTTGATGCGAGAGTCCAAATTCGCCTTGTATGATCGAATGGGGGGAGTCCCAAAGGCGAAGATGAAACGACCATGACAATCACCCGTGGGTTATCCGCCGAAGAAGCGCAAGCACGGCTCCGAAGCTTTGGGCCGAATACGTTGCCCGAAAAGTCTCCAAAGACTAGCTGGGAGCGATTGTTCCGGCAGTTCCAAAGTCCCCTGATTTATATCCTCCTTTTCGCGCTGGTAGTCGATATTGTGATCTGGGTCATAGAAGGGGCCGACAGTTGGCCCGTGGAAACGTTCGCGATCGCCATTATCCTGATCCTAAACGCGGGCTTGGGCGTGTACCAGGAAGGTAAAGCCGAAGCCGCGTTGGCCCGTCTAAAAGCGCTTGCAACCTCCCTGGTGTGGGTTTTCCGCAATGGGCAGTTGGAACATTTGCCTGCCACGGAGTTGGTCCCAGGCGATGTAATCCGGACGGAAGCCGGCGATCGGATTCCGGCGGACGGAGTGCTGCTCGAAGGCCGGGGAATCATGGTTGACGAATCGGTGTTGACCGGCGAGTCGGTTCCCGTCGACAAGGACAAACAGGCAGAGCTATTCAGCGGCACTCTTCTCGTTCGGGGAACCGGCTATGTTGAACTGACCCGAACCGGCGAGAAGAGTGCCATGGGCCGGATCGCGGTGATGATCGGCGGCATCGAAGCGGAAAAGACGCCACTGGAGCGCCGAATGGATGTGTTTGGCGGTCAAGTTGCGAAGGTGATCTTTGCGCTTGCCCTGGTGGTGACAGTGGCCGGGCTGTACGTCGAGGGATGGGCTCGGATGGGGCACGTGTTTCTCTTCGCCGTTGCCCTCGCGGTCGCAGCGGTGCCCGAGGGGCTTCCCGCCGTGCTAACCCTTACGCTTGCCCTCGGCGTCGAACGCATGTCCAAGCGAAAGGCAGTGGTCCGCCGACTCAGCGCCGTGGAGGCGCTCGGCTCGGTCACTGTGATTGCGACGGATAAGACCGGCACCTTGACTGAGAATCGGATGACTGTGCAGCGAGTGGACACGCCTGAGCCGCAGCGAGCCCTGCTCGCGATGGTGTTGGCCAACGATGCTGAAGTGGGCACGGGAGCCGGTGATCCGCTGGAACTCGCCTTACTCGAGTACGCGAGTTCGCAGGGTCTTGACGCGGGCCGTGTACATACGGAGAACCCTCGTCAGAGTTCGTTACCCTTCGACAGCGGCCACAAGTACATGCGCGCCACCGTTGACGAAGGTGGGAAGCTAGTCAGCTACCTCAAGGGGGCACCGGAGGTTGTGCTCGACCGCAGTCAGCTTTCAGAGCAGGAACGCAGGCAATGGACGGAGAAAGCCGAAGGCTATGCCCGGGAAGGATTCCGCCTTCTGGCGCTAGGCTGGGCCGAGGGTGAAACTGACACTGGGCTCTCCTTTCTCGGACTTCTCCTTCTCTGGGATCCGCCCCGCGCCGAAGTGCCCGGCGCCATCCGCCACGCCCAGGAGGCCGGAATCCGAGTGGTCATGATCACTGGTGACCACCCGGCCACGGCGCTGGCGGTTGCTCAGGCGATTGGGATTCATTCGGGCGGAACGCTGACCGGTCATGATCTGGACACCATGCCACCAGAGGCGCTCCGGGAAGCAGTCAAGAGTGTCAGTATATTCGCGCGGATCACGCCGGAACACAAACTGAAGATTGTAGAAGCTCTCAAGCACGGCGGCGAGGTAGTAGCCGTCACAGGCGACGGTGTGAACGACGCACCCGCCCTCAAACGCGCCGATGTGGGCATTGCGATGGGGCAACGCGGAAGTGACGTTTCGCGTGAGGTTGCCTCCCTCGTCCTGCTGGATGACAACTTTGCGAGCATCGTCGCCGCCATTGAGGAAGGCCGGAGCATCTACGAGAACATCCAGAAGTTCATTCGCTTCCTCTTCTCGACCAATCTCGCTCTCGTCCTGCTCGTGGTGGGCGGAATTGTCGGAGCCTATGTCTTCGGGCTCTTCGACGAAGTGGGCGGACTATTGTTGCCCCTAACCGCAGTGCAATTGCTGTGGATCAATATTATTGCTGATGGACCTCCGGCCCTGGCGTTGGCCTTCGACAAGAATCCGGGCGTGATGCAGCGGCCGCCGCGCGATCCGAGGGCACCGCTCTTGGACCGGGCATCCCTTCGCTTCATCATTGTGACGGGAATCTTCAAGGCCCTGACGGGAGGGGTATTGTTGGTAGGCCTACCTCAATTGGGCTACACGGCGTTAGCTACCCGGAGCGCGGTGTTCCTGTACGAATCGCTCGTGCAACTCGTGTTTGCCTACCCGTCGCGCAGCGTTTCCGTCGCGCCTCTGACCAACGTGGCGCTGCACTTTGTAATTGGTATCGAGATTGTGCTGGGGATCCTAACGATTCTCATGCCCAGTCTCCGTACGCTATTGGGCCTTCAGCCGCTTGATGGCGTCGCCATCGGGGTAGTTGTGTTGGCGGTCTTTATCAGCTGGGCGGTAGCGGAGATCTTCCGCCGGATTGTGCTCGCTCGGAGCCAGACTCCCGCTAAGGGATAGGGAGTTGGTTTTAAGGTTCAAATGACCCCAATCATCACGTCCCAGTCCCTCGGGCTTTGGCTGGAATTCGCCCTCGCTGCGGCAATTATCGTTTTTGCCGGCATTCGTCTCTCCCGCTATGGCGATGTCATCGCCGAGAAGACGGGATTGGGACGAACCTGGATCGGGGTGCTGCTGATGGCTGCGGTTACTTCGCTGCCCGAGTTGATCACAGGCGCTAGTTCCGTCATCCTCTTCGACGTTCCGAACATCGCCGTGGGCGATGTTCTCGGAAGTTGCATGTTTAACCTGCTGATCCTGGCCATGCTCGACGTGCACACCGGCTACTCGATACCACTTTCAACCAGGGCCCATCGCGGCCACGTCGTTACGGCTGCTTTTGGCGTGCTGCTGCTTGGGATTGCGTCACTGAGTCTGGCTGCGCCAAGCGCCGTACCCCAAATTGGGTGGTTTGGCGCATCGAGCGTCCTTTTTATCGTGATCTACTTCGTCGCCATGCGGACTATCTATCTGGATGAGCGAAGGCGGATCATCCACGAAGTTGCCGAGCAAGCTCAATATGGAGAGATTTCAAAGTCCCGGGCCTTCACGCTATACGCTTTGAATGCCGCCCTGGTCATCGCCGCAGCCACCTATCTGCCCAGTATTGGTGAGCGGATCGCCGAGAGCACCGGCCTCGGCCGCACCTTTGTGGGAACATTCTTCATCGCGATCGCTACGTCCCTGCCCGAAATCGTTGTCTCCGTAGCGGCTGTCAAGATGGGCGCCATAGACCTGGCCGTCGGGAACCTGCTAGGCAGCAACGTATTCAATATTTGGATTCTCGGGTTGGACGATCTGCTGTACCGTAAGGGTCCACTGCTCTCGCACGTGACGCCGACCCATCTTATCTCGGCCATCTCGGCCATCGTCATGACTTCGATTGCATTGATCGGATTGAGCTACAGAGCGGAACAGAAGCGGTTATTCCTGGCGTGGGATTCGTTGGGTATAGCCGTCGTCTACGCCATTGGAACGTACGTCCTTTACTCGCTGCGGTAGTTGATCTGCCGGCTTGAGATTGCAAGCGGAGTGGCCCCTTACTTGCTGGTATGGGGAGCATGCATGAATCACCCCGGCGGACAGACGCTCGGAACTCAAATGGTGTTCGAAGGCTCGGCGCCGCGCTGCATTCGACCAGTTTCCGTCCCGGCCGCTGGGGGATAATCCTTGCCGGCGGCGACGGCACGCGATTGCTGCCTTTGACTCGACGAATGACCGGCGACGACCGTCCCAAGCAGTTCTGCTCCGTCCTCGGCGGCGATACACTCTTGCAGCAAACTCAACGGAGAGTGGGTCAGATCGTACGTGTGCATCAGACATTATTGGTCCTGACGAAGAAGCACGAACCCTTTTACAAAGACCAAGTCTCTGACCTGCCTCCCTCTCACTTGGTGATCCAGCCACAGAACCAGGGAACCGCGGTGGCGATCCTCTACAGCTTGCTGCGCCTGGAGGAATTGGATCCGTCCGGAGTGGTCGCATTCTTTCCTTCGGACCATCATTTCGAAAATGACGACGCATTAGCGAATCACATCAACTCCGCTTTTGCAGCAGCTGAATCGCAACCGGACCTCGTGATCTTGTTGGGCATTGTGCCGGAAACGCCCGAAGTCGAGTACGGGTGGATTCAGCCCGATGGCCGCGTAGACCATCACTTGCCCGACGCGTTGATGCATGTCAACCGCTTCTGGGAAAAACCGGCCCCGGCACTTGCGTCCGCTCTAATGGACCAAGGTTGTCTGTGGAACAGTTTCGTCATGGTCGGTCGCATCGGGGCGTTCCTGAACTTGATCCGCCGGAACCTGGCAAGCCTAGCTGAAGCCTTCGAGGCTCTTCGACCGAATCTCTTAACTGCGAGTGAGCCAGCGGCGGTGCGAGCACTTTATTCCGCCGTTCCTCCATCGAACTTTTCCACCGACGTCTTGTCCACGAGTGCGTCCAGCCTTGCCGTGCTTCGCACCCATGGCCTCGGGTGGAGTGATCTGGGAGAGCCCGGACGGGTTCTCTCCGTGGTCCGCCGCAAAGAAGCCCGGACGGCGTGGGACTTCGATTCAATTGCCGGAAAATCCGCGAAAGCAAAGTCGGTCTGCGGATAGCCGAACAGACTGGGTCGTTCTGAGTGTTCGACCGCAAGAGCCGCTTCGAGCCGTGATCGTCCGCGCGGCGCCGACCAAGACAGTTAGGTCGTCTCGAGAGAGCCCCTGCCCGTCCGCTCCACTGCCTTTCCAGGTTAGTTCAACGGTTCTTCTTCGCCAAAGCCTTCTTCACCTTGTTCGCAAACTCCGCTGCGGCGCGACGGCGGGATTCGTCATCGGCTCGAAGTGGAAAGGAGTGCCACGCAATCACTTTGTTCCGTTCCACGTCACGGAACTCAAGGCGATGGGTCTCGTTCCGGCCGAGCTTGTGCTTATATAGCAGTTCCCCGTAGGCAGAGTGCATCTTGGCAAGGCTCGCCTTGAGTTCCGGCTGTTTCGCCTCTTCGATGAAATCAAAGGGCAACTCCGCCGCTACCAGGGCCTGTTCCACAAAGGGTTCCAGCCCCTCCATTCGATCGACATAAATCGTCCTCCGCTCCTGGGCAATCAACGGTATCGCGATAGCCATGGACGCAATGGCAAGTAAGGTTATCTTCATATCATCAGCTCCTTCGAAACAAAGATCTCAGCAATTCAACCTCCAAAAGGCGCGAGGGAGATTGGACCATTTGATCCACACGTTCCGCATATGCGGCAACGATTCTCTCTACGCTCGGCAACGCCGAAGCGAGCGGAAAGCGCTGCACCACGAAGGGCCTTAACGGGACAGGCCCAAAGGATCTTGAGGCAATGAAGTCCGGCTGCTTTGAGCGACACAACTGCGCTTCCGCGGCGGGGAACTCGCTCTGGGCAAGCCAACACGGGCAGTCTCCGTGCCATGCGGTGTGCGCCATCGTGGCGATTGGCGCTCGACATGCACTTAAAGAGCTTTACGGGTGATCCCCATCCCCGATTTGGAGGAACCATTTTGCTATCCAGAACACCAAGGGAAGAAGAATATTTCCGAAAGCGTGATGTGGAATTAATCGAGAGAATGATTAGCGCCGCGAAGTTGGAGAACGAAAGACGCCAGTTTGCCGACGCGGCGGGGATCAGTGACCAGGACATTCTGGATGACCTCGAAAGGCTCGGGTACAGTCGCGAAACCGTTATGCTGGTGCATCTCGTTCCCATGGTTCACGTGGCTTGGATAGATGGTTCAGTGAGCCATCCCGAACGGGAAGCCCTCTTCGCGATGGCTCTCCTGCGCGGCGTTAAGGCGGGCATTCCAGCCCATGTGCAATTGTCCAAATGGCTAAATACGCGGCCTTCTAAAGAGTTCTTCCTGAAGACCCAGCGGGCAATCCGAGTTCTTCTTCAGTCCCATCCTCCAGAAACGCGAAGCGCGGAAGCCGCGGATCTGGTCCGGTGTTGCACGAACATTGCGTCGGCTTCCGCGAGCCTCTTCGGTTTCGGACCCCGGATTTGCTCAGCCGAGCGGCAGTTGATTACAGAGATCTGCGCGGACATCGAATGGGACCGCAAGACCGCAGCCGAGCGTCTGGTCGCAAACATCCGATGGATGCCCTAATGGCGCGAGCCCATACGTACACCCTGGCCGAGCCCTATGAAGCAACTCTGGGCTTGGTGCGTAGCGCAGTTGACGCTGCCCACGTGGCTGTCGCCCTGGAATGCGACCTCGCCCAACTCCTGCGCGACCAGTATAGCGTCAGGCTTGCGTCCTGCCGGGTGTTTCTGTTGTACTCGCCGGCCAAACTGCTGCAAAGCATGGTGTTGGATCCCAGAACTGCCCCATTCACTCTGCTTCCCTTGGCTGTCTCAGAGCGCGATCACACAGGGTTGGTTCATGTGCCCAGCCTCGCTGAGAACCACCCGGGTTACAAACGCTTGCTGGATTGTCTAGGAGGTCGCATCGTCGTAGGACAACCGAGTGGTGAGCTGGAAGGCGCAGGAAATGGGACACTGGAACGGATCATGGACGGGATCGAGCAATGAACATTTCGCGGTTGACAGGTGGCGTCACAACTACTGATAGACAACACGCAGGAGCCGTGGCGGCGACCCTGGCCATGATTCTGGCCGGCTACTATTTTGGCCCAGAGCACCCTTCGTTTTTCTCCCAACTGTTCCAATACTTGCTCTTCGTTCCCCTGATGATGGCGGCGATGTGGTTCGGCATGGCCGGAGCCGTAGTTACAGCGGTCATCACCTCTCTCTGTGTTCTGCCGGGGCTCCTTTTTTGGTGGACCGAGGGCGTGGACTATTCGAGCGGCCGATTCATCGAGGTGGTTGACCTCCTGTTCGTAGGCGTCATCGTCGGTGCCCTCGGCGAGCGGGAGCGCCGTCAAACGAAGACTTTGAGGACAGCAACAGACGAACTCAACCGGACATATCAGGAGTTGCAGGGGAGCCTCCAGCGACTACGGCAAGCCGAGCGGCTTTCCGCGGTCGGTCAATTAACCGCCAATCTGGCGCACGAGATCCGCAACCCGCTGACTGGGATTGCCGGGGCGGCAGATGTTCTGCAACAAGAGAACCTGCCGGAACAAACCAGGCTCGAATTCTCCCGGATCGTGAAGAAGGAGTCTCAGCGGCTGCACCATTTGCTGACCGACATGCTGGAGTACGCGCGAACCAAACCGCTGAACCCCAGGCGGGTCGCGCTCCAGGAAATGCTGACGTCGGTGCGGAGCCTGAGTGCATCGATGGCGGCGGAGGTTGGCGTTACCATACGAGCAGACTTGGACGAGCCACTCCCTAGCGTGGAGTGTGATCCTGATCAGATTGAGCAAGTTTTGCTCAATCTCATCGTCAACGCAATCGAGGCGATGCGAGACCGTGGGGGACAGGTGGAGATTCGTCCCTATGTTTCGAACCAACACCTGATCGTTGAAATCAGCGACCAAGGCCCGGGCGTTGCCCCAGATCAGATTGATCGACTCTTCAGCCCATTCTTTACCACCAAGAAGGGGGGGAGCGGTTTGGGCCTGCCGATCGCTCAGCAAATCATTTCCGCTCATGGCGGAGAGATCACAGTTAGCGCGAATAGCCAACAGGGGGCGGTATTCTCAATCATGCTCCCCATCAATGCTGCTCAGGATGAAAAGCGCGCACGATGACACGCCGGATCTTGGTGGTCGACGACGAGGAAAGCATCCGGCGCGTTCTTCAGTTCCGGCTAGACCAGGAAGGCTATCCTGTCGATGTCGCCGAGGATGCGCAACAAGCCATTGAGTTTCTCAACCGGCAACCCTATGCCCTCGTGATCAGCGATGTGCGAATGCCAGGTATGTCCGGCATCGATCTCCTCCACAAGATCCGCGCCGCATACCCTGCCACGGAGGTCGTGCTGCTTACCGCATTCGGGGCAATAGAAAGCGCTGTTGCGGCGATGAAGCAAGGTGCTTTCGATTACCTCACGAAACCGATTGAGGCCGACGAACTTTTCCTCGTCGTCCAGCGTGCCTTAGAACGCCGGGCACTGACACTGGAGGTCCAAAGCCTCCGAGCCGCTTTCGAACGAAAGTACGGCTTCGAGAACATGCTCGGGCAATCGCCGTCGCTGCTGGAGGTGATCGATTCGGCCTCCCGCGCGGCGCCAAGCGACGTGACGATCCTGATTCGCGGGGAAACGGGCACAGGCAAGGAAGTCCTCGCGAAGGCCATCCATGCGGCCAGCCCCCGGAAGGACCGCCCTTTCGTTCCTATCAATTGTGGTGCAATCCCCAAGGAACTGTTGGAGTCGGAGCTGTTCGGCCATGTGAAGGGGTCGTTTACCGGAGCTGTTGCTCACAAGAAGGGAAAGGTCGAATCGGCCGAAGGCGGCACCCTCTTTCTCGATGAGATCGGCGAACTTCCACTCGATCTGCAGGTGAAAATTCTACGAGTCTTGCAGGAGAGAGAAATTCAGAGAGTCGGCGGCCTGGAGACGACCAAAGTAAACGTGCGCGTCATCACCGCTACCCATCGAAACTTGCAGGCAATGATGGACGATGGTTTGTTCCGCAACGACCTCTATTATCGCCTTGCGGTGATACCGCTCGAAATACCGCCCTTGAGAGAGCGTCCAGAGGATGTCCCGGAACTGGTATTTCATTTTTTCTCAAAAGCGAAACATCGGATGGGACGTCCGGATCTCATCCTTCCGGACGAGCTCTTAGCTTACTTCAGTGCGTACCGTTGGCCCGGAAACGTCCGGGAACTGGAGAACGTGATGGAACGCGTCGTCGTTATGGCGCGTGGGAACGAGATTACAGTCATGGATCTACCACGCTATCTGCGTGAGCAACCTAGTCCGGTGGAAGCTATTCGCCTGGAACTGCCTGCCAAGGGAATCAGTCTGGAAGCCGTCGAGCGCGAGTTGATTGTACTGGCGGTGAAGAGGTTCGATTGGAATCAGACCCAAGCGGCTCAGTACTTGGACATTAGCCGGAAGACTCTAATCTACCGGATGGAGAAGTTCGGTTTGGCAAAGGAATCCGGGATGCCTGATGAGAAGAAGACGGGAGGTCTTTCCAAATGACATGGTCTTTGCAACTCGGGAGAATCGCGGGCATTCGCCTACAGGTGCATTTCACGTTCTTGATTTTGATTGGTTGGATCGTACTGAGCGGTTTGCGCGGAGGTAACAGCCAATCTGTCGTTGCCACGAACGTCCTATTTGTTTTGGGTTTGTTCGGCTGCATCATGCTGCACGAACTCGGGCACGCGCTCACCGCAAGACGCTTCGGAATCCTGACGAAAGACATCACGCTGCTGCCAATCGGAGGCGTTGCGCGGCTGGAGCGAATGCCGGATGACCCCCGGCAAGAACTATGGGTGGCCCTGGCTGGACCGGCTGTCAATGTTGTCCTTGCCATCGCTCTATATAGTTGGCTGCTCCTCACCAACGGTGGGTTCACGGTGACGGAGCAGACTGTCTCGACTGGTCCGCTCCTAGAACGCCTCCTGGTTGCGAACATCGTGCTCGTGCTCTTCAATATGTTGCCCGCTTTCCCGATGGATGGGGGCAGAGTCCTGCGAGCAACACTCGCCATGCGCATGGAGTACACCAAAGCGACCCAGACTGCGGCGTCTATCGGGCAGGCCATGGCAGCCATCTTCGCGTTCATTGGCTTCTTTGTTAATCCGTTCCTCATATTCATCGCGTTGTTTGTCTGGATCGGCGCAGCACAAGAAGCAAGCATGGTACAGATCAAGTCCTCCCTAAACGGAATACCAGTTGGAGCCGCGATGATCACAGATTTTAAGACTGTCTCTCTCCAAGATTCCCTCGATCAAGCTGTCGGGCTCATCCTAGGCGGTTCGCAGCAGGACTTTCCGGTAATGGATGGTGACAAAGTCGCCGGAGTGTTGACCCGCGACGCTCTCCTACTGGCGCTGGCAAAACGGGATCCTCGATCCGTTGGCGACATCATGCGAAGCGATATCCGCCCGGCGGATGCCTCGGAGATGCTGCAGACCGCTTTCCAACGGCTACAGGAGTGTGCGTGCCACACGGTGCCCGTTTTGCAAAACGGACGACTGGTGGGGCTGCTCACGACAGACAATGTTGGCGAGTTCTTGATGATTCAAGCCGCGGTCGGGAAGGGCCGGTTGGCCACTACAGCGGTTTGACGTGACCCGGAGTCCAGCTCAAATGAGGAGATCTAATTGTCGCTGAACAGTCTAGAAGCTAGTGATTCTAAGGGATGAGTTTGGTGACAGTACGTCGAATTGATTTGTTCCTGTGCGTGACGAGAAACTAACCAAAACGCGACATTAAGATTCTATAATCACAAGCCCGCTCACATTTATATTTCCGTCCTTTTCAACAACATCCAGCCAATTCCAAATTTCCATAGTTCGTTTTCACCCCTTCGCCTGCTATAACAAAATCAGTAATGGCGCCTTGCGCGCCGCTACCGCAAACTTCCGAAAAAGGCTCTCGCCACAAACGAGGGCCTTTTTCCATTTCAGAGGAGA
>Ga0209181_10010195_pt1 | contig 12234 bp, 11 predicted proteins | sample MAT05_FD_187208 | JGI IMG/M metagenome (GOLD analysis project Ga0209181, IMG submission 187208) | Freshwater microbial communities from Lake Fryxell liftoff mats and glacier meltwater in Antarctica - MAT-05 (SPAdes) (version 2) | ecosystem: Environmental > Aquatic > Freshwater > Ice > Liftoff... | reverse complement strand
CTGAAAACGCCCCGCTATCGCGCCATGGCGCGACAGCGGAAGTTGTCGGCGCGGCGCCGCTGTCGGCCAGACCGCCATCGCGCAATCGTTTATCCTTGGCTTTGCCGTGCGGCGTGAGGGCCTGCATCGCGGGCCTGACATGCGCGGGGCGGAAAACGCCGGTTGACGCGAATTTGGCTGCCGCTGTGGAGGGTGGTTTGTACAGCCCTTCCCGAGCAGGTTTGCGAACATGTCGAATTTTCTGGACCCCGCGATACTTTTTTTCGTCTTCGGCCTTTTCGCCGGCTTGTGCCGCTCGAACCTGGAGATTCCGCCCCCGATCGCCCGCTTCCTGTCGCTCTACCTGTTGATGGCGTTGGGCCTCAAAGGTGGTTTTGCGCTCGCCGAATCCGGTTTGTCGCGCGAAGTGGTCACAGGCCTGCTGTGTGCCGTGATTCTGGCAATCGTTGTGCCAAGCATCGGATACATGGTGCTGCGGCGCTGGCTGAACGGTTTTGACGCCGCCGCGATTGCGGCAACCTACGGCTCGGTGAGTGCGGTGACCTTCATCACAGCCGTGCAGTACCTGGACAACCGCGGGGTGGAGTTTGGCGGGCACATGGCAGCCGCAATGGCTTTGATGGAGTCGCCCGCGATTATCCTGGCCGTCGTTCTGGCCAATCGCGCGCGCAAACACGGCGCCGCGCCAGCGGCGACGGCAGGCAGTCGCGGCGCGGAAGTCGCGATTGCCAACACGCCACTGTCGAAAATCCTGCACGAATCGCTCACCGACGGTGCACAGATGCTGTTGCTGGGCGCCATGCTGGTGGGCTTGCTCACTGGCGAAAGCGGGCAGGCTGCGATGCAGCCTTTTGCAGTCGATCTGTTCAAGGGCATGTTGGCCTTTTTCCTGCTCGACATGGGCTTGCTGGCCGCGCGCAACATGGGAGAGCTGCGCGGCAAGTCGCTGTGGCTGCTGGCGTATGCGATCGTGGGGCCACTGGTCCATGCCACACTGGCGCTCTCCATGGCCTGGATGTTCGGACTATCTGCTGGTGATGGAGCATTGTTGATGGTTCTTGCTGCCAGCGCTTCCTACATCGCGGTGCCAGCCGTGGTGCGCCACGCCATACCCGAAGCCAATCCGTCGCTGTTCATCGGAATGTCGCTCGGACTGACTTTCCCGTTCAACATCCTGCTTGGAATTCCGCTTTACACGAATGTTGCGGCCACACTCCTGGGAACACCATGAAGCGCGCCTGGCGCGACGCTGCATTTAGAATCAGCATCCACTTCTGTGCCACCTACGATGACCCATTTTCGCGTCCTGAGCGCCGAATTCGCCCACGAGACCAATACCTTTAGCAAGATCCCGACCACATTCGCGCACTTCGAGTCGCAGGACTGTTATCTCGACGCGGCAAGTGCCATTGCTGCCCGGGGTGACTCGAATACCGAACTGGCCGGCTTTCTCGACGCGGCTCGAGCCCACAGCTGGGAAATGCAGCATGTGCTGAGTGCCAGTGCACAGCCGGCCGGGCGCGTGACGCGCGACGCATTTGAGCGGCTGACCGCACCCATTGTTGCGGCTGCGGCGCAACGCGTCGGCCAACTCGACGGCATCCTGCTCGGACTGCATGGCGCAATGGTGACCGAAGACCATGACGACGGCGAAGGTGAGTTGCTGGAGCGCCTGCGCGCAATCGTGGGCACCACCATCCCGATCGCCATCACGCTCGATTTGCACGCCAACGTCACCCATGCGATGTGCCGGCATGCCAACATCATCGTGTCCTACCGCACCTACCCGCACGTGGACATGCGCGACACCGGGCGACGCGCGGCGGACATCCTGCAGCGCGCCATGGCCGGCGAGATCCAACCGGTCACAGTGCGCGTCCAGCTGCCGATGCTCGACGAGGTCAACGGAGGTCGTACCGACGTCGGGGACATGCTGCCGCGGTTGGCCCGGGCGCGCGCGCACGAGGAGCATGCGGACGTGTTTGCGGTCAGCATCAACGCCGGTTTCGCCCGCGCCGACATCCGCGAGATCGGCCCGACGGTGCTGGTCACGGCGCAAGGCGACCTGGAACGCCATCGGGCTTTCGCTCAGGAACTGGCGCAGGATATCTGGGCCTGTCGCCACACGCTCGCAAGTCGGTTCCTGAGCGTGGAAGAAGCGGCGGCGCAGGGTGCGGCGCACGATGGCAAGGGCGGTCCGCTGGTGGTGGCGGACTATGCGGACAACCCGGGCGGCGGCGGCTACGGGGACGCTACCGCGCTGCTCAAGGCGCTGCTCGACGCCGGTGTGCGGCGCGCCTGTTTTGGCCCCATGGTGGACCCGCAAACCGTGCTGGCACTGCAGCAAACACCGATCGGGACGATGGTGTCGGTTCGTCTGGGCGGCAAGACCGACGCCCGTCTTGGCGGCGCGCCGCTCGACCTGATTGGCAGTCTTGAACACAAGAGCGACGGGCGTTATTTTGCCGATGGCCCGATGACCGGTGGCCTGCACCGCACATGGGGTCCGACCGTGGTTTTGCGCGTGCAGGACATTGATATTCTGGTGGTATCGCTGCCGGCCCAGATACTGGATCTGGCGCAGTTCACGACATTTGGCATTGATCCGGCAAGCCGCAACGTGGTGGCACTCAAGTCCATGCAGCATTTCCGGGCGGCGTTTGAACCGATAGCTGCCGCGGTAATCGTCTGCGACAGTGGCGCCCTGTGTACCCCCGACCTCACCACCCTGCCCTACCAGTACCTGCCCAGGCCGATCTTTCCGCTCGACCAGGAGATTGACCTGGAGGCGTGGAGGCGCCTGGATACTGTCGCTGAGCCAGCCCTCCCGGTGCCGCCGATTGCGCCGCCCCGACCGGTCACCAAAGTACCGGCACGCGATGTGGCACTGCCCGTGCTGGAACAACTCGCCAGCTGGTATCCGAAACTGTTTGGCGCGGTGTTTCGCCCGCTCAAGCGCGGGATCTTTCAGGATTTGATGCTGGCCCATCCAACGGCACTTGAGCGCGAGTCGCTCAAGGTGGCACTGGCGTTGCACACGCGGTCTACGCGCTACCTGAGTGCAATCGCCAGCGGCGACAGACGGCATGACCTGCACGCTCAAGCGGTGGAAGACATGGCGCCCGAACACGTGTTCCAGGCCCTGGTCGAGGTGTCCCGGCGCCGCCAGGCACGTTCCAGTGAAGACCTGGCACCACGACTGCGCGAGCGCATGGCGCAGGCCTTCGAGGCGTCCGGACTGGCGCGCGACGCCTATGCAGCCCTGGTGCGCAGCCGCGACGACCTGGTCAACACCATTCTGGAAGGGGCGCTGGCCGACGCTGCGCAGCGCAGCGCGAAGGATGAAGCACTGCTGCGCGCCTTCGAGACCAGCGGCCACACGGTCGAGGTGTTCGCCGACATGTATGGAATTGATCCACGTCTGGCCGGCCGCATGCTCGACCGCGCACGTCGGCGCCTGGCGAGCGCCTGAGGCCTGCCTGGCAGGCGCCCGCCGGACCACCCATGCTGGCGCGTAGATCGTTCCTCGGCGCCGCCTCGGCGGCAGCACTTGCCTCCGCTGCTGCCGGTTGCGCCGTTGCGCCACTTGCGGCCCCGGCACCGGTACGGGCGGGCCACGCTCCCTTGCGCAAAGTCGCCTTTGGCTCCTGCATCGACCAGAACAAACCGCAGCCGATCTGGGACGCGATCCTGGCCGGGAAGCCAGACCTGTTCGTTTTTGGCGGCGACAACGTCTACGCGAGTGCCCAGCCGTGGAGCCGGTCGCGGTTGCAGGCCGCCTATGCACAACTTGCATCCGACCCCGGTTTCGCCCGCCTGCGGCGAACCGTGCCGCAACTGGCCATCTGGGACGACAACGACTATGGGCTCAATGACGGCGGAGCGGATTTTGCCTACAAGCAGGACTCGAAGGACGTGTTCCTGGAGTTCTGGGGCGCAGCCCGGGACGATGAGCGCCGCCGGCGTGCTGGTGTGTACCACGCACTGCGGTTCGGGCCGCCTGGACAAACCGTGCAGATTGTTCTGCTTGACTGCCGTTCGTTCCGTTCGCCATTGCGCGCCACGGACCAGAGCGGCGGCGCGGGCAAGGAGCGCTACCTGCCCGATCCGGACCCTGCCAAGACCATGCTGGGGCCAACCCAGTGGCAATGGCTGGAAGAACAGTTGCGGCTGCCTGCCGACATCCGGCTGCTGGTCTCCGGTGTGCAGGTTATCGCCACCGGCCACGGCTGGGAGAGTTGGGGCAATTTGCCGCTGGAGCGCGAGCGCCTGTTGGCACTGATCGAGCGCACCGGTGCCAACGGCGTCGTGTTCCTGTCGGGTGACCGGCACATTGGTGCCCTGTACCGGGATACGCGCCCTGGTCGCTATCCGTTGTTTGAGATCACGTCCAGCGGCATGACGCATGCCTGGACCCAGGCGCGCGAGGCCGGACCGAACCGGCTCGGCGACTTGGTCACGGTCAACCACTACGCGACGCTGGAATTTGACTGGGAACGGGCTCGCCTGCGATTCGCGCTGCTGAGCGAAACCGGCCTGCCGCTGCGCACCCACAGTGTAAGTTTGGCGGAACTGTCCTGAGCCGCCTTCGGTGCCAGCCGTCGCCGATTGACCTGAGCAAGAAGTTGGCGACCGGCCTTCAGGCCTGTCGGTCAAACGTGTTTTGGAAGGGGTTTGCATCCCCTCCCAAAACGGTCGCCCCCGAAACCCCGGCCTTCAGGCCGGGGTCGGCTCCCACCGGCCTGAAGGCCGGGGTTTCAAACCGGAGTTGGTTTTGGATGAACTGGCGGGACTGTAGCTGCATCAGTGGCGGGCTGCTTGATCCGGGTAAAGATGAGCTTCAGCGGCTGGCCATGCACCCAGAGGGCCTGACCGGCGCAGTCAATTGCGCCATTTCCGGGAACTCGCACAGCGGAACCGCTTCGGCCACCACCGACGACCTGCTGCGTATCGCCGACGATTTGATGCACTGGGTCAAAGGCGACGGCAAGAGCGGATTTGCGTACCCGACCGTTACCGCTGATCCTGACAGGCGATACGGTCGGACCCAGCTGGCACTGCTGGCGCCAGGACGCTGGCGCAGTACCATGGTGGCCCACGAACACCGTTTTCTCCATCACCATGACGCCATATCCGAGCTATGCTGAAGACCTGACTGCAGCCTTGCGCTGGGCCGCCCGGGTCGGACTGAACGAAGGGGTCTGCAACCACTTTTCGATGGAAGTGGCAGCTGACCGTTACCTGATCAACCCCCAAGGTCTGCACTGGAGCGAGGTGCGGTGCAGCGACATGCTGCTGATCGATGGCGCCGGCGCAGTGCTCGTGGGAATTCACCCGCTGGAGCCGAGCGCGTTTTTCATCCACTCCTGGATCCACCGTCTCAACCCGCATGCCAAGGTCATCCTGCACACCCACATGCCGTATGCCACCGCACTGGGCATGGTGGAAGGCGGACGCCTCTTGTGGAGTCACCAGAATGCGCTGCGTTTCTGGGGCCGTGTGGCGTATGACGAGCTGTACCAGGGAATCGCCCTGGACGATGCGGAAGGACGGCGCATTGCGCAATCGCTGCAGGGGTGCGACGTGGTGTTCATGGCCAGCCACGGCGTCACGGTGGTCGGAGCCACCATGGCATGGGCCTTCGATGACTTGTATTACCTGGAGCGCGCCTGCATGCACCAGACGCTGGCGCAACAGGCGCGCGGCGCGCAACCGTTGCGCACGATTGCACCGGCGCTGTGCCAGGCCACGGCCACCCAGGCAGCCAGCGAGCGCCAGCAAAGTGACCTGTTCTTTGCCTCGATCAAACGCCTGCTGGACCGTGATGAGCCCGGCTGGCGCGATTGACAGGTTCCCGCTCAGCCGCTGATGTAACTCTGCAGCTGGGCGATGGTTTGTTCGTGGTCCGCGATGATGTCGTCCATCAGGTCGCGGATAGAGATCATGCCGACCACGCTTTCGCCTTCAACCACTGGCAAGTGGCGGATTTTTTTCTGGCTCATCAATGCCATGCATACCCGAGTGCCGGTGCTGGGCGCTACGGTGATGACGTCGCTGGTCATGATCTCGGCGACCAGGGTCTCTCGCGAGTTACGACCCAGCAGGGCTACCTTGCGCGTGTAGTCGCGCTCGGAGAAGACGCCCACCAGGCGATCCTGGTCCATCACCACCATCGCCCCCACACCAAATTCGGCGAGCAGCTTCAGTGCGTCGAAGACCGGAACATCGGGCGCCACCTTGAAATGGCCGGTGTCACGCCGCTTGAGCAATTCGATAACGGGTTTCATGGTCGCTCCCGGGTTGATGCCGAAGCACAGGAGCCCAGTGTAAACAAACGCCGTGCCCGCGCATAGGGCAAGCCCCCAGACGCCGTTGTGGGTACGATGGGTCCCTGTTCACCACCTTCCCCGGATTCCCTATGTTCCAACCCCAACTCATGGCGGGCCAGCGCATCCTGGTCACTGGCGGCGGCACCGGCCTGGGCCGCGCCATGGCCGAACGCTTCCTGTCGCTGGGGGCGGATATCGCCATCTGTGGCCGACGCAAGGTAGTTTGTGACACGACGGCGGCGGCTTGGCGCGAGCAATTCCCACAGCGCCGTATCGACACCTTCGGTATAGACATCCGTATCGCGCAGAGCGTGCAGGACATGGTCGACGCGTTATGGGACAGCGGCGGCCTGACCGGGCTGGTCAACAACGCGGCGGGCAACTTTATTGCGCCAACCGAGAGCCTGTCACCGCGCGCCTTTGACGCAATCGCCAACATTGTTTTCCACGGTACGTTTTACGTCACCCAGGCGGTGGGCAAAAAGTGGATTGAACAGGCCAAATCCGGCCAGTGGACCCCGGACCAGCCCTACCGCAGCGTGATGAGCATCATCGTCACCTGGGTCGATAACGGTTCGCCGTTTGTGGTCCCCTCGGCCATGAGCAAGGCCGGCATCGACGTGATGACCAAATCGCTGGCGATGGAGTGGGCGCGTTACGGCATCCGTCTGAACGCAGTAGGCCCAGGCGAAATCCCGACCGAAGGCATGAGCAAACGCCTCAGCCCGGGGGAGGAGCCGGGCGCGCGCAGCCGCAAGAACAACCCGATGGCGCGTGAGGGAAAAATGAGCGAGTTGCAGAACCTCGCCAGCTTCCTGATGGCGAACGGCCAGTGCGACTGGCTCACCGGACAAAGCATCATGATGGACGGCGGCAGCGCACTCGCCACTGGCGGCAACTTCTACGAACTGCGCCACTGGAGCGACGCCGACTGGCAAGCGGCACGCGAACGCATCGAATCGCAGAACCAGAAGGACAAGGCGCAGCGATGACACAACCCCAGGTACTGGCTTTCGACGTCTTCGGTACCGTGGTGGACTGGCACGGCAGCGTGCAGCGCGAGGTGGCAGCGCTGCTGCCCGGTGTGGACGCCGATGCCTTTGCCCTGGCCTGGCGCGCCGGTTACCAGCCCGCCATGCGCCGCGTCATGTCTGGTGAACTGCCGTGGACGCTGATCGACGATTTGCACCGCATGATCCTCGACGGCGTGTTGCAGGGCCTGGCCATCACCCATCTGAGCGAGGCGCAAAAGGTCCATCTGAACAAGGCCTGGCACCGGCTCGACCCCTGGCCGGACGTGGTGGCCGGCCTGACCCGCCTCAAATCGAGCTTCACCATCTGCACGCTGTCCAACGGCAACATCGGCCTGCTCGCGAACATGGCCAAACGCGCGGGTCTGCCGTGGGACTGTGTGTTGTCGGCCGAGGTGTTCCGGGCCTACAAGCCCTCGCCTCAGGCCTATCTGGGCGTGGCCAAAGTGTTCGACATCGAGCCAGGCCAGGTGATGCTGGTGGCGGCGCACCAGGAGGATCTGGCCGCGGCGCGGTCTTGCGGATTGCAAACCGCTTACGTCGAGCGGCCGCTGGAGTTCGGCGCCGCTCGTCCGAAGGATGTGTCAGCCGATCCGGCGAATAGGTATCACGCGAAGGATTTTTGTGACTTGGCAAGCCAACTCGGGCGCGCGGACTGACGCAGTGCGCTACTTCCCGCTCAACCCCATCCCGCGCGCGATCACTTCCTTCATGACCTCGCTGGTGCCGCCGTAGATGCGGCCGACGCGCGCATCGGCGTAGGCCCGGGTAATCGGGTATTCGAGCATGAAGCCATAACCGCCGAAGAACTGCAGGCACTCGTCGATCACCTTGCACTGCAGTTCGCTGCAGGTGAGCTTGGCCATGCTGGCAGTGGCGGTGTCGAGCTTGCCTTGCAACACCAGTTCCAGGCAGCGGTCCACGAAGACCCGGGCCATCTGCACCTGGGCCTGCAATTCGGCCAGCTTGAAGCGGGTGTTCTGGTAGGCCCCGAGCGTGGTGCCAAACACTTTGCGGTCTTTCACGTAGGCCACAGTGCGGTCAATTGCCGCCTGTGCGCTGGCAACAGCGCCAATCGCAATCTGCAAGCGCTCCCAGGGCAGTTCCTGCATCAGGCAGATAAAACCCTTGCCTTCCATTACCGGCCCACCGAGCACACTATCGGGTGGCAGGTGCACGTTGTCGAAGAACAGTTCAGACGTGTCCTGCGCCTTGAGGCCGAGCTTCTTCAGACGTTTGCCTTTCTCGAAACCCTTCATGCCGCGATCCACCATCACCAGGCTGGTTCCTTTTGCGCCTCCGGCCGGGTCGGTCTTGGCAACCACGATGACGACATCGGAATGCCAGCCATTGGTGATGAAGGTCTTGCTGCCGTTGAGCAGGTAGCTGCCGTCGGGCTGTTTGATTGCCGTGGCCTTGATGCCCTGCAGATCGGAGCCGGCGACAGGCTCGCTCATGGCGATGGCGCCAATCAACTCGCCGCTGGCCATTGGAGCCAGGTATTTGCACTTTTGCTCCAGCGTTCCGTAGCGCTCGATATACGGCGCCACAATGTTGGTGTGCAGGCCGAAACCGATGCCGCTGTAGCCGCCCTCCGCGTTCACCTCCATCTGCGCCACCGAATACAGCCGGTCCGCACCGGCGCCACCGTATTCCTCGGGCATGTTCATGCACAGGAAACCATTCGCCCCAGCTTTGCGCCAGACTTCACGGTCCACATATCCCTGCTCCTCCCACGCTTCGTGGAAAGGCGCAATCTCGCGGTCGGCGAAGCGGCGGTAGCTGTCCCGAAAAGCTTCGTGCTGTTCGGAAAATAGCGAGCGTTCGATCATGGTTTTTTCTCAAGCGAAAGGGTTTAAATCGGGTCCCAGCTGAAGACGTCAGCCGAGCGGTCGAGCGGGTGGTACATCGCCGAAAGCGCCGGCAAGGCATGGGCAGCGACCGATTCTGGCGTCCAGCCTTCGCTGCGGTGCACCGAGCGCACCGGGCGCGGCTGGCTGATCAAAAAAATCTCGTTGTTGCGCACTGCGAAGATCTGCCCGTTGGTGCCGGCCGAGACGTCGCTGGCCAGGCAGACCGCCAGCGGCGCAATCTTGGCCGGGGTCATCTGCTTGATGCGCTCCACCCGCGCCTGTTGCTCGGGCGTGTCCACCGGTATCGAGCCGATCATGCGGCTCCAGGCAAACGGCGCGATGCAGTTGGAGCGCACATTGAACTTCTGCATGTCCAGTGCGATGGATTTGGACAGCGCCACGATGCCCAGCTTGGCCGCCGAATAATTGGCCTGGCCGAAATTGCCGATCAAGCCGGAAGTGGAGGTCATGTGGATGTAGTTGCCACTGCCCTGCTCCTTGAAATGCGGCGCTGCCGCGCGGCTCACATGCCAGGCACCGTATAGATGCACCTTGATTACCGCGTCCCATTCGTCTTGCGCCATCTTGTGGAAGAAGCGGTCGCGCAGGATGCCAGCGTTGTTCACCACTCCGTCGATGCGCCCAAATGCGTCGAGCGCGGTCTGCACGATATGGCTGGCGCTGGCCGCCTCGGCTACGCTGTCGGTATTGGCCACGGCTTCGCCGCCAGCCGCGCGGATTTCCGCCACCACCCGCTGAGCGGGGGCGCTGTCGACACCCTCGCCTGCGACCGACGCGCCGATGTCGTTCACAACCAGCCGGGCGCCTGCCGCCGCCATGGCCAGCGCCATGTCGCGGCCGATGCCACCTCCGGCGCCGGTCACGACGATGACCTTGCCTGCGAGCATTCCTTCAGCTTTCATGTAAGTCTCCCGGTCATAGTCCGCCTGCGCCTAGGTGACAGCCAAAACGTGTCGGCGCGGGGTCGAATGAATATACTCGTTCGACGCATCCGGCAGGCACCTCGCAGTCAATGCCGGGACACCCCTTGCGACCCCTCATCCTCCAGGAGATCCTGCATGACCGAAGCATATGTTTACGACGCGATCCGCACGCCGCGCGGCAAAGGCAAAAAGGACGGCAGCCTGCACGAAGTCAAACCGGTCGACCTGCTCGCCGGTGTGCTGACAGAACTGCAACGCCGCAATGATTTCGACACCGCGCAGGTGGATGACGTGGTGATGGGTGTCGTGTCGCCGGTTGGTGAACAGGGCTCGGTGATTGCCAAGGTGGCAGCGCTGAAGGCCGGTTGGGACTTCCGCTGTTCGGGCGTGCAACTCAACCGCTTCTGCGCGTCCGGGCTGGAAGCCGTGAACATGGCGGCGCAAAAGGTGCGCTCCGGCTGGGAGGACCTGGTGGTGGCAGGCGGCGTGGAGAGCATGAGCCGGGTGCCGATCGGCTCGGACGGTGGCGCCTGGGCGCAAGACCCGCAAACCAACAGCCAGACCGCGTTCGTCCCGCAGGGCATTGGTGCCGACCTGATCGCCACCATCGAGGGCTTCAGCCGCGACGATGTGGATACCTTCGCCATGGAAAGCCAGCAGCGCGCAGCGCGTGCGCGCGAGGGTGGCTTTTTCGCGGGTTCGGTCGTTCCGGTGAAGGACTTCCTGGACCAGACCATTCTGGACTTCGACGAGTTCATCAAGCCACACACTACCTTGCAGGGGCTGGCGTCATTGCGACCCGCATTCGAAGCCATGGGAGCAATGGGTTTCGACCAGGTGGCTTTGACGCGTTACCCACAGGTGGAGCGCATCCACCATGTGCACCATGCTGGCAATTCGTCGGGCATCGTGGATGGCGCCGCCGCGGTGCTTATCGGTTCCGAGGCTGCCGGCAAGGCCCACGGCTTCACACCGCGCGCGCGCATCGTCGCCGTCGCGCTCAGTGGCGCCGATCCGACCATCATGCTGACCGGCCCGATGCCGGCGGCGCGCAAGGCACTCGCCAAAGCCGGCCTGACCATCGACCAGATTGACCTGTTCGAGGTCAATGAAGCTTTTGCGGCCGTACCAATGCGCTTCATGAAAGAAATGGGCGTGCCGCATGAAAAGGTGAATGTGAACGGCGGCGCCATCGCCATGGGCCATCCGCTCGGGGCCACCGGCGCCATGATCCTCAATACATTGATCGACGAGTTGCACCGGCGCAAGCTGCGTTACGGCCTGGCCACACTGTGCGTGGGTGGTGGTATGGGCATCGCCACAATCGTCGAGCGTGTATGAAGCCCCCCGAAGCGCCTGCGGCGCCTCCACCCTCACGGGGGCGCCGCCAACGGCCCGGCAAAGCCGGTTCCGTGACGGCCAATGAACAATCCCAAGACCTTTCCAATCAGACTACTTATTCGCATTCATGAAAACCATACGCTACGCACTGGAGGACGGCATTGCGACCATCACTTTCGACGAGCCCGGCTCCCCGGTCAACACCATGTGCCAGGACTGGTCGCAGGATATGACCGGAGTCACGGCGCAGGTGGTGAAGGATCAAGCGCAGATTCGCGGCATTATTCTGGCATCGGCCAAGACGACTTTCTTTGCGGGTGCGGATCTCAAGGGCACCATGCGTTTGCAGCCCAGCGACGCACCCATGGTGTTCCGGCAGATCGAGCAGACCAAGAAGAACTTCCGCACACTCGAGACGCTCGGCAAGCCGGTGGTAAGTTGCCTCAACGGGGCGGCGCTCGGTGGTGGCTGGGAAGTGGCAATGACCAGCCATTACCGCATTGCAGTGGACGATAGCAAGATTCAGTTTGGCATGCCTGAAGTGACCCTCGGCCTGATCCCGGGAGCGGGCGGCATCACCAAGATGACGCGTCTGCTCGGGCTCATGGGCGCCCAACCCTATATCCTGGAGAGTCGGCTGTTTGATCCGCGCGAGGCGCTGGAGCTTGGCGTGGTGCACGAGCTGGTCACCGACGCGGGCCAGTTGCGCGAGAAGGCAATGGCCTGGATTGACGCC
>Ga0209181_10010192_pt1 | contig 12235 bp, 12 predicted proteins | sample MAT05_FD_187208 | JGI IMG/M metagenome (GOLD analysis project Ga0209181, IMG submission 187208) | Freshwater microbial communities from Lake Fryxell liftoff mats and glacier meltwater in Antarctica - MAT-05 (SPAdes) (version 2) | ecosystem: Environmental > Aquatic > Freshwater > Ice > Liftoff... | reverse complement strand
GCGCTGCATTATCGGGTGGAACGCTATGAGCTTGGGCTTAATTTGAAAAACGTGCTCAACCGCGCGCACATTGTTTCAGCACATGGCGGCAATGACAATTTGATTTTACCCGGCCCCGGCCGCGAGCTACAGCTATCCGTGCGCTATAACTTTTAAGGGCAATAGAACGCATGTATGAAACCAGCGAGCGCGCTGCGCCACATAACACCCCTGAGCAAAACGCTGCACAGATTTTGACGCACGTTACGCCTGGGCCTACCGTACGTCGGCGCAGCGCGCGGTTTCTGAAAACGCTGCGCAAAGTGCATCTATACGTTGGGCTGTGGGGTGCGCTGCTGGGCCTGCTGTTTGGCGCGACCGGTATTTTGCTCAATCACCGCACCCTGCTTAAGTTTCCGCTTGCTACCCCGCAACAGGTTATTGCACAAATGCCGCTAGCGGATCGCAGCTTTGCCACGCCGGAGCAACTGAGCGACTGGCTACGCGCAGAGCTAAAGCTCAACCCGCAAACGATGGTGCGCATAAACGCACTCCCGGCGCGCAGCGTACTTTGGGAAGGTATTGAGTTGCAGCAGCCGCCGCAGTGGACGATTAACTTCAACAGCATCGACAAAAGCATCGTTGCGGACTACATGCCCGGCAATCGCTTCGTCAAACTCGACACCACCGAGCAAACGCCGCTGGGCACGCTGATGCGGCTGCACAAGGGTGTCGGCATTGGCATTGCGTGGGTACTGCTTGCCGATACCATCGCTGGCGGCTTGATTGTGCTGTGCATTACCGGGCTACTGCTCTGGAGCCGATTGCACCCGCTGCGCCTAGCGACCGTCGGTACGTCGCTAGGCGGCATCTCGATGGCGATTTGGCTATTTTGGGGCGCGCTTTAGCGGATGCGGTTTTGGCGTTGACCAAAACTGCATTGAATAACGCGACGTTAACGCCTATTTCGCGCGCAAAGTATCCCGAATTTCGCGCAATAAAACTTCTTGTGCGGGTGGCTCCGGTGCGGGTGCTGCTGCTTCTTTTTTCTTCAGTGTATTCATCACTTTGATGACCAAAAATAGGCAAAAAGCGATGATGGCGAACTGAATCAGCGCATTTATGAATTCGCCATAGGCGATCACGACGGCGGGAATATCAACCCCTTCTGCGGTTTTGGATGCGGCCTTGAGCGGATAAAATTGTTTGGCAAAATCGACGCCGCCGGTCAAAAAACCAATGATCGGCATCATGATTTTGTCGACTAAGGTCGAAACAATCTTGCCAAAAGCGCCACCAATTATTACACCGACCGCTAGGTCGACGACATTGCCGCGCATTGCGAAGTCTTTAAATTCAGAAAGCACGCCCATAATTTTTTCTCCGGTTTGGTGCAGATAATTTGGATTATTTTGGCGCAGCAGCGCGAACCCAGCTCGTCGCGCGGGTGGCGTGAAAGTAATTAGACAATCCGGTTTTTACAAGCATGAATGACGTTGTTTTGAGTCGGCAAAACATCGAATCGACGATTGTTTACGGATTTGCGGCAGTACCCACCGTTTGAATCAACGTAACGGCGGGCTCGTGGCGTTCGAATTTGAAGTAGCCCAAATTCGATCCACAACCGTTTCCACGCCCAAGCGGTTGCGCACCCGGATTTCGGTGTAAGGCGCGGACACCATCACTTGGCCCACCACGCCCGCATTTTCGCTATTTGGATAGCCCTGAAACACTGCGTTGACGCCAGCGCGGCTGCTAAATTCCAGCGGCTGATTAGCCTGCCCTGGGCCTGTGGCATAGACCTCAACCAAGCCAAAAGCATCCAACGCCCAACCGGACACTGTGATGCGCTCGCCCGCTTCAACTTTAAGTCGATGATCCCAAGCGGCAATCGCCGCTGGCTGCGCAAATACAATGACGCTAAGCACGCCACTGACTACGCTGGCGACTACAAAGCGACGAATTCCGATCGTTTTTGCATTTGCAGCCAAAACCAACAAGAGCGCAACCAGCGCAACCAAAGAAAGATGCGCATGACGCGGCAATTCGGTGTAGCCATCGCCCAGCAATGAAATCAGCAGTGGCAAGGTTAACGCAGCGATCAGCAGCGCCAAGCTCAGACGCAGCGCGGCGAATTTGGGTGGACGGGTATCGGCCGCGCTACTGACACTGCGCATCCCGCAACCCAGTGCCGCGAAACCCAGCGCCGCGAAACCCAGCGCAAAAATCGTAAGCCAAATATAGACTGGATACGACAGCCGTGGCACTACATCGCCGACGCTCCAAAACGGCGCACGAGCGAAATCACCGTCCGCCTGCTCGCCAACGTAACGTACCCGCCAGCCGCGCGATTGCGCAAACGCGTTCGCCAATAGCCTAAACGCAGTCTTGGGATGCGTTGCCAATACCATCGCGAGCCTTGCGCGCGAAAAACCATATGCCTCGGGGCAATCGCGCGCAACATCGGTATCGCGGCGCAGGTACCAGCTGGAAAATGCCAGCTCGCCGCAATGCGCGGGTAATCCTAAGGCCTGTGCGAACTCGACTGGGTCGGGCGCCGATGGCAGCACCGTAAAAAACAAAGTATTGCTGGCGTTTGCATGCGCCACGCCTGCCAAACCGTGTTGGTTGCGAACTGCAACAACACTACCTAATAACAGCGGCAAAAGCACCGCAAGCGCCAATGCCCGGGGAAATTTACGCTGCGCGAGCCAAGCAAAATAGAGCAGTACGCTCGCCAGGACAATCGCAAGCGGCGCATGCGGCACGCGCGCGCAGGCCAAACTAGCAAGTCCAATCACGACCAGGGCAAGCGCTTGACGTTGGCGTGTCAATTCGGCCCGCGCATCGACAATACGCCAAGCGACGGCCCCAGCAATCGTCAAATACACGCCTAACACCGCGCCAAATTCGGTATAAATCGTGTTCGCGTAAAGCATCACAAACGGATCAGCCAGCACCAGCGCAGCCACTACCGCATGCAGCAATCCCGCGCTCGGATAGGGCCAAAGCAAGAAGCTGAGCCACAGCACGCCGCCCAACAGCAGCGTAGTTTTGAACGCGCCAATCGAGCGCAGGTCAATGTCGTTGCCACCAATCGCCACGCGATGCAGCGCCAACGCCGCAGCTGTGAGCGCGACATCGGTGCTCCAGTAGCAATTACTGCGATCAAAAACCCGGCGCTGATAAATCGCAATAGGCGCTTTCGGTGTGGCGACTTCTAACTCGGCGTCAGTTAGATTTGCCGCCGCTGGGCCCGGCCATAGATCCACGCACGCGGAACTACGCAGCATGTCGTATTGATTCGCGTAGCCCAGCACCGGGCTGTGCAAAACCAGCGTCAACATGCGCAGCGCTGTTAGCAACAACAGCGCCAACGTCGCTAATTTAATAGCGCGAACCTTCACCACAGCAGGCGCTAAATCGCCCAAAACACAACTGCCAGCGTGGCGCCTACGCTCAAATAGCTGGCCGGATCACGCAGCGCATGCACGACCGGGTCCGCATGCATTTGCCCGCGCAATGCAATTAGCCATAGCCGTGACATCCCATAAAGCACAATCGGCAACAGCAGCGATAGCCGCGTCGGGTGGCTGTAGTGCAGCCGCATCTCTGGGCTGTTGAGATAAAGCACCAGCACCACCGAAGCACCCATGGCCGCTGCCGTACCCATTCCGATCAATAGCGGTAAATCAATCTGTTGATAAGCACGCTGATTGACCTCTATATGCCCACGCGCCAAGTCTTTCAGCTCAATCACGCGCTTTAACAAGGCCAAAGAAAGGAATAGAAATAACGTAAATGCCGCTAACCAGAAACTTAAAAGCACCCCAATGGCCGCCGCACCCGCCGCAACGCGCAATACATACAGGCCCGCCAGCAACATCACATCAATCAGCGCGACACGTTTAAGCCCCAAACAATAGACCAAGGAAGCGACCGCGTACGCCGATAAAATGAGCTGGAACTTAAGCCCCAAACTCATGCTGAGCACAGCGGCAACCGCTAGCCACATCAGTGCAAGGATGGGGCCCGCCCAAATTGGCAACGCGCCACTGGCAAGTGGGCGCTGCGCCTTGCTTGGATGCGCGCGATCACTGGCAATATCCAGCGTGTCATTGAACGCATACACGGACGATGCCGCCGCGCAAAAGGCAAAAAAGGCAAGCACGCTTTGCTGCAGCGCCAGCTTATCGCTGTAGCGATGCGCCGTCAGCAGCGCAGTCAACACCAGCGCATTTTTGACCCACTGATGCACACGGGCAAGTTTTAGGACTGCAAACAGCATGCGGTATTCCAATTCAAGCTAACTGCTCAGTTACCACACTTGCGCTGACTCTCATAGTTTGCCTGGGATCAACGTTGGCATTATTGGCGTAGCGGGTTTTCTGGGCAATTAAACCAAGGGTCAAGATACCGTCGAATTTTCAATTATCCAAAGCGACGCACTGTTTTTCTTCTGCGGTGCTTAATTTTGTTAGTAATTCTTGTGCCGCGCGCTCGATGAATGCGCCAGTTTCGCTGTCGCCACCAAACCAGCTAACTTTCGTGGTCGCACCACGGTAAACGCGTCCGGGACTGGTTGCTACTAATTCACCCGTCACACTGGACGTCACACTGGCGAGAATATTGAACGATAGCGTCGAGCGATTGGTTTCCATGTATGCCTGAGCGAGCTCAACAACCAATTTAGGTGACTTTGGATTCGATTCTTGGGTTCGAAGGCGTGCGCGCAGCTGAAGTTCAAACCACTTACTAAAATCTGGGTAAATGACGGCCCGCTTACCAATGACACCAAGATTTTGAGGGTCAGTTCGGCGATCCACAAATTCTACGCTGAAGGCGCATTTGCTGTGCATAGCGGCGGTGACTTTCAAATCATCTACCGCTTGAACAGGTAATTTTCGAGGCGCATTGGTGCCGCATCCGATGAGCGTGGCAAGTATCAAAAGCACCGCCGTCAATCGCACATTATTTGGCATTTAAAGCGGTCCAAATACGCTGATATACGATTGCAACTAGACTTCTATTGCCGTCGGTTTCCATCACTGAGCCTTCTAAACTACCGCCACCAGGAAACGTTACTTTCTGCTTCTGCGCGTCCGCCGGGATTGCGATGGGGATAGCAAAATCCCGTTTGATTAACCCCCCGATTTCTTTCAGCGCCTGAGCAAAAGCGTCTTTCATTGGCGCACCACCGCGAGCGCTCCACACGGCCGCGCCAGCCTCATATCCGCCAAATTTTGCAATTGGGAAAAAACTATTATAGGCGACGAAAGTAACCTTCCCCTGCATTTGCGCATCTGATTTATATTTGGGTTTTGGTTTGCCTTTCGCATCCAGTACCATCCCAATATCTCCAAATCGGAGATAATTAAGAAAATAAAGATTATTAAAATTTGCATCAAAAGCGTATCGCGCATCGATTGCAACGCCATTTCGCCCCTTAAGTTCGACCAATGCATTCTCGAAGGCAAATTGGTCACGAAGAACCCGATAGTTAGCGTCTTCACGCACCAAACTTGAGGGCAAGGTTTGCTTCAACATCTCAATGTAGCGATTCTCAAAATCGAGCCCAACCAGAGCATCACGGATCGGTGCAATCGCTTTTTGCCGATTCTTATCCATCGTTGATTCAGCGATTCCTTCGATGATTGCGCCAATCAAGCCACCTCCGCCATTAACGTCTGGCTTATCAATCTCCACTTCACGCTGTACGAGCAGCACAAGCACCGTGTCTGCACGGGAAGTTGCTACAACTTCCGGTGTAGATAAACGTTTTGGCGTGGTGTTAACGCATCCAACGCTCGACAGCACTACGACCAAACTAAAAACCAACGAACGCAAATTTCGAGTCACAATTTTCTACCTTTTTTAGTTAATAAATTTTAACAGACCTAACAAAGGAAGTTCAAGAATTTGCTTAGGCGAGGCTTGCTTTTCGCTGACAAAGTCTTGGCCCGATTCTTATCGTTAGATCGCAAAGCTCAGTCTGCACACGTGTTGGGAATTCGGTGTTTGCAAACAACTACGATTAGGGCTGAGGCAATTTAGAGCTACGTTTTCGCCGTCAAACGTTCCAAATACTCATCCACATTCACCTCCACCTCGCGTGGGCGGCGGTTGAGTAGATCTTGAATACGCGGAATCGGGCTGGCGCGTACGTCTGCCATTGGCCCGGTCATCAGCACTTGGCCTTGATCGAGCACGGTAATTTTGTCGGCAATCTTGAACGCGCTTTCTAGCTCATGCGTGACGACGACAATCGTCATGCCCATCGCTTCGCGCAGGCGCAAAATCAGCTCATCCAGCTCAGCAGAAACCACCGGATCTAAACCCGCAGAAGGCTCGTCAAAAAACAGCAGCTTAGGGTCCATCACAATCGCTCGCGCCAATGCTGCACGTTTAATCATGCCACCAGAAAGTTGGCTGGGCATCAACTCTTGAAAGCCGCCTAAGCTGACCACCTCAAGTTTCAGCCGGCTCATAATGCGAATCGTGTTCTCGTCGAGCTTGAAATGCTCGCGCAGCGGCAGCGCCACGTTTTCACCCACCGTCATCGAGGTAAACAGCGCGCCGCCTTGAAAGCTAACCCCCATTTCGCGCTTGAACTCCAGCAATTCCTTGGCGCTGAGCGAGTTGATGTTCTTACCAAGCAACTCAATCGTGCCGCTGGTCGGTTGGTGCAACCCGAGCAAATGCCGGAGCAGCGTCGATTTCCCCGAGCCCGAGCCACCCATAATCACCCGAATTTCGTTATGCGCGACGGTAAAATCAACATTGTCGAGGATTTTTCGCTGCCCATAGTGCGTCGTCAGCCCGCGTACCTCGATGGCAAACTCAGAATTCGTGCTGTCTAGGGATGCGGATGCCATGGGTGAAGTATGCCGGGTTTAGGACGGCGCAATCAAAAGGTGTTTTGACACGACTACACAAACCAGGATGCGTGAGAACTTAGGCGTACAAACGCTTAGCTTGGTCGGGCTGGCGGGGTTCTTGTGCTTACCGGTGATGCGCAGGCGCGCAATCAGCCCCGATATATCTAGTCTGAATATGCCCAACTATCCTGCGCAAACGTTACAGTTTCGGCATAATCAGGGTCGGCAATCAAACACAAACGGAGCGACAACGATGATTTTTGGGAAAATGTGGGCCGCATTTCGCGCGCAGCTAAATAAACTTGCCAACGTATTCTTTGAAGCCGATCCCGTGGCACAGATGCGCTATGAATATGATCGTTCCGTCGAGCAGCTTAAAGAAGGCCGCACCGGGCTGGAAATGTATCGCGCGCTGGTCGAAAAAGTCACGCGTCAAGTCAAAGTCAACGAAGCCCATGTTCTGAAGCTTGAGGCACAAACGAAGGCTTATTTGAAAGCCGGAGATCGCGAAACGGCGGCGAAGTTTGCGTTGGAGCTGGAAAAAGCCCGAACTGAGCTCAAGCAAAACCAAGAGCAATTGGCGATGCACGAGGGCAGCTACGAAAATAATCTGAAAAAGATTCAGAACGCGATGAAAAAGCTGGGCGATGTGCGCAATCGCATCGATAAGCAAGAGGCTGATCTAAAAATGAGCGAGGCCGAAGCGGAAGTCGCAAAATTGGCGGAGCAGTTTAATTTTAATGTCACCACCGACTTTGGCCAGTTGGAAGACGTGATGCAAAAGAAAATTGATCGCAATCGCGCCGCGGTACGGGTTAGTGCGGATATGAGTCAAGAAGGCATTGCCAGCATCGAGGCTGAAGAACGTATGGAAGGGCAAATGGCGGAAGATGCGCTTCAACGTATGGAAGTTGAGATGGGCATTCGCACGCCAGAAACGTCGCAGTCGGCGCCAGCGGAGAAGCAATTGGGGCCAGCACAAACGAACTGACCATGCCTTCGGTTAGTAAACTTACGGCTCTGCCCTTCGACAGGCGCAGGGCGAACGGATACCTTAAGCGGTAATTTTGCGAAGCGAAACGAAGTTTCTTCAAAGATCTTTCATTTACGGAGTGCACATCATGAGTCAACAACCCAAGCCGGCGTTCTATTTCGTCGTACTGCTTGTTATTTTAAGCCTACTCGGCTACGCGTTTTACCGCTTTCAAAACCGCGCAGCGGACGCGCCTGCGGTGGTGCAGCAAGATCAGTCGCAATCGAGCAACAGCAACGCTGTGGGCGATGCACCTGCGGGCAGCATCGAAGCCCCGGACAGCAGCAGTGTCGCTACGACGGTCAAGGAATATTCGTTCCAACCGGCGCAACGCCTGCCGGAAGTCAAAGGCGTTTCCAACTACGCAGCAATGGAAGACAACACCGTCAAAATGGCGCTAAACGTTTGGGCCGGCTGGGCACCGATTGTTTATGCCAACGGTGGCTCTAAGCCCGGCAAAGTTTGGAAAGCGGCCGACGGTTCAACGTTTAAAGTTGAGCTTATTTTGATTGATGACCCGGTGCAGATGCGCGATGCCTTTGCCAGCGGCCAAGTTCACACCGGTTGGGCGACAGTGGATATGTTGCCGTTGTTAGTGCAGGGCCTGCGCAAAGATTCGCGCGTGATGCCTCGAATCTTCCAGCAGATCGACTGGAGCAATGGCGGCGACGGTATTGTTGTGCGTTCAAACATTAAAACCGCGTCAGAGTTGGCGGGTAAGAAAGTGGCATTGGCACAAAACTCGCCTTCGCATTTCTTCTTGCTCAACACACTGATTAACAGCGGCGTTAATCCCGCTGAAGTGAATATGATTTTCACCGCAAACGCCTTTGAAGCGGCGGCGGCATTCAACGCGGATAAGTCGATTTCAGCAGTGGTTACCTGGGCACCGGATATTTATAATTTAAGCGAAGCCAAAGGCAATCGCATGTTGGTCAGCACCCAAACTGCGAACAAGCTGATCGCCGACGTCTGGTTTGCGCGCGCCGATTTTGCCAAGGATCACCCGGCGATTATTGAGGGCATGGTGCGCCAGATTTTTGATTCAATGTCGGCCTTAGAAGATGGCAAAAAGAAGCAGGAAGTCGCGGCACTACTGGGTGAGTTTTATGGTATTCCTCCGGCCGATGCATTAGGGATGTTAGCGGATGCCTACCCGACCAATTTTGCTGAGAATAAAGAATTCTTTCTCAATCAAAACAACCCAACTAATTTTGAGCGCACCTATAACACCGCTTTTATGCTGTATCGCAAAGCGGCGGCCATTGACGCGACGAAAACTAGTTTCGATCAACTGGTCGACTTCTCGGTGCTGAAAAAACTAGCGGGCGAAAACAAATATGCGATGCAAACCAGCAATTACGGCGTCAATTTTGTGCCGTTGTCGGCCAGTGCGATTCAGGGTGAAAGTCCGGAAATTTTAACGAAAACAGTCGTGATTCAATTTTTCCCGAATTCATACGATCTAGGCAAAACCAATGAACGTATGGTTGATGGCAAAATCATTAGTGAACCTTACGACCCGCAAATTCCATTCGTGGTCGAAGAGGTGGGTCGATTGGCGGGGCAATATGGTGCAGCGCGCATTGTCATTGAAGGCCACACCGATGCTTCCATGCGCGGCAACGTGCCTGACAGCGCCGTGCAAGAGCTTTCCTTGGCGCGAGCAAACTCGGTAAAAGAAGCGATCATTAAGAAGTTCCCAACCCTGCAGGCGAATCAATTTTCGGTGGCAGGCTTAGGCTGGAATCGCCCTGCGGATGCATCTGACCCAGAAAATGCGGCAAAAAATCGACGTGTTGAAGTGAAGGTCTATCCACTGGAATCGCAATAAGCGTGATGGAGCCGAACACGCAAACGCGTATAGCCAGCTTTGCCATCGGCGCGTTGCAGCGCGCCGTGGCGGGTGTTTTGGCGCTTGATCCGGCGATCCGCGACAGACTAAATGCGCTCGATGGCCGCGCGGTGGAGCTGCGGCTTTCTGCGCCCACTGTTCGCCTGCTTGCCCGAGTGCATTCGGGCGAATTGCGCTTTGCGCTGAGTGAAGCCAGCGATGTCGCGGATTTGTCGGTTAGCACGGATTTGGCTAGCGTGCTGCAAATGGGCTTGGCGCGCTTGACCGGCGCGAAGCCTAGCTTGGGCGTGGGCAAAATACATATCAGTGGCGACGCTGAACTTGCGCGGCAATTGCAGCAAATTACCGACAAGTTTGACCCCGATTGGGATGCACCCATCGTGGCAGCGTTAGGCGATGTGCTTGGCTTTCAAGTGGCGCGTGGCGCACGCAACGCACTCAATTTCGCAAAAGCCAGCGTCACGAGTTTTGCCAATGCAGGCAGCGAATATTTGCGCGAAGAAAGCCGCGATGTGATTAGTGCTGCCGAGTTGGATGGCTTTTACGACGACGTCGATCAATTACGCGACCAAGTCGCGCGCGTTGAGCAGCGGTTGGCGGTGCTTTTGAAGCGGTCGGTGGTGAAATAGCCTAAATTAGAAATTAGATCACGCTTGTGCCGCGTTGCCTGCCACGCCCGCATCAATCCGGTTTTGCAGCTCTTCAACTAAAATTAGATCACGCTCGTGCCGCGTTGCCTGCCGCCCATTCGTCATCCCCGAGTGTTTTTATCGGGGATCCAGTTCCTTTCAGCGGTTAACTTGCTGGATTCCCGCCAAAAGCGTGCGGGAATGACGATCTTACGACTTATGGTAATTAAGCCGCCGCTTCCGCCGCCATCGCTTCAATCACTTTTGGACGCGCCGCGATACGATCAACATAGCTGACTAAGCTCGGCCATTGCGCGATATCAACGCCGGTCCATTTGCCCCAGCCTAGGACCGTGAATAGATAGCAATCAGCAATCGTGAAAGTGTCGCCCGTTAAATAGGGCTTGTCGCCTAATTGCCCAACGATCCATTCCAAACGCTCGGCTAATTTAGTGCGCGCCATTGTTTTGAGTTCTTCGGTCATGGCGGGATTGAACAACGGCCCGAAACCTTTATGTACTTCAGTCGAAATAAACGCCATCCACTCGCGTAAGCGTGTGCGTGCCATCGTGCCCAGTGGCGGCGCTAAATTGGCGGCCGGGTTGAGATCGGCGATGTATTCACAAATCACCGAGCCCTCGGTTAGCAGTTCGCCATTGTCCAGCTTCAGTACCGGCACATAGCCCTTTGGGTTGATTTGGTAATAATCGCTGCCATCGGCAACGGTGTGCGCGCGAATATCGACTTTGACTAGCTCAAAATTGAGCCCCGCTTCGCGCAGCGCAATATGCGGCGACAGTGAGCATACGGATGGGTTGAAATACAGTTTCATCGGCGTTTCCTTGCTTGAAAGTGGCAAAAAGGTGGGTTTTGGTGGCTAAGTTGAGCGCAAAGATGTTCGATAGATAACCATTGCATTTTGGCGCGCATATTCAAGTCGCCTTCGCGGCGGCTTCGTGATCAAATTGGGGCATCCGCCCGTTTCCTCAAGTCCACAATGTCAATTCGTATCCAAGATAAAGATGGTGTGCGCACCATCGCCTTTGCCCGCCCCGAAAAGAAAAACGCGATCACCGGTGAGATGTATCTAAAAATCGTCGATGCCCTGAGCAGTGCTGCCGCGAATCCCGACATCAAAGTCGTGTTGTTCGCTAGCACTAACGAAAATTTCACTGCTGGCAATGACGTCGGTGATTTTGTCGCGAACCCACCGAGCGGGCCGGATGCCCCAGTGATCCAATTGCTCAAGCAGTTGTGCGAGTTTAAAAAGCCAATTGTGGCAGCGGTGCCTGGGCTGGCGATTGGCATCGGTACCACTTTGCTGCTGCATTGCGATTTAGTCTACGCCAGCGATACCGCAAAATTCAAAATGCCATTTGTTGACTTAGGCTTGGTGCCGGAAGCCGGATCAAGTCAATTATTGGTGCAATTGATGGGGCACCAGCGCGCCGCTGAATTGCTGTTACTGGGCGAGGCATTTGATGCTAATCGTGCGCTGGCACTGGGCATCGTCAATCAAGTCGTGCCGCAAACGGAGTTGCTCAGCTTGGCGCGCGCGAAAGCAGCGCAGCTTGCCGCAAAACCGACCAACGCTCTGATTACAAGCAAAGCGCTCATGAAACGCGCGCCCGAACCGCTTTGGGAGCGCATGCAGCTTGAGGCGAAGCTTTTCTCAGAAGCCTTGAACAGCCCCGAGGCGAAGGCCGCATTCGCGCGCTTCCTGAGCAAGTAACAATTGAACAAAATGAAACAAGCACACTTCGTCATTGCGAGCGCAGCGCGGCAATCCATTTTGCATTTTATGCATCGAAAAATGGATTGCCACGTCACGTCGCGCCTCGCAATGACGAGGCACTACTTT
>Ga0209181_10010191_pt1 | contig 12235 bp, 12 predicted proteins | sample MAT05_FD_187208 | JGI IMG/M metagenome (GOLD analysis project Ga0209181, IMG submission 187208) | Freshwater microbial communities from Lake Fryxell liftoff mats and glacier meltwater in Antarctica - MAT-05 (SPAdes) (version 2) | ecosystem: Environmental > Aquatic > Freshwater > Ice > Liftoff... | reverse complement strand
GCCTCGGTGTCAGCACCAGTGGATTTCACGGCACTGTTCGGCGCTGCTGGCGTCAGTTCCATGTGCGGGCACTCACCGTAGCGAAGGGTATCGCCTCCAGAGCGACGGATTATGTGCCGTCGCCGGGCCGGGAATCTGTGCGGTTTCGCACCCAGCGATCCCACGGTCGGCAACGACCCAATTGCTTGGAAAAGAACTACTTACGGTGGCTATCGCACCTGCTCAGGCCAGCGTGCGGACGAGGGCCTCCCGGTCCCACTGGCGGGTTTTCGCGAATCTGATGAATGACTGGGTGTTCTTGCAGTCGACAACGCCCGCATCCGGCTCGATGCCGGCGCTCTTCAACAGGGCCCTGCCACCCTTGTCCACGCCGATGGCCTTCAGGTGGGTGAACGCGTCAGACGCAAAACCCAGCGCGGCTGCGTCGACGGCCAGCGCCTTCGCAGCCAGGTCCGACAGGACGATGCCTACCGCATCGAACATCACCGAGGGGGTGCCGGCCAGCTGACCATCGGCCGGCACGTGGCTGCCGTCAGACAGCCGGGCCCCGCCGATGGTGGGCGCAATGATCTTAACGCCCGCGCCCGCGGCCTTAGCCGCTTTGAGGAGTCCGGCAACCCTCTCGGCATCCGAGCCGTCGGCCAGCAGGATCCCGATGCAGCGTCCTTCGAGAGTGTCCTTCATCTTCCCGATCGTGCGCAGGGCGGGCGATACCGCCGCGTCCCGGATGGGTGCTGCCAGTGGTGGTGAAACAGGCAAGCCAGTGAAGCCGAGACCGTCGGCTACCCGCTGCGCCAGGTCGGCACCGATGTGCCGCAGGTGGCCCACCAAGGCCTCCCGCACCGGCAGGCTCGCCACCTTGGACAGCTCGAAAACCAGCGCCGACGCGATGTGGGCCTGCTCGTGGCTGGTCTGGCTCCTGTAGAACTGCCGGGCCTGCGTGTAATGGTCGGCAAAGCTTGCCGCGCGGCTCCGGCCCTTGCTGCCCGTGGCGGCAACGGCGGCGCTGACGAACCCCTGGGCCGGGGCCTCGCGGGGTGAATCCTGCGCCAGTGTGTTCGGCTCGTAGGCGACGTGACCGACGGGCCGGGCCATCTGCATGTGGCCGTCCCGCTGCTGATTGGCGAACGGGCACTTGGGCGCATTGATCGGCAGCTGGTGGAAGTTGGGCGACCCCAGCCGGGTGAGCTGGGTGTCCAGGTAGGAGAAGAGCCGGCCCTGCAGCAGGGGGTCGTCCGAAAAATCCATGCCGGGGACCAGGTGGGACGGGCAGAACGCCACCTGTTCCGTCTCGGCAAAGAAGTTGTCGGGCCATCGGTCGAGCACGAGGCGACCGATCACCTGCAACGGGATCAACTCCTCGGGAATCAACTTGGTCGAGTCGAGGTGGTCGAAGGGGAATCTGTCGGCCGCTTCCTGGGAGAAGAGCTGGACGGCGAACTCCCACTCCGGAAAGTTCCCGGCCTGGATGGCCTCAAAAAGGTCGCGGCGGTGAAAGTCCGGATCAGCGCCGGCGATCTTCACGGTCTCGTCCCAAATCGTCGACTGCAGCCCCAGTTTCGGCCGCCAGTGGAACTTGACGAAGGTAGACGCGCCCTGCGCATCCACCAGACGAAAACTGTGGATGCCAAAGCCCTCCATCATGCGCAGCGACCGGGGCAGCGTCCGGTCCGACATGATCCACATGACCATGTGCATGGCTTCCGGGGTGAGCGAGATGTAGTCCCAGAAGGTATCGTGGGCGCTTGCCGCCTGGGGGAAGCCCCGGTCCGGCTCCATCTTCACGGCGTGGACCAGGTCGGGGAACTTGATGGCGTCCTGGATGAAGAACACCGGAATGTTGTTGCCGACGAGATCCCAGTTGCCCTGTTGGGTGTAGAACTTCACCGCAAAGCCCCGGACGTCCCGGGGGGTGTCAGCTGAGCCGGAACCTCCGGCCACCGTGGAGAACCGGGCGAACACGGGCGTCCTGACACCCACCTCCGTCAGCACGGCGGCGGTGGTGTACTTCTTGAGGGCATGCGTCAGTTCGAAGAAGCCGTGGGCGCCAGAACCGCGGGCGTGGACGACCCGCTCCGGGATGCGCTCGTGGTCGAAGTGGGTGATCTTCTCCCGGAGCAGCATATCTTCCAACAACGTCGGGCCCCGGGGGTGGGATCGCAGGGAATTCTGATTGTCCGGAATCACCAGCCCCTGGTTGGTCGTCAGTGGTCCATGCGCGCCGGCGGCCAACTGGTGCAGTTCACCCCCGGCGGCGGTGTGCTGGTGCTGGTCAGGGGCCGGGGTCGTACGCGGCGGGCGCTTGGAGGTGCTCATACGGGGAGGCTGGTTGGCGCTGGATCGGTGTCCATGGCCACCTGAAGTTGCCCCAAGTCGTACTTCAACTGGCGCAGGACGCGCAACTTCTGTTCGGGACTCCAGCCCCCTGGCTGCAGGACCTCGGCTGAATGCCGGCACGCAGCTGAGCGTGACAGCAGCGCTGATTGAGGGGTGGTCATGGTTGCGGTCCTTCCAAAAATTGACGTGATCCGTGAGCTGATGGTCGCCGACCTGCCGGAACCACTGGAGCGGCGCATGCCCCGGCTTGCCGTCAGAGGCGTCCCACAGGGCCGTGTCGGATTCTGCTGACAAGAGGTCGGGCTACAGGAGAGACGGGCCAGGCAGGACACTGACAGGCGCCCACCCGTGGACGTCCTATGGTTCATCCAGCTCGAGCCCGTAAGATGATCATCCCGGACCCAGGGTCCGGCAGGAGACAACCCGCCATGATCGAAGCACCAGACGAACGTCGCCATCAGGGACCGCGCCATCAGCAGGCCAAGATCGGCTGGATCCCCGTGCGGCTGCTCGGCATTCCCATACCGGTGGTGCTCGTGATCTTCCTCCTGCGTGGCTGCACCTGAGTTGAGACTGTTCGAAAGACTGCAGTGCCCGGAGTGTGGGGGCGACGGGCGTTACCTGGCACCGTGCTTCAAGTGCAGCGGTGGACTCTGCCGGCCCATGGCGCTGCGGCGCCGGTTGCCCGCCCTGCCCTTCGTGGCCGGTGTGCTTGCGCTGGTGTTGCTGGCCGCCGTGCTGGCCGGGTGCCTCGGCCCGTCACGCAATCCGGTGAGCGTCGGGTTCGGCGCCCAGCCGACGCTGCCCGAACCCGAGCGCGCACTGATCCCCACGGTGCATATCGCCCCCGCGGCGGCTTGGCTGCCGGGTGCGGCGCCGAGGGCGGCGCCGGGCTTTCGGGTGACGCCGTTCGCGCAGGGCCTGGACCACCCCCGGTGGCTGCACGTCCTGCCGAACGGCGATGTGCTGGTGGCTGAAACCAACGCGCCGCCGCGCCCGGACGATGCCCGGGGACTCAAGGGCTGGGTCATGAAACGGGTGATGAAGCGGGCCGGGGCGGCCGTGCCCAGTGCCGACCGGATCACCCTGCTGCGCGACGCGGACGGTGACGGCAAGGCGGAGCTGAAGGCCGAGTTCCTGACCGGCCTGCATTCCCCGTTCGGCATGGCTTTGGTGGGTGACCAGCTCTATGTGGCCAACACGGACGCGGTCCTCCGGTTTCCTTACGCCACCGGGAGTTCCCGCATTGATGCCGCTGGCGTGACCGTCGCGACACTGCCGGCGGGTTCGATCAATCATCACTGGACCAAGAACCTGATCGCCACGCCCCCGGAGCGTGCCGGAGCGGGCAGGCTGTACGTCACGGTCGGCTCCAACAGCAATGTGGCAGAGAACGGCCTTGAGAATGAAGTGGACCGGGCCGCCGTCCTGGAGCTGGACCCCGCCACGGGCGTGCTGCGGCCGTTTGCGACCGGGCTGCGCAACCCCAACGGGCTCGCCTGGAACCCGGCCGATGGCCGCCTCTGGACCGTGGTGAACGAGCGGGATGAGATCGGCAACGATCTGGTGCCGGACTACCTCACCGTCGTGGGCGACGGGGATTTTTACGGCTGGCCCTGGAGCTACTACGGTCAGCACGTGGACGTGCGGGTGACGCCTGCCCGGCCCGACAAGGTGGCCTCGGCAATTCCGCCCGACTACGCGCTGGGGGCGCACACGGCCTCCCTGGGCCTGGCGTTCTACACCGGGGCGCTGTTCCCGGACCGCTTCCAGGGTGCCGCCATCATCGGCCAGCACGGCTCCTGGAACCGCAAGCCCCGCAGTGGCTACGCCGTCATTGCCGTGCCCTTTGTTGCGGGACGACCGGCAGGCCCACCGGAGGAGCTACTGGGGGGCTTTGTCAGTGCCGACGGCAAGGCGAACGGCAGGCCGGTAGGCGTGGCCATCGATAACCGCGGCGCGCTTCTGGTCGCCGACGACGTGGGCAACACCGTCTGGCGCGTCGTGCCGGCACCGAAGTAGGAGCGCCTTCAGGCGCGATACCCCTGCCCGACCGGCACCTTCTCCTACGCCAGCCGCCGTGCTTCGCCGACTCCGGGCGACCACGACCACGGGAATAGTGACGCGGGAGTCAGGTCATCCAATCGCCTCACCCCAAGGAGAACACCGTTGATCAAGCAACTGATACCCGTAGCCCTGCTGAGCGTGGCCGCAATGACCGCCAATGCCCAAGGCGTTACGACCTCACCCGGCGCTGCTTACCCCGTCAACCCGGCCAATCCGAAAACCGCGCCGGTAGCGCCGCAACAGCCCACCACGCTCGCCATGGCCCAGAGCTTCCGGGACCTGGACAAGAACAAGGACGGCAAACTCACCGAACTGGAACTCGGCACCACTCCGGCCCGTACGTTCATGTCACTGGACGCGGACCGGGACGGTCGCGTGTCCGAAAAGGAGTATGCGCAGCCGGTGAGCGCGCCGGGTACCGCCAAGCCGGGCGTCGAAAAGCCCGGCATGGACAACCCAGCCCGGAACAAGTCGGCGCCGGACAGGACCAACACTAACCAGACCGACATGAACAATGGAATGAAATAAGTAAATCGCTTGCTTTCGACTAGTGGCCAGGCCGTTGGGGGAACGCCCCGACGGCCTGGCTTTTTCGTAGGAGCGCCTTCAGGCGCGATCTCGACCGATCGCGCCTGAAGGCGCTCCTACGAAAACAAAACCCGGGGCAGTGCGAGGCTGCCCCGGGGGAATGTCGGTAAGCGACAACTGACGTCAGTCAACGATGCTGTCGTAGGCGCCGGGGTCATCGTCGAACTCGAAGTTGAGGTCGTCGAGGTCGCGGGGCGCCGACGACTCGTCGTCGTTTAGCGTCGACGTGGCAAAGCTGTCGAAGTTCACCGCCTGGCCCGAGTTGTTGCCGCCGCCGCTGCTGCCGCCGCCGCAGCCGGAGAGGCCCAGGCAGCCTGCCAGTACGACGAGTGCGAGTGCACGTGTAACCATGGTATTCATCCTTCAGCGCTTACCCGGGACATCAGTTGGTCGGCGAACCCGGTAACGGGGTACGGAGGTAGGGGAACGACGTGTCGAAGTCGGCCGCACTCACCGTGGCCCCATCCGTGTAAGGCAGGGAACCGGACGGTGCATCGGCAGGAACACAGCCGTAGGTGGCAGGCACGTTCAGCGTGCAGAGCACACCCATCACCGCGCGCAGCTCGATGTCCACCACGTCATCACCGGGGCGCCGCCCGTTCGGGAAGCCCGCATTGTCGCCACCGAGCACACCAAGATTGTTCTGGGCGTTGCTGGCCGCCACCGGTATGACCGTATTCAGCCGCAGCATCTCGCCCGGCGCGGAGAAATTCGCTGACTTGGTGACGCCCTCGATACCGGTCAGGAAGACGGCCACCAGGTCGTTGCGCGGGCCGTTGGGGGCCTGCACACCGGAGCCACTAAAGAGCGCCTCGATCAGCTCCGGCAGGGTCGGGTTGGTGACGTACTTCAGGAACTGGGGATCCTGGGCGGGCGCACTGGCGTTGAACCGATCCTTGTCCCGCAGGCCGATCACCACCTCGTTGACGAGCGGGCTGCCAAGGCGCGAGACCTGTACCAGGGAACCTCCCTGGAAGGCGGCGGTCGACCGGCCGTTCGCGAAGCGCGGCCGCGGGCTCAGGATTCTCGCCTGGGGCACGCTGGCCGTCGTCCAGCCACCGATCACAGGGTCACTGCCGGCCGTGAGGCAGCTGGTCGGCACCTCGAGGATCAGCGAGGTGATGTTCTTGTCAGCGAGGATGTTCTGCTCGCCGTTCGGCGGCCCGACCGGGTTGGTGTTGATAAGGTCGAACACTTCGCCCAGATTCACCGAGAAAGACTCCTTGCGCTGGCCCACGAACATCTTGCCGTTCGCGCAGCCCGGGATGGCAACGTTATAGACATGGCTGTCTGCGTAGGCGTCGTAGTCGGGAATCGACTTGTTTCCCACGTTGTCCACCGGCTTCACGAACACGTTGGGGGTGGCACCACCATCCGCGTTCGTCACCCGCTGGCCCGCCGTGCGCCGGTTGCCCCGGATCACTTCCACCGTGTAAGTCTCGTACACATTGAGGCCGGTACGGTCGAGGATGCCGGGGCCAATGCCACCGGGCGCCGTCGTCTTCAGCGGCACGGCAACAGTCTGGTCATTGGGCGACGTCCCCACCGTCAACGCAATATCCTGGATCGCATTCGTGAACCGAAACCGGAAGGTCAGGTCTTCCACGGAATCGCCGGAGTTGTCGATGTGAATGTCGTAGGCAGCGGTGGCGTCCATTTCGAAGTAATTCGGGCCGCCGTAAGCATCCTGCAGGGGTACGTAATTGGCGATCAGCGTGACGTAGCCGTCACGGGCGTTCTCGTAACTGCGAAACATGTAGAAGTCGGTGCCATCCACACGGGGCAGGCCGGCGATGTAGGGTGCCTCCCGGTGACTGGAGGCTTGGACGGTAAACGGGAGCGCAGCGGCGAGCCCGAGGGTCATGAGTTGAACGGATACGTGGTGTTTCATGGGTCGGTGTCCTTGATGTGCGCGTTGGGTCGATGTGCGGTTAAATCGTGGCAGCAGCACGGCGGCGAAGACGCCGGCCAAAGCCGACCAACCCGCCCACTGCCGTCCCCAGCAGCCAGACGCTGGCCGGCACCGGCACGACTGTGGCCGGAGCCAGGGCGAGCGCGCGGACCTGATCGACCGTCCCGATGAGGCTCGTGAACTCGTCGCCGCCCACCGGCGAGGCCAGACCGGTGGCCAGGTCGATCGTGTAGAACCGGGACAGGAAGCTGCCGTTCTGGGTCAGTGACGCGTAGGCGGTGTTGACGCCGGCGACGGTCAGGATGTCGAAGCCAACCAGATCGGTGGTGTTCACGCCCAGGCTGCCGACGGTGGTGAGCGCGCCGTCGTTGGGCGGGCTCTGCAGCACGAGTGTGTTCCGCGTGGAATCGATTCCGTACAGGGCCGTCGTGGTGGAGCCCGCGACGTTGTTGGTATAGGCGGAGCCCACGATGTTCGGGTTGCGCCCCGCGTTGACGTCAGTCAGGGCGTAGATCAGGGCCGTGTCGACCGTGCAGGCCGGGAACCCGGCGTTGGGGTTGCAGCGCAGGTTCTGGTCCGCGTCGCTGGTGATGCGCAGGCGATCCGGCACCGGATTGAAGTCGAAGCCGAAGCGCGACCCGCTGAACTCCGGCGCCAGCGCGCCCACCAGTGTGGCATCGGCGGTGCCGGTGTTCAGGGTGTAGAGGTTGTTGCCATCAGTGGCCCCGTACAGCAGGCCATTGGCCGGCCGGAAGTCGATCCCGATGAGCGTTTCGTCGGCGCCCAGCCCATTGACCAGGCCGATGTCGAAGGCGTCGTTGGGGTCCATGCTGTCGAAGCCGATGAGGTAACCGGACTCAGTGATGGCAAACACGGGTACAGCCAGGGCCACAGAGGACAACGGCAGGGCGAGCGTGATGGCAAGGACTGAATGCAGGAGCTTCATGGTGGGTTTCCGCCTTGGTTGGAGTGTTGTTACGGTTTTTTGGCAGTGAAAAGTTTCGCCGGTCGTCCGGCACGGCCGCAGCAGTCCGGACCTCATTTCCGCGTCGGAAATTTCCTACGCGCCCGGTGCAGGCGGCTTCTTTTGACCCCCCGTTGCCCGGGGCCATTGCTTGCCGGTAGGACGGGTCCTACGGGCGGATAGGGACAGGTTACGTGGGCGGATCTGCTGCACTGAAATACGCTCACAGCAAGAGGCAAGCGAATTAGCCAACAAAAGGTAGAGCGAGTGATGAACCGGGACTGCGCGGAAGTTGGTGAGCGTGAATCCTGACCCGCCCGTGCACAGGGCCGGAGACGTGGCGGTGGAGTTTGTCGGCCTGCCGCCCGTCCTCCGGCCGAAGCGAGTAGCATCAATCGCCCGGGTGCCCGCCCGGCTTCAGGGAGGCGAGACCATGCCGGCGCTCCGGGTCCTGATTGCGGACGACCACCAGATCGTGCGTTCGGGGCTGAAACAGATCATTGCCGGCCAGACGGACCTGCAGCTCGTGGCCGAATGCCGCACGGGCCGGGAAGTGCTTGACCAGCTGCGCAGCCAACCCTGCGAGGTGTTGCTGCTCGATCTTTCGCTCCCCGACATGTCGGGCCTGGACGTGCTCAAGCACATCAAGGCCCATAACCACTCCGTTGCGGTCCTGGTGGTCAGCGGTTACCCGGAGTCCCAGTTCGGGCTGAACGTGCTGCGGGCAGGTGCGATGGGCTTTATCAGCAAGGGTGTCGACGAGGCGGAGCTGCTCCGGGCGATCCGCATGGTGGCCCGGGGCCATCGTTACGTGGGCTCGGAGCTGGCCGACCAGCTGGTCGCCGGCGTGCAGGGTGATCCCAACGAACCCCGCCACAACGTACTGTCCCAGCGGGAGTTCCAGATCTTCTGCAAGCTGGCCGAGGGCGTGAGCGTTTCGGAGACTGCGGCTACGCTGTTTCTGAGCGTGAAGACGGTCAGCACCTACCGCAGCCGGATCCTCGAGAAGATGGCGATGAAGAGTAATGCGGACATCACCTACTACGCCATCAAGAACGGTCTTCTCCAGTGACATTGATACGTCCCGGACCCGGGCTCGACACGCCCGAGTTGCGCATCCTGCTGATCGAGGACTCCGAGCCGATCAAGGTGCGGCTGACCGCGCTCCTGACGGTGCCTGGAACGATGCGGGTGGTTGCCGCCGCCGCGACGGAAGCCGAGGCGCGCACGCAGATCGAAGCTGCCGCCTATGACGTGCTGCTGGTCGACGTGGAGCTCCGGGAAGGCAGTGGTATCGGTGCCATCGGCCACGCCCGCAGCTTCTACCCCCCGGGGCACCAGCCGCTGATCGTCGTACTCAGCAACTATCCGCTACTTGCCGTCCGGAGCCGCTGCTTGCAGGCGGGGGCTGATCATTTTCTGGACAAGATGCACGAGTTTCAGGACGTGAAGGCGCTGATCAGCACGGCGCCACACCTTCCCCGCGACTGAACGCGCCGGTCACCACGTCCCGCGCGGCTCCAAGATCTGCACTGGGTTACCCAAGCACCGTCAACCTCGACGCGGTTCGGCTGTCAGACCAGCCCTACAGCTAACCGGCACTCCGTCTGGCTGCGATATAGACCGGTGGTACTGTCGGCCACAATTCCCTAGGCAAGACGGTCCCCCTCCTTAAAGCCCCGGCTTACGAGCCGACGTGAGACGCGCGCATCACTGACAGTGGCGAAAAGGCCCTAGGACAGCAGCCCCGCGGACCTGGCACGATCTGCGGCGAGCATCTTCAGCGCGATTCTTAACACTAGCGCTCCACCGCGATAAACGCATCCATCTGCTGTCCCAGGTACGCAGGACTTCCGGTTGGTTCAAAGCTGTAGACGACCTGCAGGACGCGCAGATCCGTCCGCTCGGTGCCCTGGCCCGTGAGAGACGTCTTCCGCGTGCCGTAGGGCTCGAGATATTCGAAGCGCAGCGGAATCGGCACGCCCGGATTCCCACGGACGAAAGCCACCCCCCGCGTGCCTGGGCGGACGCGCCAAGCATCGTTTTCATCGATGTCCACCCGCAGGTACAGGCGGGCGCCAATCGGGACATTGCCCCGTCCCGTCTCGGTCATGCCGGTGCCAGCCACATAGTTGTTGAACGGAACCACCTGGTAGGGCAACGGCGGCGTTGCCGCCACGGGCGGCCGATTCGTGGGAACTACTGCGACGATGGCAATGACGAGGCCGATGGCCATCAGCGACCTGACGGGGGCACCGGCCAGGTTCCGAAGAATGTGCATAATTTCCTGACCTGCTTGGGTGTCTAAGTTCGTACCCGGCTCGAGGGCCGCTACTTGGCAGGCATCGACGGCATCATCTGGTCGTGCTGCATCATCTGTTCCATCATCATCTGCAGCATGTCCATACGCTGTACCATCATGTCGTGACGCTGGGCCATGTCGCCGGACGCTGCGTCCTTTTTGCTGCCCATACCGCCCATTCCAGCCATCCCGCCCATTCCGCCGTGTTGGCCACCACCCTGCATCATCGGCCCGCCCATGCCGCGCATCATGGTCATGTGGTCCTGCATGGTCTGCATGTGCTCCTGCATCAGTTTCTGTTTTGCCTTCGGGTCGGTTGTGACGCGGAGCTTATCCATCTGTTGCTGCATCGTCTTCATGTTCACTTGCATCTGGGCCATCTGCTTGTCCATGCCCGGGGCCTGGGTGTTCGCCGCGGGCTTGTCCGCCGCTAAGAGGGGCGCCGGGGTCACGGCGCAGGCAGCGATCAGGGTCGCCAGTATCGCGGTCTTCATGGCAGGTCTTCCTTTTGATTCGAGGGGTTCCCGGCCTTGGCGTTCGGGGATCAGGAAGTGAGAAATATCAGCAGGTTTGTACGCTGTACCTCCGGTGCCGTCGGTACGGAGCCGTACAAACACCCCCTTGGCTAAGGCCGGCCGCCCGCCGCTCGGTGGCGTCCAACGGAGCGTAGCCGCGGCCAAAGCCCCAACCATAGGCCCAGCGGAAGGTGGTCGGTAACAGGGGTGCCCCGCTGAGCCGAACACCCCGGTACATCCGCTTGGCCAGTCCGGGGCTGCCGGTCCGCGCCAGCACACAGTCGCTGAGCTGGACATCCGCCCCCCGGCGCTCGTCCGCCGTGCCAGTACACCATATCGTGAGCCACGCAGCAGTCCCGCCAGAGCTCCGGGTCGTCGACGTTGCCTTCCGGATAGAAGCTGCAGCCGTCCGTCCGCGCTCCGGCGCGGTCGACTGGCGGCCGAAGGCCGAGGGCGGCCCGTGATCGCCCCCAGTTGACCAACCCGCACCTCGTCCGCGCCGACGGACGTCCTTCCCAGGCCTCGCGTCGATCAGGAGATTCCTCATGGGCCACGTCCGCCTTCAGGCTGCGGTGGCCTTGCTCTGCCTGCACTCCCTGGCGGCTGCCGCCTCCGAACAGCTGCCTGCAGACATCGTGACCGTGCTCTTGCCCCTGACGAGCTACGGCATTGCCCGCTACAAGGGTGACGTGGAAGGGTCGAAGCAGTTCCTGCGCAGTACTGGCGCCAGCCTCGTGGTGAACTCCAGTCTCCGGCTGGCGTTCAATGGCACCAGCTGGGGCGAACGGCCCAACGGCAGTCCCTACGGATTTCCGTCGGGCGACGCGGGGTTCGTCACCTCCAGCGCGGCCTTCCTGCAGGACCGGTACGGCTGGAAGTACAGCCTGCCCGCCCACGCCCTGGTGGCCTACGTCAGTTACGTGCGGGTTACACCGATCATCGCCGCTGGCGCGACGTGGCGGCCGGTGCGGCGGTGTCGTACGGCATCTCCAAGCTGTTCGTGACCCCGGAGAATGCGACCCACCTGGCACCGGTCATCGGACCGGACTTTCTTGGCATGCGCTGGGAGCGCAGCTTCTAGCCCTGCGGCGGCGTCGTCGGCCGCGGAGCGGGCTCGGCAGCCAAGCTGCCACCACTACGTGACCGTAGTCCCCGGTCTGCGCTGACGCCGCGCGGCCTGCCATACACGGGCCGGTCCGCGACTCGGTAAATCCTCCTTCTGCGAGACATTACTCCCGTCAGGCGACACGATCAGCTCGACGCAGCGGTGGGCAGCCCGCTCTCCCCGGGTTGAATCAGGTCCCGCTCCATGCAGCCTGGCGGGTGATACCCGGCGAACCTGCTCTGGCTTTGCGCCCAGGAAAATCAGCAGGTCACGGACTGAACGTGCGCGTGCATCGGCAAGTCCGAGTGCGGCCCTGTCCCACAGCCGCTTGTTGGCATGCCCCAACACGAACAGGCGTCGCACCCGATCATCAGCCAGCCATTCGGCATATCGACGCAACACGTTAAGGCTCGCGCCCGTTGGCGTGGAACTGGCTCTGGGGAAG
>Ga0209181_10010190_pt1 | contig 12235 bp, 8 predicted proteins | sample MAT05_FD_187208 | JGI IMG/M metagenome (GOLD analysis project Ga0209181, IMG submission 187208) | Freshwater microbial communities from Lake Fryxell liftoff mats and glacier meltwater in Antarctica - MAT-05 (SPAdes) (version 2) | ecosystem: Environmental > Aquatic > Freshwater > Ice > Liftoff... | reverse complement strand
CGGTGACGTTGTTGATCTGAGCGGGGCCTTGGATGATGGTGCGGACCGGAGTGTCGAGCCGGGGTGCGGAGGCCGGCGTGGAGAGCCGGACGATACTGCTGCGCGCGGGCTTGGCGCCGCGGTGACCCACGGTATGCAGGAGATGGAGTGTGCGTTGATCAGGACTTAAGAGCGCAATCGGACGCGTGGGGGATTCTGTAGCGGTGAGCGGAGCGTAGGAGAGATTGCTCCAACGCCCCTGCGGAGTGCGAATACGGAGGACGAATTGGGGCTCGTTCAGGGCGTCAACGGAGTTCTTGGTGGCGACGTAGAGGGTACCGTTAGAGGCGACCGCGGAGCTGATATGATCGTCGGCGGTTTTACCGCCTGAGGCAGCGGTTTCGGCCGGGAGCCACTTAGAATTCGAAAGACGGCGGAGGAAAACGGCGTCCCGCTCTTGATCGGACCAGATAACGCCAACGGAGCCGGCGAAGGCGACTATTTGGCAGATATCGTCGTCTTTCGCGGGAGTTTCGGAGAGTTGGACGGGCTGCGAGTCCGGTTCGGCGGGACGGGCCCACATGTGCCGGCGTGAGTTGTAGGCGATCCACAGGCGGCCGGCGGCGTCTGCGATTGTCGCGGTTTCGATCCCTTTGTGATCGCTGAAGATGATTGGGCTGGCGGCGGGCTGATAGTTGGCTTGGGCTGAATTCCAGATAAGGCGGATGACAGCGAGGCGAGTGTTTTCAATGAGTACGGCGGCGACAGTGTTGCCGTTGGTCAATGCGTCAGCTTGACCAGGCAGTCCGCTGAGGAAGGAGTCCAGATGATGCTGGCGCTGCCAGCCTGTTGAGGCACGCTTCCAGAGGCTGGGGCCGGCCATCATCGGAAGCAGCGCCCACCAGGAACCGTAGGCCTGCCAGAGCTTCGATTGCGGCTTGTCTTTGGTCGCGGCCGGGACGCCGGTTTGAAAGGCGGGGCCGGCGGTTAGCAAGTGAGTGGCGGAGAGCGAGATGAGTGCGCGTCGAGTGATGTTCATGCCTAGGGCCGGGCGTTGCGGCGAATGTAGTCGTTGACGGCGTCGTCACCGGGGCCGATGTAATGGTACTGTTCGGCGTAGGTAAGCCCGTGTGATTTGCCGATTTCGCGGTCGCGGGCGAGGACGAATTGGCGGATATATTCGCGGTTGGCGGTTTGGTCGTCGTTGCCCAATAACGGGAGCGTTTTGCCTTCGCGGGCAAGGCGCGTCCGGAGCCGGGCGCCGGTTTCACCGGCGGGACCTTGGGCCTTGTTTTCGAGATTGGCGTCGATCTTCTTTTCCACCCAGGGAGCGATATCGATTACGCGGTTGACCTGTTGCTGAAACCGGGCGAAATAGTATTTTTCCTGGACGCCGTGGGGCTTCAGGCCGGCGTCGAAGTGTTCGGGATAGTCCTTGTCGCCGCCGGCCATCCAGGCGGCGGCTTCGACGCAGGCGCTGGTGACGTAGTGATCGGGATTTTCCTCGTAGTGGCCGGTGGGGTCATAGGTGATGACGATGTCGGCTTTCAGAAGGCGGAAGAGGAAGATGAGCCGCTGACGGAGTTCGCTCCTGGCGATATTGTCCATCATGTGGTTGTTGTAGTTGAGTTCATAGGTTTTCTTGACTCCGAAAACCTTGTTGAGAGCGTCCTGATCGCGCTGGTTGGCCATAACGGTTTGGGCGTAGTTCCCGGGGCCGGCCATGTCATCGTTGGTGACGCGGATCATAAAGGGAGTGGCGCCTTCGTCAATGAGTTTCGCGAAGAGTCCGGCGGCGAAGATGGGGATGTCGTCGCTATGGGGTTGAATCGCGAGGACGGTTTGGCCGGCGCGGGGTTTGCCTTCGCGTTTGCGCTCGATGATCAGCGGACCGTGGGCATGGAAAGGTTGGTTGGGTTGCTGGGCGTTGAGGGCAACGGGAAGAAGAGCGAGCAACGTGCGGCGATTCATGGAAGGATTGTAGCGCGGGTTGCTAAACTGCATTCAGACTCGATTTGCCGATACGAATTTCTATTGATCTGACGGCGTTGTTGCCTGAGCATACAGGTTGCGATGTCTACATGAAGCAGTTGGTTCGACACCTAGGGCGGGTCGACGCTACCAATTCATACGACATCTACCTCAATTTAGAGGACCGGGATGTGTTTACCAGCGAGCTTCCGAAGAATTTTTCAGTCATTCCGCTGTGTTTCGGAAATCGTCCGGCGCGCCTTTTTTTCCAACAGGCGGTGCTGCCGGTTTCGTCCGTGATTCGGGGGGCGCATGTCGTCCACTCGCCTTCCTTTGTCAGTCCGCTGGCCCAACTCGGGCGCCGGCAGGTGCTTACGGTTCATGACATGACCTTCTTTTCCCTTCCGGACCGCCATACCCCGCTGCGTCGAAGCAATGCATTTCGGCGCCTGGTGCTGCGAAGCATCAGTGCGGCACATTCGGTCCTTGTCCCTTCCGTCGCGACGAGTGACCACATAGCGGAGATTTTGCCAGAGCGGACGAGAGCCCGGACTCGCATCATTCCCTACGGCATCGGAGAAGAGTTTTTTGTGCGGGAACCCGATGCGACGACTCGAGAGGCACGCCGTCTGGGACTGCCACCGTCGTACATCCTGGCGGTCGGGACGATCGAGCCCCGCAAGAATCTGGGGTGCCTGATCGATGCGTACTTGAAGCTGGTCAAGGAACATTCCATCGCGGAACACCTGGTGCTGGCCGGCCGGCTTGGCTGGGACTACGAGGAGATTCTGCAAAAACTCGAAGCGCCGGAACTCCGCGGCCGCGTTCACCGGCCGGGCTTCGTGCTCGCGGGGGACCTGCCTTGGTACTACGCAGCGGCCCGACTTTGCGTCTATCCGTCGCAGCAGGAGGGATTCGGATTTCCGCCGCTCGAAGCCATGGCTTCGGGGGTTCCGGTGATCAGCTCCTTGTCTTCATCGCTGGCTGAGAATCTTGCGGGCGCAGCCGAACTTGTGCTTCCGGGCGACGCTTGTGGTTTGGCCGATGCGATGCACCAGATGCTCATTAATCCGGCAAAGAGTGCGCAGGCGCGGGAAGCCGGCCTGGCGAGGGCGGCGGAGTTTAGCTGGACGCAGACGGCGCGGCGGACGCGGGAAGTATATGAGGCCGTGGCCGCCGAATGACCCCACAACTTTCCATTGTTATCGCCACAACTTTGCCTTGGGTGGAGATCCAGGCATGCCTGCGGAGTCTCGCTCCTCAGCTAGTTGCGGCGCAGGCGGAGGTGATTGTCGGCGATACGCATTCGGGGGAGATACCCGATGACATTTTGTGCGAGTTTCCGTTTGTGCAGTGGTTGCGCCGGGAGGGGATGTCTGTATTCCACTTGCGCAATCTGGGTTTGCTAGCCGCGAAAGCGCCGGTGGTGGCCTTCACCGAGGATCATTGCGTGGTTGCGCCCGATTGGTGTGAACGTTTGCTCGCCGCGCACCGCGCGCAGCCTGCCGCGGCCGCAGTGGGAGGATCGGTCAACAACGGCTCCACGGATCGAGCTATTGACTGGGCAAACTTCCTATTCGTTTTCGCACCGTTCCTTCCACCGGTAACTACCGGACCGGCGGAGCAGATTTCGCTTCAGGCGAACATTTCTTACAAGCGCGACGCGCTGCCGCAGGCGATGAACCCGAATGGGTTGATGGAGATGGCGCTGAATCGCGAACTGGTGAAAGCGGGTCGTATGCTTTATGCGGACGGAGGGCTTTGCGTGCGGCATATTCAGTCCCATGGTTTCCGGGGCTCGTTCGCTGCGCATTTTCACAACGGCCGATCCATCGCGACTGTTCGAATGGAAAAGCTGAAAGGCCTGGGCCGCGCGTTGCGACTCGCTTCGTGCGCGATTCTTCCGGCGTTCCTGTTTGTGTATGTCGCGCGGCATGTGGCCTCGAAACCGCGATTCTGGGGGCCTTATATTTGGGCGGCGCCATTCATCGCCGGACTCACTGTTGCGCAGGCGCTTGGCGAGTTTTGCGGCTATGCGTTCGGGCCTGGAAACAGCTTGGAATCGGTGCGGTAGGGGCTCATCACCCGGCGCCGGCCTCCGCCTGTGGCTCACGGTAGAGAACGGCGCCGACGAGGTAGTCACGGTTCATTCTGGCGATGTTTTCGAGCTGGATGCCTTTCGGGCAGACGGCTTCGCACTCGCCAATATTTGTGCAGTTGCCGAAGCCTTCTTCCTTGGCTTGCGCGACCATGTTCAGCGCGCGGGAATGGCGTTCCGGCTGGCCTTGCGGGAGCAGGCCAAGATGGGCGATCTTGGCTCCGGTGAACAGGGATGCGCTGGCGTTGGGGCAGGCGGCGACACAGGCGCCGCAGCCGATGCATGCGGCGGCCGACATGGCCATATCGGACTCAGGTTTAGGAACCAGGATGGCATTGCCGTCAGTCGCGCTGCCGGTGGCAACGCTGACGTACCCGCCGGCGCCGATGATGCGATCAAACGACGAACGATTAACGATCAGGTCCTTCAACACCGGGAAGGCGGCGGCGCGCCAGGGCTCCAGGAACAGTTCGTCATTGTCGTTGAACGATCGCATGTGGAGTTGGCAGACCGTGGTGCCGCGGCGAGGACCGTGGGCGACGCCGTTGATCACGAATCCACAGGACCCGCATATGCCTTCGCGGCAGTCGTGGTCGAACGCGACGGGTTCCTGGCCCTTGGTGATGAGCTGCTCGTTGAGAACGTCGAGCATTTCCAGGAACGACATGTGCTCGGAGACGTTGTCGAGGGTGTAGGGAACCATCTTTCCCTTGGCTGACGGGCTCTTCTGGCGCCAAATGTTGAGTGTTAAGCGCATTTATTTGTAGCTCCGTTGGGAGGGCTTGACGTATTCGAAGGTCAAATCTTCTTTGTGGAGGACGGCGGGCTGGCCTTCGCCTTTGAACTCCCAGGCGGCGGCGTAGGCGTAGTTCTCGTCATCGCGCATGGCTTCACCCTCGGGAGTCTGGTGCTCTTCGCGGAAGTGCCCGCCGCAGCTTTCGTTACGCTCGGCGGCGTCGATGCACATGAGTTCGCCGAGTTCCAGGAAATCGGCGACACGCCCGGCCTTTTCCAGGCTCTGATTGAGGTCCGTGGATTCGCCCAGAACGTTGACGTTTTGCCAGAATTCGGTTTTGAGCTCGCGGATTTTGGCGGCGGCAGCGTAGAGATCTTTCGCGTTGCGGGCCATGCCACAGTGGTCCCACATGATTTTGCCGAGTTCGCGGTGAAAGCTGTCGACGGTGCGCGTTCCGTTCACACCGAGCAATTTCTTAATACGGCCGGTGACTTCTTCTATGGCCGCCTTGGCGGCGGGATGATTTTCGGAGACCTTTTCAACGGGATTTGCGGCGAGGTAGTTGCCGAGCGTGTAGGGGATCACGAAATAACCATCGGCCAACCCTTGCATGAGCGCGCTTGCGCCGAGCCGGTTGGCGCCGTGGTCGGAGAAGTTGGCTTCGCCCAGGACGAATAGGCCTGGGACGGTGGACATGAGATGGTAATCGACCCACAGACCGCCCATCGTGTAATGAACCGCGGGAAAGATTCGCATCGGCACTCGATAGGGGCTTTCGCCCGTGATGCGTTCGTACATTTCGAAGAGATTCCCGTAGCGCTCGGAGATGGCCTGTCTGCCGAGCCGTTCAATGGAGGCGCCGAAATCGAGATAGACGCCGAGACCGGTCGGGCCGACGCCGCAGCCTTCGTCGCACATACGTTTGGCGGCGCGGCTGGCGACGTCGCGAGGGACGAGATTGCCGAAACTCGGGTAAATCCGCTCGAGAAAATAGTCCCGTTCGGCTTCGGGAATCTGTTGGGGCGGGCGAGTGTCGCCCTGCTTCTTCGGTACCCAAATGCGACCGTCATTGCGCAGTGATTCGGACATGAGGGTCAGTTTCGATTGGTAATCACCGCTGACCGGAATACAAGTGGGGTGGATCTGCGTGAAACATGGATTGCCGAAATAAGCTCCGCGTTTGTAGGCACGCCATCCGGCGGTAACGTTGGATCCCTTGGCGTTGGTGGAAAGGTAGAAGACATTTCCATAGCCGCCGGTAGCTAGGATCACAGCGTCGGCGATGTGGACGTCGACCTGACCCGTAACCAGATTGCGCGTGACGATGCCGCGGGCTTTGCCATCGATAACGATGAGATCGAGCATCTCGGTGCGCGGGTACATTTTGACGCGACCGGCGTCGATTTGGCGCTCGAGGGCTTGATAAGCACCCAGAAGTAGTTGTTGGCCCGTCTGGCCACGGGCGTAAAAAGTTCGCGAAACCTGGGCGCCGCCGAAACTGCGATTGGCAAGCGTTCCGCCGTATTCCCGGGCGAAGGGAACGCCCTGGGCAACAGCCTGATCGATGATATTGACGCTGATTTGGGCAAGGCGATAGACGTTCGATTCCCGTGCCCGGAAGTCGCCGCCTTTGACGGTGTCATAGAAGAGGCGGTAGATGGAGTCGCCGTCGTTCTGGTAATTCTTCGCCGCGTTGATCCCGCCTTGCGCGGCAATGGAATGCGCGCGACGGGGGGAATCCTGAAAGCAGAAACACTTGACGTTATAGCCGAGTTCAGCCAGCGTGGCGGCGGCGGAACCGCCGGCGAGGCCGGAGCCGACGACGAGGACGTTGTATTTTCGTTTGTTGGCCGGGTTGACCAGCTTCATTTCGAACTTGGTGTTTTCCCAGCGCTTTTCGATGGGTCCGGCGGGCGTGCGGGAGTTGAGTGGCATTATTTCACCAGCCCTGCGAGAACAGCGAGAGGGATCGAGATGTTACCGGCGGCAATCACTGCTGCGAAGGCTTTTGCTCCGAATTTGAGCTTGGGGGTATAGGCGGGGTGGGCGAGTCCCAGGGATTGAAACATCGACCAAACGCCGTGATAAAGATGCATGGAGAGCATGGCCATGGCGACGATGTAGAACAGGGACACGTACCAGACGGAGAAGCCTGCGATCACGTTTTGTTGAACGTGGAGATACTGAAAGTCCGGGTGGGCCTGACCGGTGGTGAAGTGAAGCAGGTGGTAGACGATGAAGACCAGCACGATGGGACCGCTCCAGTACATGGTTCGGGAGGCGTAAGTGGAAGCGATGGGGGTGTGGCGAACGTAGGCCACGGGCCGCGCCGCGTTTTTGAGTTGAACCAGTTGAATGGCGCTGAAGACGTGGGCAAAGACGCTGAGCAGGAGGACGGCGCGGGCACCATACAGGAGGGGGACGTTGTGGTGGAGCGCCGCACCATAGGCATCGAGAGCATACTTACCATCAGGACCGGGAGGGAGATAAATCTGAAGATTGCCCAGCATGTGGGCGAGAACGAAGCCGACCAGGACTACGCCTGACAGCGCCATTACCGCTTTTTTTCCTACCGGGGCATCGTAGAAGCGCAGGGTACGCGCTATTGGGGAGGCCGACGAGCTCATAATTCCGAGAACTTCCAGTATATGGGATGCGGGGGATTGGCATCCGGGTTTAGAGAGTTGTTTTTCGCTATTGCCGGAATGGGTTTGCGTTTGATTCAATAGAAGGAGCCCCACCGTTCGGAGGAACCCTTACATTGAACCCAGCAATCCTTGCCTTAGAAGACGGAACAGTCTTCGAGGGCCGGGCTTTTGGTGCGCTCACAGAGCGATCCGGCGAAGTCGTTTTCAACACTTCGCTTACTGGCTATCAAGAGATCTTTAGCGATCCCTCGTATTCCGGACAGATTGTTGTTCTTACGTATCCACAAATTGGGAACTACGGATCTAACGCGGACGATATGGAATCGGCCCGGCCGTTTATTGAAGGACTGGTGGTGCGCGAGTTCTCGCCGATAGTTTCGAATTGGCGGAGCGATCAGGCGGCGGACGCTTACCTGAAGGCGCACAATATTCCGATTATCGATTCGATCGATACCCGCAAATTGGTTCGGCACCTGCGAACGCGCGGTGTGATGCGCGGGGTGTTGTCGTCGATTTCGACCGACGCGCGAGACCTGATTGAGAAGGCGCGGAACATTCCCTCCATGACCGGGCTGGACCTGGCGACGAGAGTGTCGACTGCGACAGCTTATCCCTGGACCAAGCCCGTAGATCCTTGTTCGCCCAGCGAACGGATCAAGGGTGGAGGAGCGCTGGTTCATCACGTCGTCGCGTACGATTTTGGGATTAAGCACAACATCCTGCGACGGCTGGTGACGAGCGGTTGCCGAGTAACAGTGGTGCCGGCTGGTACATCGGCCGAGGACGTCTTGGCGTTGGGGCCGGACGGTGTATTCCTTTCCAATGGCCCGGGCGATCCGGAGCCGTTGGCCGCGCAGGCTGCCGAAATCGGAAAGTTGTTTGGCAAGAAACCGATTTTCGGAATCTGTCTTGGACATCAGATCCTGGGGCTGGCGATGGGCGGGAAGACTTACAAATTGAAGTTTGGCCACCGGGGCGGGAACCATCCGGTGTTGAACAAGAAGACGAACAAGGTTGAAATCACCGCCCAAAATCACGGGTTTGCCGTGGATCCGGATTCGATTTCGGAACATGTTGCCGATATCACACATGTGAACCTGAATGACGGAACCGTGGAGGGTTTGCGCCATAAATCCGAACCCGTATTCTGCGTGCAGTATCACCCGGAAGCAGCGCCCGGACCGCACGATTCGTTGTACTTGTTCGACGATTTTATGCACTTGATGCAGGAGCACAAAAAGTAATCCATGCCACGCCGCAATGACATTCACCGGATCCTGATCATCGGATCGGGCCCGATTATTATCGGGCAGGCGTGCGAGTTCGATTATTCGGGGACGCAGGCCTGTAAGGCGCTGAGAGCCGATGGGTTTGAGGTGGTATTGGTTAATTCGAATCCGGCCACGATCATGACGGATCCGGAGTTGGCCGACCGCACGTATGTGGAGCCATTGAGCGTTCCGTATTTGACGGAGATCATCAAGAAAGAGCGGCCGGACGCGTTGCTCTCCACGGTGGGCGGGCAGACCGGGCTGAATCTTTCGATAGCGCTGGCCGAGGCCGGTGTTCTGGACGAGTTTGGCGTGGAGTTGATTGGCGCCAAAATCGACAGCATCAAGAAGGCGGAAGACCGGTTATTGTTCAAAGATGCGATGCGGAAGATCGGGTTGGCTACGCCGACGTCGCAGTTGGTGACGGAGTTGAAAGGCGGGTTCGCATTCGCGGATCGTGTGGGCTATCCGTTAATCCTGCGCCCGAGCTTTACCATGGGTGGTAGCGGCGGCGGGATTGCCTACAATTCCGAGGATTTGGAAGAGATTCTAACGCGCGGGCTGGACCTTTCTCCGGTCGGTGAAGTGCTGGTTGAAGAATCTGTCCTGGGGTGGAAAGAATACGAGATGGAGGTGATGCGGGATCTGGCTGATAACTGCATCATTGTTTGCTCCATTGAGAACTTTGACCCGATGGGCGTGCATACCGGGGATTCGATCACCGTGGCGCCGGCGCAGACGCTTTCCGATAAGGAATACCAGATGATGCGGGACGCGTCGCTGGCCTGCCTGCGCGAAATTGGCGTGGATACCGGCGGATCGAACGTACAGTTTGCGATCAATCCGAAGGACGGGCGGATGGTGGTGGTGGAGATGAATCCGCGCGTTTCGCGTTCATCGGCGTTGGCGTCCAAGGCCACGGGCTTCCCGATTGCCAAGATCGCGGCGAAACTTGCCGTGGGCTACCGGTTGGATGAGATCAAAAACGACATTACGCGCCTGACGCCGGCCTGTTTTGAGCCGACGATTGACTATGTGGTGACGAAGATTCCGCGCTGGCAGTTCGAGAAGTTCCCCGGAGCGGATACAACGCTGGGCACCCAGATGAAATCCGTCGGCGAAGTGATGGCGATCGGACGAACATTCAAGCAATCGCTGGCGAAGGCGATCCGGAGTTTGGAAACCGGGAAATCGGCGACGAAAGAAGAAGTGTTTGAAGAATCGCTGATTCCCGCGAAACTGATTACGCCCACGCCGGACCGGCTGAGTTACATCTTGTTCGCCTTTGAGCGTGGTTGGACGGTTGACCAGATATTTGAGTTGACGAATATCGACCCGTGGTTCCTGCTGCAGTTGCAGGAAGGGATTGCCTTGAATACCTCGCTGCAACAGGAGACGCTGGAGACGATCGGCGAAGCGACAATGCGGAATGCGAAGCGGAACGGTGTTTCGGATTCGCAAATGGGTAAGTGGTGGAAGGTCGATCCGCTGGCTGTGCGGGAGAAGCGCAAGGCGCAGGGCGTAACGGCGATTTTTAACCGGGTGGATACGTGCGCGGCGGAGTTTGAGAGTTTCACTCCGTACTTGTACTCGAGTTATGAATCGGAGTGCGAGGCGGAGCCGACAAATCGCAAGAAAGTCATGATTCTCGGCGCGGGTCCAAATCGGATCGGCCAGGGAATCGAGTTCGATTACTGCTGTTGTCACGCGAGCTTCGCGCTGCAGGAGTTCGATCATGAGTCCATCATGGTCAACTGCAATCCGGAGACTGTTTCGACGGATTACGACACTTCGGACCGGCTCTACTTTGAACCGTTGACGTTGGAAGACGTTCTGAATATTTGCGATACGGAGAAACCGGACGGCGTGATTGTGCAGTTCGGCGGACAGACCCCGCTGAATCTGGCGCTGCCGTTGCAACGGGCGGGCGTGCAGATAATTGGTACCGACCCGAAGAATATCGATCTGGCCGAAGACCGGAAGTTATTTGGCAAGTTACTGGACGAGCTAGACATCCCCTGCCCGCCGAATGGCAGCGCAACGAGTGTGGAAGAGGCCTGCGAAGTTGCCGGACGACTGGGCTATCCGGTGCTGGTGCGGCCGAGCTACGTTCTGGGCGGGCGCGCGATGACGATCGCCTACGACGAAGACACGGTCCGGAAATACATGCGCGAGGCGGTGGTATTTTCGCAGGATCGTCCCGTGCTGGTGGACCGTTTTCTGGAAGACGCGGTAGAAGTGGACGTCGACTGTCTGAGCGACGGGGAGAACGTGTTGATCGCCGGCATTATGGAACACATCGAAGAGGCGGGAATTCATTCCGGCGATAGTTCCTGCGTGTTGCCGCCGTTCGGATTGGGCAAGCAGGAGCTTCAGACAATTCAAGAGTATTCCGTGAAGATGGCGCGGGCTTTGAATGTTATCGGCTTGATGAATGTGCAGTTTGCCATCAAAGAAGGCAAGGTGTTTGTAATCGAAGTGAACCCGCGGGCGTCGCGAACTGTGCCGTTTGTCGCGAAGGCCACTGGCGTGCCATTGCCGAAAATCGCGGTCGGGTTGATGTTAGGCAAGAAATTGACTGAATTTGCGCCGATGATGCAAGGGAAGTCCAGCGGCGTGTTGGATGTCCCGCAGTTCTTTGTGAAGTCGCCGGTGTTTCCCTTCAATAAATTTCATGGAGTGGATCCGGTTTTGGGTCCGGAAATGCGGTCGACCGGAGAAGTGATGGGAGTGGGCGAGAACTTTGGCGAGGCGTTTGCGAAGGCGCAATTAGGCGCTGGATCCCCGTTGCCCGCCGAAGGCACGGTGTTCATTAGCGTGAGCGAACGGCACAAGGCGGAAGCCGTGGAAGTAGCCAAGGGCTTCTCGGAACTGGGTTATAAGCTGGCGGGAACGCGAGGGACAGCCAGTATTCTGAAGGCAGCGGGGATGGAGTGTTTGACGGTCTTCAAAGTGAATGAGGGCCGGCCAAACGCAGTGGATTTGCTGAAGGCAGGAAAACTGCAATTGGCGATCTATACGACGAACGGCGTGCACAGCTTCAGTGATGAGAAGGCGATCCGGCGCGCGGCCATTCAGTATCGAGTGCCGTGCATCACGACAATGAGCGCCGCGAGGGCGGCGGTCCAAGCAGCCGCCAGCCGGCGGCGCGATCCCATCCGGGTTTGGAGCCTTCAGGAAATTCATCACGGATTTGCGGCAGGTAAGTAAGTCGCGGTAGAAGGCTGTTATTGGACTAACACCAGGACAGCCGCCGCGCCCGCCGGGATGGTTAACTTACTTTTGTAATAACTGTGACCCTGTTGAGAGCTGACTTCACAAGGTGCTTCGCGCCGTTGATGGTAGGGGTAACGTCGTCACCGGCGACATAACCGGTTGCAACATGATGATATTAAATGATGCCGAGGATACGGCCGTCCTCCCCATTCCTTGCTACCCGAAGTTTGCCGACACTTCGGGTAGTCGATGGGGCTTGCTGGATATTCAGTTGTCAAAGACCGATTCCGGTTTGCCGACGATGGTTTCCCAAGAT
>Ga0209181_10010188_pt1 | contig 12237 bp, 12 predicted proteins | sample MAT05_FD_187208 | JGI IMG/M metagenome (GOLD analysis project Ga0209181, IMG submission 187208) | Freshwater microbial communities from Lake Fryxell liftoff mats and glacier meltwater in Antarctica - MAT-05 (SPAdes) (version 2) | ecosystem: Environmental > Aquatic > Freshwater > Ice > Liftoff... | reverse complement strand
TGGCATCAGGAATGAGCGCCTGCGGCTACAACGATTTTCAGCGCATGGACGAACAGGTCAAGGGGACTTGGTCCGAGGTGCTCAACCAGTACCAGCGCCGGGCCGACCTGATCCCCAACATCCTGGCCACCGTCAAGGGAGAAGCCGGTTTCGAGCAGGAGACCCTGACCAAGTTGGTCGAGGCACGCGCCAGAGCCACAGGCCTGCAGGCGACAGACGAGCTGGTCAACAACTCCGAGGCCTTCAAGAAGTTCCAGGCCGCCCAGGGAGAGTTGTCGGGCGCCCTGAGCCGACTGTTGGCGGTGTCCGAAAACTACCCCAACCTGAAGGCCAATCAAGGTTTCCAGGACCTGCGGGCGGAACTGGAGAGCACGGAAGAACGTATCACGGTGGCGCGCAGCGAGTACATCGAGTCAGTCAAGGAGTACAACGTGCTGGCGCGTCAATTCCCGACCAATGTCACCGCGGCGCTGTTCAGCCACCCGGTCAAACCCAGCTTCGTGGTCGAGGACGAAGCCACGATCAGCGAGCCGCCTGCGGCGAACTTCGACAAGCCGACAGCGGTGGCACCTGGCGCGGCGAAGTGACCGAGGCCGACACCCGGCAGGGCACTCAGATCGGCTTGCACGGCCCCTTGTAGCGCTCCTTCAGGGGATCGTGACCCAGCGGCGGCAACTCGAGCGCCACGTCGGGCACCTTGTGCTCGGGTACATGGTCCAGCAGATGGCGGATCAGGGTCAAACGGCCGCGCCGCTGGTCGTTGAAGTCCACCAAGGTCCAGGGCGCGGCGCGGGTATGGGTCTTGTCCAGCATGGCCTGGCGCGCGCGCGTGTAGTCGTCGTAGCGTGATCGCGCTTCGAGGTCGATGGGGCTGAGCTTCCAGCGCTTCAGCGGCTCGGCCAGCCGTTCGGCAAAGCGCTGCTCCTGTTGCGCCTGATCGACCGTGAGCCAGTACTTGAAGAGCAGGATGCCGTCGTCGACGAGCAACTTCTCGAACACCGGCGCCTGGCCCAGAAAGGCTTCGGTCTGTGTATCAGTGGCCCAGCCCATCACCTTTTCCACGCCCGCGCGGTTGTACCAACAGCGGTCGAACAGCACGATTTCACCTGCGGCAGGCAAGTGAGGCACGTAGCGCTGGAAATACCACTGCGTGCTCTCGCGGTCGCTGGGCTTGCCCAAGGCCACGACGCGGCACTGACGCGGGTTCAAGGTGTCGGCGATGGCCGAGATCACACCCCCCTTGCCGGCAGTGTCACGACCCTCGATCAACACCAGCAAGCGCTTGCCCGTGCTTTGCAGCCACCGGGCGACATCGTTGAGTTCGAGATCCAACGCGACGAGCTTCTCCAGGTACTCGCCCTTGCCCATCTTCGCGCCGCCGCCGCCCTTGGGCGACGTCCGTGTCTTTGCGCTGTTCCTGGTTTTGCTCTTGGCCATGGCGTTCTTCCGATGAAACAAGGAGGGCACAGCATCGCCGCACGGCGGCCATCTGGCAACTGGGGTCGTGTGCCTGGCCCAAGAAAAAACCCGCCGGGCTGCGCCAGCCGGGCGGGTCATGCGGCGCACTGCGAGTTGCCGACTACTTCCTGCGCAGCTTCTGGATCGCTGCCAATTGCGCTGCCATGGCCGCGAACTCGCTCGTGGCCGCGGCAAGATCGATGTCGCTCTTGGCATTCTTCATCGCTTCTTCGGCCATTTTCTTGGCTTCAGAAGCCTTGGCCTCGTCCAGGTCCTTGCCGCGGATGGCGGTGTCGGCCAGCACGGTGACGGTGCCCGGCTGCACTTCCAGAATGCCGCCAGCGACGAACACGAACTCTTCCTCGCCGGTATCTGCGCGCTGAATGCGCACCGCACCCGCCTTGATGCGCGTGATCAGCGGCGTATGGCGCGGCAGGATGCCGAGTTCGCCGTTTTCACCTGGCAGGGCGACAAACTTCGCTTCGCCACTGAAGATGCTTTCTTCGGCAGAGACAACGTCAACGTGAATGGTGGCCATGGGTTCGTATTCCTACTGCGTGGAGAAGGCGCCGGGGGCAAGCAGACGGGTGGCCATGTGTTCATGTTCCTGTCGCGTGAAGAAGATGCAAGGAGCAAGCAGTCGGGTCGCGGCCTAGGCGCGCCCCGCAGCCTTACACCCGTAAGGCGAGGAGCGCAACGACGGCCCCGGCCCGAATGCGCCGCTCATTGCATCTTCTTCGCTTTTTCGAAGGCTTCGTCGATACCTCCGACCATGTAGAACGCCTGCTCGGGCAGCGCGTCGCACTCGCCCGCCACGATCATCTTGAAGCCGCGGATGGTCTCCTTCAGCGGCACGTACTTGCCCGGACTGCCGGTGAACACCTCGGCGACGTGGAAAGGCTGGCTCAGGAAACGCTGGATCTTGCGCGCGCGGCTCACCGCCAGCTTGTCTTCGGGGCTCAACTCGTCCATGCCCAGGATGGCAATGATGTCGCGCAGTTCCTTGTAACGCTGCAGCGTCGTCTGCACGGCACGCGTGGTGTTGTAGTGCTCTTCGCCGACGACGTTCGGGTCGACCTGACGGCTGGTGCTGTCCAGCGGGTCGACGGCCGGATAGATGCCCTGCGAGGCGATGTCGCGGCTCAACACCACGGTGGCGTCGAGGTGGGCGAAGGTGGTGGCGGGACTGGGGTCGGTGAGGTCGTCCGCAGGCACGTAGACGGCCTGGATCGAGGTGATCGACCCGACTTTGGTGGAGGTGATGCGCTCCTGCAGCCGACCCATTTCTTCGGCCAGCGTCGGCTGGTAACCCACCGCTGAAGGCATGCGGCCCAGCAGCGCCGAGACTTCCGTGCCAGCCAGCGTGAAGCGGTAGATGTTGTCGACGAAGAACAGCACATCACGGCCTTCGTCGCGGAAGCTTTCGGCAATGGTCAGGCCTGTCAACGCGACGCGCAGCCGGTTGCCCGGGGGCTCGTTCATCTGGCCGTAGACCATGGCCACTTTGCTCTCTTCCAGCTTCTCCAGGTTGACGACGCCGGAATCTGCCATCTCGTGATAAAAATCGTTGCCCTCGCGCGTGCGTTCACCCACGCCCGCGAACACCGACAAGCCGCTGTGCGCCTTGGCGATGTTGTTGATGAGCTCCATCATGTTCACGGTCTTGCCGACACCGGCGCCGCCGAACAAGCCGACCTTGCCGCCCTTGGCGAAGGGGCAGATGAGGTCGATCACCTTGATGCCGGTCTCCAGCAATTCCTGGCTCGGGCTGAGCTCGTCATAGGCCGGCGCCTTGCGGTGGATGACGGCCGTCAGCGTCTGGTCGACCGGGCCGCGCTCGTCGATGGGCAGGCCCAGCACGTCCATGATGCGGCCCAGGGTGGCCTTGCCCACCGGCACGGTGATGCCGGCGCCGGTGTTGGTCACCATCAGGCCGCGGCGCAGGCCGTCGCTGGAGCCCAGCGCGATGGTGCGCACCACGCCGTCGCCCAGTTGTTGCTGCACTTCGAGCGTCAGCGCGGTGCCTTCGAGCTTCAGCGCGTCATAGATGCCGGGCATGCTGTTGCGCGGGAACTCGACGTCGACGACAGCGCCGATGCACTGGACGATCTTGCCTTGGGCTAATGTGTTCGACATTTCAATGGTCCTTCAATCTGAATTCAGGTTCAACCGGAGATCGCGGCAGCGCCGCTGACGATCTCTGACAGCTCTTTGGTGATTGCCGCCTGGCGCGTCTTGTTGTAGATGAGTTTCAACTCACCGATCAGGGTGCCGGCGTTGTCGGTGGCGGCCTTCATGGCCACCATGCGCGCGCTCTGTTCGCTTGCCATGTTCTCGGCCACCGCCTGGTAGACCAGGGCTTCGATGTAACGCGTGAGCAGGTCGTCGATGACGGTGGGCGCATCGGGCTCGTAGATGTAATCCCAGCCGTACTGGGTCTTTTCCTCGGCGCTTTGTTCCAGGCGCGAGGCCGACAGCGGCAGCAGCGGCTCCACCAGCGGCTCTTGTTTCATGGTGTTGATGAAACGGGTGTAGCAAAGGTAAACAGTGTCGAGCTTGCCCTCGATGAAGGCATCGAGCATGACCTTGACCGGGCCGATCAACTTTTCCAGCTGCGGCGTGTCGCCCAGCTGCGTGGCATGGCTGAGCACATTGGCGCTGATGCGGTTCAGAAAGCTCAGGCCCTTGTTGCCGATGGCCACCGTCTGGATGCTGCCGCCGCCAGACTGCACTTCTTTCATCTTGTGCACTACCGCGCGCAACACGTTGGTATTCAGGCCGCCGCACAGACCCTTGTCCGAAGTGACGACGATGAAACCCACCGCCTTCGTCATCTGGCCATTCACGCCGCCGTCTTTGCTCACGTCACGCATGAACGGGCTCTTGTACTCGGGGTTGGCCCCCGACAGGTGCGCCGTGATGTTGCGGATCTTGTCGGCGTAGGGCCGCGCCCTGCGCATGCGTTCCTGCGCCTTGCGCATCTTGCTCACCGAGACCATTTCCATGGCCTTGGTGATCTTTCGGGTGTTCTCCACCGACTTGATCTTGCCGCGTATCTCTTTGCCGACCGCCATGGCTGCTCTCCTGCTAAGTTCCACGATCCGGGGCGAGGCCCCGGATCGCGAAACACTTCCACGTTAAGTTCGGTTCAGGCGAAGCTCTTCTTGAACGCCGTGACAGCGCCCGCCAGCTCTTCTTCGGCCGCCTTGTCCATGGCCTTGTCGTTTTCCAGCTTGGCCAGCAAGGCAGCGTGACTGCTCTTCAAATGCTGATGCAGCCCATGTTCGAAAGCCTGCACGCGCTTGGTGTCGATGTTGTCCAGGAAGCCCTTGTTGACCGCGTACAAAGTGGCCGCCATCAGGCTGATGGGCAGCGGGCTGTACTGGGGCTGCTTGAGCAACTCCATCACGCGCGCACCGCGGTCGAGCTGCTTGCGCGTGGCGGCATCGAGGTCGGACGCAAACTGCGCGAAGGCCGCCAGTTCACGGTACTGGGCGAGGTCGGTACGGATGCCGCCCGACAAACTTTTTATGAGCTTGGTCTGCGCCGCACTGCCGACCCGCGACACCGAGATACCGGCATTGATGGCCGGGCGAACCCCGGCGTTGAAGAGGCTGGTTTCCAGGAAGATCTGGCCGTCGGTGATCGAGATCACGTTGGTGGGCACGAAGGCCGACACGTCACCGGCTTGCGTCTCGATGATCGGCAGTGCGGTCAGCGAACCGGTACGGCCCTTGACTTCGCCCTTGGTGAAGGCTTCCACGTAGGCGACATTCACCCGTGCGGCGCGCTCGAGCAAGCGGCTGTGGAGATAGAACACATCGCCGGGATAAGCCTCGCGGCCGGGCGGCCGGCGCAACAGCAGCGACACCTGTCGGTAGGCCACGGCCTGCTTGGAGAGGTCGTCGTAAATGATCAGGGCGTCCTGGCCGCGGTCGCGGAAGTACTCGCCCATGGTGCAGCCCGAGTAGGCGCTGACGTATTGCATGGCCGCGGATTCCGAGGCCGACGCCGCCACCACGATGGTGAAGTCCATGGCGCCGTTGGCTTCCAGTGAGCGCACCACGTTCTTGATCGACGACGCCTTCTGGCCGATGGCGACGTAGACGCAGGTCATGTTCTGACCCTTCTGGTTGATGATGGTGTCGATGGCCACTGCGGTCTTGCCGGTCTGGCGGTCGCCGATGATCAACTCGCGCTGACCACGGCCGACGGGCACCATCGAGTCAATGGACTTCAGGCCGGTCTGCACCGGCTGGTCCACGCTCTTGCGCGCGATCACCCCCGGCGCGACCTTCTCGATCACGTCGGTCATCTTGGCATTGATCGGGCCCTTGCCGTCGATCGGCTGCCCGAGCGCATTCACGACGCGACCGATGAGTTCCGGGCCGACCGGCACTTCCAGGATGCGGCCCGTGCACTTCACGGTGTCGCCTTCGCTGATGTGCTCGTATTCGCCCAGGATCACCGCACCCACCGAGTCGCGCTCGAGGTTCAGCGCCAGGCCGTAGGTGGGCTGACCGCTCGCGGTGGCGGGGAATTCCAGCATCTCGCCGGCCATCACGTCGGACAAGCCGTGCACACGCACGATGCCGTCGGTGACAGACACGACCGTGCCCTGGTTCTTGATGTCTGCGGCTGCACCGAGGCCTTCGATGCGGCTCTTGATCAGCTCGGAAATTTCTGCGGGATTGAGGTTCATGGCTTTCTCCAGGTCACGCGGTCAGCGCGACCTTCATCTGTTCAAGACGGGCACGGACGGAGGTGTCGAGCACCTCATCGCCGACGATGGCGCGGATGCCGCCGATGAGCTCGGGCACCACTTCCACATGCGCATTGAGCTTGCGGCCGAAGCGCTTTTCCAGCGCCAGCACGACCTCGGCCAATTGCTCGGCGTCGATGGCGAAAGCGCTCTGCACGGTGGCGTCGGAAACCCCCGAACCGGCATTCACCAGCAACTGAAACTGGCTGGCGATCTCGGGCAAGGCCGCCAGGCGGCCGTTGTCGATGACGGTTTTCAGGAGATTGCCGATCATCGGGTTCAGGCTCAGCCCCTGGCTGTGGGCGACGCCCGCGACGAGGTCGAACACTTGGACACCGGTGGTCTTCGGGTTGTCGGCGAACTGGCGCAACTCAGGGCTGCTGGCCAACTGGGCCAGCGACCCCATCTGCGCGGTCAAGCCCGACGAGCCTGCACCGGCGGCCTTGAGCAAGGCCTCGGCATAGGGGCGGGCAATGGTGGCCAGCTCGGCCATTTCAGAGCTCGGCTTTCAGGCGGCCGAGCAGCTCGGCGTGAACAGCGGGGTTCACTTCCTTGCGCAGGATCGCCTCGGCGCCTTTGACGGCCAGACCTGCGACCTGCTCACGCAACACCTCGCGCGCTTTCACCGACTCTTGTTCGGCTTCGGCACGGGCCGCAGCAACGATCTTGCCGGCTTCTTCGCTGGCCCGACCCTTGGCTTCTTCCACCATCTGCTGGGCCAGGCGTTCGGCATCGGCCAGGCGCTTGGCGGCGTCGTCGCGCGCAGCCGACAACTGGGCTTCGACGCGCTTGTTGGCAGACGCGAGGTCGGACTTCGCCTGGTCGGCCGCCGACAGTCCGTCGGCGATCTTCTTCGCACGCTCGTCGAGCGCGGCCGCGATCGGCGGCCAGACATACTTCATCGTGAACAACACGAGAAGGATGGTCACGATCATCTGAATGATCAGTGTGGCATTGATATTCAAGGCAGTTCCCCGGCAGACAAGGCTAGAGCGATGGGCTGTTCGCCCCAGGGTGCACAGGCACCCGGGAGCAGCGTGAGTGGCCTGGTGTCAGGCCACCCGCATCACTTGGCCAGGCGGCCGATCTGGGCCAGGAACGGGTTGGCGGTGGCGAACCACAACGCAATACCGGTGCCGATGATGAAGGCTGCGTCGATCAGGCCGGCAAGCAAGAACATCTTGGTCTGCAGTTCGCCCATCAGTTCGGGCTGGCGGGCAGCGGCTTCCAGGTACTTGCTGCCCATGATGCCGATGCCGATACAAGCGCCGACGGCACCCAGGCCAATGATCAGACCAGCGGCGAGGGCGGTAAAGCTGATGACTTCCATGTATTTGCTCCAGATAGGAAGGTTTGCGGGAAAGGAAACGAAAAACTGTTCGGGCAGGACTCGCTAGCTCAATGAGCGTCGTGAGCCTGACCGAGGTAGACCAGGGTCAACATCATGAAGACGAAGGCTTGCAGCGTGATGATGATGAGGTGGAATGCGGCCCAGACGAAACCGGCGATCACATGGCCCACCGCCAGCGCGATGCCCGTTCCGCTGAGGACGAAGGCGCCGCCCATCAGCGCGATGAGCATGAAGATCAGTTCACCCGCGTACATGTTGCCGAACAGTCGCATGCCGTGCGACACGGTCTTGGCCACGAACTCGATCATCTGCATCAGGAAGTTCACTGGGTACAAGAACCACTTGTCGCCGAAGGGCGCAGAAAAGAGTTCGTGCATCCAGCCTCTGGCGCCCTTGATCTTGACGTTGTAGTACAGGCAGATCAGCAACACGGCCAAAGCCATGCCCATGGTGACGGACAAGTCGGCTGTCGGCACCACACGCTGGTAGTCCTTGAAGCCCAACGCCGGTCCGAGGCTGTGCCAGATCACGGGTATCAGGTCCACAGGAAGCAAGTCCATGGCGTTCATGAGGAAGATCCAGACAAAGATCGTCAAGGCCAGCGGCGCCACGAACTTGCGGCTGGTGGCGTTGTGCACGATGCCCTTGGCCTGGGTGTCGACCATCTCGACCAGGATTTCGACCGCAGCCTGGAAGCGGCCCGGCACGCCCGAAGTGGCCTTGCGCGCAGCGCGCCAAAGGAAAAAGGTGCCGAGCACCCCTGTCACGATCGACCAGAAAATGGAGTCGAAGTTGAAGACGGTGAAATCGACGACATCCGTCTGCGTCTTGTTCTGCAGGTGCTGCAGGTGGTGAACGATGTACTCGCTCGCGGTGGGCGCGGCGCTTTCGGTTCCTGGGGCTGCCATGTGTCTATCGTCCCGTTTTCTCTGACTTCACGACTTCTTCGATGCCGGACGCCACAGCAGCGCCAGCCAATAAACCTTCATGCACAACACCAGACCCACCAGCAAGGCCGGCCAGCTCAAGGACTGCACGAGCTTCGGCGCCAGCATCAGCATGGCAATCGAAACCGCAATCTTCACCACTTCCCAAACCATGAAGCTGACGGCACTGCCGACAGGCGACACGCTGGAGAGTTTGCTGGTCATGCCGCGGGCCATCAACGCTCCCGGCAAGACCACCGTGGCCGCCCCATACAAGGCAGACCAGCCGATCCTCTGCTCGCCTGTGATCAGCGCTGCGAACAGCGCCACCACCACGCCCACCCAGAACTGCACGCCGATGACCCACCACGGTGACAGTGGCGGATCCTTCGCACGCAACGCTGATGCCTCCTCAGACGTCAACGATTTGACAGGGGTCGCGGCTGCCCCATCTTTTTCATCTCGCCAGCGGTCGTTGGGTCTGGCCCGGTCGATCGCCATGTGGTGGCTCGATTCCTGTGTGAGAGCAGCAAAGCCTGAGAAGTATACGAAGAAACCCGGACCCGTTGATGAACGTTCTTCAACTTGGGTCAAAGGCGAGCCGGGTGTGAGGTACTGGCGCCAAACCGTGCCGAAATCACCGCGATCACCGCTACCGGCTGCGCACCCCGGCGTCGATATCGCCTCTGTCCGACAGGCGTCGCCGAGCCGCTCTGGCGCCAGTGACGTCGGCTGCGGGGCGTGCCGGAGAGCGACTTCTCCCCGCACTTCTCCCTGAACTTCTCCGACATCGCCGCAGGTGAAACGCGCCGCCTGCCTCCTCGAAACGCCGCGCCCTGACAATCGGCGCATGACGCGCATTTCGAAGTTTTTCCTCATCCTGTGGGCCGCCGCTGTGGGCGGGGCGGCCGCAGCGGCGCCTTCGGCCGTGGTCAGCACCCCGCAAGTGCGTGCCGAGCTGGTGGCGCACGCACCCGAAGGCGTGGCGGCGGGCAAGCCACTGTGGCTGGGGTTGAAGATCGACCACCAGCCGCATTGGCACACCTACTGGAAGAACCCGGGCGACTCTGGCCTGCCGACGACGTTGGAGTGGACCTTGCCCGCAGGCTGGCAAGTCGGCAGCATCCAGTGGCCGACGCCCCAGCGGCTGCCCATCGGCCCGCTGATGAACTACGGTTACGAAGGCACGCTGCTGCTGCCCGTGGCCGTCACCGCAGTGGGCGCCGCAGCGGATGGCAGCGTGCAGGTCCGGCTGCGCGCCGAGTGGCTGGTGTGCAAGGACGTCTGCATTCCCGAGGGCGGCGACTTCAGCATCGAGTTGCCCGTGCAGGCGGCCACTGCGGGCCACGCCGGACTCTTCGCCACAGCGCGCGCTGCGCAGCCCCAGTCGGCTGCGGGCACGCAGGCCAGCGCTGCGGTGGAAGGCAATCAGCTGGTGCTGAAGGTGGCGGGCTTGCCCCCGGCATGGCAGGGCCAGCGGCTGCAGTTCTTCCCCGAATTGCCCGGCGTGGTGCAAAACGCCGGCGAGCCCACCACGTCCTGGAGTGGCAATGAGTGGACGGCCCGGGTTGCGCTGGACGCCCAGCGCAGTGAGTCACCTGCGCTGCTGCCTGCCGTCCTGGTCACGGCAGGTCAGAACGCCGGCTTGCAGATCGAACTGAAGCTCACCACCGCCTGGCCCCCGGCGGCGCCCAGCGCAGCGGCGCCCCTGCCGGCGCTGGGTGATGCACAGGTCACTGTCGCCGACGCAAGTCCGCCAGTGGGCGCGCTGACCCTGGGCGGCGCCTTGCTGCTGGCGCTGCTGGGCGGCGCCTTGCTCAACCTGATGCCTTGTGTCTTCCCTGTGCTGTCGCTGAAGGTGTTGGCCTTTGCCCAGCACGCCGACGACCGGCGCGGCTTGTGGCTGGGTGGCCTGGCCTACACGGCCGGGGTGGTGATGTCCTTCGTGGCGCTGGCCGCCTTGCTGCTGGCCCTGCGTGCCGGCGGTGAACAACTGGGCTGGGGCTTCCAGTTGCAATCGCCGCCCGTGGTGGCCCTGTTGGCGGTGCTGTTCACGCTCATCGGGCTGAACCTGGTGGGCGTCTTCGAAGTCGGCCATCTGCTGCCCGGCCGGTGGGCAGCGGCGCGCGCCCGCCACCCTGCTGCCGATGCCTGGCTGACAGGCGTGCTGGCGGTCGCCGTGGCGTCGCCCTGCACGGCGCCCTTCATGGGCGCTTCCCTGGGACTGGCGGTGGCCCTGCCGACCTGGCAGGCCCTGCTGGTGTTCGCCACCCTGGGCCTGGGCATGGCGCTGCCGTACCTGCTGGTCAGCGGCTGGCCGGCGCTGGCCCGCGCCCTGCCTCGGCCGGGGGTCTGGATGCTGCACTTCAAGACCGTGATGGCCTTCCCCATGTTCGCCACCGTGGTCTGGCTGGTCTGGGTGCTCGGCCAGCAGCAGGGCATCGACGCCGTCGCCGGCCTGTTGGCCCTGCTGCTGGCGCTGGCGTTCCTGGCCTGGGCACTGGGTTCACGCAGTCTGGGCCTTCGGGGTCGGCGCGGCTTTGGCGCGCTGGCGCTCGGCGTGCTGGTGGCTTGCCTGGCCTGGGCCCTGCCGTCGTTGCGCGACGCGCCCGCAGCGATTGCACAGGCCGGTGCCGTCGAGCCCGACAAGGACGGCTGGCTGCCCTGGTCGGCGCAGCGCGTCGAGCAGGCGCAGGCGCAGGGGCGAACTGTCTTCGTCGACTTCACGGCGGCGTGGTGCGTGACCTGCCAGCTGAACAAGAAGACGACGCTGGCACAGGCTGAAGTCAAGGCCCTGCTGGCGGCCAAGAACGTGCTGTTGCTGCGCGCCGACTGGACGCGGCGCGATCCCGCCATCACCGCCGAACTGAGCCGTTTGAAGCGCACGGGCGTGCCGGTGTACGCGCTTTACACCCCAGGCGCGGCAGGGCCAAAGCTTTTGAACGAGATTCTCAGCGTTGCCGAAATTCGCTCGGCGCTGTCGGCGGTGGCCGATTCAACCTGAACCTGAAGTTTCCAGATCGAAAGGACTTTCCATGATGTCGCGCAGATCTCTCGCCGTCCTGATCGGCCCCGTGTTGGGCGCCGTGTTGGGCACCTTGGCCACCGTTTCTGCATGGGCCGCCAGCGTCGGTCAGGCGGCGCCACCGTTCACCGTCACCGACACCAGCGGCAAGCAGGTGTCGCTGGCGGACTTCAAGGGCAAGCATGTGGTGCTGGAATGGGTGAACCCGGGTTGTCCCTTCGTCGTCAAGCACTACAGCAGCAGCAACATGCAGGCGACGCAGAAGGACGCCACGGCCAAGGGCGTGGTCTGGTTGGCCGTCAATTCCACGGCCACCGAACACCGGGACTTCCTGGCGCCGGCGGCGATGACGCAGTGGATGCAGGGCCAGAAGGCAGCCGCCAACGCCACGCTGATGGACACCGATGGCAAGGTCGGCCGCGCCTATGGCGCCCGCACGACGCCCCACATGTACATCATCAACCCCGCCGGCACCTTGGTCTACGCTGGCGGCATCGACGACAAGCCGACTGCCAATGCGGCCGACATTCCCGGCGCCACCAACCATGTGAAGGTCGCGCTGCAAGAGACGCTGGCCGGCAAAGCCGTCACGACAGCCAGCACCAAGCCCTATGGGTGCAGCGTGAAGTACGCGTCCGGCGCCTGAACCGCCTTCGTTCGATCAGGGAAGCCGCTGGTACTGCGCGGCCAGGGCCAGGAAGGGCGCGGTATCTAC
>Ga0209181_10010187_pt1 | contig 12238 bp, 9 predicted proteins | sample MAT05_FD_187208 | JGI IMG/M metagenome (GOLD analysis project Ga0209181, IMG submission 187208) | Freshwater microbial communities from Lake Fryxell liftoff mats and glacier meltwater in Antarctica - MAT-05 (SPAdes) (version 2) | ecosystem: Environmental > Aquatic > Freshwater > Ice > Liftoff... | reverse complement strand
GAATGGCTTGAGAAGGCCGGCCCCGAGGGCAAGGCGCTGATCGACGCGTACCGCAAGTAAGCAGCAAGCAAGCCGCAGAGCCTGAGCGATCGCCTGCCTGATGCGCCGATCGCTCGATGCCCTGTACTACGGCGCCGCCTGGCTGGCGGCGCTGATGATGGTTGGCCTGCTGGTGATGGTGCTGCTGTCCATCAGCGGCCGGCTGTTGCACTTTCACGTGCCGGGCACCGACGCCTACGCCGGCTACCTGATGGCCGGCGCCGGCTTCCTGGCGCTGGCACACACACTCAAGCGCGGCGAGCACATTCGCGTGACGCTGCTGCTGGGCATGCTGCAGGGTGGTGCGCGGCGGGCCATGGAAATCTGGGCCCTGTTCGCGGCCAGCGCGCTGGCGCTGCTGGGTGCTTTCTACAGCGCCCGGCTGGTGTGGCAATCGCATTTGTTCAACGACATTTCCACCGGCAACGACGCCACCCCGCTGTGGCTGCCCCAGCTGGGCATGGCCATCGGCATGGCCATCCTGGCGATCGCTTTCATCGACGAACTGGTGCTCGAGCTTCGAGGCAAGCGCAGCGCTACTGACACGGCTGCACGTAATGAGTGATCTGGGCATCACCGTCCTGCTGATCGGGATGCTCTTCGTCATCCTGGCCAGCGGCGTCTGGATCGGCCTCACGCTTACCGGCGTGGCCTGGATCGGCATGCAGCTGTTCAGCAGCCGCGCTGCGGGCGACGCCATGGCCGTCACCATCTGGGGCAGTGCGAGCAGCTGGACGCTGACCGCCCTGCCGCTGTTCGTGTGGATGGGCGAGATCCTGTTCCGCACCAAGCTCAGCCAGGACATGTTCCGCGGTCTGGCGCCTTGGGTGCAGGGCCTGCCGGGCCGGCTGCTGCACGTGAACGTGGCGGGCTGCGCCATCTTCGCGGCCGTGTCGGGCAGCAGCGCCGCCACCTGCGTAACCATCGGCAAGATGAGCCTGCCCGAATTGAAAAGGCGCGGTTATCCCGACGGCATCAGCGTGGGCAGCCTGGCCGGCGCAGGCACGCTGGGGCTGCTGATTCCGCCTTCCATCATCATGATCGTCTACGGCGTGAGTGCCGAGGTCTCCATCGCGCAGCTGTTCATCGCCGGTGTGCTGCCGGGCCTCATGCTGGCGTTGCTTTTCTCGGGTTATATCGCCTACTGGGCACTGCGCAACCCCGGCCTGGTGCCGCCCGCCGACGCGCCGATGACGCTGCTGCAGAAGCTGCACGAATCGCGCCATCTGATCCCCATCATCGTGCTCATCGTCGCGGTGCTGGGCAGCATCTACGCCGGCATCGCCACCGCCACCGAGGCGGCGGCCATCGGCGTGCTGGGCGCGCTGGTGATATCGGCAGTGCAGGGCACGCTGACGTGGCAGACCTTCAAGGAATCGCTGCTGGGCGGCACGCGCCTGTACTGCATGATCGCCATGATCCTGGCGGGTGCCGCCTTCCTGACGCTGGCCATGGGCTATATCGGCCTGCCGCGCCACCTGGCGGAGTGGATCGGCACGTTGGGCCTCGCGCCCTGGCAGCTGCTGATGGTGCTGATGCTGTTCTACATCCTGCTGGGTTGTTTTCTGGACGGCATCAGCATGGTGGTGCTGACCATGGGCGTCATCCTGCCCACCATCCTGAAGGCCGGCATCGACCCGCTGTGGTTCGGCATCTTCATCGTGCTGGTGGTCGAGATGGCGCAGATCACACCGCCGGTGGGGTTCAACTTGTTCGTGCTGCAGGGCATGACGAAGCGCGAGATCGGCTGGATCGCCAAAGTCACGCTGCCCTTCTTCTTCCTCCTGATGCTGGCGGTGGCATTGATTTACTTCATGCCGGGAATCGTCACCTGGCTGCCCCGGCAGATGTTGTAGCGCGGCATGAATTGGCGGGTCCGGGGCGCCCTTTTCCAGCCTTGAGCTGCAGCGCGGCTTCCTACGATCGGGCATGACCGGCGGACTCTTGTGCGCCGCCGGGCGCCGCCATGCTCATCGCCCCGAAAGACGCTTCCATTGCTGCTGCTGCCGACGCCGCCCCAGGCGCCGTGGCCGCGCCACGCCGCGAAAAGCTGCGCCTGGGCGACGTGCTGGTGCAGCAGAACCTGGTCACGCCCGATCAGCTGACCGCCGCGCTGGCGCAGCAGCGCGGCACGGGCAAGCGGCTGGGCCGGCTGTTGATCGAGGCCGGCATCGTCACCGAAGAAGCCGTGGCCCACGGGCTGGCACGCCAGCTGCGTGCGCCGGTGGTCAACCTGAAGAGCTTTCCGCTGAAGAGCGAGACGGTGCGCCTGCTGCCCGAGTCGCCAGCGCGGCGCCACCGCGTGGTGGTGCTGGAAGACAAGGGCGAGCAGCTGATGGTCGGCTTCGTCGACCCGCTGGACCTGGCCGCGTATGACGAACTGACGCGGCTGCTCAAGCGCCCCATCCGCATCGCCGTCGTGCCCGAAAGCCAGCTGGCCCCGGTGCTGGACCGCCACTACCGCCGCACCGAAGAAATCTCCGGCCTGGCCAAGCAGCTGGAGCAGGACGTCGGCGACGCCGTCGACTTCGGCACGCTGGAAGCCGCCGTCGGCCAGGAAGGCGCGCCGGTGGTGCGCTTGCTGCAATCCGTGTTCGAAGACGCCGTGCAGGTGGGCGCGTCCGACGTGCACCTGGAACCGCAGGAAGGCGGCCTGCTCATCCGCAGCCGTGTCGATGGCGTGCTGCAGACACAGACCCAGGCCGACAAGCGCATCGCCGCGGCCTTGTCGCAGCGCCTGAAGCTGATGGCCGGGCTGGACATCTCCGAAAAGCGTCTGCCGCAGGACGGCCGCTTCTCGTTGCGCCTGCGCGAACGCACGCTGGACGTGCGGCTGTCGACCCTGCCTTCGCAGTATGGTGAATCGGTGGTGATGCGGCTGCTGGGCCAGGGCGATTCCCTGCGCCGGCTCGACGAGATCGGCATGCCGATGGACATGCTGGTGCGCTTTCGCGAGATCCTGGGCCGCAGCTCGGGCCTGGTGCTCGTCACCGGGCCCACCGGCTCGGGCAAGACGACCACGCTGTACGCGGCACTGTCCGAGGTCGACGCCGAGCAGCTCAAGGTCATCACCGTCGAAGACCCCATCGAGTACCGCCTGCCCGGCCTGACCCAGGTGCAGGTGAACGAGAAGATCGAATTCACCTTCGCCCGCGTGCTGCGCGCCACGCTGCGCCAGGACCCGGACGTGATCCTGCTGGGCGAAATCCGTGACCCCGAGACCGCCGAGATCGGCCTGCGCGCGGCCATCACCGGCCATCTGGTGCTGTCTTCGCTGCATACGCGCGATGCCATGAGCACGCCGTTTCGGCTGCTCGACATGGGCGTGCCGCCCTTCATGGTGGCCAGTTCGCTGCAGGCCGTCATCGCCCAGCGCCTGGTGCGCACCACCTGCGACAACTGTGCCGAGCCGCATGCGCCCAGCGCGCAAGAAGCCGGCTGGCTGAGCTCGCTGGTGGGCGAAGCCGCCGCTGACGTGCGCACCGTGCGCGGCCGTGGCTGCTCCACCTGCAACGGCACGGGCTACAGCGGCCGCATGGGCGTGTACGAGATGCTGGAAATGGACGGCGCCCTGGCGGCAGCCGCCACGCAGTCCGACCCCGGCACCTTTACCCGGCTGGCGCGCGAACGCATGCGCGGCAAGACCATGGCGCACCGCGCACTGGACCTGGTGCGCGCGGGCCGCACATCCGTGGCCGAGGCCATGCGCCTGGCCACCGATCTGGAATAACCGCGGTGGCCGGGGAGACGATGAGATGAGTTCATTTGCATGGAAGGGCCGCAACGCCCGCGGCGAACTCGTCGAAGGCGTGATCGACGCCGACGACGATGCCGCTGTGGCCGACCAGCTGCTGGCCACGGGCGTGTCGCCGGTGGCCATCGCAGCCAAGGCCCATGTCATGGGCGCCACCGCCGGCAACGCCTGGCAGGCCCTGCGCGCCGCCCCCGTCACGACCGAAGACGTGCTGATGTTCTCGCGCCAGATGTTCACCCTGCAGCGTGCCGGCGTGCCCATACTGCGCGCGCTGGCCGGGTTGCAGGCGTCCACGCCCAAGGCCTCGCTGGTGGCACTGCTGGCGGACCTGCGCGCCAGCCTGGACCAGGGGCGAGAACTGGTCACCGCCATGGCACGCCACCCGACGGTGTTCGACGGCTTCTACCTGGCCATGATCCGTGTCGGCGAGATGACGGGCCGGCTCACCGAGTCCTTCGAGCGTCTGGCTTCGCACCTGGAGTTCGAACTCGACGTGCGCGCCCGCGTCAAGCAGGCGCTGCGCTACCCGACCATGGTGCTGGTGGCGATTGCCATCGCGATGGTGGTGGTCAACGTGTTCGTCATCCCCACCTTCGCCAACGTGTTCGCCGGCTTCAAGGCCGAGCTGCCCTTCATGACGCGCCTGCTGCTGGGCGTCTCGGGCTTCACCGTGCGCTGGTGGCCGTTGCTGCTGGCCGCCGGCGTGGGCCTGGCCTGGGGCGTGCGGGCCTATGTGGCCACACCCCAGGGGCGCTACAAGTGGGACCGCCTGAAGCTGCGCCTGCCCATCGCCGGGCCCATCATCCTGAAGGCCACGCTGGCGCGATTCGCACGCAGCTTTGCCATGGCCTCGCGCAGCGGCGTGCCCATCACACGCGCCATGACGGTGGTGTCGCAGACCGTGGACAACGCCTGGATGGGCCGGCGCATCGAACAGATGCGCGACGGCGTCGAGCGCGGCGAGAGCATCACCCGCTGCGCCACGGCGGCCGGCTTCTTCACGCCCATCGTGCTGCAGATGATCGCCGTGGGCGAAGAGACCGGCGAACTCGACAGCCTGCTGATCGAGATCGCCCAGATGTACGAACGCGAAACCGACTTCGCCATCAAGGGCCTGTCCTCGGCCATCGAGCCGGTGCTGCTGACCGTCATCGGCGCCATGGTGCTGGTGCTGGCGCTGGGCGTCTTCCTGCCGCTGTGGAACCTGGGGCAGGCCGCCAAGGGCGGTGGCTGACGCGGGCCACGGGGTCGTGAATTCATTCACGCAGCAAGCCCGCCGGCCGACGTTCAAGTCCGAGCGCAGCACACCGATAACCCTGGCATGGGAGCCGGTGCACGCAGCGCCCCCCTGCAGTCAGTCCCAACCCACCTGATCAAAGGCACGTCATGAACCGCATCCAAAGAGGCTTCACGCTCATCGAGCTTGTCATGGTCATCGTGATCATCGGCATCCTCGCGGCCATCGCCGTTCCGAAGTTTGTCGACCTCAGCGGCGAGGCGAACCAGGCTGCCGTCGACGGTGTGGCAGGGGCCTTGGCCTCTGCAGCCGCCATCAACTACGCCGCCAAGAAGGCCGGCAACTCCAGCGGCGTGGGGCTGGACAACTGCTCCAGCGCTTCTGGGCTGTTGCAAGGCGGTGTGCTGCCATCGGGCTACATCGTCAAGGATCAGGGCATCAAGCCCGAAATGACGTTGGACTGCATGCTCGTCCACGAAAAGTCCGGCAAGACTGCCACCTTTAGCGCCACCGGCGTGAACTGATCGCCCGGTGCGATCGACGCGAGGGCACCAGCCCGGCAAGCCGCGCCATCCCGGCACGCAGCGCCGCGCGCGACAGAGGCCCTGACGATGCAGCGCGTTCGACGCGGTTTCACGCTGGTGGAACTGGTGATGGTCATCGTCATCCTGGGCGCACTGGCTGTCTTTGCCTTGCCACGGGCGCTGGACCTCACCGCCTGGCAGCTGCGCGCCTTTGGCGACGAATTGCTGGCCCAGAACCAGGCCATGCAGCGGCTGGCCTTGCAGCAGCGGCGGGTCGTGGTGGGCACGCTCACCGGCACCGGCGCCACCTACGCCTACAGCGGCGGCGCCACCCTCGTCGCCGTGGCCTGCCCGGCCGCGGCCAGCCCCTGCATCAGCGAAGGCGGCAGCCGCACCGTCACCTTCAACGCCGGCAACACCGGGCGCACCGTCACCTCCAGTGGCGTGGCACTGCCGGTCACGGTGGCCTCGGGCAGCGCCAGCCGCAGCTACCAGATCGAGACGGAAACAGGCCTGTTTCGCAGCCTTCCTTAGGGCTTAGGCGGGCGGGCGGCTGCCTAGCATCGAACGAGGTTCATTTACCGAGGTCGACATGCCCTTGCCCCTGTTCAGTCCGCTCACGCTGCCGCGCCGCCAGACCGGCCGGCCTGCGCACGCGCGCGGGCTGACCATGATCGAGCTGGTGATCTTCATGGTGGTGGTCAGCGCCGCGCTGGCCGGCGTGCTGCGTGTCTTCATGCAGGCCACCTCGGCCAGTGCCGACCCGGCCCTGGTGCGCCAGGCGCTGGCGGTGGCCGAATCGCTGATGGACGAGGTGCAGCTCATGCCCTACACCTTCTGCGATGGTGACGACACCAACGTCGAGACCGCCGCGTCCACCGGCGGCTGCGCCGGGCTGCCTGACGCCATCGGCGCAGAGGCCGGCGAAGGCCGCCACGCCACGCCGCAGTTCGATCATGTCAATGACTACCACGGCTTCGCGATGGCCGGCATCACCGACATCACCAACACCGCGGTGGCCGGCTTGTCCGGCTACAACGCCAGCGTCACGGTGGCGGCTGCCGCCCTGGGCAGCATCAACGCGCCCAGCGGTGACGCGCTGCGCATCACCGTCATCGTCACCGGGCCGGGCAGCACCAGCATCACGCTGGAAGGCTACCGGTCGCGCCATGCCCCCAACGCTTCGTTGTAGGCCCCGGATGCAGCGCGTCCTGGCTTCGCCGACCCCGACTGACGCCGCAGCTTCGCCACGTCGCCGCAGTGGCTTGGCTGCGCCAACCCACCAGTCCGGGTTCACCCTCATCGAATCGATCATCGTCATCGCCATCACCGGCGTGCTGGCGGCCATCGTGTCGATGTTCATCGTCAGCCCCGTGCAGGCCTACTTGTCTACCGCGGCGCGGGCCACGCTGGTCGACCAGGCCGACCTGTCGCTGCGGCGCATCGGGCGCGACCTGCGCATCGCGCTGCCCAACAGCGTGCGCGTCAACGGCAGCGGCCTGGCGCTGGAACTTATCCCCACCAGCGGCGGCGCGCGTTACGCCACCGCGGGCAGCGGCGCGCTGGACTTCGGCAGCACCGACACCCGCTTCGACCTCGTCGGCCCCGCGCTCACCCTGGGCGCATCGCAGACCCTGGTGTTCTACAACCTGGGGCCGGGCATCACCGGCTCCGACGCCTACGCCGCCAGCACCACGGCGCTGGAGCAGGCCAGCTCCAACCGGCGCAGCGCCACCGATGGCGCGGGCAATGCCAGCACCATCGCGCTGAGCTCGCTGGCCGGGTTGCCGGTGGGCGCCTTCGCCGCGCCCCACCGCGTGCTGGCGGTGGACACGCCCGTCACCTACCGCTGCGACCTGTCCGCCGGCACCCTGGTGCGCTTCCAAGGCTACGGCTGGCTGGCCATCCAACCCGACCCGCCCGGCAGTGGCACCCGCGCCGTGATGGCCACCGGCGTGACGGCCTGCCGCTTCAGCGCCGACGGCACGCTGGTGGCCGCCCGCGCCGCACTCGTCAGCCTGCGGCTCACACTGGCGGCCACCGCCGGCACGGGCACCGAGAGCGTGACCCTGCAGCACGCCGTGTATGTGGACAACCTGCCGTGACCCGCGTCACACCGCCACCACCGCCGCCGCCGCCGCGGTCGGCCGCGTTCGGGCGCAGCGCCCGCGTGGCTTCACGCTGGTCTCCGTCGTCTTCATCCTCGTCGTGCTGGCCGCCCTGGGCGCCGCACTGGCCAACATCACCGTTCGCCAGCAGATGGGTTCTGCCGCGTCGCTGGAAACTGCCCGCGCCCTGCAGGCCGCCCGTGCCGGCCTTGAATGGGCCGCATTTCAAGTCCTGCGCAACCCTGCGCCGCCAGCCGCCGCGCCGGCCTGCTTCGCCACCACCAGCTTCACGGTGGCTGGGCTGTCTGCCTTCACCATCACCGTGAGCTGCACGCGCACCCCCGGCGCCGGCACCGTGAGCGACGGCGCCACCGCACTGGCCTTCTACACGCTGGTGGCCAACGCCTGCAACGCGCCGGCTGCTGGCGCCTGCCCGGCCACGGGCACGCCGCAGATCACTTACGTGGAACGGCAGTTGACGTGGACGGTAGCGCGGTGATGTACAGCCGCATCAGGGCCGGCAGGATCGTGCTGCGCGCTGCGCTGCTGGCACTGCTGCTGGGGCTGGGCGCGCAGGCGGCATTGGCAGTCACCGTCACGCGGACTCCCACGTCCACCGCCAACTGCACCAGCAGCAGTGCGGGTGGGACGAGGATCTGGAGCAACCCCTCGCGCGCCATCGCCGACGACAACTCCAACGCGACCGCCAGCGTCGACGGCACCACCACGCGCTACCTGCAGTGCCTGAACTACGGCTTCAACCTCCCCAGCGGGGCCATCATCAACGGCATCACCGTGCGCGTTTCGCGCAGGTCGAACAGGACCAGCAATGGCGGCAGTCGCGACGCGATGATGAGGCTGGTCAGGGACGGCGTGATCGGCAGCACCGACCGCGCCACCTCGACCCTCTACACCACGACCGAAGTGGCCGAGGCCCACGGCGGCGCCGCCGACCTGTGGGGCCAGACCTGGACCGCGGCCGACGTCAATGCCAGCAACTTCGGCGCCGCCTTTGCAGCGACGAAACCCCAAAGCGCCGGCTCGTCCCACACGATCTCGGTGGACGTGATCTCGATCTCCATCGACTACACGGACACGACGCCGCCGACCGTCACGTCCCTCGTCAGGGCCAGCATCAACCCGGTCAGCGGCAGCGCAGCGGCCTGGACGGTGACCTTCAGCGAAAGCGTCACCGGCGTCGACACCGCGGACTTCGCGCTCGCAGCCTCTGGCGTCACCGGCGCAACGATCAGCTCGGTCAGCGGCAGCGGCACCACCTGGACGGTAAACGCCAGCACCGGCCTGGGCTCGGGCACGCTGGGATTGAACCTGGTGGACAACGACAGCATCGGCGACGCAGCTGGAAACAGGCTGGGAGGCACTGGCGCCGACAACGGCAACCAGACCGGCGAGGTCTACACGGTCGACAAGGCCAACCCCAACGTGTTGACGATCGCGCGCAGCGGCGCCAGCCCCACCAATGCTGCGAGCCTTTCCTGGATAGTCACCCTCAGCGAAAGCGTCACCGGCATCGACAGCACCGACTTCGCCCTCGTCGCCACGGGCGCGGCCAGCGCGGCCATCACTTCGGTCACCGGTTCGGGCACCAGCTACACCGTGACGGCCACCAGCGTCAGCGGCACGGGCACGATCGGCCTGAACCTGGTCGACAACGACAGCATCGTCGACGGATCTTCCAACCCGCTCGGCGGCGCCGGGGCCGGCAATGGCAACGCGACCGGTCAGGTCTACAGCGTCGACCGCGTCGCGCCGACCGTGGTGTCGATCACCCGCGGCCTGGCCAACCCGTCGGACGCCAACGAGGTGACATGGACGGTCACCTTCTCAGAAAGCGTCAGTGGCGTCGACAGCAGCGATTTCGCCCTCGCCACCAGTGGCTTGAGCGGCGCGAGCATCACCGCGGTCAGCGGCAGCGGCCCCACCTGGACGGTGGCCGTGGACCCAGGCTACGGCGCCGGCACAGTGGGCCTGAATCTGGTGGACAACGACTCGATCGTCGACATAACGGTCAATCCACTGGGTGGCATGGGCAACGGCAACGGCAATTTCACCGGCCCGGTCTACACCGTCACCACGCCCGCCCTGGCCACCTGGCTGATGGAAGAGGCCTCGTGGAACGGCAGCGTCGACCAGGTCAGCGACGCGCAGGGCGCCGCCAATGCCGGCACTTCGAAGAACGGCGCCACAACCGCAGTGCTGGTGCCAGCGCTGAGCGGCTCGCCCGGCAGCTGCCGCTACGGCCTGTTCCACAGCGCCGCATCGCCGGCGATCACGCGGGGCTACATCGACTTGAGCGGTGACTTTCCCTACCTCACCAACAGCTTCACCCTCGTCGGCTGGGTGCGGTCCTCGTCGGTGAGCACGGCCAACCAGTGGATCTTCACGCACAACACCGGCGGCACCGGCTATTCGCTGAGCCTGGGCAATGCCGGGGCCGGGCGGCTGCGCTTCGCGTCGGGCGGCGCTTCGACGGTCAACCTCGACTCGCCGAGCGCCGCGGCCAGCCTGCTGGCCAACGACACGTGGTACTTCGTCGCCGCCGTGGCCGACTTTGCCGGCGACCCGAGCATCGTGCGCAGGCTCTTTGTCTTCAACAGCAGCGGCGCACTGCTGAGCGGCTACCCGGTCAGCCTGAGCACCACCGGCTGGGGCGATACCGAGGCCGGTGCCGCCAGCATCGGCGGTGACGGCAGCAACAGTCTGCGCGGCATGCTGGACGAACTGCAGGTCTTCGACAAGGCGCTGAATCCGGCCGCGCTCAGCGCGCTGGCGCAGCAGCGGCGAGCCTGTACGACGGCAGTGCCTGACCACTATGAAGTCGCGCTGGCCACCAGCAGTCTGAGTTGTCTGGCCACGCCCGTCACCGTGACGGCCTGCGCCGATGCCACCAACCCCTGCAGCAACCCCTTCACCAACGCCGCAGGCAGCACCGTGACGCTGGCCACCATTGGCGCCACGCTGACAGCCACCACCTTGACCCTGGACGGCACGGGCACGGCCACCACCAGCTTGAGCTACCCCAGCGCCACCAACGGCACCGCGGCCTCGGTGACGCTGTCCGCCGTGTCGATGGCCGCCACCGCGGCGGATCGCTGCTGCCCCAATGGCACCAGTTGCGTTGCGAGCAGCAGTTGTTCGACGAACTTCAACACCGCCGGCTTCATCGTCAGCGCCAGCAACGGCGGCGCGGTGGCGACCGTGCCGACGCAGACCGCAGGCACCGCATCCGCCGGCTACGTGCTGCGCGCGGTGCGCAGCAGCACCACCACGCAGGCTTGCGAGGCGGCCATCACCGGCGTGGGCAGCGTCAACTGGTCGGCCACCTGCAACAACCCCACGACATGTTCGGCCGGCAACCGGATGACCGTGACCGGCAACGCCGCCGTGGCGGTGGCCGGCAACGCCAACGGCAGCAGCGGCAGCAGCACGGCAGTGGCGATGACCTTCGACGCCAACGGCAACGCGCCCTTCAGCTTCAACTACGCCGACGTGGGCCAGATCACGCTCAACGCCAGCCGCGCGGCCGGCGGCTCGCTGCTGACCGCGCTTTCGGGCAGCAGCAACGCCTTCGTCGTCAGGCCGGGTGGCTTTGCGGTGTCCGGCATCCGGCAGACGGCGGCGCCGCAGCTCGTCAACCCGGCCGCCGCCAGCGCCGCGGGCAGCAGGTTCATCAAGGCGGGCGAGGCCTTCAGCGCGACCGTCACGGCACAGACTTCCGGCGGCGCCACCACGCCCAACTACGGCCGCGAGACCGCGCCCGAAGGCGTGCTGCTGACACGCGCCCTGGTGCTGCCGGCGGCAGGCGCTGCCGGCACGCTGAGCAACGGCAGCATCGCCGGGGGCAGCTTCAGCAGCGGCGTGGCGACCGTCACCAACCTGGCTTTCAGCGAGGTCGGCATCATCACGCTCAGCCCCGCGGTGGCCGACAGCGACTACCTGGGCGCCGGCAACGTCACCGGCACCGCCAGCGGCAACATCGGGCGCTTCATTCCGGCGCAGTTCGCGCTGAGCAGCGGCAGCGTCACGCACCGTTCAGCGCTGAGCTGCGCGCCGGCCTCGGCCTTCAGCTACCTGGGCGAGAACTTCCGCCTCGGCTTCACGCTCACGGCGCAGAACACGGCCGGCGCCACCACCACCAACTACAGCGGCGCTTTCGCCAGGCTCGACCCGACCAGCGCCACCTGGAACCTGGCCGGGCGCGACGCCACCAACGTGTTCACCGTGGCCAGCGCGCGGCTGTCCCTGGGCAGCGCCACGGGCTCGTTCAGCAACGGCGTGGCCAGCGGCATCACGCTGACTGCCAATGCCGCGCGTGCCGCCGCGCCCGATGGTCCCTTCAGCGCGATTTTTGGCGTTGCACCGGTGGACAGCGACGGCGTGGCGATGGCGGCTTTCGACACGGCCAGCGCCGCGGGGGCCGGCAACGATCGCACCGGCGTCGCCACCGTGCCGCTGCGCTTCGGCCGCCTGCGCCTGGGCAGCGCCGTCGGCGCGGCCGACCGCATGCTGGCCCTGCCTGTGGCGGCGCAGCACTGGACGGGCAGCGCCTTCGACA
>Ga0209181_10010186_pt1 | contig 12238 bp, 9 predicted proteins | sample MAT05_FD_187208 | JGI IMG/M metagenome (GOLD analysis project Ga0209181, IMG submission 187208) | Freshwater microbial communities from Lake Fryxell liftoff mats and glacier meltwater in Antarctica - MAT-05 (SPAdes) (version 2) | ecosystem: Environmental > Aquatic > Freshwater > Ice > Liftoff... | reverse complement strand
GTCACTCGCGGTAATCGGCGCGCTGGCGGTGCTCGACGTCGGCATGAGTTCGGCGTTCGCCGCAGCCGAAGTCGAAATCCAGGAAATGGTTGTTACAGCCCAGAAACGCGAGCAGAAGCTCTCTGAAATTCCGCAATCGGTGCAGGCTTTCAGTGCCGCTTCCATGGAAAAGGCTGGCATTAAAGACTTGGAAGACGTCATTGCTTCCGTCCCTGGCGCCTCCGAAGGCCGCTCCACTTCAGCCTCGTCCAAATCTTTTCAGATCCGCGGTGTGGCTTCCTACTACGGCGACAGCACCGTCGGTTATTACATCGATGATGCTGTGTTCTCCATCATAAACCGCAACTGGGCGCCCATACTCGGCACCTTCGACGTGGAACGCGTGGAAGTCCTGCGTGGCCCGCAAGGTACTTTGTATGGCCTGGGCGCGATGGGCGGTAGCGTGAAATTCATCACCACCGACCCTAACCTAAAGAAATTCCAAGCGCGTGGCGATGTCAGCTACTCGTCCACCAAGGGTGGGGACCCGAACTGGTCCGGCAATTTGGCGGTCAACATCCCCCTGAGCGAAGACGTCGTTGCTATCCGTGCAGTGGCGAGCTATGACCATAAGGGCGGCTACGCCGAATCCCCCACCTGGCCTGGCGAAAAGAACATCCTGGAAACGCAGAACTATCGGCTGAAGGCGCTAGCCAAGCCCACGAAGGAACTCACGCTGAAAGCCAGCTATCAGCACACCGACGAGCGGGACGACAAAGGCAATCAGCTAGAGTACGTTGCTAGCTTGGTCGGCGGCCGGCCCGTCGACACCTTTAACAACAACTTCCCCGCATCTGCATTTAGTGGAGCCCCGTTTACGCCGTTCAATCAGCCGCTAACGACATTCAACAACACCAAGATGGATGTCTCGAGCGTTTTTGCGTCTTATGACTTCGGCCCTGTGACACTCGAAAGCTCGAACGGCTACATTCAGGCCCACGCCAACAATCGGGTGCCTGTGAATGGTGCAACACTCAATTCCGCCCTGAATGCGACCACCTTCTCATCCGAACTTCGCCTGATATCAAATGCCAAAGGTCCGTTACGCTGGATCGCCGGCCTTATGTATCTGCATGCCGAATCCGTAGAAACTGTCAATCTACAGAGCTATTCGCCATTTGCGCCCGCGGCCGCTGGCGGCCCTGGAATTTATAGTCTGATTGCTGCCGGTCAGCCCCAATATGACTCGAAGTCCTGGTCGCAGTTTGGCGAAATCTCCTATGATTTCATGGATGGCCGCTTGACGGCTTTGGCTGGCTTACGGCATTTCGAGGATGATAGGACTTTCATCGATGTCCAATATCCGCACACGACGGGGCCGGTCTTTCCTCCTGGCTTTCCTGCCCCACCCGCCGGCATAGTGCCGGCCTCAAGCACCAGCTATAGCGCTACGTTCGAGACTTGGAACCCGCGCTGGAACCTGTCCTACAAGTTAAATAAAGACGATATGGTCTACGGCAATATCGCCAAAGGCTTCCGCAGCGGCGTGTTTAACTCGGCGGGGACCCTGGCCATTCTTCCTGGAACGCCCCAGGCAGTACAGCCGGACAAGCTCTGGTCCTATGAAGTGGGTGGCAAGTTCCTGCTCCTGGATAGAAAGCTGTCCGTGGACGTGGCCTACTACCACCTGGACTGGAAGGATATGCAGATTAACTTCAATGCGCCAGGGATCAACCCCCCGGTTCAGATTATTGCCAACTCCGGCAATTCCAAGGGCGACGGCGTGGATTACCAAACGAGCTACGCCACACCGCTCAAAGGACTGACGCTGTCTCTGGTCGGCAACTTCAACCGCACCAAATTCACCAACATCACTACCCCTGCTGCTTTCACGGCCACCAATATTAAGGACGGTGAGCAGATCCGGTCGGTACCTAAGCAAACGCATACCTTGTCGGCGACCTTTAGGCATCCGCTGACGGGCGATTTGTCGATGAGCTACTATGGCGCCTACACCTTCATCGACAGGCAGGGCGACTTGGGTGGCATTCGGTACAGCGGGCCTGGCGGCACTTCTTCAACCCTGGCAGCACCACTAGGCAACGCTCAGAAGCTGCTTAAGGCGCGCATCGGCGTCGAAGGCGAGAACTGGGGTGTTCATCTGTTCGGTGAAAACCTCACCAACCAAGATGAGGCCTACTACTTCAATGGTTCTGGCTGGCAGCGTCAATGGCCGCGGACGATTGGCGTTCAAGCCAGCTTCGATTACTAATCGTCGCAGCTAGGCGCTGTTCGGCGCTGTTTCGAACTAAAGCGCGCTATCCTAGATGGCGCGCTTTTTTTTACCGCTAACAATTATAATTGCTCACTTTTGCTAACGTCTTTGGGGGAAGCCAGTGCAAGATCAAACCGAATATTTAACCGATGACACCAAGACCAACTTAGCCATGTTGGTAGGTCGTCTTATCGTATTAATGCCGTTCATACCTAACGGCATCAGCAAAATCATGAACTTCACCATAATCGCCGGCATCATGGGCGGCACGGTGGGCCCACAAATCCTCGATGGGCGTTTGTTTCCGACCCAGACGCCCCTGTTTAACTTTCCCGTTCCTGAATTTTTTCTGGTGATGTCCATCTGCTTCGACTTGATCGGTTCGGCATTGCTGATCATCGGTTGGCGCGCCCGTGCTGTTGCACCGATTTTGGCGGGTTACGTACTCTTTGCAATGCTCATTTACCATTACGACGTCAAAGACGGCCGCGATGTCATGACCATACTGCGGAATTTGCCCTTTGTCGGTGGGTTGATCCTCATGAGCGCCTTTGGCGCTGGCGCCTGGAGCGTAGACGGCTGGCTCCGCAAAAAGAATAAACGCGCCTAGCCGACGATCAACTTCTACTTTCAGGAGAATTTTAGTGTTACAAAAATTGGGATTCAAAGAGAACCTAGCCCTGCTGGTCGGCCGAATAATGATCATTATCGGCTTGCTGCCTAATGGTATTCGCAAGGTCGTCTCCTTCGATATGACTGCAGCCATGATGGGCGGCGCACCACCCATCCTGATCGAAGGCAAGTTGTTTCCGGGCCAAGCGCCCTTGTTTTACTTTCCTTTCCCGGAAGTCTTTCTGGCCTTTGCCGCCAGCTTCGATATCGGCGGTTCGCTCTTGCTGATTTTCGGCCTGAAGACGCGCTCAGTCGCGGCTTTCCTCGCTGGATACTGCATACTTGCTATTACCGTTTACCACGGCAATATCGGCGGGCCTGAGGACATACGCGCGATCCTGCGCAACTTGCCGCTAGTCGGTGGCTTGCTGCTGCTGGCTTCCACCGGCGCCGGTCAATGGAGTATCGACGGCTGGCTGCGTAACCGTCGCAGATAGGTGCAAGCTTGGTGACACACAAGAACCCCTGGCAATTGCCGGGGGTTTTTTATTTCTGGGCAAGCACCAGCTGCCTCGCTTGCTTAAACCATACGGGCGCGCACCCTTAGACTGCTTGTATCTGCTTGTATCTGCGTGGATGGCGTGCCAGCCGCCTGCTTATGCGGGGCGCGTGCGGCTGCCAGCCCAGCACTAGCAATAACGCGAAAAATCCAACTACATAGGCGAGCGCAACATGGCAGCCATGCGGCAGCCAAAGGGCGACGGACTTAGTTTCGGGAAACATACGCTCCGCGCCACGCCCGCCGAATGCCGCAACTATGGCAGCCAGGTAGCCTATTGCACCCTCGCCTTGTCGGGAGGTGTAGCACCGGGTCAAGCGTCTTCGACGATGAGGATATGCACTCGGTAGGGCCCGTGCGCACCCAAGACCAGCGTCTGTTCGATGTCGCCAGTGCGCGACGGGCCGGAGATGAAATTGACGGTGCTAGGCAACTCGCTCATCTCCTTGCGCAACAAGGTCCATGCCGCCTCCATATCCGTCACGATACGCGTAGAGTCGACAATAGCGATGTGCGTCTCGGGCAGTAAACTCACCGTCGCTGGCGCATCGGGCGCGCCGCAAAGCAGTAGCGTACCCGTTTCGGCGACGGCGCAAAATACGCCGGTGATCCCCACGAGATCATCGCCGTTGGCCGCGCGGGCATCGACTGCCATGCCGCTTGCCGCCCAAGCAAGATGAGCTAGGCGCGGCCAGATGGCTGCGGCAAGCGAAAGCTGGCGTGCGGTCAGATAGCGCGCAACCGCAGCCGGCACGACATCAACCGTTCCCAGACGCTCGACGCTGCTATTTAGGGCGAGCGACGCAGCCTCGAAGCATGCGACCAGATCGCCTTCCATTGCAGCCAGTGGGCCACGCGGCCGCGCCGTCAAATAGGCGTCGATGTCACGCTCGCCTGCCGCGCCGTTCTCCGTAGTACGACCCAATTGCGCCCGCATGCGACCAAGTATGTCTGTACGCGAATTCATGGCGAGGAACCCGTGCCCCCATCTCTCGTCGCGTATAGCTCGCGAAAAGTCCGGCCTTGCGAGGCCGGCAAGTCGCGCCCGGCGCTCCAACCGTTCATCAGCGGTAAATGGCGAATGCGGCCGCGGCGGCCGGCCAGCAATTTGAGACTGCGCGCGATAAGCGCCGCGGTGAGCGCATACCAACGTGGATGCACCGCTAGCCAGGCCCACATGCGTAGCGCCGCGCGCTCACGCCAGGGCCGCAAACCGCGCTCGGTCTGCTTCTGGCGCAGCTTGCGCAGCAAATCGGGCAGAGGAATTTTCACCGGGCACACCACACCGCACTGATTGCACAGCGTGGCCGCCTGCGGCAGATCGAGCGCATTTTCCAGGCCGACGAAAAGCGGCGTCAGCACGGAACCCATGGGCCCCGGATAAACCCAGCCATAGCTGTGGCCCCCCACTGTTTGATAGACGGGGCAATGATTCATGCAGGCGCCGCAACGTATGCAACGCAGCATGTCCTGGAACTCGCTGCCGATCAGGCCGACACGGCCGTTGTCGACCAGGATAAAGACGCGATGCACCGCGCCATCCGATTCCCCTCCACCGCGCGTGCCGGTCAGCACGGAAAAATAATTTGAAATCGTCTGACCGGTGGCCGAGCGCGGCAGCAAACGCATCAGCGTCGCCAGGTCTTCCAGCGTCGGAATCACCTTTTCGATGCCGGTGATGACCACATGTAGCTTGGGCAGGGTGGTCACCATGCGGCCGTTGCCTTCGTTGGTGACCAGCGCGACCGAGCCGGTTTCGGCGACCAGAAAATTGCCGCCCGAGATGCCCATTTCCGCTGAGAGAAAATGCGGGCGCAATCTCTCGCGGGCTTCGCGCGTCATTTCCGCGATTTCCGTTTTGCGGGGTGTTTGATGCACACGCTCGAACAGCGCCGCCACTTCCTCCTTGGTCTTGTGGATCACCGGCGCGATGATGTGCGAGGGTGGCTCGTTGTCGTTGATCTGGAGTATGTACTCGCCCAGATCGGTTTCCACCGGCTGCACGCCGGCCGCTTCCAGTGCGGCATTCAGCCCGGCCTCCTCCGACAACATAGACTTGGATTTGATGGCCTTGGTAACACCGTGACGTTTTGCCAATTCGACAACGAGACGGCAAATTTCATCGCCATCTTTGGCCCACAACACTTCCGCGCCACGCCGCGTCGCTTCCCGCTCGAATCTTTCCAACCACAGATCGAGATGGTCCAGCGTACGCTGCCGGATGGCCGCGCCGGCCTCGCGCAGCGCCTCGAAATCGACCTGTTCGACTGCACGGCGACGACCTTCCACAAACAAGCCGCGCGCCGCAGTCAACTTGGCCTGCAAAGCGCCGTCCGCCACCGCCTTGGTGGCGCGCGCTTTGAAGTGCATGGATTCAACTCGCATCGCTGGTCCCTGGTATGGGTTTCGGGATTTCAACTCGAAACCCGAGACCCGAAACTCGAAACTAGATGTCTCCCGCCAGCACCTCGGCAATATGCAACACGCGCGTCTTCTCGTCGCCCATGCGTCGCAACTTGCCTTCGATATTCAGCATGCAGCCCAGATCGCCCAGTACCACCGCGTCCGCGCCGCTGGCGGCGATGTGCTCGCACTTCTTCTCGGCGAGCCGTGCCGAGATATCGCCAAACTTGATGGAGAAGGTGCCGCCAAAGCCGCAGCATTCCTCGGCGGCAGCCATTTCAATCAGCGTCACCCCAGGCAGCTTGCCGAGCAGGGTGCGTGGTTGCGTCTTGACGCCCAGTTCGCGCAAGCCCGCACAGGAGTCGTGATAGGTGATATGTCCGGCGAAGTTGCCTGGGGGCGCTTCCAGTTTGGCGACGGACACCAGGAAATCAGTCAGCTCATAGGTACGTGCCGCCAATTTCGTCGCAAGCGGCAACCACTCCGCATCATTGGCGAACAACGTTGGATAATGCTTGCGCAGCATACCTGCGCAGGAACCCGAGGGCGCCACCACGTAATCGACATCGGCGAATTCACGCAGCATTTTCATCGCCAGCCGGCGCGCAGCAGGTTGATCGCCTGAGTTGTAGGCGGGCTGACCGCAGCAGGTTTGCGCGTTCGGCACCACCACGTCGCAGCCTGCTTGCTCAAGCAACTTGATGGCTGCAAAACCGATGCTGGGACGCATCAGATCAACCAGGCAGGTGACGAAAAGACCGACTCGCATATCGGTAAGCCCCGGGTTAAGGCGCGAATTTCCAAGGCGACAATTTCGCGCTTTGATATAGTATCCCGCTATACGATCCGTCGGAACGGACTGTGCAGTGGCCAAGGCAGAAATCAAAAATCCCATCCAGGTTATCGAGCGCATGAGCAAGTTGCTCGACGTGCTGGCACACTACCACGAGCCGGTGAGCCTGAAGCAACTCGCGCAGGAGACCGCACTGCATCCGTCGACTGCGCATCGCATACTTGGCGCGCTAACCCTATGCGGCTTGGTCGAGCGCGCCGAACCTGGCAGTTATCGTCTCGGCATTCGCCTGCTGGAGCTGGGCAACATCGTCAAATCACGCATCAATATCCGCGATGCCGCACTGCCGGCCATGCAGTGGCTGCACAAGGAGATCGGCGAGAGCGTCAATCTGGGCGTGCGTCACGACGATGAAATCATCTACGTCGAGCGCACCTCCAGCGGCCGATCCTCGGTGCGTGTGGTGCACCTGGTGGGCGCTCGCGCGCCTTTGCACGTCACCGCTGTGGGCAAGCTGTTTTTGGTCGAAGATGGTCAACAGAAGGTACGCGAATACGCCAAGCGCTCGGGCCTGACCGGCTTCACGGCCACCTCGCTGACGTCGCTAGCCGGGCTGGAAGCCGAGCTGGACAAAGTGCGCCGGCATGACGTTGCCTTCGACAATGAGGAGATCGAGCAGGGATTGCGTTGTGTCGCGGCGCCGGTGCGCGATGATACCGGCGAACTGGTCGCCGGCTTGTCGGTGTCTGCCCCGGCCGAGCGTTACAGCACGGACTGGATCGCGCCCGTCAAGCAAGCGGCAGGGGAGATCTCCCGTACCTTGGGATACGTCAAGAAATAAATCGGATCAGCCGGCGTTGCCAGCGCTGATGGCAGCGCGGGGGCGCGCGCCCGGAATGCCGGCGCTTTCGATCCAACGTTTGATGCGATTGGCATCGGAAATACGCGTCAAGCGGCCCATCGAATCCAGCAGCACAATGACGATGGGCTTGTTGGCAAACCAGGCTTGCATCACCAGGCACTTGCCTGATTCATTGATGAAGCCGGTCTTGGAAAGCGCGATATCCCAACCCGCCGCGCCGTTACGCACCAGCAAATTGGTGTTGTGGAAACTCAGCTTGTGCCCGCCGACATCGACTTGATGCTCGGGTGTGGTACTCAGTTCGCGAATCAAAGGATACTTTGAGGCGGCCGCGACCATCTTGGTCAAATCCCGTGCGCTGGAGACGTTGGCGGCGTTGAGACCGGTGGAATCCGAGAAGCGCGTGTCCTTCAAGCCTATCGCTTCGGCCTTGGCATTCATGGCCGCAACAAACGCTGGCATGCCACCCGGATAGTTCCGGCCGAGCGCGGAAGAAGCACGATTCTCGGAAGACATCAGTGCCAAACGCAACATGTCCTCACGCGACAACTGTGTGCCGACGCGCAAGCGCGAACGGCTACCACGCTGGATGTCCACATCGCTCTCCGCGACAGTCAGTGTTTCGTTGAGCGGAAGCTGCGCATCCAGCGCCACCATGGCTGTCATGAGCTTGGTGATAGAGGCGATGGGCAACACCGCCCCGGCATTTTTTTCGAAGAGGAAGGCGCCGGTGGACTGGTCTAGCACCACCACGGCCGAAGATTGCAGCAAGAGGTTGTCGCTATCTTGCAATTCGGCGCGATGGATAACTCTCACTTTGTGCCGCGTCGTAGCCTGCTTTGCGCGCTGCTTTTGCGTGGCGGCTTCAGCGGGTACGCCGAATACGCCCAATGCAAAGGATGCGCATATCACCAGTAATGTGGCCAGTCTGATATTCAATGTCTATCTCCTGTTCCTCTGGAACTACGACCGCAGTTTAGCAGCCTGTAAGAAAATCGCAACAATAACCAGCCGGTTAGCCATGTTTGTTAATGTGTGATCCAACCAATTACGCCACCTGCAGAAATGTCTCAAATTCGCCACGTCTGGCCATCGCGTCGTTGTAGCCCAACTCAATGAGTGCCTGGGTGTATGGCTGCTCGAACAGCAAATAGCTGGCCAGCGCAGAGCCGTTCTTGCTGGTGGCGCCGATGCTGCGCAGGAGTAGCCTGACAGGCCAAGGCAGCGCTTTCACATGGCGTGCGGCCATGTAGTCCAGGCGCTGCGAGGGGGCGATCACCAAGGCCTCAATAGGCCGCAAGGGTAAACCGGCTTTCTCCCTCGCTTCGGGGGGGATGATGGACAAGGTCTTGTTGATACGCTCGAGTCTCTCTAGGTCCACACTGAGGCTATCGAGAAAAATGCTGGACAGCGCGTGCCCGGCAATTTGCGCCAGAGACGGGTAATGATCGCCCCGCTTTCGTTCTGCTTCCTGCCCCATGCGCCCGCCGCCTATGACCAGGATGCGGTCGGCACCCAGGTGAATCGCCGGAGAAATTGGTGCGAGCTGACGCATCGAGCCATCGCCAAAATATTCACGATGGATCTTCGTGGCTGGAAATATAAAGGGAATGGCACTAGAAGCGAGCAGATGTTCCACGCCTATCGTCACCCGTGCGCCACCGCGCTGTGTGCGACGCCACAGCGGCACCCCCTCACCGCCCTGGAAGAAGCTAATGCTCTCGCCACTGGTATAGCCCGACGCCGTGATGGACAGCGCGAACAAGGCTCCCGACGCAATGGCGCGATCCACGCGACTAAAATCCAAACCCTTTTCCAAGAGTTCATGCAATGGCGTGTTATCGAGCAGCGAGCGTGGATTCTGCTTGAAGAGCCAGCCCAAAGTCAGGGAGGACAGCCAGTGCAGCGCGCCGGCGGCCATGCTGGCGGGATCCGCGCGGTAAACCTGCGCCGCGTGAAACCCCCCCCAGACCTCCAGCAGGTTGTCTATGCCGCCACTGAACTCTTCCGCGAAACAGGCCAGCGTGGCCGCGTTGATGGCGCCGGCCGAGGTGCCGCAGAGTATCTGAAAAGGATTGCGGCGCGGCTGTGGCAAGAGATCGCGCACCGCTTTCAAAACGCCAACCTGGTAGGCGGCGCGCGCGCCGCCGCCAGCCAAAACCAAGCCAATTTTGCTTTCAGCTTCCATAGCAATAGTTAACGGCAATCAGCGAGAGTGCTTGACCCGACTGTCGCCCCCACGAAGCTTGTCGCCGCCTGCGCCAAATGGGAATTGTCGACGGAGCAACGCCCAAGTCGAAGTTCATCGGCGCTCAGAGCGCTTTTCGCTGGCTAACCATCGCATCGACCACCGCCAGAGCGGTCATATTCACGATGCGCCGCACCGTTGCTGTGGGCGTGAGAATATGCACCGCCTTGGCTGCGCCTAGCAGTACCGGGCCGATGGTCAGGCCATCGCCAGCCGCCTGTTTGAGTAGATTGAAGGAGATATTCGCGGCATCCAGCGTTGGCATGATGAGCAGATTGGCATCACCCTTCAGTCGCGAATTGGGGAATACCTCGCTGCGCACCTCGGCCGATAGTGCGGCGTCGCCGTGCATCTCGCCCTCTACGTCCAATTCCGGCGCGCGCGCTTTGATGAGCGCCAGTGCCTGCTGCATTTTGCGCGCGCTGGGCGTGTCGTAACTACCGAAGCTGGAGTGTGAAAGTAGCGCAATTCTCGGTGTCAGTCCGAAGCGTTTCACTTCCTCCGCCGCGAGCACCGTCATTTCGCTAATCTGTTCGGCCGTGGGGTCGTAATTTACATAAGTGTCGCAGATAAACACCGTCTGCTTAGGCAGCATCAGCCCATTCATGGCGTAGTAGGCCGACACACCGGCCTGCTTGCCGATGACCTGCTCGATGAAACCCAGATGCAAGGCGTGCGTACCAAAGGTGCCGCACAACATGCCGTCGGCATCACCCTTGTGCATCATCATGGCGCCGATGAGTGTTTGACGCCGGCGCATTTCAAGTTGCGCGTAGCCAGCGGACACGCCTTTGCGCTCGGTTATCTGGTGATAGGCTTGCCAGTAGCCTTTGTAGCGTGGGTCTTTCTGCGGATTGCACAGTTCAAAATCGACATCCGGGCGGATACGTAAACCACACTTCTCTATGCGGTGCGCTATCACCTCAGGTCGTCCAATCAGGATCGGACGCGCCAGCCCTTCATCGACCACCACTTGCACGGCGCGCAGCACGCGCTGATCTTCGCCCTCGGCGTAAACGATGCGCTGCGTGGTCGTCTTCGCGGCGGTGAATACCGGCTTCATGATGAGTCCGGAGTGATAGACGAAATGTTGTAGTTGTTCACGATAAGCGTCGAAATCATTGATCGGGCGCGTCGCGACGCCGGAGTCCATGGCTGCTTTGGCCACTGCCGGCGCAATTCGCGCTATCAAGCGCGGATCGAAGGGTCGGGGGATCAGATACTCCGGGCCAAAACGCAGGTCAGAACCACCATACGCCGCCGCCACCAAATCTGATTGTTCGGCGTGGGCGAGGTCCGCGAGGGCGCGCACCGCAGCCATTTCCATTTCTCGTGTGATGGTGGTGGCGCCGGCATCCAACGCACCACGAAAAATGAAGGGGAAACATAAAACATTGTTCACCTGGTTAGGGTAATCGGAACGCCCTGTGGCGATGATGCAATCCGGCCGTACCGCCTTGGCCTCTTCCGGCAATATCTCCGGCACAGGGTTGGCGAGGGCCAGAATGAGCGGTTTGGCGGCCATGGTCTGCACCATCTCCGGTTTCAGGACACCGGCGGTGGATAGGCCGAGAAAAATATCGGCGCCGACAATAATCTGCGAGAGCGTGGTCGCCTCGGTGTCTTGCGCGTAGCGCGCTTTGCTCGGATCTAGATCGGGCAAACGGTGCTTACTGATGACGCCTTTGGAATCCGTCATCCAAACGTGTTCGCGCTTCAAACCCAGTGCCACCATCAGGTCAACGCAAGCGATGGCGGCCGCACCCGCACCCGAGCAAACCAGTTTGACCTCCTCGATGTTCTTGTCCACCACGCGCAAGCCGTTCAGCACCGCAGCGCTGGAAATAATCGCCGTGCCATGCTGGTCGTCATGGAAGACCGGAATCTTCATGCGCTCGCGCAGCTTTTTCTCGATGTAAAAGCATTCGGGCGCCTTGATGTCTTCGAGGTTGATGCCACCGAAGGTGGGCTCCAAGGCGGCGATGATGTCGATCAGTTTGTCCGGATCGAGCTCGTCGATTTCGATATCGAAGACATCAATATCGGCGAACTTCTTGAACAGAACGCCTTTGCCTTCCATCACCGGCTTGCCCGCCAGCGGGCCGATGTTGCCCAAGCCCAGCACGGCCGTGCCATTGGTGATGACCGCCACCAGGTTGCCTCGAGACGTGAGGTTGTAAGCTTCGGCGGGATTGGCGACGATTTCTTCGCAAGCGGCGGCGACGCCTGGCGAGTAGGCCAGCGCAAGATCGCGCTGATTGACGAGCTGCTTGGTGGGCGTCACCGAAATCTTGCCAGCTCTTGGTTTGCGATGGTATTCAAGCGCTGCCGCGCGGATGCCTTCATCCATCTCGTTCCCTGCCTTTCCGCCTAAGAGTTCGGCTGCTGCATCAGGTACGGTGCTCTGTGGCATAATATTGCATTGCAGACTCTGCCACAAACATCCGCATCGACTCCGCGCAACGCAAGCATACCGGCACCGCTGTCGCGGCTATCCGAAAGTCGTC
>Ga0209181_10010183_pt1 | contig 12240 bp, 11 predicted proteins | sample MAT05_FD_187208 | JGI IMG/M metagenome (GOLD analysis project Ga0209181, IMG submission 187208) | Freshwater microbial communities from Lake Fryxell liftoff mats and glacier meltwater in Antarctica - MAT-05 (SPAdes) (version 2) | ecosystem: Environmental > Aquatic > Freshwater > Ice > Liftoff... | reverse complement strand
GCAGGTGCGCCAGGAAAACCGGGTTGTAGCTGACATCGCTGCCGCGCAGGTTGGTCAGCCAGGCCACGTCGTCGACCGTGCTCACCAGGTGGTGGGTGCCACCATGGCGCTGCAGGGCTTCACGCACGGCGGCCAGCTTGGCGCTGCGCGGCACGCTGGCGTGTGGCGCCAGGTGTTCGTAGACCGCCTGGGTGGGCAGCGCCGGGCGCTCGGGCCACACGCTGTCGAGCAGGTCGCGGTCGGTCTGCAGCAGGACGCCGGCCTTGTCCAGCGCCGTGCGCAGTTGCCCGGCGGCGGCCAGGCCCAGCACCTGGCCGTCGACAGCCACGGTCTGGCCCGCAGGCACCTGGGCGGCCAGCCAATCGAGGTGGGCCATGGCGCTGCCGGTGGGGATCTTCACCAGCTCGATGCCGGTGCCGGCCAGTTCGGCCTCGGCCTGCACCCAGTAGCGGCTGTCTGCAAACAGCGCCGAGCGCGTGACCGTGACCACCAGCGTGGCCATCGACCCGGTGAAGCCCGAAAACCACTGCCGCGCCTGCCAGCGGCCGGGCAGGTATTCGCTCAAGTGCGGGTCGCTGGACGGCACCAGCAAGGCATGCACCCCTTCGCGGGCCAGAGCCTCCTGGATCTGCGTGATGCGCAGGCGGATCGGGGAGGTGCGGGTGTCCATGGCGGCGCTCCAGGCGATGAAGCTGCGGATTCTAGGTGGCCGCCCATCCAGCCCACAGAGCAGCCCGCAGCAGCCCGCAGCACGCGCTAAAGCTCCGTGCGCAGCCGCCAGATTTCGGGGAACAGCACGACATCCAGCATCTTGCGCAGGTAGCCCACGCCGCTGGTGCCGCCCGTGCCGCGCTTGAAGCCGATGATGCGTTCGACCGTGGTCACGTGGCGGAAGCGCCAGAGCCGGAAGGCGTCTTCCAGGTCGGTGAGCTCTTCGCCCAGCTGGTACAGGTCCCAGTGCGCCTGCGGCGCGCGGTAGACCTGCAGCCAGGCGGCCTCCACCCCGTCGTCGACGGCGTAGGGCTGGGTCCAGTCGCGCTGGGTGTGGCTGGCCGGCACCGGCAGGCCACGGCGGGCCAGCAGGCGAAGCGCTTCGTCGTACAGCGACGGCGTGTCGTAGGCCGCCTGCACGCGGGCCAAGAGATCGCTGCGGTGGGCGTGCGGCTTGAGCATGGCGCCGTTCTTGTTGCCCAGGCTGAACTCGATGCAGCGGTACTGCCAGCTCTGGAAACCGCTGCTGCTGGCCAGATAGGGCCGGATGGCGCTGTACTCGGGCGGCGTCATGGTGGCCAGCACGTCCCACGAATGCACCAGCTGTTCCATGATGCGCGACACCCGTGCCAGCATCTTGAAGGCCGGGTGCAACTCGTCTGCCGCCAGGTGGGCCATGGCCGCGCGCAGTTCGTGCAGCAGCAGCTTCATCCACAGCTCGCTGGTCTGGTGCTGCACGATGAACAGCATCTCGTTGTGCTCGGGCGAGCGCGGGTGCTGGGCGCTCAGCAGATCGTCCAGGTGCAGGTAGTCGCCGTAGCTCATCTCGGCGCTGAAGTCGAGCAGGGCGCCGTCGGTGGTGTTGTCAGTCGGGCTGTCGGTGGCGCTGTCGGCGGGCGCACCGGTGGCGGTGCCGTGGCCCAAAGGGCAACCGCCGTTCATGTCACGGCCTGGCGCTGGTTGAACTCGGGCCGTTGCCATTCGCCGCTGTCGAGCACCTCGCGCAGGTGCTCGGCGGCGTCGAAAGCGTCGACGAAGCGCAGATACAGCGGCGTGAAGCCGAAGCGCAGCACGTCGGGCGCGCGGAAATCGCCGATCACGCCGCGATGGATCAGCGCCTGCATCACCGGGTAGCCGATCTCTGCATGACCGAAGCAGACCTGGCTGCCGCGCTGTGCATCGTCGGCCGGCGACACCAGGCTCAACGCCGGGCAATGCGCTTGCACCTGGGCCGAAAACAGCCGCGTCAGCGCCAGCGACTTGGCGCGCAAGGCAGGCAGGCCGCCCAGCGCCTGCGCGGCCAGCACCGTGTCGACACCGCATTCCAGCGCCGCCAGCGACAGCACGGGCGGTGTGCCGCACAGGTAGCGCGATATGCCGGCGGCAGGCCGGTAGCCGGGCGTGAACTCGAAGGGTGCGGCGTGGCCCATCCAGCCGGCCAGCGGCTGCCAGAAGCGATCGGCATGGCGCGGGTGGGCCCACACGAAGGCCGGCGCCCCGGGGCCGCCGTTCAGGTACTTGTAGCCGCAGCCGATGGCGAAGTCGGCGCCGTCGTCGGCCAGTGCCAGGGGCACGGCGCCGGCGCTGTGGGCCAGGTCCCAGATCACCAGCGCGCCGGCCCCGTGCGCGGCGCGCGACAGGCCCGCCATGTCGTGCATGCGGCCGGTGCGGTAGTTCACGTGGGTCAACATCAACACGGCCGTCTGCGCACCCAGCGCGGCGGGCAGCTCTTCAGGCTCGACCAGCAGCAGCTCGAAACCGCGCTCTGCCGCCAGCGCCTGCGCGATGTACAGGTCGGTGGGGAAGTTGCTGCGTTCGCTGACGATGACACGCCGCCCCGGCGCATCGGCCTGGCTGATGCTGAGCGCGGCACTGAGCACCTTGAACAGGTTGACGCTGGTCGAGTCGGCCACCACGAGTTCGCCCGCGCCCACGCCCACCAGCCGGGCGATCTTGTCGCCCACGCGCTGGGGCAGGTCGATCCAGCCGGCGCTGTTCCAGCTGCGGATCAGGCCCTGGCCCCATTCCTCGGTCACCACCTGCTGCACGCGCGCCGCGGTCTGCCGTGGCAGCACGCCCAGCGAATTGCCGTCCAGGTAGATCACTCCCGGCGGCAGGCTGAACTGCGCGCGCAGCGGCGCCAGCGGGTCGGCGGCGTCCAGCGCCAGCGCGTCTTGTCTCGTCATCAGGTCACCTTCGCGCTGCGCGCTCCGGAATTCGCCCTTGGGGCGGCCCGGCGGGCTCATGGCAGCTCTCTCAGCACGGCGCGCACCGGGGACGCGTCGGCAGTGGTCAGTTTCAGGGGCAGGGCGATGAGTTCGTAGTCGCCCTCGGGCACGTCGTCGAGCACCAGGTTTTCCAGCACGCGCAGGCCGCGCAAGCGAATCACCTGGTGGCTGGGCAGGTCCTTGCTGTCGGCCGGGTCGATGCTGGCGGTGTCGATGCCGATCAGCTGCACGCCCAGGTCGGCCAGGTGTTCGATGGTCTCGGGTGCGTAGGCGGCCAGGGCCGGGTCCCAGTGCGCCACCGGCGCGCGCAGGTACGTGCGCACCAGCACGCGCGGCGGCAGGCCACGCAGGGCGTGGGCGATATGGGCCCGCGTCACGAGCGGCCCGGCAGCAATGGCGTGAATGACCCGGCAGCGGCCCAGGTAGGGTGCCAGATCGAGCTCGCCGATCGACGCGCCGTCGTCGTCGTAATGCAGCGGCGCATCGGCATGGGCGCCAGTGTGCGGCGACAGCGTGAGTGTGCTGACATTCACCGGGCAGCCCGGCGAGATGCGCGCGGCCCACACGCTGCTGAAGGCCGTGTCGCCCGGGAAGACCGGCGCGCCTGCGTGCACCGGTGGCGAGATGTCCCACAGACGCAATGACATGCGGCGGATCATAGCGGCGGGGATTGCGCCCATGACCGGCGCCCATGACCGGCGGCGCTGGCGCGGATTGCGCCCGACGCGTCGGCACCCCCAACTTGTCAGGGTGCAGGATGCAAGCCCCCTTGAACCCTGGCGCCGTTTGTGTAGTCTCCAAGGATCGCCCGCCAGAAAGGTTGCCCCATGAAACCCGTATCAGAATTGCTCAAGACCCGTGAGGGCATCCTGTGGCACGTGCGGCCGAACGACACCGTGTTCGAGGCGCTGCAGATGCTGGCCCAGCACGAGGTGGGTGCGCTGATGGTGATGGATGCGGGCGCCCTGGTGGGCGTGATCTCCGAGCGCGACTACACGCGCAAGATCGCCTTGCAGGGCCGCAGTTCCAAGGACTCCAAGGTCTCTGACATCATGACCTCGCAGGTCTTCACCATCGGCCCGCACACCGGCACAAGGGCCTGCATGGCACTCATGAGCGAGAAAAAGATACGCCACGTGCCCGTGTTGGAAGGCGCGACGGTGCTGGGCATGATCTCGATTCGCGACATCATGGACGACATCATTGCCGACCACGAGGCGACGATCGCTCAGCTCGAGAGCTACATCCAGTCCTAGGCGCGGCCATCTTGCGACTTCCGAGCGCCCAGCGCCTCCCGGTCACGGGCAGGCAGACTCCCCAGGCGGTTCAATGAGCGGGTCCGCGGCCATCGACACCGCCATCCAGCGCCAGCTGCTCGCCATCGCCTTGCGCAATTCGGCGGGCAGCGCGGTGCTGCTCATGGCCGCCGTGGTCATCATCGCCGGGTTGGGGTTTCAGAATGGCCAGCCCACAGCTGCGTGGGTGGTGCTGCTTCTGGGGCTGGCCGTGTCGGCGTGGCGGCCGCTGCTGCAGCGCCGCTTTGGCCAGACCGAAGTGCTGGACGCCGGCGCCATGCGCAGTGCGGTGCACCAGCTCGAGGCCAATGCCGTCGTGGTGGGTGTGATGTGGATCGTCGCGACGGTGCAGGTCTACCCCACACTGGCCGGCAACACCGCCACGGTGTACATCGTCATGATCTGTGGCTCGGTGGCCACCGCGGCTTTTTTCATGTCCCTGGCCGGGCGCAGCTTCGTGCTGCTGACCACCTTGCAGCTGGGGTCGGTGGTGGTCGTCTGTGTACTTTCCGGTCAGCCCAGTGCCTATGCGCTGGCGGTGCTGGCCGTGCTTTTCGGTGTGACCATGCTGCGTGCCACGCGCGAGTTTCGTGAGACGACGGTGCGCGCGCTGCGCCACAGCCTGGAGGTTGATGACGCCAACGACATGCTGCTGCATGCCAAGGAGGCCGCCGAGGCCGCCAACCTGGCCAAGAGCCAGTTCCTGGCCACCATGAGCCACGAGATCCGCACGCCGATGAACGGTGTACTCGGTGCCCTGGAGTTGCTGCGCCAGACGCCGCTCGAGACGCGCCAGCATCGCCTCGTCAAGACCGCGTCGGCCTCGGGCGAATCGTTGATGGAGATCCTCAACGACGTGCTCGACCACTCCAAGATCGAGGCCGGCAAGCTCACGCTGGCGGCCACGCCGATGTCGCTGCATTCGGTGCTGTCCTCGGCGGCGGCGCTGTTCCGCGCCCAGGCCGAAAACCGCGACCTGGCGGTGACCCTGCAGGTGGACGAAGGCGTGGCCGATGGCGTCATCAGCGATGCGCCGCGACTCAAACAGGTGCTGCTCAACCTGGTGGGCAACGGCGTGAAATTCACCGAGCGCGGTTCGGTCATCCTGCACGCCTCGCCCCTGACCGCGCCCGAGGGCCAGGCGCGGGTGCGCTTCGAGGTGCGCGACACGGGCATCGGTATTCCGCCCGAGGCCCTGGACCAGGTCTTCCAGCCCTTTCACCAGGTCGACAGCACACGCTCGCGTCTGCGTGGCGGCACCGGCCTGGGCCTGACTATCAGCCAGCGCATCGTGCAGGCCATGGGGGGCCGCATCGAGTTGCAGAGCCGGCTCGGCGCGGGTTCGGTGTTCTCGTTCGAGCTCGTCTTCCCGCTCGCACGCAGCCTGCCGCCGCAGGCGCCTGACTCCGACTTCGGCGCGCTTGGCGGTGGCGATTCGCTGGGTGGGGTGGTCATGCTCGTCGAGGACAACGCTGTCAACCGCATGATCGGCGCCGAGATGCTGCAGTCCTTCGGCACCCGGGTGCTGGAGGCTGAAGACGGACAGCAGGCACTTTCGATGCTGGAGCGCGAGCACGTCGATCTGGTGCTGATGGACATCCAGATGCCATTGCTCGACGGCTATGCCGCCACGCGCCAGGCGCGTGAGCGCGAGGTGCGCCTGCGCCTGCCGCGCGTGCCGATCGTGGCACTCACCGCCAATGCCTTCGAGGAAGACGCGGCGCAGGCCTTGGCCGCCGGCATGGATGCGCACCTGGCCAAGCCCTACTCGCGCGCGCAATTGCGCGAACTGGTCCGGCGCTGGCTGTAGTCGCCTTGCGCGTGCTGTGCCGCCGGCCCCGGCCCGGGCTACAGCGCCAGGCGGTGCGACTGCATGAGCAGCAGTCCCTCGAAGATCAGCGTGTCGACGGCTTCGAAGGCCAGGTCGGTGAGTGGCGGCAGCTTGGACGTGGCGCCGCCCGTCATCAGCAGCCTGGGCTCGGCGCCGCAGCGCTGCTGCAGCCGCCGGTGCTGGCGTTCGATGGCCCCGGCAATGGCGTTGGCGCCGCCGCTCATCAGCGCATCGCCGGTGTTGGTGGGGAAGTCCACGACCTCGCCGGTCGGCACCTTCAGCCCCGCCGTGCCCATCTCCAGCGCGCGCAGCATGAGGCCGAAGCCGGGCAGGATCAACCCGCCCAGGAAGTGGCCCTGGGCATCCAGTGCGTCCACGGTCACTGCCGTGCCCACCATCACCACCAGTGCGGGCCGGGCCGGGCCGGCGGCCAGCACACGCGACCGGGCCCCGGCCAGTGCCGTCCAGCGGTCGGCCCCCAGCCGGTGGGGGTGCTCGTAGCCGTTGCTCAGGCCGGCCTCGCGGGCCGCAGGAACCACCCAGCGCGGCGCGATGTCCCACAGTTCCATCTGCTCTTCGACGCGCCGCCGCACGGCGTCACCCGCCACGGCGCAGCCCAGCATGCTCGCCGGTGCGGGCAGCGACTTCCAGTCGCCGTCGGCCAGTTCGTCGATGGTTTCCAGAAACACCGCACCCTGGTGCAGCAGCACCGCGCCGGGGTGCGGTGCCGTGTAGACGGCCCATTTCAGCCGCGTGTTGCCGATGTCGATGGCGAGGAAGGTCATGAGCGGTTCACGGATCTCGGGTGGCAATCGTAGCCGGCAGGCCCGGCAGACCGGCAGTGGCATCATCCCGGATCACTTTCGACCTCACACGGGGGCCCACGGCCATGACCGATCTTTCCGCCGAGTCCAGGGCGCTGGCCGACTACCGTCCGACGCACAAGGTGCGCTTCGTCACCGCGGCCAGCCTGTTCGACGGCCACGACGCGGCCATCAACATCATGCGCCGCATCCTGCAAGGCATGGGCGCCGAAGTCGTGCACCTGGGGCACAACCGATCGGTCGATGAAGTGGTGACGGCCGCGCTGCAGGAAGACGTGCAGGGCATCGCCATCAGCAGCTACCAGGGCGGCCACGTCGAGTACTTCAAGTACATGGTGGACCTGCTGCGCCAGCGCGGCGGCGCGCACATCCAGGTCTTCGGTGGCGGCGGCGGCGTCATCGTGCCTGACGAGATCAGCGAGCTGCAAGGCTACGGCGTGGCGCGCATCTACAGCCCCGAGGACGGCCAGCGCATGGGTCTGGCCGGCATGATCGGCGAGATGGTCATGCGCTGCGACCACGACCTGTCGGTGCATGCGCCCAGGGACGTGGCCGCATTGCAGGGCCACAGCGACGCCGCCTGGCGCGCGCTGGCCCAGGCCATCACCGCACTGGAGAACGGCCAGGCCACCCCGGCGTTCAAGGCCGCGCTGGGCGCCGCGGCGGCCGCCAGCAAGGTGCCCGTGCTCGGCATCACCGGCACCGGCGGCGCCGGCAAGAGCAGCCTCACCGACGAGCTGATCCGCCGCATCCGGCTGGACCAGGGCGACGCGCTGCGCATCGCCGTCATCAGCATCGACCCATCGCGCCGCAAGAGCGGCGGTGCCTTGCTGGGCGACCGCATCCGCATGAATGCCATCGGTCCTTGGGCCCCCACGCTTGCCGCTGCGCGGGCTGCGCTGCCCCCCGAGGGGGCGCACACCGCCTCGGAGCGGCCCGGCGGCGGCGTGGACAGCGGTGCCCGTGTGTTCATGCGATCGCTGGCCACGCGCGACTTCGGCAGCGAGATCAGCCAGGCGCTGCCCGACGTGCTGGCCGCCTGCAAGGTGGCGGGCTTCGACCTCATCGTGGTCGAGACCAGCGGCATCGGCCAGGGCGACGCGGCCATCGTGCCGCTGGTGGACGTGCCCATGTACGTGATGACGCCCGAGTTCGGCGCGGCCAGCCAGCTGGAGAAGATCGACATGCTCGACTTCGCCGAGTTCGTGGCCATCAACAAGTTCGACCGCAAGGGCGCGGCCGACGCGCTGCGCGACGTGGCCAAGCAGGTGCAGCGCAACCGCGAGGCCTGGATGGAGCGGCCCGAGCAGATGCCGGTGTTCGGCACCATGGCCAGCCGCTTCAATGACGACGGCGTCACGGCGCTGTACCAGGCCTTGCTGCCGCGCCTGGCCGAGCTGGGCCTGCCGGTTCGCGAAGGCAGGCTGCCCCGCGCCACCACGCGCCACAGCACGCACCAGGTGCCCATCGTGCCCGGCGCGCGCGCTCGCTACCTGGCCGACATCGCCGACACCGTGCGCGGCTACAAGCGCCACGCGCTGGCACAAAGCCGTGTGGCGCGCGAAGTGCAGCAACTGCAGGCCACCGCCGCCATGCTGCAGACCGACAAGCCCGAGCGCCACCGCGCGGTCGAAGCCGTGCTGGACATCGCCTGCCAGCGCCGCGCGCTGCTGGACGCGCACTCCAGCCGCCTGCTGGCCATGTGGCCCGACATGCAGCAGGCCTACGCCGGCGACGAGTACGTGGTGAAGATCCGCGACCGCGAGATCCGCACCGCGCTGACCCACACCACGCTCAGCGGCAGCAAGATCCGCAAGGTCGCCCTGCCGCGCTACGAGTGCCACGGCGAGCTGCTGAAGTGGCTGCTGCTCGACAACGTGCCGGGCAGCTTCCCCTACACCGCCGGCGTGTTCGCCTTCAAGCGCGAGAACGAAGACCCGACGCGCATGTTCGCGGGCGAAGGCGATGCCTTCCGCACCAACCGGCGTTTCAAGGTCGTCAGCGAAGGCCTGCCCGCCAAGCGCCTGAGCACGGCTTTCGACAGCGTCACCCTCTACGGCAACGACCCCGACTTGCGGCCCGACATCTACGGCAAGGTCGGCAATTCGGGCGTCTCCATCGCCACGCTGGACGACCTGAAAGTGCTCTACGGCGGCTTCGACCTGACGAGCCCCAGCACCAGCGTCAGCATGACCATCAACGGCCCGGCGCCCAGCATCCTGGCGATGTTCATGAACACCGCCATCGACCAGAACCTGGACAAGTTCGTCGCTGACAACCACCGCCCGCCGACCGAAGACGAAGTCGCCAAGATCCGCGCCTGGACGCTGGCCAACGTGCGCGGCACGGTGCAGGCCGACATCCTGAAGGAAGACCAGGGCCAGAACACCTGCATCTTCAGCACCGAGTTCTCGCTCAAGGTGATGGGCGACATCGCGCAGTACTTCGTCAACCACGACGTGCGCAATTTCTACAGCGTCAGCATCAGCGGCTACCACATCGCCGAGGCCGGGGCCAACCCCATCAGCCAGCTGGCCTTCACGCTGAGCAACGGCTTCACCTTCGTCGAAGCCTATCTGGCTCGCGGCATGCTGATCGACGACTTCGCGCCCAACCTGAGCTTCTTCTTCAGCAACGGCATGGACCCCGAATACACCGTGCTCGGTCGGGTGGCCCGGCGAATCTGGGCCGTGGCCCTGCGCGACCGCTATGGCGGCAACGAGCGCAGCCAGAAACTGAAGTACCACGTGCAGACCAGCGGGCGCAGCCTGCACGCGCAGGAGATCCAGTTCAACGACATCCGCACCACGCTGCAAGCGCTGATTGCCGTGTACGACAACTGCAACAGCCTGCACACGAATGCCTTCGACGAGGCCATCACCACGCCCACCGAAGACAGCGTGCGCCGCGCCATGGCCATCCAGATGATCATCAATCGTGAATGGGGCCTGGCCAAGAACGAGAACCCCAACCAGGGCGCCTTCGTCATCGACGAGCTGACCGAACTGGTGGAAGAGGCGGTGCTGGCCGAATTCGAAAAGATCGCCGAACGCGGCGGCGTGCTGGGCGCCATGGAAACCGGCTACCAGCGCGGCAAGATCCAGGAAGAGAGCATGCATTACGAGATGCTCAAGCACACGGGCGCCTATCCCATCATCGGCGTCAACACCTTCCGCAGCCCGCATGCCGACGGCCCGGCGCAGACCATCGAGCTGGCCCGTTCGACCGAAGCAGAAAAGCAGAGCCAGCTGACCCGCCTGGCCGACTTCCAAGCCCGCCACGCCGCCGAGGCCCCGGCCATGCTGGCGCGGCTTCAGCAGGCGGTGATCGCCAACGACAACGTGTTCGACGTGCTGATGGACGCCGTGCGTTGTTGCAGCCTGGGGCAGATCACGAACGCGCTGTTCGAGGTGGGTGGGCAGTACCGGCGCAGCATGTAGGCCTGCGGCAAGCCGTCAGCCCTCTCTGACCGTCCCAGTTGACAAGCATGCCGCGCCTGCCCACCATCGGCATATGAATACGACAACCCTTGAACAGGCCCTGCCGGAGCTTTTGCGCGCTTATGTCGAGCAGCGTGTCCGCGAAGGGGCCTACGCCGACACCGCCGAGTACTTGCGAGACTTGGTACGGCGCGACCGCGAACAGCAAGCCGCGCAGCGCCTGCGCGAGTTGATCGAGGAAGGGCTGGCTTCAGGGCCGGCGACACCCCTGACCCAGACCGAAGTCGAGCGCATCAGGGAGCGCGTTGCCGCCGCTGGCCGGTGAAGGCGGCGCGACTTCGACCGCTGGCCAAGGCCGACCTGGACGACCAGGCCGTCTACTACGCCGAGGTGGCTGGCGCTGATCGGGGTGACGACTTCCTCGACACGGCCTTAGCCGCGTTGAAGCTGCTGGAAGAGCAACCCGGCATCGCATCGCCCCGCTGGAACCCGCCTGGGCAGGTGCCGCCGCTGCGCGCGTGGCGACTCGGGCGCTATCCCTTCCTGTGGCTCTACTTCGAAGGGGACGATCACATCGACGTCGTGCGCCTGCTGGGCGAGCGCGAGGACATCGCTGCGATCCTTGCCCATGGCCCGGACTGAACGGCTGTTGACGAGCCCGCTGCCCTGTTTGTCCCATGCCGACATCTGGCCACAACGAAGCCGACGCCCGCGCCAAGCCGACCGACCCCGCGCTGCACAAGTCGTACTGGGTGGAGCAGGTGACGGCCACCGAACGCGAAACCCACGGCGAAATTCGACGCCGACAGTCGCCCATCCGCATCGAAATTCTGGACGGCACGCAGTGCCCCCATGACGCCGCCGTTGCTCACCCCGGTGGGGGCGGGCTGACGGCATAGACCAGGATGTGGGTGTCCAGGGAATTCAATCTTCGTAAGCCTGTGAGCGGACGAACTTGCCCTTGAATGGCTTGGTGCTGCGCACGGCCAGCGCCCGCTGAACGAGCAGTTCCTGGTTGGCACTGCGCTGCACAGGCTCGGCGCGCACCAGCTTCAACGGAGATTGGCCGCGCCGCGTGATGATGACCTCGGTGCCGGCGTCCACCAGCGCCGCGTAATGCGTGAAGTTGTGGACCGCGTCGCGCGCGGTGGTCGAAAGTGTCCGTTCAGACATGATGTGCTCCCGTCCAGGATGGCCGCTGCTGATGTATCACCGCATGTGATACATCGGCAGTCAGCCGAGATCAACCAGCCGCCATCATCGGTACGGCGTGAGGCGGCTCAGGCGCAGCTGCCGTCCGGCTCATGGCGGCAGTCTGGGCGCAACGTGGCACGGGGTTCAGGCAATCACCCCGTCGCGGTGCAGGCTCGCGATGTCTGCGGCGCTGTAGCCCAGTTCGACCAACAGGGGGGTGCCGTGCTCGCCCAGCGCGGGCGGCCCGCAACGCACCTGCAAGCGTTCGCCGTCGATGGCCAGCGGCAGCAGCGCGGTGCGGGTATGCACCTCGCGCCCGGCGCCGCTGGCGTCGGCTGGCACGGTCATCGGTGCCAGGCCGCCGGTGGCCAGGAGGTGCGGGTCGTCGAACAGGTCTTGCGGGCGCGTGATGGGCGCGTAGGGCAGGCCCACGGCCTCGAAACGGCGGCTGAGTTCCTGGGCGCTGAAGGGGGCCAGGCGCTCGCGCAACATCGGCATCATCCATTCGCGCGCCTGCACGCGCTGGTTGTTGCTGTTCAGCCGCGCATCGGCCTTGAGGTCGTCGAAGCCGAACTCGGCACAGAACACGGCCCACTGCGTGTCGCTCACCGCGGCCAGGAAGATCTGCTCGCCGCCCTGCACCGTGAACACGTCGTACACACCCCAGGCGCTGATGCGGCTGGGCATGGGGGCGGCAGCCTTGCCGGTCACGGCGAA
>Ga0209181_10010182_pt1 | contig 12240 bp, 10 predicted proteins | sample MAT05_FD_187208 | JGI IMG/M metagenome (GOLD analysis project Ga0209181, IMG submission 187208) | Freshwater microbial communities from Lake Fryxell liftoff mats and glacier meltwater in Antarctica - MAT-05 (SPAdes) (version 2) | ecosystem: Environmental > Aquatic > Freshwater > Ice > Liftoff... | reverse complement strand
CGACCGGGTGACGAACAGCTCGCCGTGGTGGATCGCCACCGTCTCCCCGCCGAGGCCCATCGCCCGCTTGATGTAGTTCTGGGCCGTCTGCTTCTGCTGCGGTTCCTTCGGGTACTTGAACACCACCACGTCGCCGCGCCGCGGCTCCTGGAGGTGGTAGATCGGCTTGAGAACCAGCACCCGGTCGCCGGTCCGGTTCGCCGGGATGGGGTTGAGTTCGGCGACGCGGCCGTGGTGGCGGCAGTTCGGGCAGGTGTAGGCTTCGAGTTGGTGCCGCACGCCGTCGCGCCCCTCGACCTCGTCGTGGGAGTTGACCGGGAACTCGTGGCCGCACTTCGGGCAGGGAATGATCTTCTGGTAGCCGTAGAGCGTCTCGGCCATCGAGCCGGTCGGGATGACGAACGCCTCGGTGACGAACAACTTGAGGAGGAGGACCAGCACGACGACGAAGACGACCGTCTCGATCGCCTCGCGGACGGAGTCGCGCGGGGGGGCGGGTTTCTTGGCCTCGGTCGCGGCATCGGGCATGAGCGTCCTCTACGACAGTCGAACCGGAACCGGACGGAACCTAACCTAACCCCCCGACCCCCTTCCCTAAGAGGGAAGGGGGAGCAAGAGACTGTTTTATGTCCGACTCCCCCTTCCCTCTTAGGGAAGGGGGTTGGGGGGTTAGGTTGTCTTAATGCAACCACCGCAACCGCGACCAGTCGAGCGTCTGGACTATCCGCTCCCGCCCGCCGACCGTCACCCGCCCGAGGCGGAGCGGTTGGTGGATGAGGAATGGTTTACCGATGAAGTCGGGTTCCGGCACGCCCGGGACCGGAACGTCGTCCGACTTCCGCCGCCACTCGCGGCTGTCCTCCGAGTTCCCGCTGTTGTCGCCGAGCAGGAAATACTCGTCGCGGCCGAGCTGGGCCGGTGCCCGCGTCCCGCTCACGCCGGCCTGCGTGTAGTAGATGTCGCGGTACAATTTCAGGTTCCGTACGACCACCCGGCATCCGCGCGCGCCGAGCTGGAGCGGGCGCTTGACCTCGCCGCGCTTCACCTCGATTTTCTTCCCCGAACCGCGGACGCGCTCGGGCGGGTCGAGGTCGGCGGGGGCGACGACGACCCGGCCGTCGATGGCGAGGGTGGCGCGGCGGTCCACGAACGCGAACTCCAGCGCGTAGGTGCGGCCGGCTTCGAGGCTCACCCCGCGGGCCGCGGACAGCCCGCCGTGGCGGTCGTGCGTGAGGAACACCTGCCCGACCGCCCGCGGCCCGACCCCGAGTTCGGCGGCCACCGAATCGGCCCCGTCGAACAGGCGCAGGGCGAAACTGCACCCCTCCGTGCCGGCCGCCGTCACCTCGACTTCGCACCACGCATAGAAGTCGTGAATCGCCGGGAAGGAGGCGTACCCGCCGCGCGTCCGCCCGTCGTAGCTGTGGGCGGCCGTGACCGCGTCTTCCTTCCGCTCGTCGAAGTTCCAGTGCCGGTATTCGAGCCGGACTTCCGACTGCGGCGAGGCCGAGGCGTCGAGGACGAGCGCGCCCTTTTGGACGACCGCGTCGTCGGCGGTGACGACCGGGCGGGCGGTCTCGACGCGGGGCAGGCGCGGGTCGCGGTCGGCGGGGTGGACGACCCAGCGCGGCCCCCACCCGTCGGGCGTCGGGGCGTAAGCCATGTCGAAGACCGGGACGCGCGTCTCGCGGACCTCGGCGAGCGACTTGCGCAGGAGGTCGCCGTTCGCGTAGCCGTCGCCGTCGACGATCGAGATTTCTTCCCCCGGCAGGCCGACGACCCGCTTGACGTAGGGCTTCGATAGATCGACCGGGCAGCGGAAGACGGCGACCTCCCAGCGGCGCGGGCGGCGGAGTTGGTAGACGTTCTTGTCCACGAGGAGGCGGTCGCCGTTGACCTCGCGGGCGTCGGCGAGGTTGACCCGCTTGCCGCAGTTCGGGCAGGGGATGTCGGTGAAGTGCCCCTCGCGCCCGCCGCCGGGCTGCGGCGACCCGACGCGGACCGGGTAGCCGCACCGCGGGCAGGGGGCCTCCCGGTGGTTGCCGACCAGCGCCGGTGCCATGCTCCCGGTCGGCACCCCGAACGGCTCGACGAGGAAGACGCGCAGAAACAGAAAAACGCCGACGAACACGACCCCGACCGTGGCCAGGACGCGCATCGCGGTCGCCGGCGGCCGCGGGCTGTCGGCGTTCGCGCTTTCAGGCGGAACGGGTAAGGGGGCGTCGTCGAGGCTGAGGCGTGCGACGGTCACGACGACCGACGCGGCACCGCCCGGAGCGGGGTCGGGCGGGTGAGGGATCGGGGGGGAATCGTCCACGGCGGACTCGCGGGAGGTGGTGCCCGGGAGAAAGCCCGCCCGTTGCAACGGGCGGGCTTGTGGGCGCTCAATCTTCCGACTCCAGCACCGCCAGGAACGCCTCCTGCGGCACCTCCACCTGCCCGATCTGCTTCATCCGCTTCTTCCCCTCGGCCTGCTTCGACCAGAGCTTGCGCTTGCGGGTGATGTCGCCGCCGTAGCACTTGGCGGTGACGTTCTTCCGCATCGCCGCGATCGTCTCCCGGGCGATGATCCGCCCGCCGATGGCGGCCTGCAACGACACCTCGAACATGTGCCGGTCGATCTCCTCGCGGAGCTTCTTCAACACCTGCCGCCCGCGCCGCTCGGCGCTCGAGCGGTGGACGATGATCGACAGCGCGTCCACCTTGTTGTTGTGGACGAGGATGTCCATCTTCACCAGGTCGGCGGGGCGGTAGCCGAGGACTTCGTAGTCCATCGTCCCGTACCCGTGCGTGACCGACTTGAGCTTGTCGTACAGGTCATAAATCACCTCCGCGAGCGGCATCTCGTAGACGAGGATGACGCGCAACTGGCTCAGGTACTCGGTCCGCACGAACGTCCCGCGGCGGTCGGTACACATGCCCATCAGGGAGCCGATGTTGGCGGCCGGGATGAGGAAGCTGATCCGCACGATCGGCTCGCGGATCTCGTCGATGAACCCGGCGTCGGGCACGTCCTGCGGGCCGTGGACGACCACGACGGTCTTGTCCTTCTTGAGCACCTCGAAGGTCACGTTCGGGGCCGTCTGGACGAGGTTCATCGCCGACTCGCGTTCGAGCCGCTGCTGGATGATCTCGCGGTGGAGCATCCCGAGGAACCCGCACCGGAACCCGAAGCCGAGGCCGTCCGAGACTTCCGGGGTGAACGTGAAGCTGCTGTCGTTGAGTTTCAACTTGCCGAGCGCCTCGCGGAGGTCTTCGAATTCGTTGTTGTTCACCGGGAACAGCCCGGAATAGACCATCGGCTTCGGCTCCTTGTACCCGGCGAGCGGCTCGGCCGTCGGGTTGAAAGGGTCCGTCACCGTGTCGCCGATGTTGACGTTGTCGATGTTCTTGATGTTGGCCGTGAAGTACCCGACCTGCCCGGCGGCGAGTTCGTCGCATTTCGTCGCGTCCGGGCGGAACTGGCCCATCTCGACGACGACGTACTCGCGGCCGGTCCGCATCAGCTTGACCCGCTGCCCCGGCTTGATCGACCCGTCCATCATGCGGATGTAGACGACGACCCCCTTGTAGGTGTCGAAGTGGCTGTTGTAGATCAGCGCCTTGAGCGGGGCGGCCGGGTCGCCGGGCGGCGGGGGGACGCGGTCGATCACCGCCCCGAGCAAGTCTTCGATCCCGATCCCGGCCTTGGCGCTGACCCGCATCACATCGGCCGGGTCGGTCATCAGCGCCTGTTCCATCTCGCCGATGACGAAGTCGGGGCGGGCGTGCGGGAGGTCGATCTTGTTCAGGGTCGGGATGATCTTGAGCTGGGCGTCCATCGCAAGGAAGCCGTTGGCGACGGTCTGGGCCTGCACCCCCTGGAAGGCGTCGGCGAGGAGAATCGCCCCCTCGCACGCGGCGAGGCTCCGCGACACCTCGTAGTTGAAATCGACGTGCCCCGGCGTGTCGATCAGGTTCAGCTCGTACTTTTGCCCCTTGTGGTCGTAGTAAATCGTGACCGGGTGCATGCGGATGGTGATGCCGCGCTCCCGCTCCAGGTCCATGCTGTCGAGCGTCTGGGCCTTGATGTCGCGCTCGGCCACGGCCCCGGATTTGAGCAGGAACTGGTCGGCCAGTGTGCTTTTCCCGTGGTCGATGTGGGCGATGATGCAGAAGTTGCGGATGTTCGACGGCGGCGTCGGCATGTCGTCGGCGCTCGGGGGGGAGTCGGGCGAAGCGGGCGCGGCGTAAGGCCCGTCGGTTCGGGCACTATCCTCAGGCAACAGTTTATCAGTCGCGGCGGGCGCTGAATAGGGCACCGACCCGGCGTTGACCCGCCCGCCGTTTCTCCGGAAGATGTCACGACCGGCCGGCACGCGGCCGTCGGTAGGGAGTTGGAAATGCGAACGATACGACTTCGGCTGTCGTGGTTGGTCCCCGCCGTCGCCCTCGCTGCGGCCGTCGTGGGCTGCGGGAGTGGGAGCAGCGAGCAGACGAAAAGCACGGCTGCGCCGCCGAAACCCGCTACGTCGGCGACCGAGGTGACGGTCGCCGAGGTCCGGGCCGACGCGCTCGACGCCGCCGTCGCCGGCTACAAAGACAAGGTCGTGGTGGTCGATTTTTGGGCGACGTGGTGTGCCCCTTGCGTGAAGAAATTCCCGCACCTCGTCGCGCTGCACGAGAAGTACGCCGACGGAGGGCTGGTCTGCGTCTCGGTCAGCATGGACAAGCTCGGACCACCGGAAGATTACCAGCACGATAAGGTGCTAGCGTTCCTCAAGGACAAGCGGGCGACTTTCCCCAACTTCATCGCCGCCGAGCCGGAGAAGGACGAGAAGGCGATCGCCACCCGGTTCGGCGAGTTCAGCGGCATCCCCTACATGGCCATCTTCGACAAAGCCGGGCGGCGGGCGTGGGACAGCGGCGACGCGGGTTCGAAAGTGACCGACGAGCAGATCGACAAAAAGATCGAAGAACTTCTGGCGAAGTAATTCCGCCGGACACCCGGTGGCGGAGGGCGGGTCGATGCGTGCGTGGGCTGCGGTCGTGTGTTTAACGGGCTTTGCCGTGCTGTCGGCCGGGTGCGACAATAAGAATGTCGGGACGGGCATGGTCGCCGGCGGCGTCGCGCCGGACAAAGGCGGCGCGAAAGTCGAGCTGACGCCCGGCGACTTCGCCGCCTTCGACGGGGCCGTGCGTCGTCATAAAGGCTCGGTGGTGGTCGTGGACTTCTGGGCGACGTGGTGCCCGCCGTGCCGCGAGTCGTTCCCGCACCTGGTCGCCCTGCACAACCGCTACGCCGACCTCGGCCTCGTCTGCGTGTCGGTCAGCCTCGACGACGCCGGCAACGGCGACAAGGTGATCTCGTTCTTGAAAAAGCAGCGGGCGACGCTCCTTAACTTCCACTGGACCGACCGCACCCCGGCCGACGGCCGGGCGTTCACCGAGCGCTACCGCTACGGCGGCGGCATCCCGCACATGGCCGTGTTCGGGCGGGACGGCGAACGAGTATGGACCAGTACCGAAGACCACCGCTCCCAGGCGGGCGTGGACCAACTCGTCCAGGACGAGCTGAACAAGAAATAGCCCGACCGCTGGCGTCTCGGTGACGGCCGTCACCGCTTCCCGGCGGCCTTGAGCATTTCATCGGCCCACGCCGCATCCTCCTCGAACAAGTCCGGTTCGAGTCGCCCGCGGTAGTCGATCACGTCGTACCCGCCGTTATCGAAAATCAGCGCGAGACTCGCCCGGAGGTCGAGGGCCACGTCCGGGTCGGATTTCCGGAGGGGTATCCTCATGGCGGGAAGGGGCGTGCGGATCGAGAGCGGATAGAACTCCCCTTCTCCGCGATTCCACCCGCGCACGACCAGCGCCTTGTACCCCTTGCGGAACCGCTTGGGCAGGTCCGTGAGACGTAGGGACATGACGTGCCGCCCGGCCCGAATCAGGTCGATCTCGACGATGCTCGCGCCGGACGCCAGGATCGTTTCCTGTTTGTTCCGGTAGGCGTCGCGCCCCGTGCGGCCGATTTTGTTCGACGGGCTGAGTATTTCGATCGCCGTGACCAAAGCCCCCCCGTCGGCCGTGGTGATTCGGACCGAGCGGTTGGCCGGGGGTTCCGGCTTCCGCCTGATGCGGAGTGGTTCGGCGACTACCGCCCCGCCCGTCGTCGCTCTCGTCGGGCGGCGGCCCGTGTCCACCACCTGAACGTCCGGGAAGTACGTCACCACGTCGTCGTCGGTCGGGTCGTCGATCTCGACCGCCACGCTCGCCTGAATGCGGGCGACAAGCCCGGCCGGGAGCTGCTTCCGGAGCTGATCCCGGGCATAGACCGCGAGGCTGGTCTGCACGTCGCCCCAGTACGATTCCAGGTACGGGTCCATTCCCGGGAACGGGCTTGCCATCAGTTCACCCCCCACGTCGCGGACTTCAATCACCATACTCGACGCCGGCCGGGAACGGAACGGCCCCTGCGAACCCGCAGGGGCCGTTGTGCGGTCGAGCCGACGGTAAGAACTCAGCTGGCGGCCGAGCCTGTCGGGACGAGCGCCGAGCCGACGAAGGAGAAGGTGCTGTTGGCGTTGCTGCCGAGGGTGGTGATGGCGGCGATGCAGACGACGACGATGAGGGCGAGCATGACCGCGTACTCGACCGCCGTCGGGCCGTCTTCCGTCTTCAGGAACGCGACCATCAGTTTCGTCACGGTGCGCATGGTGTCCCCTTCCCGGCGTGCGGGAGGTGAGGCGCGGCGGGTCGCCGCGCGGGTGTCGGAACGGGCCAGTTGACGCGAACGGGCGGTCGTCGGCGGGGGCGCGACCCGGGGTGCCGGCCGGAGCCGGGATGGGGTTCGTGCGGCCCGGTGTCGTCCGCCCCTGCCTACAGAGTGAATAGTACCCGGGCGGTGGCGTGCCGGAAGGTGTGACGGTTTTTCCGGCGGTTACGTTCGGACAGTGAATGGAATCCCGACACCAACGCCCCGCCGCCTGGAAAACGAAGAAGCCCCCGCGAACCTCGCGGGGGCTGGTGCGTGTCGTGGTGCGGACCGGCGCGGATCAACTGGCGGCGGCGGCGGAGCCGGTCGGCCTGATGGCCGAGCCGACGAACGAGAAGGTGCTGTTGGCGTTCCTCCCCAGCGTGGTGATGGCGGCGATGCAGACGACGATAATCAGTGCCAGCATGACCGCGTACTCGACCGCGGTCGGGCCGTCGTCTTTGCGGAGGAAGCGCAGGATGGTACGGGTGATGGCACGCATGGCGGGTGGGGTGGCTCGGGGTGGAAATACGAACCCCCGCCGGGACGCGACGGGGGACGTGGATGACCGGCGGGATCGTGGTTAGCTGGCGGCGGCGGCGGAGCCGGTCGGCCTGATGGCCGAGCCGACGAAGGAGAAGGTGCTGTTGGCGTTGCTGCCGAGGGTGGTGATGGCGGCGATGCAGACGACGATGATGAGGGCGAGCATGACCGCGTACTCGACCGCCGTCGGGCCGTCTTCCTTCTTCAGGAACTCGACCAGGCTCTTCGTAATCGAACGCATGACTCTCTCCGTTGCGGGGACCAGGGGATTGGGTGGCGACCTTGGGGTCGGGTTCTCCGCTCGGCCTCGCAGGTCGGCCTTGCGTTGACTCCAAGTACCTAGTTCACGCGCCGGCACCGTGCAAAAGGTACGACCGGATTTTTTCCGACTACCGGACAGGTTTCGCGCCGCGTCAAATTTACCGGCCCGCTGGCCGCCCGCGGCCGCGCCGGGGATAACGACCCTTCCGGATTTCCGGGTTTAACGAGGTGTGCCGGTCGGCCCCGTCCGACCGGCTGTGAGGATTACGACATGGCCGACGGCCCGACGCGGAAGAGCCTGACCACCACCGGCGGCGACGGCCGGGCACCGAACCGGGCGATGCTCCGGGCGGTCGGGTTCACCGACGACGACTTCGACAAGCCGGTCGTCGGGGTGGCGTCGCTCTACTCCGACATCACCCCGTGCAACGCCCACCTCGGCCGCCTCGTCGAGAAGGGCCGCGAGGGGGTGCGGGCGGCCGGCGGGGTGCCGCAGACGTTCGGCGCGCCGACCGTGTCCGACGGGATCAGCATGGGCCACTCCGGGATGCGCTACTCGCTCGTCAGCCGCGAGGTCATCGCTGACGCGCTGGAGACCGTCGCCGGGGCGATGAACCACGACGGCCTGCTCGCCTTCGGCGGGTGCGACAAGAACATGCCCGGGTGCGTGATGGCGATGGCCCGGCTGAACATCCCGTCGGTGTTCGTGTACGGCGGTAGCATCCTGCCCGGGATCGGGCCGGACGGCGAGGACGTGGACATCGTCTCGATCTTCGAGGCGGTCGGGAAGTTCCAGGCCGGTACGATCGACGCGAAGAAATTGCACAAGGTCGAGTGCGAGGCCTGCCCCGGCCACGGCTCCTGTGGCGGCATGTACACCGCGAACACGATGGCCAGCGCGATCGAGGCGATGGGGCTGATGCTCCCCCACGGGGCGAGCACCCCGGCCGTGTCGTCGGCGAAGGACCGCGAGTCGTATCTTGCCGGCAAGGCGCTCGTCCGGTGCGTCGAGCAGAACATTCTCCCCCGCGACCTCATCACCCGCAAGTCGCTGGAGAACGCCTACACCTTCGTGCTCGCCCTCGGCGGGAGTACGAACGCCGTGCTGCACCTCATGGCGATCGCCCGCGAGGCCGGCGTCGAGTGGACGCTGGCCGACTTCGACCGCCTCGGGGCGAAGGTGCCCCACCTCGCCGACCTCAAGCCGGGCGGGCGGTACGTCATGTTCGACCTGTACCGGGTCGGCGGCACCCCGGCGGTGATGCGGGCGCTCCTCGACGCCGGCCTGCTGCACGGCGACTGCCCGACGGTCACGGGCAAGACGATCGCCGGGAACCTGGCGGACGTGGCGAGCGTGTACGCGAAGCCGCAGAAGGTGGTGCTGCCGATGGAGAAGCCGATGTTCGACCACGGCATCATCGTCGTCATGCACGGGAACCTCGCCCCCGAAGGAGGGGTGGCGAAGGTGGCCGGGCTGAAGGACCGGAGTATCACCGGCCCGGCGAAGGTGTTCGACGGCGAGGAGGCCTGTTTCAAGGCGATCCAGGAGCGGCGGATTAGCGCCGGCGACGTGGTCGTGATCCGCGGCGAGGGGCCGGTCGGCGGGCCGGGCATGCGCGAGATGCTGAGCATCACCGGGGCGCTGATGGGGCAGGGACTGGGCGAGAGCGTCGGCCTCATCACCGACGGCCGGTTCAGCGGCGGGACGCACGGCTTGGTGGTCGGGCACGTCTCGCCCGAGGCGTGGGTCGGTGGGCCGATCGCTCTCGTGAACGACGGCGACGCGATCACCATCGACGCCGACCGCAAGTTGCTGACGCTGAACGTCGCCGACGCCGAACTCGCGGCCCGCAAGGCGGCGTGGGTAAAGCCGCCCCTACGAGTCCAGCGCGGCGTGCTGGCGAAGTACGCCCGCCTCGTTCAGTCGGCGTCGGAAGGGGCCGTGACGAGTTGACCGAAACGTGGGTCAGTAGCGGGTGGGGATCCAGGCGACGAGTCGCTCGTCGTGCGCCTCGGTCATGACGGAGCGGTACAGGTGGTGCCGTTCGGCCCGCTCGCGTCGGACCTCGCCAAGCATCGAGTGGCTGTAGTTCGTCACCCCGAGAAGGACGGCACAGCCGATCACGACCAGACCGGCGGCCACTTTCGGCCGATACCGGGTCAGAAGGCCGACCGACCCGACGAATGCCACCACCCCGCCGATTTTGAACACGGCCAGCCCGTCCCACCCGTGCCGTTCGAGGCACGCCGCGGCCACCGGGTTCGACTCGTAGGCGAGCCCGCCGCTCGTCTGGATGAGCGCGAACGTCAGCACGAAGTCGGCGATGCTGAGCAGGCCGTACATGCCGATCCCGACGAGGCAAAAGGTTGTCGCGGTCACGGGGCACCGGGGATAGGGGCGCAGGCGATGGGATGAATCCCAATCACCATTGGGGGAACTATCGAGCGAATCCGGGGCCGAAACGCCCTCGGAACGCCACGGAGAGAGGGTCGTGACGGGTGCCGGAGAGCCGGGAGAGGTGGAACCTTCCGTACCCATCTGTGCGAAAGTCGTCCAGTCTTCCGGACGAAGAATGTCGCCGAATTCACGAAACCCGGCGACGTTCCTCACAGTTACCACTTGTTTCGGCTCCGGTCCAGCGCACTCTTCCCGCCGTGAGGCATTTCGGCGCAATCTTCACACTCCTCGGGGCGAACCGGGCGTTCGCCCGGTTCGCCCCGACCTCTCGTACCGGCCGTCCCGGGTGATAAACTGAACGGCAGTCCGGCCCCCACCGCCGGCCCGCCGCACACCAGGAAGGGATGGCTCCGCATGTCACTCCGCGTGTCGCTCGTTCTCGGGCTGTTCGCCGCGTTTCTCGATCCTTCCCCGGCGGCGGCGGCCGACCCCGCGGCGAAGGCGAAGGCCGACGCCGCCCTCGTCCGCACCGCCGGCGGGATGCTGAAGGAACTCCGCACCGAAACGCTGCCGAACGGGCTGCGGGTCTACCTGTTGCCCGTGAAGAACGCCCCGACCGTCACCACGATGGTCGCCTACCGGGTCGGCAGCGCCGACGAGGAGAAGGACCAGACCGGCCTGTCGCACTACCTCGAACACCTGATGTTCAAGGGGACCGACAAGCTCCTGCCGGGCGACGTGGACCGGGCGACGCAGCGGAACGGGGGGCACAACAACGCCTACACGTCCGAGGACATGACCGTCTACCACTTCGACTTCGCCGCCGACCGCTGGGACATCGCCCTGACGGTCGAGGCCGACCGGATGCGGAACATCCGCATCGACGCCAAGCACGAGTTCGAGCAGGAGAAGGGGGCGGTCATCGCCGAACTCGCCCGCAACGAGGACAGCCCCTGGGACTTGGAGCAGAAGACCATCCTGCCGATGCTCTTCCCGAAGGACTCGCCCTACTCGCACCCGGTCATCGGGCAGGAGGTCCACGTCCGGGCGGCGACGGCCGAGGTCATCAAGCGGCACTACGACAAGTGGTACCACCCGAACAACGCCGCCCTCGTCATTGCCGGCGGGTTCGACCCGGCGGCGGCGCTGGCGCGGGTGAAGGAGTTGTTCGGGACGATCCCGGCGGGCGAGCTGCCGCCCCGCAAGCCGCCGACGTTCTTCAAGGACCGCGCCGGGCCGCTCCGCAAGGAGATCGCGTCGAAGTTCGACGTGCCGCGGGTCGTCCTCGGGTTCAACACCGTCGCCGTCGGCCACGCCGACGACCCGGTCCTCGACCTGCTCCAGAACGTGCTGACCGACGGCAAGACGGCCCGGCTGTACAAGAAGCTCGTCGAGGGCGAGCAGGTCGCGTCGGAGGTGAACGCCGGGAACTACACCGGCCGCTACCCCGGCTGGTTCGACATCAGCGCCGAAATCCTCAAGGGGAAGGACCGCAAGAAGGCCGAGGAGTTGATCTTCGCCGAACTCGACAAACTGGCCGCCGAGCCGATCTCGGCCGCCGAACTCGAGCGCGCCCGGCGGAAGCTCCTCGCCAACTTCGTGTTCTCGCGGGAGAGCGTCCACAGCCTCGCCGACTCGGTCGCGCGGGTGAGCATGTACCCGGTCGGCGACGACGTGGCGGCGTACTACCGCGACTACCTCATCCGCCTCGGGGCGGTGACGGCGGCCGACGTGCAGCGGGTGGCGAAGGCGTACTTCGCCCGCAAGCAGGCGGCGGTCGTGTGGTCGATCCCGAAGGACGACGGCAAGCGCGGCGGGCGGGGTCTGGACCGCGGACCCGCGAAGCCCCGCCTCGCGCTGCGCGACGCCCCCGCGGCGGGCGGCGGGGCCGGCGGGTTCACGCTCACGAACGCCAAGCGGGTCGTCCTGCCGAACGGCCTCACCCTCGTCATGCTCGAAGACCACCGCCTGCCGGTCGTCGTGGCGAGCGCCGCCGTCCGCGACGTGACGCTCCGCGAACCCGCCGACGAGGCCGGCGTCGCCTACCTCGTCGGCAGCCTGCTCGAAGAGGGCACCGACAAGCACACCGGCGAGGAGATCGCGGCGCTGATCGAGAACACCGGCGGCTCACTCAGCATGTCCACCTCCGGCGGGTCGCTCAAAGTACTCACTCCTGACACCGACCTCGGCCTCGGGCTGATGCTCGAATGCCTGGCCCGGCCGACCTTCCCGAAGGACGCGGTCGAGCGCCAGCGCGACCAGCAACTCTCGGCCATCGGCGACGCCGAGACGCAGCCGAACACCC
>Ga0209181_10010181_pt1 | contig 12241 bp, 5 predicted proteins | sample MAT05_FD_187208 | JGI IMG/M metagenome (GOLD analysis project Ga0209181, IMG submission 187208) | Freshwater microbial communities from Lake Fryxell liftoff mats and glacier meltwater in Antarctica - MAT-05 (SPAdes) (version 2) | ecosystem: Environmental > Aquatic > Freshwater > Ice > Liftoff... | reverse complement strand
GTCGGCCTTGTTGCCTGCGGCCAGTAACGCTTCCGCACAAGATAGACTTGCATCGGTTACCGCCAGTTTGGTTTCTGGTGAAGTGGGCTTGGCATTGCTAAGGGACTTGGCAGCTTCCGGAGTTCGGATTGATCCCAATGCGAGCGCCGCGGAACGCGCGATAGGTGCGTCGGTATCCATCAACAATTTGGCGAGCAATGGAACACTTGCTGCATCCCTGCGTTGTCCCAACGAACAGATCACGCCTACTTTTAGGAGCCCAGAAACCTTAGGCAACGCATCTCTCAATGCTCCCGCCGCTTCCGGGGCTGGATTTTGCTCCAAAGCAAAACGGGCCATATGCGACAGGTCCCTATCCGTTAACAGTTCCGCAACTACTGGAACCGAGGCAGCGGTGCCGATTTGCATCAGTTTGCGACAAACGAAATCCTTGGCATCGCGAGAGATTGGGGTCTTGAGAGCAGCGGCCAGACGGGTCTCCAAGTCTTTCTTCAGTGCAGCATCACTACGACATTTGATAACCGCTTCGTTAATCGGCTCTAGGACATTCCGTTCTGCGCCCCAGTCGTACGTTTTCAACGCTTCAAATGCTTGATCCAACATGGTTTTACCTCAGGAGATTCTTTGTGTTTTGATTTTGTTAGGGAGAATGTGTTTTTGCTCTGGTTTCTTGCAGTGCCCACGCCCTAAGGGGCGTGCCACACGTGTGGCACGCCCAAAGCGAAGCGTGGGCGTGGTCGCGCCAGGTAAACCAACCCTGCCAGGTAAGCCAACCGGGCCAAGTACTCTGCACCTAAATCTGCCATGGTTCGCGACGAGCGCGGTCCATGAGCCGATTCGCTTCTGCGTCTCCTGGGAATTCTTGTTTCGCAGAATCCCATTTGAGTGATCGTTGCAATTGGTAAGCGATTATGCACAAATGACTGACCGCAACCGTATTAACTGCCAGTTCAATATCGCGGAATGGCTTTTCGCGTGTTTTTACGCAATCGATAAAGTCTCCGTAAATACCTCCTTCTCCCTTGTAGGTAGGTACCGGTTTGGGCTCACGCGTCTCACCTGGAGTGCCTTCAACAGCAAGGTTCCCTGTCTTGGGGCGATTGTGAGTTATGACTATCCCGTTTGGATAACGCAAACTTAGATACCTTCCCTCTTTTTCGTCGTGAAACTTTACTTCCTCGGGTTGCAGCTCACGTACATCAACGGCATAAGTGGCTCCACCGAAATGATGTGCACCCCAGTCGGTCATTCCGCCACCGGAGTAGTCACTATAGGATCGCCAACTGTTCCCTTCCGTGGAGAAACTACCGCTACAGCGAGCCGCGTTGTAAGGAGCCCAGGCGGCAGGTCCGAGCCACAGGTCCCAATCGATATCGGCAGATGGCTGTTCGGCAGGCAAATTGCAAAGTTGAGAAAGGGGACCGACATTGACGTTAATCGACTTGATTTTCCCTAGCTCTCCACCCCAGCATTGATTTACGATACCTCGGTAGTCCTCGAGCACGCGCTGACTTCCACCGGAGACGACTCGTCCGTATCGACGTGCCGCTTGGATCATGAGCGGACCTTCGCGGAGGGTGAGGGTTTCTGGTTTTTGGCAGTATACGTCTTTACCGTGCCGGCAAGCTTCAATCACCATGATCGCGTGCCAATGGTCGGGAGTCGCGATATGGACCGCATCGATATCGTCGCGAGAAACCATTTCTCGGAAATCGTTATACACTTTGCAGTCGGCGTTTCCGTAGTGTTCGTTGACCTTGCCTTTAGCGGCTTCGCGTACTGAGTTGCGTACATCGCAAAAACCGACGTATTGAACATCTTTGCGACCGAGAAAGTTGGCTTGGTCACCTCTGCCCATGTTGCCGATGCCGATGCCTGCCATGACAATTCGGTCGCTAGCGGGAGCACGTAAGTTATTCCCAAGCGCGGTTGAAGTGATAATGTAAGGTGCGGCGAGAGTGGCGCTAGCTGCTTGAATAAACTCGCGACGTGTTGTCGTGCCCATGAAGGACCTCGCTAGTTAGAAGGCGGGATACCGGACCAAAAAAGCCGGTTAAGGAAGGATCTTTAGTCTAACCCAGTGGAACTGCAGAAACAAGTACCACATGCAGTCGGCTTTTATCCCGAGGGTTTTGACCATCTGTTCTAGGTTGCAAGTTTCTTGTAACGGAAGCGATGGGGTTCGTCGGCTTGCATGCCTACTCGGTCGCGGCGTTGCTGTTCGTAAGTCTGGAAGTTTCCTTCGCACCAGTGAACGTAGCCGTCACCCTCGAACGCCAATATGTGCGTTGCGATCCTGTCAAGGAACCATCGATCGTGAGAGATAACCACTACGCAACCCACGAACCCGAGTATCGCTTCCTCAAGTGCGCGCAACGTATCGATATCCAGATCGTTCGTCGGTTCGTCAAGCAGCAAAACGTTGCAGCCGCGTCTCAGGAGTTTGGCCAAGTGAACTCGGTTGCGCTCTCCACCCGATAGATTTCCTACCTTCTTTTCTTGGTCAGTACCCTTGAAATTGAACTTCGACACATACGAACGAGAGTTCATCTTCTTGCCACCCAAGTCGATCCAGTCGTGCCCGCCAGAGATCTCTTGGTAAAGTGTGTTGGTATCGGTGAGCGAATCGCGAGATTGATCCACGTAGCCCAACTCGACGGTATCGCCAATTCGCAGAGTCCCTGCATCTGGTTTGTCTTGTCCCGTAATCATTCGGAACAGAGTTGTCTTGCCGGCACCATTGGGGCCGATGACGCCGACGATACCACCCGCAGGCAGTCGGAACGACAGGTTTTCGATCAGCACACGATCGTTGTAGGATTTGGTCACCCCTTCCGCATGCACGACAACTTCACCCAAGTGTTTTCCGGGCGGAATCTGGAACTCGAGTTCGTCTGGTCTTTCCTCAAACTGCTGTGCAGCCAGTTGTTCATAGGAGCTAATACGAGCTTTGTTTTTCGCTTGTCTGGCCCGCGGTGACATGCGGATCCACTCAAGTTCCTTGTCGAGGGTCTTTTGTCGAGCCTGTGCAGATTTCTGTTCGATCACGAGCCGCTTTTGCTTTTGCTCCAACCACGAAGTGTAGTTGCCTTCGAAAGGATAGCCTGAGCCGCGGTCCAATTCCAGAATCCACTGTGCCACGTTGTCCAAAAAATAGCGATCGTGAGTGACAGCAACGACGGTGCCAGCGTACTGGGCCAAGTGTTGCTCAAGCCAGTTAACTGCTTCGGCATCCAGGTGATTCGTTGGTTCGTCGAGCAAGAGCAAGTCGGGTTGCTGGATCAGCAATTTGCATAGGGCAACTCGTCGAAGCTCTCCCCCGGAAAGTTTCGCGACGCTTGCATCGCCAGGTGGCAAGTTCATGACGGCCATGGACATTTCCACTTGTCGATCAAGATCCCAAAGATTTTGGGCATCGATAACATCTTGCAACTTGGCCATTTCGTCGCAGAGTTTTTCCATCTTTTTGTCATCGGTGACTTCGCCGAGCAAGTTAGAAATCTCGTTGAATCGATCGATGATTGCGCGGCGAGGGGCCACGGCCTCTTCCACGTTGCCCTGGACGTCTTTGTTCGGATTGAGTTGCGGCTCTTGCGAGAGGTAGCCGGCGGTGAAGCCATTGGCCAGCCTAGCGGTCCCGTCAAAATTCTTATCCGTCCCAGCCATGATTCGCAACAGGGTGCTCTTTCCAGCCCCGTTGGAACCCAGGACACCGATTTTGGCTCCTGGATAGAACGCCAAAAAAATATCCTTGAGGACTTCTTTTTGGCCGTGACGCTTGGTCAGGTTTTCAATTTGAAAAATGTACGAACGACTCATGGCGTATTCTTATTCCCATTCAATGGTGGCTGGTGGTTTGGAGCTGATGTCGTAGCAAACGCGGTTGACTCCCCGAACTTCGTTGATGATTCGAGTGGAAATGCGAGCAAGCAAATCATAAGGCAGGTGGCTCCAATCCGCCGTCATGAAATCGTCCGTGTTAACGCACCGCACGGCCACTACATTTTCGTAAGTGCGGGCATCACCCATCACTCCGACGGTTTGCGATTCGAGTAGCACGGCGAAGGCCTGAGATGTTTGTCGATACAGATTGGCATTCTTGATTTCGCTGACGACAATCGCCGTCGGCTTCGCGGAGAACATCTGTTTCTCTTTGGTAATATCGCCCAGGCAGCGAACTGCGAGCCCCGGTCCTGGAAACGGGTGTCGCCAGACCAAGTGTTCGGGCAATCCCAGTTCGACACCAAGCTTGCGGACTTCGTCTTTGAACAAATCTCGAAGGGGCTCGATCAATTCAAACCCAAGTTCCTCGGGTAGCCCGCCGACGTTGTGATGCAATTTTATGGTGGCGGATGGGCCGTCGGCGGCTGCTCCGCTTTCGATCACGTCCGGGTACAGCGTGCCCTGAGCTAGGAATTTGGCACCGTTGATCTTCTCGGCTTCTGCTTTGAAACTATCGATGAACGCGTGTCCGATACGACGTCGTTTTTCCTGTGGGTCCCGAATCCCGGCGAGACTCTTCAGGAATCGATCACTCGCATCGACGACTCGCAAATCCGCTTTGAAGTGATTGGTGAACTCCGAAATGACGGCCGATTGCTCATCTTTGCGAAGCAAACCGTTGTCGATCAGGATACACGTAAGTTGCGATCCGATGGCTTTGGTAATCAATGCCGCTGTCACGGCCGAATCGACGCCACCGGAAAGGCCGCATATAACTCGGTCGTTGCCCACGACGCTTCGAATCTGTTCGATCGAACGCTGAGCGAAATCGCTCAAGTGCCATTTGCCTTCGCAATTCGCGATGTTGTACAGAAAATTGTGGATGAGGGTTCCGCCGAGCGCGGTGTGGGAAACTTCTGGATGGAACTGCAAACCGTAGATGGGTTTCGTCTTGTGCTTGACGGCGGCGAAAGGGCAGCTCAACGTGGACGCGAGCGTTTCGAAGTCATCGGGTAGTGCATGCACTTGATCGCCGTGGCTCATCCAGACATCGATTTCATGCGGGAAACCGGCGAAGAGCTTTTCCATGGAAGCGATTTCCAACCGGGAACGACCGAATTCGCGAGCTGGACACTTTTCAACGGCACCCCCCAGGGCGTGCGATGCAAGTTGCATCCCGTAGCAAATGCCGAGAATTGGAATGCCAAGCGAGAAGATGCGAGGATCGCACTTAGGGGCGTTTTTTTCGTAAACGCTGGCTGGTCCGCCCGAGAGAATGATCGCGGAAGGTTTTCTCGCCATTATCACGTCGGCTGAAACGTCATGACGGATCAGTTCGCAATAAACATTCTGGTCGCGAACCCGGCGAGCGATGAGTTGTGCGTACTGTGCACCAAAGTCGAGCACTAGTACGCGCTCACTGAGCAGATCCGAAGGCGCTTTGATGCTTTTATCGGGGCTCGAAGCCCCGGTCGAACGATTATTCATTGATGAGGTTGCCAAAGGTGCCGGTCTGTGTGTGGGACCGAGCATCAAATAATGGAAAACCCAAGAGTATAGCGACTTCCTGAACGATGGCTACCCGATTCCGCGGTGAACGAAGAGTTGTAGGGCTTAAGTTGTAAGGCGGATGTTACAATATTGGTTTTGGGCGAACGGCCACGTGGAAATTACCCAATCATAACCCAATACGTAAGTAGGGACCTGCGAAAACATCCCACACATACGCTTGGGATTCTTCAACTCGCGCTCGCCTTGATCGAATAAACCCTTTCGTAAGGAAATTACCGCCAAAAAAAAAGCTGTGCCCCTCTGCCCCTCTGCCCCTCTGCCCCTCTGTCCCTCTGTCCCTCTGTCCCTCTGTTTTCTGTTTCCTGGGCCTAGGTGCCTAGATTTGAAGGTTGATTCAACGTTCATACGTTCCCAAAACGTGAATTCTGAGCGATCAGGCGTGGTTGTATGCCTGACTCTGCAAGACGTTGGCTGCCTTAATCTTTGATAAAAAAAACGCAAATAAAACGTCCCAGGCTACTTGCGGACGTGGAATAACCAACCCTACCTTATGGTGGAATGTTGCGGTTAACAAAATTTAAGTTTCGCGACAGACCGAATCACCCAGTCAAAAACCTCCTCAGCAACATGAGATCTGTAATGACAACTTTGCGGTCGCCTCACAAGACTCAAGACTCAAGACTCAAGACTCAAGACTCAAGACTCAAGACTCAAGACTCAAGACTCAAGACTCAAGACTCAATTCCGCGCGTTGCTCTTTGAAGGGCTTGAACTCCGGCAGATGATGGCAGTAGATCTAGGCTTTGGATCCGATTCACAAGACGCAATTCTTGCTAACTCCGTCTTTGGCAATATTGTCCAACAATCGCTTTATGGTGTTCCAGCACCCGTGGCGGAGCGAGTGATCTCACACTCGATCGAGCCGCATGTAACCGATGTCATGGCCGCTGGCCCAACAGGTTCCCTCACCACCAACGACTCCACCGGAAGCGGTTCTGCAATCGTTGGCCCCTTTCAATCGCAAATGCCAGTCGGTTATGCGCCAAGTCGCAACCAAAGTGCTCTGGGAGCCCAAGCTGCTCTTGTAAACTCCACGCAAAAGCCCGTCAACCAAGCGGCGACCATCGATGCGGCTTGGAGCGATTTCGATCAGCGTGCAGCCAGTGCTGGCGCGGCACCAGAAGCCACCATTTCCCTCAATACACTTCGCGATGTTTCTCGCAATCCAGCCGCTTGGCAAAAAGTACTCTTTGGCAGCCAACTCGCTAGCGGCCAAACTTCAACGATTCCCGTTTTGAGCCCTCAACTGCTTAGCATCGACTCGCAGAATCATTCGAAGGTCCAATCGCTCGCTAGCGATGGGCAAAACGTTGGCTCATTGTTGATTCCTACGCAAAGTTCCGTCTCCAATTCTGCCTCGATTGCACAACGAAGTGCAAACGCAACGGAAGCATCGCTTCCAAGCGATCCGACGGGCTGGTTTTGCAATACGGACGGCAGCCTGTCGTCCGTCATGTTAATCTCCAGCATGTCGGAGGGCGAGGGACCATCTTCAGGCGATGGTTCTAGCACCGGTGGCCCGGGCGGCACGGGCAGCAATGGAACAGGCGGCGTTGATATTCCTCAAATCACATGGCCGCAACTGAAGTTCCCGCAACACGAAGGGAGCTTGGGCACGTTCGCCCCGCCGATAACTACCGGGACTCATACTGTCACCACCGGTGGTTCGTTCACTGAAAACACGACCGCTAATAGTGACTTAACCGTCTCCGGCGTCAACTTTGTTCACATCGTGAACTTAACACAAATTGATGCTACGCACTGGAGCTTCACCGAAACGCTCGTAATGGCGTTTAACGTAAGCAACGCCGTCACCGATAGTTCGGCGAATGGTGCGAGCGGTGGTAATAGTGCGAACGGCGGTAATGGCACGTCTGGTACCAACGGAATGACAACCGTCGGTGGACCTGGAACGGGAACGGGAACGACGCCAACGATTCCAGACACCCACAATAGCCAGTCGCAATGGTCCAGCAACGTAACGGCCTCGCGTAGCGGTTTTGTCATAATGACATTCCATGCGGAACAAGGCATGTCGGGCCTCACCGAAGCTGGCGTCGCCTGGTCGTTAACGTTAGGATTCCACGACGAAATCAATTTAATCGCATCGGTGTCCGGTGGTGAATCGGTTACACCCTTGGCAAGCACCCTTGCCACGGCCAACACCAGTTCAGGGTCATCATCAGGCAGTGGGTCACCAGGCAGTGGGTCATCTGGTAGTGGGTCAGGCGGCTCGTCCAGTGGCGGAACCTCAACCGGCGGATCGGGTGGTACATCTTCTGGCAACACGGGTGGTGGGTTTGATGGCGACACAGGCGGCGGAACCAACAATTCGTTACCCGCCGACTACAGTTCAACATCAGCCTATTCCTTGAGCCTCGGTATCAAGCTTTGGGTGTCCGGCAACCTATCGATCAGCCACACGCCATCGCTGGTAGCCAATCCGCTAGCGAGCGGAACTGGTACGGTGGTCCATGACACGTTTACCAGCTCAGGAGTTTCAGAAACCGGTTCGAGCTTCGTAACTGGCGGCACATGGAGTGCAAAGTCGCGTTCGGGACATTGCGTACCTGCTAGTCCAACGGGTGGCTCCGGAGGCAACGGCACACCTTTTGACGATGTCAACGCGAACGGTTCGAACGGTAGCACAACCGCCGGTTCGCCTCCAGCAACCAATGCCAGTTGCGACGCGGTTCCGTGGACCATTCCAACGGATGGCGCCATGGACAGCAGCGTGTTTGAGATGACCGGGGCGACCCACAGCACCACCGGTGGCGGAGGAGGAGGAGGCCCCACACCGTCGCCGGTGCTCGCATTGTCCCGCGACGGTCATGAGTTCGGTTCATCAGGTGGTTTTGAATCCAAAACCAAGGGCAAAAATGGCGGCAAATGGAATGTCGCTGGCAACGTTGAGGATGGACGACTTAAGGACATCAGCGGATTGCTTTCGAGCGCACTTGCGAATCAGATCGGAGACAAATACAACGACAACGAGATCTATTCGGTGAGAATCTCGGACGGGAATGCGAGCTCTGCCGACGGTTTCACGGCCAGCATGCAGGTTGGCTGGAACCTGAAACCGGAGGACCATGCCGACATCTTGAGCGACACGGATGAATCTCTTGCTATGGTAGGCGATGGTGGGATTGGATTGGTCGCTACCAAGGATGACGCAAAAGTCACGGGTGGTGGTTCTGATAGCGAATTTGATTTCATGAACATGGAAATTGACGCCCGGGCTACGCTACCGCACGGAACATGGACTGGCACTCTACGTCAAAGTTCAGAGGATTCGGACGGCAATAAAAATACAATGGACGTTCATGCCGGATTGGCACCCAATAGTGGTGGCAGTGGCAGTTCTTCGTCGGGTTCAGGTTCGTCCGACGTCGACGCGTCAGGATTCTTGAAGTTCGATTGGAATGGCCATGGTTCGAGCAAGATGGAAGTCCACACCAACTCAAACGTCGACTGGCATCCAACCTCCGTCGGCGGTGCAGAAACCAGCCATTTGATCGAATTGCGCAAGTTGGATTATATTTCCAAGGGAACCTACAACAGCACAGGCGATGCCAATTTCGATCTCTTGGCCGACGGAACGATCACCAAGAGCGGTAATGGTACGGCTACGAACGTAACGGATTCGGATTACAAGAGTCACACCCGCGACTTTGGTGAGTCGTCCAGGTCAGGACCGAACGGGTATTACTACTTGCAGGACACCAATCGTTATGGCGAGTTCATTGGGACTGTAACCCGATCGGCTTCGTTCAATGCCTTGCAGGAGCCTCCGATCACAATTGCGACACCTACCTATTCTGGCGATCCGAAGGTGCGGGTTTGGGGTACACTCTATGCAGAAGGCTCCGACCATGTCGGGTCAACAATGTACCTGGACGATCATTCGGGCGGAAACTACTTTGCCAAGATCGAAGCGGACTTGAACGGAATCCCGCTTGTGGTCATCGAATCGATAACGTTACCGCCTGAATATGTTTATCCAAGCAATCCCAATCCTGGTGACGGCACTTATCTGTCGTGGTTTGCGGGCCGTAAAGGAGATGCGTTTGACACTGGGGCCAATTTTGCGTCCGGCCTAGGGGACAACATGAGCATGGGTTTGAGTTGGGCCATACGGGATAAGATCTTTGGCTTCAACACCGTCGACTATGGCTCGTCCGCCTACGTATGGGGCGATCGAACAGGGACGGTAATTGGCGTTGCAACCGGTGGAGCCGCGATAGGCAAGGGGCTAATTAAAATCGCGACCGCAGTGGACGATATCGGTCGTTGTGCTAACCCCATAGCGAAATTTGTGATGGGCGGCTGTTTCGTCGCAGGAACGCTAGTCACATTGTCCGAAATGCCGCGCAGTCAAGCGACCGACGACGACGTTTGGTCATCAGACCCAGTGTGGAACGGGACTCCGTACCGTGATTCCTCACCCTCTTCAATCACGACAGCACTCTCCCAAACCGCCACAATCACGTCTCTTCTTGCATCCCCAAGGCGCATGTTGGTTCCTATTGAGCACGTGCCATTAGGCGCACGAGTCCCGACAAAGAATCCAAAACCATGGGAATACGACGTTAGCTTACCTGAACCCGACCAAGCGACCTGGGCCAAGATTTCGATCACCATCGAGCGAACCGACGGTGGAATCGTAGACGCCGAACTTTTGCGGCCACGAACTTGGGTCGAATCCAATGGCCTAGAAGCAGGCAAGTTGCTGCCGATAAACATTCCAGAGTTGGAAGTCGCAGGTTTGGCTCACGTAACGGCGGTTGAACGTTGCCCAACGATAGCATCCGGCGAAGGCAGCGTCATTACGGCGAGATTCCTAACGCGACAAGTTGACGTCATCGTGCGAGCAGAGATACTCTGCTCAGGTGGCACGATTGAAGTATTAGAAGGCACGACCATTCACCCCATCTGGTCGCTCGACCGCCACGACTGGATACCGCTCGGTGAACTAGAAGAAGGCGAACGCCTCCAACGCCAAGCCGGTACTGCTATTGTTCTTACACACACCATCGTTAACCGATCAACTCCGGTTTGCAATATCGAAGTGCATGGCGAGCATGTGTATGAAGTGGGTGAGCTTGGGTTGTTAGTGCATAACTCTTATGCGTTGCCGGTTATACGACCTGCTGCTCATGGCGGTCCGATACATAATTCAACAATGGTTAGCACCGCTTTGTCCTGGATTCGTGGCGGCATGACGAATGTTCGTACGAACCAGGCACTTTCTGACGGCGTGGGAACTCTATCCAAATTACGCCCGGATGTTCAAGGCATCGCAAACGGATTGATCCATGTCGCGGAAGTCAATGTCTCAGGCGGAGCTGGTTATCATACTGCTAGGGAAGTTGTTTTTCGACGAATACTCGGCCCCATGTTTGGATCATACACACCTCTGTAGTTTGCAAATCAAATGAAAATCGGTATTTCGCAAATCGTCTATTATGAATTCGACTCTCACCCATTAAGTGTTGGCGATGTGAGACGTTTATGGGAGCTTCTTGCAATTCTTAAGCGATCAGCGAAGGCCTACGTATACCAAACGACCGAAGAACCTTCAGCCGGAATTGAGTTGCGTTGTGGTGATGTTGAAGCCTACAATCGATTGTTTTACGATTCGAGTGGTAGTTTTTGGGGTGGATTTGACTGCTTGAAGAGTAGCAGTTCTTCAAATGGGCTCGTCGACGCGGAATTCGGTTTTGGGTGTAAGCAAAGTTCGCGATGGAAGGGGGTAGATACACTACCTGATTCTTCACTATATTTTTCCGAGTCGTTGCTGAACGAAGTTGGATGGCGTGACATAGCTTCTGTATTCAAAAACCATTTCGAACTTGCGGACAGTGCGAACGCACTGTCCGGCTTTATAGATGTTGGATCCGCTGACCATTTATTCTCTGGTATGGTATTTGAATCGATTGTGCTACCGAAGATGCCTCTTTATCGTTGGGTCGAACAGGCAAGGTGGGTTACAACGGGTAAACACAAATTCAACCGTTTGCGTGGCTTGTATTGGGGGAACTACTTTAGTTCAAAAACTATTGCGGCACTTGATACCGTTTGCAATGGCGATTTCCTCAATTCCTACAAAAGCCAGGCTCGCTACGCGGATGGTGAAAGCAACGGAATTATCTGGGAGTTGCGGAATGGGATTTTTGTGTCGATAAGTTTGAGTCCGCTAGACTGCGAACCGGGAAAGCCCATTGACTTGAGCACTCAAAACAACTTGGTTTGGCTCGTGGAGAAATTGCTACTAGCTGATTTGATGTAAAGCCAGGGGGAGGGGAAACTCAAGGGGACACAGGAAAGCGCCGGGATGAACCGGATTGGAGTTGGAAGCGGCTAGAAGGGCTAGGGGAGCGGCTAAAGGGGCGGGAGCGGCTAGGCTAAAGGGGCCATCAAGAAGGCTAAAGGGTCAATCCAACTTACTATTGCATCCACCTTGCGTCGGTTGTAGAATTAACGTCTTGTTCGCACCGCTTCCTCTTTTCGCTATCTTTGCTGGTATCGACTGTCTTTCTTTTGCGGTCATGGTCAACCATGTTCACGTTATTCTTCGCAACAGGCCCGATGTCGTTGCTGGTTGGTCCGACGAGGAAGTGGCTAAGCGTTGGTGGCAGTTGTTTCCGCTTCGTAAGAACAAGGACAAGACTCCCGCGGTTCCTACTGAGAGTGAGCTCAAGATGTGGATGACTCCTGCTCGGAGCAA
>Ga0209181_10010180_pt1 | contig 12241 bp, 14 predicted proteins | sample MAT05_FD_187208 | JGI IMG/M metagenome (GOLD analysis project Ga0209181, IMG submission 187208) | Freshwater microbial communities from Lake Fryxell liftoff mats and glacier meltwater in Antarctica - MAT-05 (SPAdes) (version 2) | ecosystem: Environmental > Aquatic > Freshwater > Ice > Liftoff... | reverse complement strand
TCCGGCGTTGCCGCACCAATCCGAATACTCCGCCGCACTTCCGCAGGATCTTGCGGCTTGGGAAAGCAGCGGCTTCGCTCGGCCGGATTTCGCAAACTCTCTCGCCACCTTCCAGCCACAGCGGGATCGCCGTGACCAGCGCGAGCATTTCGTGCTCTTCCCGCTCTACACCCCGAACGCCTCCAGCGACACACGCTTTGAGGCGCTGCTTATGCGCACGCCGTGGCCGGACTGGCTCTCTCAGTTGGAGCGCACCGCGTATCCCAACGCCAAGTTCGCCCCCGGGCATCTGGTCGATTTCACCGACGGCTACGCCAGCGAGTGTGCGGTGCTGTTTCCGGAGACCGTCGCACTCGCCGGACGCGCCTCGAATCATTTCGCCACGATCTTCTGCGACCGCGAAGCGAGAAGGCTGCAACGCTCAACCTTGCGCGCCGCTGCCGCCGTCCGACTCGCGCTCTTTCCCAAACTGGAGTTTTGGCTGAACTCGCTCCCGCTGATGGAAGACAGCACGGCGCTCTGGGACTTGATCCACGACGCCTCGCACAGCGTCGGCGAACTACCATTCGATCCCTTCATGATCCGGCAACGCGCGCCGTACTGGATGTACGGGCTCGAGGAGTTACGCGTGGACCTGCGCAGTTTTGAGGAAGCGGCGCGCCTCGCAATCGAGGGCTTCCCCTTCGCGCGCTACGTCACCTGGGCCATCGTGCTCGATCGCGTGTTCCGCTTTCCGATCACCGGACCACGCGTGCGCAACTACGACGCGCTCGGTGGCCAACTGCTCTTCGCCTACCTGCATCAGCACGACATCATCGTCTGGCGCGACAATCGGCTGACGATTCATTGGGACAAACTCGCGGACGGCATCCACGGACTGCGCGAAGAAATCACCGCGCTCTACAAGCACGCCGCGGACTGGTCGAAACTGTCCTTCTGGCTCGCAGGTCACGAACTCATCGCACGCTACGTCCGGCCGAATGTGGCCTCGCAGTGGAAGAGCGGCGAGCGCGTGATCAACGACGAGCGGGACTTGAAACGCTGGATCGCTCTCGTCCACGAGGACGAGTTCCCGCTCGGCAATTTTCACCTGAATCTCCAGCGCCGACTCGCCGCGATGGGGTAAGCGGAAGCGGGTTACTGGTGCGTCGCGCCTTGGAAGTCCGGGTAGGCTTCGTTGCCGTGCTCGCCGATGTCGAGACCCTCGAGCTCCTCCTCGGAACTCACGCGGATACCTCCGGTGACTTTCAGGATGAACCACACGGCGAGTGCGCCGAAGAACGTGAACGCACCGACGGCTGCGACACCCTGCAACTGCACGAGGAACTGGGCGCCGGGAGTGAGCCCGGTATCGAGCGCTGCCACGGTACTGGCGATGGCCTGCGCCTTCGCATCCGCCTCGCTCAAACCCTTCGCGACGTAACCCGCGTAGCCATCGTAGAAGAACCCCAGCGCGAGCGTGCCCCAGATGCCATTCACCAGATGCACGCTGAGCGCGCCGACCGGGTCATCGATCTTCACTTTGTCGAAGAAAACGACCGACGGCACCACGATGATCCCAGCCACCAAGCCGATGAGGGCGCCTGACTGGAAGGTGACAAACGCGCATGGGGCGGTGATGGCGACGAGCCCCGCGAGGCAGCCATTGAGCACCATGGAAAGGTCCGGCTTTTTCAGCAGCAGCCACGAGGTGATCGTCGCCCCGAGAGCGCCGGTCGCCGCGGCGAAGTTGGTATTTACGAGCACGTGGGAAATCGCGCTGCCGTTCATCGCGGCCATCGTCGAACCAGGATTGAAGCCGAACCAACCGAGCCAGAGGATGAGCACGCCGAGCGCGGCGCTGGTCATGTTGTGGCCGGGATACGGATAGACTTTGCCGTTTTGGTATTTGCCGCGACGCGGCCCGAGGACGAGCACGCCAGCGAGCGCCGCCCAGCCGCCGACTGAGTGGACAACCGTCGAGCCGGCGAAGTCGCGGAAGTTCCCCACCGAGAGCCAGCCGCCGCCCCAGATCCAGTGGCCGGTGATCGGATACATGATCGCCACGAGGATGAAGCTGAAGATCATGAAGCGGCTGAATTTGATGCGCTCCGCGACCGCGCCCGAGACGATCGTCGCGGCGGTGCCGGCGAAGACGAGCTGGAAGAAAAATTTGGCCCACAGCGGAACGGGCGTCCAATTGATGGCGCCATAAACGCCTTCATACACGGTGGTCGAGAAGGCGTTCATGCTGGCATACGCGACGCCGAGCGCGGGCGAATTGTCCGCCCCAGAGACCATCCAGCCGAGGCGACCGACCCACTCATTGCCGTCGCCAAACATCAGGTCCCAGCCGATGACCCAGAACGAAATCGTGGAGCAGGCGAAGACGATGAAGTTCTTGGCCAGAATGTTCACGCAGTTCTTCGCCTGGCAGAGCCCGGACTCGACGAGGGCGAAGCCCGCATTCATGAAAAAGACGAGCATCGCCGTGACCAGCACCCAGATCGTGTCCACGCCGACCCGCAGATCGCTCTGTGGCGCCGCGGCGACGCCGAGTGTATCCACGATCTCCTGGTTCGGATGCACTGCAGGCGCGTCCGCTTCCGGCGCTGGTGCTTCTGCCGCAGGCGCCGCGATGACCTCCGCCGCGACGACCGGAGGCGCGGCTTCCTGAGCCAGGACCGCGGGTTCGCAAATGACGGTGAGGAGGGCGATCGCACCGGCACGCAGCCAGGCGACCACACGTGGTGTGGTGGTTTTGGTCATGGGATATGTTTGGAAAATGAATGGGGGGAACGCGCCTAGAGGGCGCGACCATTCACCAGTCGATGACCTGCCCGCGCCACATGCGGCGCGGTTTGGCCGGCGCTGCCTCGACGGGAGCAGCGGGCGCAGGAGCCGCTTCGACAGCGGCGGGAACCGGGGCGGCAGCCCGCGCTGGCTGGGCCGCGAGTTGATCCGAGAGTTGTTTGAGCGCCACGTTCGTCGCCATGCGCAGCGCAGGATAGTTCACCGTCTCGGCGACCAGCACCGAGAGCAGGCACTGCGTGGTGCGGCGGACGAAAAGCCACGATCCTTCGAACTTGAGCAGCAGTTCCTGAAAGGACGTGGTCTGTTGTTCGAGCACCTCGCCCACACTCACGAGGCGCCGTCCCAGTTCCGGGAAAATCGCGTCCACATAGACCGCGGGCATTTCCTTGGCGACCAGCGCGCCCTGCGGATTGAGCACGAAACTTCCGACGACGCCGGGAATATCTTTGAGCGAGGCAAGGGTGGTTTGCATAGTGATCAGGAAAGTTTCTTGGCGAGCGCCGGGAGGTTGAGTTTAGGCGAGCCGACCACCGCGGTGATCTTGCCGTCGGCGAGCACGCAGAGCGCTTTCTTCTGCTCGCCGGTCACGTGGATCTCGCACAGGTTTTCCGCGCCGAGCGAGGTGCCGATATGCCGCAGGAGTTGCACGACATAGGCAAAGCTGGCCTCGAGCATTTCGGGAATGTCACCCACGGCTTCGATCATCGAACCGTCTTCGGTGAAGCGCACAGCGCACTGCACCTCGGGATCGCTCAGTGCTTCGTTGGCGGGGGGTTGGGGCGATGGGTTGGGAGACATAGGTGAGGGCGAAGCGGCGTTCGCGGCGGCGAGTTCGTCGGAGACATGCGCGGCGGCCATGACGAGCGTGTGCCAGTCGCGATCGATGGTGTCCTCGAGCGGGCGCAGACCGTCCTCGATGATGAAGCTTCCCGCCGACCAGCGGAGCAGCTCGAAAAGTGCGGGCTCGCCTTTCAGCGCATCGACCTCGGCATGCACGATCTGACCGCCGGTAAAGAAGATGCGCCCCGAGCGCCCGCTGTGCTCCACGCGCACCGCGCGGGTGGACATGGCGAGGCATTCCATCTGGATGAGATCGAGCAGCGTGACGCCTTGGACGACACCGTCGAATCCGCGCGGGCTGGGTATGGCGAGTGAGTTCATGTGGTTCAAAAAGCGACCCTCGGGATGCACACGAACGAACACTGCGATTCTGCGCGTTGCCCAATGCGCATCCCTGAATCGCCACTCAATTAAGCAATGCTTATGCCGACGCGATGCCACGCCTTCACCGCCCAACGCGCGGAAAATTTCCTAAGCGCTTGGCCGCAAGCGCTTATCGATGACGATCCACGGTCAGTATTATTCCCCGATCAAAATACTGACTTTCACCGGCCTCTCACATTTGCCAAACACCCGCGCCGCGACGGTCCGCTCAAGCGCGCGGATGCGCTTCGTCGTACGCCGCCTTGAGGCGCTCCGTCGTCACGTGCGTATAGATCTGCGTGGTCGAGAGACTCGCGTGACCGAGCAGCGCCTGCACGCTGCGCAAGTCCGCACCGGCATCGAGCAGATGCGTGGCAAAGCTGTGCCGCAGCTTGTGCGGGCTCATGTTGCGCGGGATGCTCGTGTGCGGCAGGTAGCGCTTGAGCACGAGCGCGACATTCACCGGCGCCATGCGCCGCCGCACCTTGCTGATGAAGAGCGGGCCGCTATGCACGTTCGCCTGCTGCCGGAATTTCTGGATCGCTTCCAAGGCCGGCGCACCGACCGGCACGACGCGTTCCTTTCGGCCCTTGCCGAGCACGCGCACACTTTCGGAAAAGACATCGATGCTCGCCACATCGAGCGACACCAGTTCCGCCAGACGCAGCCCGCTGCTGTAGAAAAGTTCGAGGATCGCCGCGTCGCGCGCTGGCATCCACACGGGTGCGCGCGGCGACTTCTCCACGCGCAGCGGCGCGGTCAGCAGTTCATCGATCTGCGCCGGCGTGAGCACAAAGGGCAGCTTCTTCTCCAGCTTCGGAAGCTGCACTTCCTTCAGCGGGTTGTCCGTGAGCCCGTGGCGTTGCGCGAGGAATTTGTAGAACGTGCGCAGCGCGGAGAAGTGCAGGCGGATCGTCGGGCGCGCCATGCCCGCCTTCGCGCAGGTGAAGAGATAGCGGCGGAAATGGTCCGCGGTCAGTTCCTTCCACGTCGGCAAATCCGGCGTCTTGCGAAACTCCGCCAACGAGTGCCGGTATATCTGCAGCGTCCGCGTCGAGGCGTTGCGCTCGACTTCGAGGTAGCGGAAGAAATCGTCGGCGAAGCGGTCGCGGGTGGGGCGTTTCAAAGCGGGGCGAAGCTATCGCACCACCGCACCTCGTGCGACTACTTCTTGCCGATCAGCGGATCGAGCGCCGCGGGCTGCGCCGTCGCGCCGACTTCGCCCACGCGCGAGGTCCCGCGCACGAAGCTCAGCGTCGCCGAGCGCTGCTCCACCTGGTCCGGCGAGCGCGCCACGATCGGGATCGCGAAATCGCCGTCGGGCAGTTTGAAGTGGTAGCGAAAGGTGCCGTCGGGCGCGAGTTTGATCTCCTGGCCATCGACCCAGACCGTCGCATCCGGGTCCGTGCCGCCGTAAAAAATGATCTCCGCATTTACGTGCATGAAGAAGCCGCGCTCGCGCTTCGTGCTGAATGGCTGCGCGCTCCAGCTCGCACCGATCCCGCTGAAGAGACTCGTCGGTCCCGGCGCCAGCGATTCCAGCGGCAGGCCGGAAAGGCCGCTCGCGCTTTCGCTGTGCAGCCGCTCGCCGAGTTGCTTGCGGAGCAGTTGATCGATCTCCTCGGAGCCGAGCCCCAGCCGCTCGATGAGCGTGTCGCCGAGCAGCGCCGCGAGCAGACGCTTCTGCTCGTCGCTCCACGTCGGCGCCTGGCCCGCGCGGAATTCCAGCCGGCCTTCCCCCGCGATGCGCGAGAGCGCCGCGATCAGGCTTTCGCCTTCCGTCATCTTCTCCTTCACCAGCTCGAGCAGCCGCTCGAAGGTGAGATGCGCGGGCACCGTCGCGAAATCCGCCGTCGCTTCCGCGGCCACGGATTCAGCAGGCGTCACCGCCACGCCCGATTGCACGATGCGCTGCCAGTTCCCCGCCTTATCAAAGTAACCAATCTCCGCGCTGTAGGCCGTATCCGGGCTGCTCACCGGCACATACCAGTTCCGCGCCTCGGGATTGATCTCCACCAGCCCCACGTCTGCCCCGGCCGTCGTCACGATCTTGAGGAAAAATTGCCGCGCGCTGCCGCGGAACGTCCCCGGCGCATACTTGCCCCAATCGAAATCCCAGTAGCTGAAGAGCCAGCGCGGATCGCGCGCCACGAGGAAGAGCGTGTCCTGGAAATAACTCGTCGGCAGTTCGCCGAGATTTTCAAAAGCCGGCGCACCCTTCGCTGCCGGCACCTCGGGCGTCGTCGACCCGATCTCAAACTTGTGCGCCTCGAACACCTCGGCCGGCGCGTCCACGGGCTCCGCCGAGATTTGAAAGGCTCCGGACTTCTTCGGCAGGGCGGCGGTGGATGGATCAGGATTGCTTTCGGGCATAGTGAGTTGCAGGTTCGATTTCAGAGACACTCCTCAGAACCGGGCATTCGTTTAAGGAAACCAAACCAAACCGTCAACGCATTTATTCCCCATCCTGAGGCGTTTATACATAATTTGGACTACTTAACGGCCTTAACCGCCAAATTTTTGCACAATTATCACCAATGCTGACAAAACGCGTCATCCCCTGCCTCGACGTTCACGACGGTAAAGTCACCCGCGGCGTCCAGTTTGGCCGCGCCGAAGACGGCGGCCTGCGCAACGTCGGCGACCCCGTCGAACTCGCCATCCGCTACAACGACCAGGGCGCCGACGAGATGGTCTTCTTCGACATCACCGCCAGCGCCCACGGCCGCTCCACCATGGTCGATGTCATCCAGCGCACCGCCGCCCACTGCTTCATGCCCCTCACCGTCGGCGGCGGCATCCGCACCACCGACGACATGCACGCCCTGCTCCACGCCGGCGCCGACAAAATCAGCATCAACTCCAGCGCCATCGCCACCCCCGAGCTCATCAGCGCCGGCGCCTTGCGCTTCGGCAGCCAGTGCATCGTCGTCAGCATCGATGCGAAAAAGACCGCGCCCGACCGCTGGGAAGTCTTCGTCCAGGGCGGACGCAAACCCACCGGCCTCGACGCCGTCGCCTGGGCCACCGCAGCCGTCCAGCGCGGCGCCGGCGAGATCGTCCTCAATAGCATCGACGCCGACGGCACCAAAGCCGGCTACGACCTCGTCATCACCCGCCGCATCAGCGAAGCCGTCGGCGTCCCCGTCGTCGCCAGCGGCGGCGCCGGCACCCTCGACCACATGGTCGAAGTCCTCGACGCCGGGAAAGCCGACGCCGTCCTCGCCGCCAGCATCTTCCACTTCGGCACCTACACCGTCAGCGACGTGAAGCGCTACCTCGCCCAGCACGGCGTCCCCGTGCGGCTGCCGGAGCTGGTGAGCTGAATCTCGGGAACAACACTGCGCCGCTACGGTTTCCCGAGCATTTTCAGAATGTGCCGCGCCAGGTGCTCCCTGATCTCCCGATGCCGCGGCACCGGCTACGAGATTTTCGTCTCCGGATTCTGATACCAATCATGCCGGCCCCCATGCCGGATAAAAACACACCCGAGTTCCTCGATCTTCCGAACTAGATCGCGCTGCTTCACGCCACTTCCAGCTCCGCATGCCGCCGCACGCACGGAATCTCGCCCGAGGTGAGATCGCGATACAGGTCGAGCAAGTGCTCCTTCAGATCGTCCAGCGATTCGCCCTGCGTGAGGTAATCCGGGAACTCCTCGAGATGCCCCAGCCAGGCGTCGCCATCCTGCCAGTAGGTGAAAGCGAGCGTCTTCATGGCGAGAGGATGCACGCGCCCGCGGACCGCGTCAATGCGGGCCGAACCCCCGCCGTCCTCGCGGCGAGCATCTTCCACTTCGGCACCTCCACCGTCCGCGGCGTGAAGCGCTACCTCGCCCAGCAAGGCACGCCGGTGCGGCTCCCGGAGCTGGTGAGCTGAATCACCGGCATCCCCTCACCTCACGGGCTAACCATTTGCACATCCGCCCCTCGGGGAATATCCTCCGCCCATGAAATTCATGACCACTCTGGATCGGGATGAAGACGGCGTTTGGATCGCTGAATGCCCCGCCATTCCCGGCTGTGTCAGTCAGGGACAGACGCGCGAGGAAGCCGTAGCCAACATCCGCGAAGCCATCGCTCTCTGCCTGGAAATCCGGGCCGAGCGCGGCCTGCCGCTGACCCTCGAGACCCAGCAGGTCGAAGTCGTGGCCTGATGCCCTCGCTGCCCCACCTCAGCGGTCGCGAAGTCGTCCGGGCCTTTGCCAGCGATGGCTGGCAGGTCGCGCGGCAACGCGGCAGCCACATCATTCTCGTCAAAGATGGGCATCCCGCCACGCTCTCGGTGCCCGATCACAAGGAAGTCGCCAAGGGCACCCTGCGCAGCCTCATCCGCGCCAGTGGCTTGACCGTCGAGCGGTTTGTTGAGTTGGCTGGTTAAATCGCTAACGACCCGACTCCGCCGGGGCAGCTCGCCGGATCAGTGATGAACGATTTCCCGGGCGTGTGGAATCTCGCCGCTGCACACCGGACGCACCTGCTCCGCCGAGACGGTCACCACAGCCGCCGTCTGGCCAGTGAGCGTCACAAACTCCACCTCATAAGCCTCACCGCGCGGATAGACATGGACGACCGCGCCAATATCGCCGGGCTCCAAGCCTTCAGCGGCTAGCGGTTGAGTGAGAACCACTCGGTCATGTTCGTGAATCATGGCCGCACCCTACTACAGCGGATGAGCCGTGACCAGCCTCGGCATGTCGGCACCTGCGTCGATGATCCAGACCGCTCGGATGGAAGGAGAACGACCGTCCGGGCAAAGCATCGGGCCATCGATCCGAAACTTGACGCCATAGTTGGATTCGGATTTGGACGACACCGGATGGCGCGCCGCGTGAGCCACCAGCGCCGCCGCCAACACCTGCCAGTGCACCGCGGTGAATCCGAAGTGGGTGAAAAACCCGGCCTTCCCGGCACCCTCGGGGTGATCAAACGCCAGGAGGTAATCAGCGATTTTGCGGTGTTCGACGAGAGCCTTGCCTGCGTTCGGGAGGTTCACTGCTTCCTGCGTAGATCATCGCTGACCTCGAAGCGAGACGCGAAATAACCAGCCCGCTCGACCACGTGGTCGCAGTCCTCGACGCCGGGAAAGCCGACGTCTCATCGCCGCCAGCATCTTCCACTTCGGCACCTCCACCGTCAGCGGCGTGAAGCGCTACCTCGCCCAGCACGGCGTGCCGGTGCGGCTGCCGGAGAACGCGGAGATCTAGTGGATGAAGAACGACGCCCTTTTACGTGGGGCGACAGTTCAGCGCTTCCGATCTCATTACTTCTTTTTTCGGATCGCGAACTTATACCAGCGGCCACCACCCTCGGGATCCGGGATGCGGACAACGAAGTGCCTTTCCTCCGGCCCGGCGGTGACAGGGCTACGCTTCTCGATGCCGACCCCACCGCGCTCCTCGGTTACTGCCAGAAGCTCAAATTCCAGCTCGATAGTTTTCATTGCGATCGAGTAGGAAGCCGTCTCGTCCTCGTGCCCAAGCTCCGACTTGGGCATGCACCTGTCGCCGAAACTCTGCTTCGCCGCCGGGCCTCGGCGTCATCGAGCGACACGGCCGCCAATGGGACCGTAGCGCCATGCCGGCGCCGCGCGTTTTTCTTGGCCCGACCTTGACCCTCGTCAAAGCGGTCGGTCGGGGCCAGCATCACTTTACCCCTATGAGAACAAACGCCCTCCTTCGCCGGAGCACCGTCGCGCTGGCCCTTAGCGCGCTGCTTTCCCTCCACGCTGCTGAGACTCCCGATACCTCGGCGCCGAAAGGCCCGCAGGCCAAAGGCACCGACCCGGAGATCGTGGGCGAAGAAGTGGCCGTGCTCACTTTCGCGCCGCAGGTGCCGCCGCCGATCACGCGGCAGCATGCGACGAAGGTGATCGTGAAGCTGGAGGTGATCGAGAAGGTGAAGCGCCTCGCGGATGGCGTGGAGTATTTGTTTTGGACGTTCGGCGGGGAGGTGCCGGGGAAATTCATCCGCGTGCGCCAGGGCGATCTCGTGGAGTTTCATCTGCAAAATCATCCGACGAGCAAGATGCCGCATAACATCGACCTGCACGCGGTGACTGGTCCCGGCGGCGGCGCGACGTCGTCCTTCACCGCGCCCGGCCACAGCTCGCAGTTTTCCTTCAAGGCGCTCAACCCCGGGCTCTATGTCTATCACTGCGCGACGGCGCCGGTCGGGATGCATGTGGCCAATGGGATGTATGGGCTGATCCTCGTGGAGCCGCCGGGCGGGCTCGTGCCCAAGGTGGATCGCGAATATTACGTGATGCAGGGCGACTTCTACACGACGGGGGCTTTCGGCGAGGAGGGCTTGCAGCCCTTTGATCAGCAGAAGGCGGTGGATGAGCGGCCGAGCTATGTCGTCTTCAATGGCTCGGTCGGCTCGCTCGTGGGCGACAACGCGCTGCAGGCCAAGGTGGGCGAGACCGTGCGGCTCTTTGTCGGCAATGGCGGGCCGAATCTGATCTCGTCCTTCCATGTGATCGGCGAAATCTTCGACCGCGTGTATCAGGAAGGCGGCACGATTTCGGCGCAGCAGAATGTGCAGACCACGCTCGTGCCCTCCGGCGGCTCGGCGATCGTGGACTTCAAGGTGGATGTGCCCGGCACGCTCATCCTCGTGGATCACTCGCTCTTCCGCGCTTTTAATAAAGGCGCGCTCGGCATGCTGAAGGTCGAGGGCCCGGCAAATCTGATCGTTTATTCGGGCAAGGAAGTGGACGAGGTCTATCTCGGCAGCGCCGGCAGTCCGGGCGATCGCCGCGTGGCGGGACTCGAGGCAAAGATGAAATCGGCCATCGCCACCGACCCGAAAATCGCCGGGCTGACCAAGGAAATCCTGATCGAGAAAGGCAAGCGTGTGTATGCGCAGACGTGCTTCGCGTGCCATCAAGGCAACGGCCAGGGCCTGCCCGGCGTCTTCCCCCCGCTGGCGAAATCCGACTACCTCATGGCCGACAAAGACCGCGCGATCCGCGGGATCATCAAAGGCCAATCGGGGCCGATGACGGTCAATGGCGTGGCCTTCAACGGCGTGATGCCGCCGGTCATGATCAACGACGAACAGATCGCGCAGGTGCTGACTTACGTGCGCAATGAATGGGGCAATCAGGGCGATGTGGTGACCGTGGATGAAGTGCGCCGCGTGCGTGCGGAGTCCGCGCACCAATAATCCGATGAAGCTGCCGCGCTGCATCCCGTTTGCGCTCCTGCTCGCGGTGATCGCGAGCGCTTCCGCAGAAAGCGCGCGCCTCCCGGCGGGCATCTACCGGCCGCTCTTTCGCGGCAAGGACGACGCGAAGGAAGTGCCGGTGCGCGCCTTCCGGCTCGACACGACGCCGGTGACCAACGCGGAGTTTCTGGAATTCGTCCGCGCCGTGCCGAAGTGGCGGCGCTCGCAGGTGAAGCGGCTCTTTGCCGACACGAAATATCTCCGCGACTGGGCGGGCGATCTGGAACTCGGCGCCGCCTGCGATCCGCGCCAGCCGGTGACGTGGGTTTCGTGGTTCGCCGCGAAATCCTACGCCGCATGGAAAGGCGGGCGCCTGGCGACGACGGCGGAATGGGAGCTGGCGGCGGGCGCGGGCTTCACCACCGCCGACGGCGCTAAGGAGCGGGAATTCATCGCCGCCATCGCGCGCTGGTATGGCACACCCACGCCGCCGGTGACGCCCTCGGTCGGCACGCAACGCGCGAATTTCTACGGCATCCACGACCTGCATGGCTTGGTCTGGGAATGGACGAGCGACTTCAACTCCGCGCTGGTCAGCGGCGATGCGCGCGGTGACTCCGGGCTGGAGCGCGGGCTTTTCTGCGGCGCCGGCGCGGTCGGCGCGAGCGATCCGTCGAACTTCCCCGCCTTCATGCGCTACGGCTTTCGCTCCAGCCTCAAAGCCGCCTACACCGTCCACAACCTCGGCTTCCGATGCGCCTACGATTGATCCTCACCAGCTTCCTCGCAATCGCCACGACGATCCTCGCCGCGGATAAGCCGCCCTGCTGCCGCACCGCGCTGCCGAGCGGCCCGGTCAGCGATCAATCGCTCTATCTGCTCGATTCCACGTGGACTTCCGACGTGGGCCGCGAGGTGAAACTCGGCGTCCTGCGCGGGCGCGTGCAGGTCGTCGCGATGTTTTTTGCCCACTGCGAATACGCCTGCCCGATCATCATCGAGGACATGAAACGCATCGAGCGCGCGCTCCCCGCGGCGCTGCGGGACCGCGTGGACTTTCTGCTGGTGAGCTTCGA
>Ga0209181_10010179_pt1 | contig 12242 bp, 10 predicted proteins | sample MAT05_FD_187208 | JGI IMG/M metagenome (GOLD analysis project Ga0209181, IMG submission 187208) | Freshwater microbial communities from Lake Fryxell liftoff mats and glacier meltwater in Antarctica - MAT-05 (SPAdes) (version 2) | ecosystem: Environmental > Aquatic > Freshwater > Ice > Liftoff... | reverse complement strand
ACAGAAACAACGGTGATGCGGCCGGCTTGTGGAATGATAGCTATAATGCTCTTGCCTCACTTAATTTACTGATGGGCCGAGTGCCCTCCATGGATGACGGGCTTTTTGGTAGGCCCGCAGCCGGCCAGTTTAACAGGAAGTATGAGATATTGGGAGAGGCTAAATTTTTGAGAGCTTATATTTATTACAATCTAACTCAATTTTTTGGAGACGTGCCTCTAGTAACCCAGTTCCCTACCAGTTCTGATCCTGCAAAAAACCAAGTGGCACGCACACCCAAGGCTCAGGTGATGGATACTGTAATGGCTGACTTGGCCTATGCAGATAAATACCTTCCTTGGCAGCATAACAACCTTGCAACTATTGCAGAAGATCAAGTAGTTCAATCTAAAGGGCGAGCCACAAAAGGAGCAGCTAAATTATTGGCAGCGCGTATTTTCTTGCAACGAAAGGAATGGCAAAAGTCGATAGATAAGTGCAAGGAAATTGTTGGTAGCGGGCAATTCACCCTGACCAGAAAATGGACAACCATTTTCTCTTCAAGCAATTTAGCATCTCAAAACTCGTCCGAGTCAATTTTGGAAATTCAGACCAAGAGAGGTCCAGGTGAATTTAACAACAATGGTGGCTATTCTTGGTTTCATCAAGATGGTGCCCCCAGAAGAGGAGCTACGATAGATGCGTTCAACTTATTTGAAGGAAGCAACACGAACAGGAAAGACGTCCGAAAAGAGTTTTCAATGTCGCAGGTCGTAGGAACACCGGCTCAGATTTATGCCTTAAAATACGCTAACTCTTTTCCTTGGTGGGATGCGGCTAATCCTTTTAATTTTATTCCGATGAGATTAACAGAATGCTATCTTATTATGGCCGAAGCGTTGAATGAATTAAGTTATCCGAGTTCAGAAGCGCTCGGTTACATCAATACACTAAGATCAAGGGCAGCAGATCCCAATTTTACAAATGGTCCCGTGTCCGGAATAGCACCGTATTCACTGGTCACTTTTGATACTCAATTAAAATTCAGGCAGGCAATCCGTGAAGAACGTAGGCGCGAGTTGATGTTTGAAGGCCATCGGTGGTTTGATTTGCTGCGGTATGATGCCATGGACGGTACTACGAAAGCAATGGATGCGGTTGGGTTAACTAGCCCCGAAAAATTACTTTTCCCTATTCCGCAAGGGGAAATTATAGTCAACTCGTTATTGGTCCAGAATCCTGGTTATAATTAATCACACTATTTTCCATGAAATTTAAAAGCCATCATATTGCACTATTCGTTGCCTCGGTTTTATTAAACACGGCTTGTAACAATGATATTTCCAAGCCTGACCCCGGGGCTTTGCCTATCTCTGATTTTATCTATCAAATTCAGCGCACGGTGCCTGCCGGTGCAAATTATGTGGCAGCGGTAAGTTTGGCAGCTACTTCAAAAAATGCAGAAAGCTATGTGTGGGATTTTGGTAACAATACTTTTGCTTATACACCCAATGCAGAAGCCACCTATTTAGAATATGGTACTTATAAAGTGAGTTTGATTTCTATTAATAAGGCAGGCATTAACACTAAAACGGAATCAATTGTAGTAACAGGGCCACCTATTCCCAAAGCTTTATTTGCTATTTCTTTTGAAAATATTTCCAGCAGTTTGCAAGTTAAGTTAACGAATAATTCGATTAACGCGGCTCGCTATGAGTGGGACTTTGGCGATGGGCTTACCTCTATTTCATCGAATCCAATTTCACATACTTACTCCACACCGGGGTCGTATCGAGTGGGATTGACAGTTTATAATGCAGATGATTCTAGAAGCAACACGTCCCGTTTTACAGTGGTTGTTTTAGATGAGCGGTTTTTACACGGAAATGTGGCCGTTGGCAAGTCATGGATATTTGGAACAGGCAATTATACCTCTCCGGCTTTCGCGAACCCACAAGGAACCTATTACATTATAAGAGGTGGGTCAGTAGCTTACACCTCTACATTGCAAAGCTGTGAACTTAATGATGTCTATATCTTCAAGCCAACAGGAGATTATTTGAATAACAATCAACTTGATGCTCGAATACTAGAGGAGGGTAATGAGTGTAGGCCTTATCCTGCGAGAGACCCCGGGTTTTGGAGATTGGTACGCAAATCGTTTACGGAATTTCAACTTGATCTGGGGGGCACGTATATAGGAGACGTAAAGCCAGCGGAAGCGGGATATATTTACGAGGTTGTGGAATTAAAAAACACATCGCTGGTGGTAAGATATAGTCGGCCAGATATTACCAGCGCAGGGGCGGTAGAAACGGTAGTAATGGTGTTTTACCCACAATAGGGATTTTTCTTCAGTAGCGGAAAGTACTAACGCCTGCGTTTTGAGTAAAATCTCAAACCTTTGTGAAACGTGAATTGATTAATATTCTCATTTCTGCGTATCATTACGCGGTATGAAGGGAAGGAGAGATGGAAAGAAGGCGCTTTTAGAGAAATCTCTTGTTGTGTATTTTTCAGAATATCTTTTGTCTAAAGGATATATCTCAAAATCTGAGACTATAAAAAGTGTGGCAGAGATCAAGAACTGTGATCTGCCCACTTATCAGATAATCACCTCGTATTCTGATCTGCTTGTTAAGCGAGTTGACGTACTTCAAGATGCTCAGTACGAGGTGGGTTTATTGAAAACAGAAGCAGCCTTTTGTCAACTTATTGGGAATTACGAATATTTATCAAGATTTACGCCCCTTTTTCGCGGATATGATGAGGGCGAAAAAATTCTGGTGTATGATTCTATAGAGGATGGGAAAAACTTTTCCGCCATATATAAGAGCCACCTGATAGAACAAGAAGAAATTCAGCTTTTGACGAAATGGCTAAGCCTTTTACATAGGTTGCGTTTTGAAAAAAAAGCCCATGGCCAATTTGATTTAACCAACAATAAGATTTTTAGTGGGTTATTTAAGCAAGAGATTCCGGCTGCAATGGTAGAAAAGGATGCAGCTTATTCTGCTGAGTTGATTGCGCTTTATCGGGAGATTAATAAAGACGAACGTGTGCTGAAAAGAATCGAAGCTTTGGCCTCCTCCTATGCTCAAAAAAGCGAAACGCTAATTCATGGTAATTTTACGCCATTGAACTGGTTTAGATCAGATAGCGGTGTTGCCATCGCCAATCCTTCTTTTGCTCGTTTTGGCCCTCCAGAATTCGATCTGGGTTTATTTGTTGCTCATCTGAGTTTGGCACAGGTGCCAAAAGAAAAAATTGAGATTGTCTTTGACAGCTATGAGAACAGGGATGAGATAGATTTGACTCTCATGAATCATTTTGCTGCGTTGGAAATTCTTTACTGGCAGTTTTATGGAAGGAAGCAAATCGTTTCTGGAAATTTGAAAATAAGTAAGTCTTTAATAGAATATGCATGGGAGTTGTTGGTAAAATGAATTTAGCGAAGGGTTGAAAGTTTATGAGATTGACGACTTATAAAACATAAGCACTCAGCTTTAGATCTCTCGTTAATAATATAGTTCTTGGAGAGGCCGAGGATAAACAGCACATCGAAAATACTAGTTAAACGATACTTCGGCATACTCTTAGCCACTAATTTTTTTAGTTTGAAGATATTTCAATTACTTTTGTAACAACAACGGCCACGCAATTTTTGGGTGGCCGTTGTTTTCTTTTTTAGCTTGTATTGCGTGTTGGAGAAATGATAGAATTAATTTAATAATTATGGCAAAGCAAATTTCATATTATACAAAGGAAGGCCTTGAAAAGATGACTAAAGAGCTGAGCACCTTAAAAACAAAAGGAAGGTCAGACATTGCCAAGCAAATTGCTGAAGCACGGGACAAAGGAGATCTTAGTGAAAATGCCGAGTATGATGCGGCCAAAGATGCGCAAGGACATTTGGAAGCAAAAATTGCCAAGTTGGAGGACTCGATGAGCAGTGCCAGATTAATTGATGAATCAAAAATTGATACGTCCGTTGTTTCTATCCTTTCTAAGGTGACGATTAAGAACAAGGACAACGCAGCATCGGTTACTTATATGCTGGTGTCAGAAGAAGAAGCTGATTTAAAAGCAGGGAAAATCTCCACGCAGTCTCCCATTGGAAAAGGGTTACTAGGCAAAAAGAAAGGCGATAGTGTCAAAATAAAAACGCCAGCGGGTGAGATGGAATTTGAAGTGACTAGTATAGGCGGATAGGGACGATCATAATTATTTTCTTCAATGGCAAGTATTTTCACTAAAATAGTCAACAGAGAAATTCGCGCGTATATCGTAGCGGAGGATGAAAAATTCATTTCTTTTTTAGACAGCAATCCCTTGGCTATTGGCCACACCTTAGTAATACCAAAACGGGAGGAGGATTATATTTTTGATTTGACCGATGCTGAACTATCCGCCCTGATGGTGTTTTCGAAGCGGGTGGCAAAAGCAATTCAGTCAGTTGTTCCTTGTAAACGCATTGGGATTTCTGTAATTGGATTAGACGTGCCGCATGTCCATGTTCATTTAGTGCCACTTAATTCGAGCGGTGATATTAATTTAGCGAAGCCTAAACTTTCGCTGTCAAAAGAAGAATTTATTTCGGTCACTCAAAAAATAAAAAGCGCCTTTGAATAAACTTTAAATAAAGTCGATATCCGCGCTCAAGGGAAAGCGCATGAGAAATTCAAGAGCGGACTCTACCGTCATTCCTTCAAACAAAACTTTATATAATCGATCGGTAATCAAGGCCCTGACTTTATAGTGATCGGCACATTTTTTCGCGATGCGAACGGTGTTTATCCCTTCGGCAATTTCACTCATGTCATTTAAAATATGCTGTAGCTTCTCACCTTTGGCTAGGCGGTATCCTACGGTGAAATTTCTACTTAAGGGACTGTTGCAAGTGGTCACCAAATCGCCAATGCCCGCTACGCCTAAAAAAGCTTTTACATCGCCACCCAGTGCTCGTCCTAGATAGACCATTTCCACCGCTCCGCGACTAACCAAAAGACCCTTTGCATTTTCTCCGTATCCCAATCCACTTAACGCACCTGCAGCTATGGCTATGATATTTTTCAATACTCCAGCTATCTCTACTCCAACGATGTCCCTGTTTTCATAAACTTGAAACCGATCATTGCGCAATAATCTTCTCCCAATCAAAATAACTTCATCAAACTGACTGGCGATGACGGTCGCAGCCGGCTGGCGTTGCGCCAGTTCTTTGGAAAGATTTGGGCCAGCCAAACAACCTATGCGCACCACCACGCTTTCTTCCCGGATTACTTCGCTCATGGTTTTAACCATGTGTCGATCAAGGGTAGCAACGCTGTTGATGGTTTCACCAGTGGGAAGAGTAACATCAAAACCTTTTGTGCCATGGATGAGAATGTGGTAAGGTTGCAAATGAATGGCCAGCACTTTCATCATCGCACGAAAGTGCTCGGATGGCACCATGGGAAATATCACATCGCATTCTCTGGCTACTTGAGCAAGATCATTTGTGGCAGTGATATTTGAATGAATCTCGTATTTTCTATTTTCTCTTTTGTGATTGATGTGTTTTACAGTATGCTCGTTGCGGGCATATAGCAACACAGGCCTGTTAATTGCCAAGATGTTTGCAATGACGGTGCCGAAGTTACCCGCACCGATTACCCCTACTGGTTTGTCAGATGAACTGCTCAAGGTCATAGCCAACCATCCGATTTTGGTAGTAGTAGAGAAGCGATAAGTCTTTTGTGATGATGTTTCCTTTTTTGTTTTTAACCAATGGCCTATTCAAGTGAAATACACCCACATTATCAAGCCCTCGCTGGATGGCGAGATCTGATTCGCCTTTTAAATGTGTGGCAAAATTGATTTTACCTTCTTCTTTCATTCGGTAAATCATTTTTCGCACTCGCTTAAATACGAGCTTGAATTCTTGGTAGTCCAATTCCAGTTCTTCTTCGGGTAACCGCAACAAACTGAACAAGTCTAGCTTTGGATATTTTTTTTGCCACATTTGAAAAGCGATGAACGCCACTAGATGGCTTGCAAACACGCGGTTAATCTTGTGATATTCGGTCACAATTCGCTGGCTCAGCATGCGTGTGTACTCATCTTCGCGTTGGCGGTCAATGTTTAAATCTCCATTGGAAATAAAGTAGTCGCGTGTATCAACAATACGGCCCGTAGCATCTAGGCTATTTCCTTTTTCGTCTACGAAATTCCCCATTACATCTAACCCCGGCCCAATTGACACAGATATGCTAGAGGGATTGGCGAAAAACTTGAAGAGAAATTTGATCATTCCAAAACTTCCGTATTTATCTTGTTCAGGGAAATACCGGTCTTGACCTTTTACCTGTAGATAGTCCTCAATCATTTCAGGCGCTTCGAGCACGCAGTTATAATTGAGCGTGACGGGCACGATAAATACTTTCTTCGCCACACCTTCTGCCATGTATAAACTTCGCTGTGCCTCAATCGCAGTGCTTAGCAGCCCTAATTTCAGTTGCTTTTCAATTTTGCCCGAGCGTGAGCGCGTACCACCTGGAAAAAACAAGCTGTGCGCTCCTTTTTGAATGGCCAGACTGGAATACATCTTGAGCGTTTCTAAATACGGCAGATTCTTTTTTCTGCGGTCTACCTTGTATGCGCCCAGGCTATTCATGAAATAAGCAATGATTTTTATGTTGAACAGATTCAGCCCCGCTCCATAGATAAATGCAGGAAGCCCCATGGAATGGATCACCCATCCAATTAAAATAGAATCTAAGTTGCTAAAGTGAGTTGGCACCATCACCACGGTGCCTTGCCGTGCCAACTGGCGGATCATTTTTACTTTACCAACGATTTGAATTTTGTCGCGAAGCGTGTATCGGTTTCTAAAAAAAGCTCCAAACTTTTTGATTCGCGCTCCATTCAGCAAACGCAGAAAGCCAAATTTTATGACGCTTCGGGCGAAGCGGTAGGAAGTCTGCTTAAAATTCCCTGCAATTTCAGAGGCGTAACGGTGTACAATTCTTTCTAGTATTTTGCTGGCCGCTGCATCTGGCTCTTCGTGGCTTTTATTGCCTAGTTCAACCAATTCATTTTTTATGCCCGACCAAAATTTTGAATCATCTCTGGGATCTGCACGCCACCGGTTTCTTTTGATTCGGTTCTGTTCGCGATAAACGGTAGCCTCCAGGTCGTCAATCAATTGTTTACGCTGCGGGCGCAGCGCATGAATTCGAGCGATTGCCTGCTGGGTTACTTCGTTAACAAATTCGTTACGATTTTTGCTTAGTTGATAGACTGGCCAATCAGGAATATCCTCTAAGATAGGCTTGTAAGGCTTGTTTTTATTCTTTTTATCCTCAAGTATATCCATCAATCAATTTAAGGGAGTTCAAAGTTAATGCACCCTACGTCATTACCAAAGATTCTACAGGAATTGGGTTGCCTGCCGCAAACTGTTAGACATATCGGTAAAACGCGCCAACGCTTGCGCAATAAAAGTTTCGTTTATCACATTTTTCAATTCTTCTTCCGAAGAAAGGTCATATTCCTCAATTTTGAACGTTTGCTCAAACGGCCCAGCCTCCAGTTTGATCAGGTACCTGTTGTTCCAATGGAAAATGGTTATTTTTATTTCGGGATGGGGGATTTCTCCTATTACTCTCATGCTGCAATATATTGCTTCAGCCCAAAAAAATTGATTTTACCTTGGAATAATTTGGTGAATAATGCGTTGTAGCAGGCGAGATTTAGGTGTTGATCTTTTTTAAATGTTGTACTTTTGAGAATAGAATAGTGTGGAAAAATATGAATTACTGGAAGATTGGTAGCTGGGTAGTTTTAATGCTGGTGGCGATCGTTCAAAGATCGCAAGCTACGCACTTGCGCGCGGGTGAAATTACCGTGGAGCGGGTAAGTTGCAATGGCTTGACTTTTCGAATAAAAATTACAGCATATACCAATCTGGGCTCTCCCGTAAAATTCAGTGACGGTACCTTGAATTTTGGAGATGGCAGTACCATCCAAACCCCTACTATTGATAACACTATTAGACCTGAATTGGGTGCCGGAATCGGCTTTGTCGAATTTGAAACTACCCACGTTTTTCCAGGGCCTGGCTACTATATCATCACGTATAAAGAACGCAACCGGAACGCAGGCATATTGAATATGGCTAACTCTGTGAACACACAGTTTTTTTTGGAGACCGTCATCATCATCGATCCATTTATTGGCTGCGACAATAGCCCTAAGTTGTTGGTGCCGCCTATCGACAAAGGATGCACGGGAAAGGCGTGGTTTCACAACCCAGGTGCTTACGACATAGATGGGGATTCGCTTTCCTATGAGTTTACAATTCCCAAGCAGGATAAAAATGTTCCCGTCAACAATTACAGGGATCCCAATCTAAAGGAGTTTTACGATCGAATTGGTCTAAATTATTCAGCTGCAAACGAAACGCAAAATGGCTCTCCTACTTTTACCATCAATCGGGAGACAGGGACGATAATTTGGGATGCCCCCGGAGCACCTGGAGAATACAACATTGCATTCCGAATTATCCAATGGCGGAAAATTGGGATCGCGTGGAGGCAAATAGGTTACGTCACCCGAGATATGCAGATCGTTATTGATGATTGTAGGAATGAGCGGCCCGAGTTAACGGTGCCTCAGGACGTTTGCGTGGAAGCGGGCACGTCCATTTCAGAGACCATTTTTGGCGATGATCCTGACCCCGCTGACAGCTTGAAGATAGAAGCATTTTCAGAAATCTTTGCATTCAATCCACCCGCAACTTACTCGCCTTTGCCTGCTAAGTTTCAAGGCCCGCCTCGGCCAGCGCAATTGAATTTTAATTGGAATACCAATTGTAGTCATGTTAAAGATCAGCCTTATCAAATCACTTTCAAGATAAGCGACAAATCCACACAAGGTCCTTCGCTTGTGCAGTTTAAGACATGGAGAATAAAAGTAGTAGGGCCAAAGCCAGTTTGGAAAACTGCTGCCGTTGATTTGGCAACTCGATCTGCTAATTTGGAGTGGGAGAATTATGCGTGCGCTTCCTCTGCCACAACCATGGAGGTGTGGAGACGGGTAGATAGTTTCAATGGAATTGTTGGGCCTTGCATCACCGGTATGCCTGATTCTTTTGGTTATACCCGAATAGCAATCCTTCCAATAGGCACAACTAGATATACCAACACCGGACTGGCCTCAGGGGCAAAGTATTGTTATCGATTGGTGGCCGTGTTTCCATTGCCAAAAGGAGGAAAAAGTATTGTATCCCAAGAAATTTGTGTTCCTCCGTTCAAAGCTGATCGTGCGGTGATCACCAACGTCACTATCGACAAAACGGATGACAGGAACGGCCAGATCACTGTAAAGTGGAGGTCGCCTTTTGAAATTGACAAGATTAATTTTCCACCGCCTTATTCATACAAAGTGTTCAGGGCAGAAGGATTTAGTGGAAAGATTAAATTGGTGGAAACATTTCCGGGTACCCGCCCCGATTCCGTTTGGGTCGATACTGGGCTTAACACACGGGACATAATCTATAACTACAGAATACTAGGGTTTGACACAAATGGCATCCGGATAGATTCTTCCGCAGTGGCTTCTTCTGTTCGATTGGAAATAAAACAATCGTTTAAACAATTAGAGCTTCGTTGGATTGCGAATGTCCCGTGGTCAAACAATACGTTTGATTTTCCAACCCATTCCATCTTTAGAGGGCCAGGAGGATCGGACGAAACTCAATTAGTGAAAATTGCCGATGCCAACGTAAACCAAAAAGGCTTTGTGTTTGTCGATGAGAACTTGGATGAAACCAAAACCTATTGCTACCGGGTGGAAGCGAATGGCAGTTATGGCAATCTCAAGATTCAAACGCCTCTGATAAATTTTTCGCAGATCAGTTGCGCGCAGCCGAGTGTTGACAATCCTCCTACCTGTAATCCTTCTCTTCTTCCTCCCAGACCCGAAGACATTGATTGCACTAAATATTTTGAAAGTGCTAGTTGTAATTCCAGTAACTTATTCAGCAATACGCTTACTTGGAAAAGGTCACTTGATCCGGGTTGCCAGATTAACATCAGCAGTTACGCGATTTATTATGCTGCCAAAGTAGGTGATGAATTTAAAAAATTACCTGGTGTAGTCACAGACACTTTTTTTGTCCACAACAATCTTCCTTCTTTCGCTGGCTGCTATAAGATATCCGCCATCGATCGGTCAGGAAAAGAAAGTGAACTGAGTGATCAGCTATGCTTTGATAATTGCCCCTACTATGAGATGCCAAATGTCTTTACTCCTAACGGAGATAATTGCAACGATGTGTTTAGTGCCTACAGTACTCGAAGTATTGGCGAAGGCGGAACCTCTAATTGTTCCCAAAAATCCCTTACATCCGCGCAGATATTAGACCTGCAAAAACGGTGCGCACGATTTGTGCAAAAAGTGACGTTTACTGTTTTCAACCGTTGGGGAGGCCAAGTGTATTCTTACGAGTCGGGTGGGGAGCGGAATATCTATGTTGATTGGGATGGAAAGGACAACAATAGAAAAGACCTCGCCACCGGTGTTTATTATTACGAGGCCCAGGTGACGTTTGATGTAGTTGATCCTTCGAAAGCCACCAGAATCATTAAAGGATGGGTGCAGTTGATTCGGTAACGTCAATTATTCTTTTTGATGGGGTCTGCAATCTTTGCAACAGTTCAGTTCTGTTTGTAATCAAACGCGATCGGTCTGCAAAATTTCAGTTTGCTGCTTTGCAATCCAAGTTTGGTCGTTATCATTTGACCACTTTAAATCTTCCTATCAATGCATTGAACACCATATTGCTGATCAAGAATGGCAAAGTTTATTCTAAAAGTAGTGCCGCACTGGAGATCGCGCGCGATTTGGGTGGACTTTGGCCCGCATTTTATGTGTTTAAAATTGTGCCCGCTTTTATCAGAGATGTTGTTTATGATTTCATCGCAAAAAACCGGTACCGCTGGTTTGGTCGACAAGAGGCTTGCATGATTCCCACCCCTGAATTGAAATCAAGATTTTTAGATTGATATCCTTTAATTAAATTCAAAATTCAATGAAAGCATTTGTATTCCCCGGCCAAGGAGCTCAGTTCGCAGGAATGGGTAAAGACATTTATGAGTCAAACCCCAAGGCCAAATTACTTTTTGATGATGCCAATAAGATATTAGGGTTTGATATTTCGATCATCATGTTCACTGGTTCGGCAGATGAACTGAAGCAAACCAATGTCACACAGCCCGCAGTTTTTATTCATTCAGTTGCCATTGCGTTGGGGCAAGATTTACAAAAGCCAGAGATGGTAGCAGGCCATTCGTTGGGTGAGTTTTCATCATTAGTTGCCAATCAAACCCTTTCCTTTGAAGATGCGTTGCGATTGGTTTCAAAAAGGGCAACGGCCATGCAACGAGCATGTGAAGTAAACCCGTCCACCATGGCTGCCATTTTAGGACTCGATGACAAGATAGTTGAAGACATTTGTGCCTCCATTGAAGAAGTTGTTGTAGCAGCAAATTATAATTGTCCCGGGCAGTTGGTTATTTCCGGTTCAATGAAAGGAATTGAAATAGCGTGTGAAAGGCTAAAAGCCGCAGGCGCAAAGCGAGCACTTCCCCTACAGGTGGGCGGTGCTTTCCATTCGCCATTAATGGAACCAGCGCGTGAAGAGTTGGCTGCGGCTATTGACTCTACCAATTTCCACGTTCCTATTTGTCCTGTCTATCAAAATGTGAATGGAATGCCTTCTTCGGATACAGCTGTTATCAAAAAAAATCTGATCAGCCAATTGACATCACCCGTTCGGTGGACGCAGTCGGTACAAAATATGGTAAAAGATGGTGCCACTTCGTTTGTAGAATGCGGCCCAGGAAAAGTACTGCAAGGTCTTGTTAAAAAAATTGCACCTCAGGTGGAAGCTACTAGCTTGTAAACGGTGTGACGGAAAGAGCATCGCTGCAAACATCCAACAATGCCCGATTAGTTTTTTTTAAGAGGGGATGTACGAACGTAGGATTTAACTCAACAAGAGGAATCAGCGCAAATCTCCGGTTTTGTATTTCTGGGTGCGGCACGATCAAATTGGGTGAATCGATGACTAGATTATCTATATAGAGGATGTCAATATCGATTGTCCGTTCGCCCCATTTTACATTGCGCTGCCTTCCCAATTCTGACTCAATCGCTTGAATAATGGATAATACATTGCTGGCTGGTAAAGTAGACTCAACAACCAAAGCATGATTAAG
>Ga0209181_10010178_pt1 | contig 12242 bp, 13 predicted proteins | sample MAT05_FD_187208 | JGI IMG/M metagenome (GOLD analysis project Ga0209181, IMG submission 187208) | Freshwater microbial communities from Lake Fryxell liftoff mats and glacier meltwater in Antarctica - MAT-05 (SPAdes) (version 2) | ecosystem: Environmental > Aquatic > Freshwater > Ice > Liftoff... | reverse complement strand
TGCCTGGGCTTGTTGTGCGGAGCACGCAACCTCAGCGACATCTTGCGCTGCTGCCAGTTGCTGGGACAGCGCGAGCGGCGTCACCTGGAACTGCGCCGGATGAAAGGCTCGGAGACCTACCGGGTGCCCTGCTACAATGCCTTTAACGAGCTGCTGAGGAGGATTGATCGAGAGCAACTTCTTACGCTACTCGCCGACTGGCTCACGCAACACGAGGGCACCTTGCCGCGCACGCTCGCCATTGATGGCAAAGACCTCGGTAAACAACTGGGTACGATCATTAGCCTCATCAACACGACCGACAGCGCCTGCGAAGACCTCGAGGTAAACCCAGGCAAGGCCCACGACGGCACCCATACTCCGCCCGTGGCCATGGCGGTGGCCGACGGCAAAGGCCATGAACTCAAAGTCGCCCAGGCGCTACTCGCTCGTGAGGACGTGGACTTGCGCGGCGCGGTGATCACCGCCGACGCCTTGCACGCCCAGCATCAGACCCTCCACACCATCGTCGCACAGAAGGGGGCCGACTACTTGATCAGCCTCAAGGATAACCAGAAAACGGCCCACGCCTACGCCAGTGGCCTTCTGGATCAAGCCTCCCCCCTTTTACCATCAAAGGTCGGGCGCATGGACGCATCACCTATCACCAGGTTCGCGTAGTCGCGCTCGAAGCCGAGAGCCTCGGCCTGCCCTTTGCTCGCGCGGTCGTGCGCATTACACGCACCACACAGAGCACCAAAAAAGACGCCCCCGCTCCCGTGGATGGCGTGCGCGACTTCGTCACCAGTCTCGATCCGCTCCAGACCACCTCGCAGCGCTTCCTCCAAATCATCCGTAGTCATTGGAGCGTCGAAAACAAAAACCACTGGAAGCGCGACGCCCAATGGGCCGAAGACACCCCACGCCACCACAACAGCCACTCCGCTCAGATCCTCGCCATCCTTCGGGGCGCACTCCTCGCTCTCATCCGTCAACCTTGCCCGGCTCTCTTCGCTCGCTGTCACAAAAATCCTTTCGCCGCTCTCCGCTTGCTATCTACTCCTCTCCTCGCCAACTGAAAAGCCCTGGGTATTTTCATTCCGAGGCGTGGCGGGTTCTGGAAAGACGACGACCCTCACGGAAGTAAAACGCGGTTTGGAAAAGCATGCTGTACATTACCTCGCACCCACTACGGCTGCGGTGAAGGTGCTCAAAGACGAAGGATTTCGGAACGCGACGACGGTTGAGGATTTTCTGCGCAAAGCGCCGGACAATTATCGCCTCTATTATGGGGTCGTGATTTGCGATGAGACCGGATTGCAATCCAACCGACAGGGCGCGGCGTTGCTCTATCTGGCCGATCGGTATCAAATGCGCGTGTTGCTTGTGGGTGATGCCCGACAGCATGTGAGTGTGGAGGCGGGGGATTTTTTGCGGGTGCTGGAGGCGCATAGTCAGCTTGGACGCTGTGAAGTTGCTGAAATCTGGCGGCAACAGTCGCCGGAATACAAAGATGCGATCACACAAATGGCGCACGGGAATGTCCGGGCTGGATTAGAGAGGCTCGACGCACTGGGTTGGCTACATGAGGGGAAGGCCGATTATTTGCAACATGCGGCGGACGAGTATTTGAAACTCAGGGCGACAGGAGCTGAAGACATCCTTGTCGTGGCTCCGACCTGGAGGGAGAACGATCTGCTTACTGAATTAATTCGCAATGGATTGAAGAAGCTCGGGAAGCTTCCGCAACAAGGAATGACGACGAGCGTCTTCAATCCCAATCGCTGGACAGTGCAGCAGAAGCGCAATTTCAAAAACTACACACCGGGTCAGATGATCATCTTCAACACCAAAGCCGGGAAATGGAATGCGGGTGACTGCCTCACGGTTGTGCGGACGGAAGGAAAGTCTGTCGTCGTCCAGGATCAATCTGGCATCGAGCGCAATTTACCATTGGCTGCGGTTGCGGCATTTGAAGTGGGAGGATTCCGAACTATCTACGTAGTTCCGAACGACCGGATTTTGATTCGCGCCAATCGTAGGAAGCAAGGCCTCGTCAACGGACAGGTGCTTACCGTGAGTAAGATCAATGCTGATAGTTCCATAGAAACCAAAGAGGGCATTACTATTCCTCCTGATTTCAAAGAGTGGTGCCACGGTTACGTCGTCACCTCCCATAAATCCCAAGGCCGCACTTGCAAGCATGTCATCGTGGCAGCGGAAAGACTGAATGCAAAAGCCGCGTATGTGGCGTGTTCACGTGGACGACGCACTTGCAGCATTCACACACCTGACAAGGCCCGATTGCTTGCGCAACTACCCGAAGGCAATCGCAAGGCTGCTCTGGATGTGATTGCGGAAAACACCTCGACTGAAACTCCGCCTGTAATCAACCGTGCATCCTTATGGCAAAAGCTCATCCATACATAGGTTTACAGCTTCACCGCAATTCGTGAGGTGATTGCACATCGTCTCACCGGAAAAGAAACTCAGAGCGTCAGTCGTTCCATGAAAATCTAACCAAAATTCAATTGGTGCACATTTTATGGCGCTCATTCGGGTGAGGAAAAGGAGGCATTCACCGCACTCAACGTCCAACACCCGAAATAAAGCCAAACCCATTAATCGCCGCACTTGCGGATAAAATTCAGGCTCGCGCTGGTCGTCTTCTTGAACAGGTGAACTCACACCGAAGCCGGGCATTCAATGAGGATGGGGAGTAATGTTCAGACCTTCTGCGCAGTAATATAAATTTCCTCGGGTGCCCTTTCAGTTCCAAAATAATGGGTCATGGCCGGACACAGCCAAAGCTCCTCGGTACCGTCATGATATGTGCATCCAAGTTTGTCGGGGGAATACCCTGCCATCACCCTCTTCAGCACGCAGTCCGCATTTGGAATGGGAGTGATGGAAAAAATCATTTCAACGCGGTCCGTATCTCCAAATTTCTTACTGACAATGCGATCAATGGCTTCGCTGGCACCAAGCACGAATGGCTCCTGAACAAGACCGTGCCGTTCGTCATCAAAAACCCATGTCTTGGGATTTTGTGGATGCCGATAGGGGTGAATGACGTGAATGGAGTTGCTCATAACCCCTGATCAAACGCCAACGTGTCCGCAGGCTTGCCGTCACGTGCATACGTCCGGGCCAGCCAGAACGTAAAATGAAACAGTTCCTTTACTGCTGCCAGCGCATCAAATTGACGCACCGGCTTATTGCTATGCACTGCCAGATTCCCGAGTTCCTTGATCACACGTGCCTTTGCAAACACCGCCGGTCCTGTCGCTGCCCGAAACGTCGGCTCATGGATCAACGCGCTGAGATGATCCTGATACGGAAGCCGTAAGCTGCTGTCGTGCTTATAAAGCCACGCAACCGCCTGTTCCAAAGCACGCCGTGCATAAAAACAAGCCGCACGGGCATCGCTCATCACCAGCGATTCAGCACGCGAAGCCCCGTCGTAAATCTCCCGCCACTCGTTTTGAATAAATTGAAAGTTTGAACTCATTAGCTGGAGAGCGCCTGTTGAATACTTTCTATTTCTTTGAGCAAGGTTTCAAATCGCATCGGCTCCTGATAAAACATGGCCTGCATTGCTTCATAGTCCGCCCGCCATTCTGACAGCCGCTCCTGAGGTGGAATCAATTGCAGCGCTGAGGGTTTCAGCTCCTCATAGTTTACCCAGGCGTAATCAAAGAATGCAGCGCGATGCGCTTTCACACCCTCGAAGAGTTCTCGGAAGCCTTTTGATTCGCTGACTTTTGCCACATTCCAAAGCCGCACCAAATCGTAAAGATGCCGCGCTTGCCTGGCGACGAGCGGCTTATCACTGGAGCGGCTGTTCTGCTCATGCAACAACGCCGCCTTTTCCCAGAACGTGCGTTAGGGTCGGACGCAGGAGAGTTGTAACGTTACAACGCCGGTTATCTCTGGAAATTGCTCGGTCACATACGGACGAATCTTCCGGCTTTCCATCGGCCAGCCGTCAGCCCTCCCGCTCAGTTCGATTTTCACCATCGCCTTATTGTAGTTGGCTGGCGGTTTTAATCCCGTGCCCGGATACTCAAAAAACAAGCAGAACGGATCACGTGCTTTTTCCAACGACTCAACTTCCAGTCCGAACGATTCTGAAAGCGTGTTCTCAGCCGCTGTTTTTAGCGCAGGGGTTAATTGCTCCGCCACTGCTTTCCGGCATTCGTCACGGAGAGCTTTCAGTCTCCGCTCTTTTTCTGAAGTGGAAATTCCAGCCTCACCGGGATCACTCGCATCACCGAGCCATGTCCGTGACATCGCCAGATCAATGTCCTCGGAAAACCGTTCGATGACACCCCACGCCTTGGATAACGAAGTGCCGCCGCGAAACGTCAGATGCGGCCCTGTGTTTGAATCGTCAAAAAGTGCCGCCAACGTCCAGCAAACCCAAAAATCCTTTTCTATATGGAATGGCGGTAATCCCATTCGGACACCTGTTTCCGTAAACAAGTCACGGCGATCCTTCGCAGATAATGCAGCTACTGCTTTCATGCTATAGCCTCCTTATTCGCCACTTGGCGGAATACATCAGCCATCCAGGCAGGAACGAGTGGAATATCTTTTAGTAATTGTGTCTTCTCCGTTTTACTCAAGCGCTTGCGCAGCTTCTCTATAATAGCCTCATCCACCTGCACCCTTCGCAGAAAGCGCAACGCCTGCACCACCACTCCCGTCACTCGCCCGGCTGTTGCCAGATTTCGCGTGGTGGTTTGCCTGAGCACCACTGGCAGACGCTGAATCATCGCCCGGCGCGATGGTCCGTCCGTTAGGTATTCCACCTTCGCAGGCACTTGCTCTGTCAGACCCAATAGATTCGCAGCATACGCGCCGGAGGGTATGAGCTTCTGCGAACCCGACCGCGCCAACGCCTTCGCCACCGCCTCGGGTGTCGGAGAAAGCTCCCCGATCAGACGGCTCTTTTCAGGAAAGCTATAAACGCCTCGATCCACTCGATTTAATACCCCCTTTTGGACTAAACGGGATAAGGCTTTATCTACTGCCGAGCGATTGCTTATATCAAGAAAGTCCTTCGGGGTAACCACGGAACCACGCCCACGCCCCCTAATGCGCTTGAGTAAGATATTTTCAATACTTTCCATAGATGGTGGGTATTTTCTTGTCAGGAAAACCACCCCCGTTTTCTGACAGAAATAAGTGCTATTACAAGGACGAATCAACCTATGAAGGAAACCTAGGATTCTCTTACAAGCGAAATCACCCGCTTCGACTCCTCCATCCACGTGGTCCGATCATTTCGGCGCATCAACTCTTCACTCGAAGATGCCCACGCTTCCACCACGGGGTGGGATCTTCGGGTAAGCGGTTGGTCCAAAAGCTGGCCAGTTCCTCAATGGATTCATGGAACCGGGTAAACTCCGCTTTCTCTTCCTTGCCCACGATTTCATGAGTCCGGGTCTTCGCGAACTCCGCAAGGGCATTCCAGTCCTTGCATTCATCAGGCAACGTCACTCGCTGAAAGGCTTCCAAGGTTCCTGCACTGCCCGCCAACGCCATCTGCAACATCAGACTGAAATGCATCAGATTCACCATGTCGGTCGCCTGCATGGATTCATCGATTTTTGCCTCTTGATTCTTTTGCAGCGATTTCTTGCGCTTCCAGAACAGGAGTTTGGTGGAACTCCCAGCCTTTGCGGGATCGATCTTATTGATCCGTTGCCGGAAATCGTCCCGCAGACGCCCGCGCAATTCCATCAGTTCTTTACACTGACGCTGTAATTCGCGCTGGACCTCCGGGCTCAGCGAATAAGCCCCGGGATAAAGCAGTTCCTTGCTGTAACGATAAATCGCCTCGAGCCGTGATTTTAATTCCGATTCGTGTGCGCGAATGAGCCGGTCGACACTCCGCTCGACATTCTTCAAGCGCTTCGCGTTGTCGTGTCCACTGATCATGTGTGCTGCCTCCACAACAATCAGTGCCGAATTCGCCGCGATCGAAGCGACTGCACGCCCCTTACTCGCTACCCGCCCTACTTTCAAAATCTTCCCGGTCGTACCATCGACCAAAACTGGCAAAGCTGATCCGGTCGCCTTCATCAGTTTTGCACCCCGAGGAATTCCTTTCTCGAAAACCACACGCACGGTGCCCTTATCCAGAACAAACTTTGCTGCGGCGAGCGCGATGCCAAAAGCTTGGTTCCCGCTTTCCATGAGTTGCGTGCGCAAGTGCATCTCCCCGGCCTGCACGAACTGTGAAAGGAAGCGTTTTGGCGAAAGCGCATCTTCAAATGAAAGGGCAAGTGGTGATTCTTCCGGGGACATACTTGGATTAAAGTTCACTGCGAAAGGCGCGGTGCTGGAGGGTGGCGAAGAGGGCGTCCAACTCCGCCAGCGATGCGCGATGGGCCGTTTTTATGCGCTCCACGGCCGTCACCCGCTGGGCGAAGTCGCGCTGCAGGGGAGGGGGGAAGTGCGACCGGAGTTCCTCGCACTTCGGAAACGCTGATGGTGTTCAACCCGGAGGTTGTCTCGCCGGCTCGTAGCAGGTGGCGTCTGCCACCGGGCGAGTTGAGATACTCACAGCCATAAAGCGGGACGACCTTCGCGGCGGCAAAACGCGCACGGATGATGTGGTTCTGATGGATGCAGCCAGCGATTGAACTATCCCACAAAGCGCCTCGACCAATCTCGGCAGGATTGCCGTGCCCTTCGACAATCAGGAGGTCATCCTTCACGAGTGTCGTCCGTGCGACCTCCGCATCCGTTGCTCGAATCGTTTTGATTTCGCTCAGATTAAGGAAGCCTCGATAGACATTGGCGACGCGGAGGTATGGAACTTCGCGAGGCAGATTCTTGCGTGCGGTTGTGACCTGCAGCCCGCCTTGCACATCCGCCACGTCGCCGACACGCGCGACCGGCCAGCATTTCGGGTTGGTGGCGGGGTCGCCGAAGAGGTCGAGGAAGAGGGATTGGGTGAGGGTGTCGAGTTGGGCGAGGGCGGCGCGGCGCTTGGCCCGCAACGCCTCCGCCAGGTCCAGCACCTCCGGAATCCGCCGCTGCTCCGCCAGCGGCGGGAGCAGCACCTCTGCTCGTTTGAGATATTTGAAGTGGCGGTCATAGCCTCCGTCATGAAGACGCAGTTGGCGGAGAAAATGAAAAAGATACTTAACGTCTGCCTCCATTTTCGGACGTAGGACTTTGATGCCGTCAGCACCCATACAGAACGGAAAATCCACAAACTTAATGCACCTTGTGTGGTCGCCAAAAACCACCACCGGCAGAGACGAACGGCAAAGGCGCGTCAGGTCATTCACGTAACCAGAAATCAGTTCTTTACCTTGGTCAACGACCGCGAATTTACCTCCATCCAAGAATTCGCTCTGCGGAGTCTTGATATTGCCACCTGATTCATCTGCTACGACTTCATCAAAAGGGAGTTTTTGCCAACCAGCCTTCACTTCAACCAGCATAGCAGGCCGTGGCTCGGGCATCCTGCCCGCAGTCTTCAACACTTCGGGCGGGACGCCCGAGCCACTCACGAGGCCACCCTCCCGCTCCCCACCCACTGCCAGTTTTTCAATCCCGCAGCTTCTGGATTACCCAGTAAATAACTTACCGCATGCGTGTAGTCATCTCCATCGCGAATGAGATGATCGTAATATTCATCCTGCCAAAAACTTTCGCTTCTGCCGAGTAGCTTGTTGGCAGCCTTGGCAGTGAATGATTTCCAACTGTGCATAATTTCTGGCAGCGGATGACCCTTAAACGGTTCCACAACCACATGCACATGATTGGGCATGACACACCAGGCATGAAGTCGGTAACGCTGCCCATCAAAATGTCGCAACGCATTTGCAACCAACTCCGCCACCGCTGGCTGCCGCATCCAGCAAGCTCCATGACCGGCATCCAGGTAATTCTCCACCCGCTCTGAATGCAGTAGTTTTAAACGCTCTTCTTCATGGGAACTAAATGGACGTCCCATCTGTTGTGCCGTGCGGATGATGTCTCTTCTTTCAAAAAGCCATGTTTCAAGCACCGTATGTGGCAGTGAATCTCCCAGCCGGAAAACCACGGCATAAACAGCACCCTCACGAGTCCAGTGAGGAAGATAGCTCCCCAGACGCTTGTGAATCTCTTGTGGCTCGGGCATCCTGCCCGCAGTCTTCCGCACTACGGGCAGGATGCCCGAGCCACGCACTACCTCATTCACTTCAACATGCCCTCCAGTTCCTTCATACCCTGCTGAATCTCCGTCTCCAGCTTGGCTAGACTTTGCAGAATTTCGCCCGGCGGACGGTGTGCGACTTCTTCGTGGACGACTTCCTTGTAGCGGTTGAGCGAGAGGTCGTAGCTTTGATTTGCGATTTCAGAATTCGGAATGCGGAATGACTGCTCAGTGCGCAAGCGTTTGGTTTCGCTTCCATCCCGCTCTTTCCAACGTGCCAAAATATCGGGCAGGTTGTTCTTCGCGTGATCGCCGGCTGCAAGTGGAGTCGCAGGCACTGGGCCGAGCTTTTCCGACGGGAGGAGTTCGGTGCGTTTGTCGTCGAGTGACATGCCGTCAGCTTCCACCTTGTAAAACCAGACGTGGTCCGTGCCGCCGGAGTTGGTCTTCGTAAAAAGCAGGATGGCGGTGGAGACACCGGCGTAAGGCTTAAACACACCGCCGGGCAACGAAATGACAGCGTCGAGTTTCTGTTCTTCAACGAGCATTTTGCGCAGGGTCTTGTGCGCGTTGGACGAACCAAAGAGCACGCCGTCGGGCACAATGACGGCGGCGCGTCCGCCGGGTTTGAGCAGACGCAGAAAGAGGGCAAGGAAGAGCAGTTCTGTCTTCTTCGTCTTCACGATTTGCTGAAGATCCTTCGCGCAGTTTTCGTAATCGAGTGACCCGGCAAAGCGCGGATTGGCGAGGACGAGCGTGTATTTCTCCTCCTCTCCCGCGTGATCTTGCGCGAGGGAATCGCGATAACGGATGTCGGGATTTTCCACACCATGCAGAAGCATGTTCATGCTGCCGATGCGGAGCATCGTGTTATCAAAATCGAACCAGTGAAACGCTTCGTGATGGAAGTGCTGGTTCAGTTTATCGTCCCGCAAAATCTCCGGGTGATGGGTGCGCAGATATTCGCCTGCCGCAACGAGGAAACCACAGGTGCCGCTCGCAGGATCACAAATGACATCCTTTGCCGTGGGAGCAGTCAGCTCGACCATGAGCTGGATGATATGGCGAGGGGTGCGGAACTGGCCGTTCTGCCCGGCGCTGGCGATCTTCCCGAGCATGTATTCGTAAAGGTCGCCCTTGGTATCGCGATCCTCCATCGGGACACTATCAATCATGTCCACTACCTTCGCCAGCAACGCGGGCGTAGGGATGGTAAAACGAGCATCCTTCATGTGATGCGAGTATGTGGAGCCATCCCCGCCGAGTGTGCGGAGGAAAGGAAACACATGTTCACTGAGCACTGTGTACATTTCCGCAGGAGCCATGTGCTTGAAGCGCGACCAGCGACAGTCCACGTTTAAGCGGCCTCTGGCGTCCTTGCCATCGGGGAACACACGACGCTCTATAGGTTTCTTGATGCGATTTGCCTTATTCTCTTCGAGCGTATGAAGGTCGTCCAAGCGTTTCAGAAAGAGCAGATAGGTAATTTGCTCGATGACTTCGAGGGGATTAGAGATGCCGCCAGTCCAAAAAGCATTCCAAAGCGCGTCAATTTTACTGCGAATTTCACCAGTGAGCATAAGCGCCGGAGTATTTCCACCGCATCATTTTGCGCCAGTGAAATTCCTACCACTTCGGATTTGGATAATATCTTACCGTCAGCTAATTCTAACGGTCACTAATGAGACATCCGCCCACAGCTCTCTATTTGAATACAAACGTATTCTGCCAAGTAGACCATAATTTTAATACGAAGTGGTTTCAGCGCTTAAAACTAACATCAGGAAATCAAGGATTGCGGCTGCTGGTTCCCAAGATGGCGGAGTTAGCGTCGTTTGTCCCAAGGTCAGGCTGGCTGACATCTTCTTTGTTTCGCAGCTTCGGGAAAATTATGGCGCTCAGAATCGAATCCAACAGAAGCATATTGATTTCCTCGTATGCTCGGCTGGCGATCTGGTTCCGATGTTTGGAGTGGAACTGGATGATCAGAGCCACAATCGAGGCAAGCAGCAGGAACGGGATGCTTTTGTGGAAGAAGTTTTCAAGGCATCTGGGTTGCCATTAATTCGGATTAAAGCGAGCGACATCTACTCCCTAGAAGAAGTCAGGACGCAAATTGCTGGTCTGACATTACCGGCTGAAACCCCAAAGGCAGAGGAAGCGGTTACATCCGAGATTGCCGGTGATCCGCTCTGCCCACGCTGCGACATCCCAATGGTGCGGCGGGTCGCAAAGCAAGGAACGAATGCGGGGAAGGAGTTCTACGGCTGTCAGAATTATCCCAAGTGCAAGGAGACGATCCAGGTTTGATGTTTCTTTCTTCCTTGATGTTCGTAGTTCAGTTCCCCGCCCCCTTTAGGGGCGGGGAACTGAACTAACGACCTTCATTCAAGCTGGGATAGTTTTTAAGTTTAATTTTCGGAACAAAACTGAACTGGAAACTGGGATAATCTCATCTGCAGCCAGCGCTTATAAAATATATTACACTTATTCACAGGCATTCGAACGCGTTGTAAATTCTGTCTTATCAAGATGATAAAGCATTATTGTTAAGGTCGTTTATTTTAAGCGCTATTAGGCAGCATGAAATATTTTGCATCGAGAAATGTAAACATGTATCAGCCTCGCCGTCATTACGGGAAAATTCAAACACCAACACCCGTCGGACCTTTTTTTATGACCAAAAATCAAATATCGGATCGTGAATTTCGGATTACGGATTGCTCCCGATTCACACACTTCCTTTTCACTTTTGCCTTTCTCCTTCTTCCTTTCGCCGCCTTTGCGCAAAACATCGCTGTCACCACCCGGAACGCGCCGAATTTGAATGGTCAGGCTGTCGTGCATGGATCGGTGCAAATGCTTTTGGGCGAAGGGATGAACATGAATGGTGGGGCGACGCTGGATGAGGATTTGCTGGTGCCTGGCACACCGACGATCAACACCAATGGAAACGTCACCTGGCAGGGAACACAGCCCGGGAGCGGCACCACAAGTCCGTCGGGATATACGATTCGGCTCAATGGTGGTGCATCGTTGCGATTCATTCGCACGCGCACGAATGCGGTCTCACTGCCATCGGTGCCCGCGCCGCCGAACCCTACGGGAACACAAAACATCAATATCAATTCTGCGTCGCAGACTGTGTCCAACTGGAGCGTTGTGCGCGATCTCACGCTCAATGGCAATGCAGGCAGCCGCGCTGTGCCCCCGGGAACTTACGGAACATTCAATGCCAACGGGCAGACAACGCTCGTCTTTGGTGTGGCAGGTGCCACCACTCCGGCGGTTTACAATCTGCAAAGCTTCAACCTCAACGGGCAATCAAACATCAGCGTGGTCGGCCCGGTGAGAATCGTGGTGAAGAATGGTTTCAACATCAACGGCAACGCCGGAACTTCTGCGCATCCCGAATGGCTGGAGTTTAGGGTGAGCAATGGCGGTGTGACGCTGAATGGCGGCGCACAGGTGTATGGCTCGCTGGTGGCTCCAAATGGCACGGTGCATATCAATGGCGGTGCAGATCTTTACGGCACGATTGCGTGCGACCGGTTTACGCTCAATGGCGGTGGCGAAGTGCATTTCGCAAACACCACTGGCGGCGCAAATAACCCACCGGTTGCAAATGCACAGTCCGTCTCCACACCGGAAGACACGGCGAAAGCGATCACGCTCAGCGGCAGCGATCCCGATGGCAACGCGATCACTTACAGCGTTCTCACCCAGCCAGCACACGGCACGTTGAGCGGCACGGCTCCGAATCTCACTTACACCCCGGCACCAAATTACTTTGGCCCCGACAGTTTTACGTTTGTGGTGAGCGATGGCATCGTGACTTCGGCAGCGGCGACGGTGGGCATGAACGTCACGCCGGTGAATGACGCGCCGGTCGCGCAATCACTCGCGCTTTCCACCTCGGAGGACATGGTGGCGACACTCACGCTCATGGGCAGCGATGCCGATGGAGACGTCATCACTTACGCGGTCGTAACAGCACCCGTGCATGGCAGCGTGAGCATCAGTAGCAATGTGGCTACTTACACGCCCACCGCAGATTACCACGGCCCGGATTCATTCACTTATCGGGCGACCGACAGCACCG
>Ga0209181_10010174_pt1 | contig 12243 bp, 9 predicted proteins | sample MAT05_FD_187208 | JGI IMG/M metagenome (GOLD analysis project Ga0209181, IMG submission 187208) | Freshwater microbial communities from Lake Fryxell liftoff mats and glacier meltwater in Antarctica - MAT-05 (SPAdes) (version 2) | ecosystem: Environmental > Aquatic > Freshwater > Ice > Liftoff... | reverse complement strand
GTCGTCGCGGACTCCGAAAGATGCCACCCCCGATACGGCAGCGGTTCAGTAGGGAATTCTAATTGTCGCTAAAGCGGAGTCCTAATCGTCGCCGAACACAGACAGCGTGAATCCGATAAGATCCACGTGTTCTGATCGAATGTCGATCGGTTTACCTGGATCCCCCTTCAGGTTCATACCAGCCTGTAGGAGTAATCCTCGAGTACATCCCAGTAATCTTTCTCCCTCGCGCGCATCTCGGGTCTGCGATACCAGGTTGTCTGCGTATCGGTAGTTCTGAGATGGAAGACTCGTCTCCTTATCCAGGAGCGTGTCGAGGTGCTTGTGCAAATACAGATTCAACATTGTCGGGCTCAGGGCGTTGCCTTGAGCGATCCCCACCTCCGTTTCGTTGGTGCTTTCGGATCCACGGATCATGGCCGCGACAGCGGACAAGAATTGGCAATCCGTGATTACATCTCCGAGCAGATCCAGCAGCGGTTCGACGGGTACATTGTCGAAAGCACGGCGGATGTCATCAGCCGTGATGATGTAGGTGCCGTACATCTCGGCGCTGATCTTGATGTTGGCGAGCAGATCCCAGACCCCCAGCCGTGGTCGGAAGCCGAAGGACGACGGGGTGAACATCGCATCCAGGAACGGCGATAGCGCTTCGTAGAGCATTCGGGCGACGACACGGTCGAGCACGACCTGAACACGAAGCTCGCGGGTACCGCCTCCGTTTTTTGCGATTTCGACAAGACGGGGCGGTTGTGGTTTGTAATGGCCCTCCAGGACGATAGGGAGCAGGACACGAAAACACTTGGCGACTTCGGCCCGAGAAATGTCGCTGTAGCGAATACGGTCGAGGCCCGCTGCCTGACCGCCGGTTGCCTTGACGTACTCGAAAGCCGCCAACGCGTTGTCGACGGTCATGATGACATCGAGCGAAGGCAACGAGTGGGGCGTACCGCGCACCATCTCCCGTCCTGGCAATGCAGTCGGCGTGCGTGGTAGTGACCAGTCTGTGCCGTAGCCGAACACAATGTCTTCCTCGTCGACGTCAACTGTCTTGGTGTTACTGGCCGCTTTCGTGCGGCGAGAACACGGCAATCATCCTGCCCGGTTTTCAATGGCGATCCGCTTCGCCATTTGTTCGATCTGGCTGCGAAGCTTGTTGCCCTGGGGATGTCGATCCAGAAACCGGTGCAGTTCACGATGCTCACGGGAACCATCAACAGGGAGCCAACCGAGCGCGTCGTACGCACCTCGTCGTTGTTCTGCGTGCGACGCCAGTACCGGATCGCGCCAGTCGTCGATGTCGAGCAACAACAGCGGCGGCAACGTCGAGTTGCCGCTTACCAACGCCGTCTTCGAGAGCGGCAAGGCGCCGGTGCCGCCGTCGGCACGAACGATCAGGTCGTAGGCAGCGATGTTAAACCTGTTCAATCCGTCGAACGTCGCGACCGCCGGCAGGGGCTTGTCCGCCGGCCAGCCCCACCGGGGTGCCGCAGGCGGCACTCGGCCGATGGCTGGTCCGACCGTCGACCAGCCTCGCAAGTGGCGGTGCAAGAGGTTGGCAGCGTGAACACCATTCTCGACGACAACGAGAACGCCGACCGGCTTCCCCAAGAGCGGGTGACCAGCAAGCTCGGGAAACCGCTTGCTGACGCTTTCGACGCGGCCCTCGGCAAACCCGCGAGCAACCCGCGCGATCAGCCTGTTGCGAATGGGATTCGCCCAAATCAAGGTTCGTTTGGCCTCGCCAACCGAGGAGCAACCTACGCCATCGCCCTTCGTGTAGTTCATCCCGGCGACCGGCAAGCACAAGTACTCGACCTGGCGAACAACCGCACCGTGAGCCGGAACAAGAACTTCAACAGGCCCGTACACGTTCAGAAGTTCGGCGGCCTGGTTGATCGACGGCCGGAAGTCGGTGCTCGCGAACGCGACGACACGTGGTGCGGACACATGGTCATGATGTGCGAATCGAAGTGCTACTCGTGCGCTTTCGCACATCGCGTCGGCCACGTCGTGAATCAGCAGCAAATCGCGGCTCCAGATGGCAGCATCTTCGTGACCAGCGGACTGGAACGTGGCGACGGCAACTCGCGAATATTTTTGCTTTGTCCTGGTGGCGCTCGTAAACAGCGATGTTTCGACGCCTATGTCAAGAAGACGCCGGGCGACTCGGGTTGCTTCGGCGACCTGCTTGACGAGTACGATGATCTTGAGCGTTGGGAACGCAAGACAAACCTGACCGATCAGATGGGCGACATCGACGGCATGATGTTCGTGCCGAACAACGACGTGCTCATGGGTAGCGACGGCGTCGAGCAGCTTCATATCTACCAACCTCGCCGACTTCGCGGGGAGCGCGAGCGCTGTGGGCCACCGACCCGTCAGCGTGTATGGCAAGTTCAACACGTCGAGAAGCTGGACGACGAGCGGCTCGCACGCAGCAGGGAACAGCAAATACCGGCCGTCGGCACCACCGCGTTGGGTGTACAGCGGACGACAAACCCGCTTTAACGTCACGTTCCGATCGGTCTTGTCAGCAACGACCCGCCGAACGCGGAACACCCTGTTGAACAGCTCCGACAGCCCCAGATCGCTGTTCGGAGCGGGCAGAGTCACACGGGAGCACTGGCCGATCCGCGCGACCGTGATCGGCGTGATGCCGCTGCTGGCGAAGGCGCTCCGAGGCAGTGGGTGTTTATGCACGACATACTCCTCTTTGTCGCCGCCGTTCGGCCTTCATGTGGGTATCGTGAAGCGTGAGCTTGCCGCTTCGATGCGGTCCCAGACGTCAACACCTTTGTCATTGATCTCGGCCTTCGAGCGCCGTGGTCGGCGGCCGGGTGCTGATTGACCAGCACCCCGGCCATCGAGCACTGCTGTTACTCCTCACACGGTCTCAACAGTCCCACGGCGGTCCAGACGCAGCCCAGAATCAGAACTTAACAACTGAGATAAATCAGGGCTTACGTTCAATCTTTTATCGTCCAGAGATCAGGGTCGAACTCCAGGAAGGGGATGCACAATTCCAGTTCCTGATGTGCCTCCTGTATCTCGATCGCCAGCCACCACTGTTCCTGGCGCGGCAAGCCGCGGTACCACCGCCGAAATTTCTTCGTGCCCGACCAGAGTGGCAGCAGATTGACCAGATCACGAAGCAGGCCACTCAGGCACTCGAACTTCGGCGTGGCGTCAGTGCGAGGTACGAGCGTTGTGGTCGGCGATGCCGTGGATCCGTTCTGCGGGGTCTCCGGCAGCACCAGCGGTATGTTCTTGTTGCTCATGCAGGCACCAAGAGCGGCACACGGCATGTTCGACGCACGCTGTCCGGCCGCCTGTTTGCTGGTCTTCGTCGTTGCCGGTGGAGCGAGGATCACGGCCACATCATCGGAGACCTCGTCATCCTCTGCGCCAAGATCCGTGTCCTCCTCCGGAGCGAGCTCAGTCGGACCTACCACGACAGCGACCTCCAAAGAGTGGCCCTTCACGATTTCTCGTGCGATCGACTGCGTGATCTTCTCGCCCTTCGCCGCCCGACTGATCGCTTCACCGCGAGCCTCCTGGGGGACGTCATCCCCGGCAAGAAGCAGGAGTGCGGTCTGGGAAATTACCGCACGTTGCGGAATTTCGTTGAACCCGGCCGCAATCTTCATCAGTCGCTGCGCGGTGTCGGCGGACCAGTTGAACTCAGCCTGCAACCACGAAGCGAACCGCCCGTGGCCGAGGATTTGCTTGGCTTCGAGGAGTTTTTTGCCGATACGGAGCGCATCCGCCGCACCCCGGCGGACGAAGTCCGTGATTTCAACGGCGAGGGCGTCAACCACCGACTGCTCGCTCACCGTCAACAATGCGTAATCGAAAGGCACGATAACCTCCACAGTGTTGAGATGCGGTTCGGGAGATACATTGCTGCGAACACCAAGCTGAATCAGTTCGACCTGCGATTCAGGTGCGAGCTCGCCCAGCGATTCGGGTGCGAGCCGCGCCTTCAACGCCATCCGTTCTTTTTTCGACGGCACGGCCACGGCGGGGATCGGCGGCATCTCGTTGTACTCGTGACCGTCGAGCAGGCGACCGTTCAGTTTCTTGTTCTTGTGCTCGCTGCCAACGACATTCACGCCGTTCTGCTTGTGGAAAAACTTGGTGCCGGCAGCGGCGCACTGCTCGCGAACAGATACTGCCCAGGCGGGATCGAACTCGCGTGCGTTCGGACCACTCTCACCGCCCGTAATCACCCAGTCGATGCCTGTCAGATCGAGTTCGATGTGTGAGAGTTGGGGTTCGATTGAGAGGAATTTGGTCTTCGCCCCCGTCCGGCGAACATGACCGACGCGAACCGTGTACGCCTGGTTTTCGACGGAAACGCCTTGCCAGACGTTCTCCGGCCAGTCGATCTCAGGCGACAACGCCTCGAGTCTTTCCGCCCGTTTTGTAAGGACCTGGTAGACGTGCCACGGCGTGGCCCGCATGACCCCGAAAACTCGCTGAATGAACTCGACTGGGACATCCTCGTGGAAAAGATCGCCGAGGCTGTTGACGAAAATCGTCGACTGCTTCGGCAAATCGAACGGCCACCCGAGTCGCTCAGGGAGAACCCGCACGACGCCCGTCCAAGTGGGGCTGCTATTGCCCTTGCGGTGCGTCAAGCCGGCGTTGGCCGTCGCTACTTTCGCATTCGGGCTACCCGCCATTCGGTGGACGTGGTTGACGGCGTAGCAATGCTGGCAGCCCGGCGAAATTTTGCTACAGCCAAGGACCGGATTCCAGGTACCGCCTGGAGCCCATTCGATCTGCGTTTCGGCACTCATAGGTTCACCTCCTTCTGGTGTTGTTGATGATCTTCACTCTTCGGGTTCGGCTTCATTTCTTGGTGACTGCTCGCCTTCTTCATCCCCCCGCTCCGATGCGTCCGGAGACGTCACCACATTCACGCCGCTGCCCGCCGATCGGTCCCGTTTGTTCGCCTCGATGATCCTGGCGATGTCCGTCAACACCTCCGCCTCTGTCGGGAGCGCCAACAAACTCTCGGCGAACTCTTTTGTCTTGATGACGCCGACGCGCTCATCGGCCGGAAGAAAGCCACACTCGGCGTGGCGACCAGCGAAGTCGACTTCCGCCGCCTTGCCAGCGCGGATGAGTCGGCGAACCGCTGTCAGAGCGGTCGGTCGAGTATCACTCTGGGGCAGGGCAGCGGTCACGGCTTCTTCAGCGGGGGTGCCTTGCTTGATCGCGGCCACGACATCGTCGATCACGGAGAGCGGCTGTTTGCTGAGCATGTCAAGTGATCGCAGCGTGACTGCCTCACGCCGATATGCCCCCTGGAGTTCAGCGGGTAGCGAGACAAGTCTTGCGAAGCGCGCAAGCTGGTCGTCGCTGAAACCGAAAGTGTCAACAATGATCGCTTGCAGTCTTTCCACAGCAGACATGCCGTGCCGCCGCACGTAGAGGTCGTGCTTGAAGCCTTTCCGGGGACGAGTCACCGTCTTCAAGTAGCTGGTGAACGCCCCCCACACGGTCCCGAGCACGAGTGGGTCCTTGCTTCCGCCAAGCAGTTCTTTGACGACGATGCCGGCCACGAACGCCGGATCCTCATCAACCAAATCTTCACGAACTCGGACGACGGCTCGCTTCCGCTTCGACTTCACGGCGGCAAGGAAGACCGCAATCCCCGTCAGCACGGTGCCGCCAATCAGGATCTCGAGAGGCTTCGTGTCGGCTTCAAGTCGAAACAAGGCGTCGGAGTCAGGTCCATCGAGCAACCGCGCCGCGACCGGGTGCAGGCGGAGAGTGGCCAGTTCGCGTTTTGTTGGAGGTTGCGTCATCGGGTTACCCAGGCCAGTGAGCTGTTGTTGATAGTTTCGCCAGAAGCCCCAGAACCGTCGGGGACTTTCGTTCTTGCGGTGGCCGGACGGCTCGCCGCAAGCGATGCGTTTTCACGTCCCGAAGCTCCTCAACCGTCTGCGTTCAGAAACGCAGTGGGAGTGATCCGAAGAGCCCCAGCCAGCCGGCAGACGGTGTCCCAGTTGGGCTGAGAACCGCCTCGTTCCACTTGGGAAATGGCCTGTTGTGTGAGGTTTGCTTTTCGAGCCAATTCCTGTTGGCTCAATCCAGCCGCAAGTCGAAGCTGGCGGAGTCGGCTGCCGAAGTTGCCTTGATCCGGAACAGCTTTTTGAAGGTCGGAGGGGCCAGTCTCGGTGGGTCGAGCAGTCGGTGACATCCTCGTCTCCGATTCGGTGTGCAATCTCTTGCACTTTTTTGCAATGCGCACTACAACAGAAATTGTACCGGCATCGCGCCGGTCATCAAGAGCAAAGGTGACACGATGCCGCGAAAGAAGGGCAGCAAGCCGAAGACCCGGTCGCCACAGCTGGTGGTGCGTATCCCGGACCTGCTTGAGAAGGATCTGCTCTCCGCGGCCGACGGGCTCGGCGTGGATTTGTCAAACCTGGTCAGGATGATCCTGACCGAACATGTGGGTGAGTACAGCGAGCGAGGTCGAATAGCGCGAGAACGCCGTAAGGCACCTCCGCCAAAGCCGACGGCTCCGCCAACGCTGACGGCTCCGCCCCCGGGGAGGCTGCCGCCCGATCCTGAGCCGCATCAACGAGCGCTCGACCTGTGATCTACCGCACGCCGCTAACACTGGGAAATGATCAACGGTGAATCCGATTAAGCTGACACCAAAACAGGCCGCGGACCTCGAAAAACTCATGGAGGAGTGTCGCAAGGAGCGTCATCCGCTGCTGGATTTGGATGCGTAGCCTTCGCCGCCGCCGCTGAGGTGGATTGCCCGGAGCCCCTTCCGCAGAAGAACATCAAGTGTGAGAACATGGAAACGGCCACGACACAGTTGTTGACTAAAGAAGAAGCATGCACGCTCCTCCGCTGTTCATCGCGCACACTGGACCGCTGGCGTTCAATGTGGAAGGCGAAGCAGCTCAACCCGCTCGGTGAAGTCAAAATTCGGAAGAAGGCTCGCTTTCAACGTGCGGCTGTGGAAAAACTGTTTTCCACGCCGAAACTGTGGTTGTAGCAGGCACACCCAATTGCGATAGGATCAATTCAATCCCAACCCCTCCAGCGCCTTGACCGCCGATTCGAGGTCGAGGAACGACTCGTCGTCGTAGGTCGCCATCGTCAGCCGGATGTCCGAGTGGCGCATGAACAGTTGCCGGACACGGGCCGGAATGCCGGCCTGCCCGAGCATGACGTTCGACGTCATCCGGAGCGAGTGGAAATCGGCATCCCCTTGCGACGTCCGGTACGGGATCCCCGCGAGCATCAAGTCACCCTGCATGATCCGCACGGACGCCTGCGGTACATGGAACAATGGGTCGTCCGGCTTCTTGCCCGTCTCCTTGATCCAATCGGCCAACTCGACGGCGAAACTCGGCACCAACAGAAGCCGGGCCTGCTGGTTGTTCTTGGTCAGTTTGCCGGGGATCTCGACCCGCGGGAACGGCTTCCGGCCGAGTTCAAAGTGACACGGCCGAAGCGCCGCGATCTCGCCCAGCCGCAACCCCGTGAAGACCGCTGTCTTGTAGACGAGTGCCCGTTCCCGCCCACGCCGTTCAAGTTTCGCTTGCACATTCTCGCGGACTTCAGAACCGTAGCGTTCGATAAACGCAGCCAGCGGGCGGCGACGGGCCGCATCGAGGAGTTTCTGGATGAGCGGGACAGCGAGGGCACGACGTTCCTTCGTCTTCTTCCCGGAGGTGGGAACGTCGATGCGGGCGAGTGGGTCGGTCGCTATCCGATCCTTCTTGAGCAACCACGCCACCCAAATGGAAATCGCGGACAAGTGCTTCTTCCTGTTCCCGCCCGACCCCTTCACACTGGACAGGTACCGGTCCACGGCCACCGTCGTCAGGTCAGAAAGTGACTTCAACTTCGCGACGAAGGCTCGAAGGATCGACTCCTTCCGGTCCTTGTCCTTTTCCGACTTCCCATTCGCCCACATCACGGGCAGGAACTCTTCGAGGTGTTCGAGGGCATTCCGTTCGAGATGTTCTTTCCGGGGGTCGGTCATCTCAGCGTCGCCACGTTCGAGGGCGATGTTCATCTTCGCCATCTTGGTGAGCGACGCGGCCTTATCGGTGTAGAGTTTCACCTTGATCTGCTTCGAGCCGTTGCGGCGGTATGCGTACCAGTGACTCGACTCCTCGGCCACCTTCGCTGCGCCGGGCGTCCCGGGTTTGACCTGTTTCTTCCCGAGTAGGTGGCGGGTTCGAGTTATTTTCAGCAGGGTGAACAGCGACATTGCGGGGCTCCGTTGATCGGGATGCCCCATTATTCGGTGTAGCAATAGGTGTAGCAAAAGGTGTAGCAACTCGGGTCTCAGAGGGGCCGGCAGCGACTCGACATGTCTCGAAATGGCGGGGGAAATGAGCGGTTGGAAAACGAAGGAACCCCAGGTTTCCCAGGGGTTCCTTCGTACTTCAGCTTCATTCTAGCGGAGAGGGCGGGATTCGAACCCGCGGTAAGATTTTACTCCTACGCCGCTTTAGCAAAGCGGTGCTTTCGACCACTCAGCCACCTCTCCAAATTGGGCGATACCATGGATCTGGGATCGACCACTGCCACTCTGAAACATCATAGGACACGCCAAAAATCCAGCAAGCCCCACACGCATCAACTATTCGCGACCCACACGGGCGGCGGTGCAATTGCATCGGTGGGGCGTTTTCCTGCATCCACTCGACCGCTACCTGCGAGCCGACTCATGCACTTGACCGTCATGTCTCCATCGCAAGCAATCTGACAACTCAACCGGACTCCCGTTACGCCCTTGGCTGCCAGAACTGTTTTCTCTGCTTCTGTAATCTGAGTCGGTTCACCTGCGAGGAACTCGACACGACACGTTGTGCAGCGGGCGTTCCCGCCGCAGGCGTGCAACTGATCCACTTTGGCCTCGTCGGTCAAGGCAAGTACCAAACGTTTCCCAGCTGGCACGTCAAATTCACCAACTCCTTCAACGGTCAACTTCGGCATGTTATATCCTCAACGAATGTAAATCAGAAGATCACGCGGTTATCATAGGCGCGAACTCGCTCGCGAAGTGAGTGTCTGTACTGGGATAGCTTCTCCTGGAGACCTGCGATGGCATCCGACAAGAAGCCGCGAAAGGCTAACAAGGTGAAGTACACGAATCCGAAGACCGGTGAGTTTCGACACTCCGATGGCGACCGACGGCGTCGTGGCGGCCCGATCGCCGATCAAGCGATTCGCGACAAGAAAATTCGCCAGTCGTTTACCGGCGGCATCCCTACAGACGACTCACCCACGTCCGAAGAGTATTGAATCCGCAGACGCGATTCCTGGAACCAAACCTGCCGAGTCGGTACAACAACCCAGTTATTCCGCTCTCCAGTCGAGGGGTGACCGTGGGACTCGTGGTTCAGAAGTTCGGAGGCTCTAGCCTTAAGGATGCTGACCGTGTGATGGAAGCCGCCCGAAAAGCAATCCGGGCGAAACACACGGGAAACCAGGTGATCGTGGTCGTCTCCGCACAAGGGAGTACTACCGATGACCTGATCGCCAAAGCGTCAGAGATCACGGCCGCCCCGTCCGCACGTGAGATGGATATGCTCCTCGCGACCGGCGAGCAAATCTCCATCGCCATCACGGCGCTGGCCATCCAGGAACTCGGTGAGAAGGCCATCAGCCTCACTGGTCCCCAAGTTGGCATCATTACGGACAGCACCCACCGCAAAGCCCGAATCAAATCGATCAATACGCGCCGGCTTGTTGAAGCACTCGACGGTGGAAATATTGTCGTGCTCGCTGGATTCCAGGGTATTGATGAAGTCGGCGACATCTCCACTCTCGGTCGCGGTGGATCAGATACCACGGCTGTAGCCGTCGCTGCTGCGATGAAACTGGCGGGATATGACGTCACCTGCGAGATTTACACCGATGTTGACGGTGTGTATACAACCGATCCGCGGATCGTTCCCGATTCGCGGAAGATCGACGCCATCAGTTACGACGAGATGCTCGAGATGGCGAGTATGGGTGCAGGGGTGATGCACTCGCGATCGATCGAATTCGCCAAGAAGTATGATGTGCCGTTGATGGTGCGAAACTCACTCTCGGATGCGATCGGCACCTGGATCACGTCCGAGGCGGAGTGGATGACGGAATTTCCAGTCTGCGGATGCGCTCTGGCGGCAGACGAAGCTCGTCTCGTTCTTGAGGGTGTGCCCGACCGGCCCGGCGTAAGCCATCGCATTTTCGCGGCACTCGCAGGTGCGAACATTGCTGTGGACATGATTGCTCAGAGCGTTGGTTCAGGTGGAAAGGCCGCTGTCGGCTTCACAGTGCTGAATAGCGAGCTGGAGAAGACGAAAAAAACGCTCGCTCCGATCGTTACCGAACTCGGAGCGACACTGAGCGAGACAGGGAAGGTCAGCAAAGTCTCGGTTGTTGGTGCTGGAATGCGAACTCTCTCTGGTGTTGCGGAGAAGATGTTCCAGGCCCTCTCGGCCGATGGCGTGAACATGAAAATGATCACGACGGGCGACATCAAGATTAGCGTACTCATCGAAGAAGATGCACCAATCGAAGATTCGATCACGGACTCGTCGAGTGAGGTGATCAAGAAGTCGCATCTGGAAAATCGCAAGGCGGTCCGTGGCCGAAAGGCCCTTCGAGCAGTTCACACGGCGTTTGGGCTGGCGAACCCCCGCAAGGGAGCGGGTGTCCCAGCAGATGCGAGTGGGCATGATTTCAAGGTTCGCCGAACTCCGCTCATGGTGCCTGCTGCCAGTGATCGCGACGCAGCAATTGCTCGACTGGAAGGTATGGAAGATGTGCTAGTCAGTGGCGTGCATCTGAACGCAGATCAATCGCGGGTAACGATCCACGATTTACCCGATAAGCCTGGGAACTGCTCAAAAGTTTTCAACGCAGTGGCGACCGGCGGCATTCTCGTGGACATGATCGTGCAAAACCTGACGGGTCCCGGGAAGGCCGAGCTATCGTTTACGGTGCCGCGAGCAGACCTGACACGAGCGTTGAAACGAACACAAGATGTTGTGCAACAGATTGACGTGGGTTGCCGCGTTGTCGGGGATGCGGATGTAGCGGTACTGTTCGTGATGGGGGTGGGAATGCGAACCCACACAGGTGTGGCACGCACCATGTTTGGGGCATTGGCCGCTCGTGGAATCAACATTGGAATGATTAACACGAGTGAAGTATGTGTAGGGGTAGTTGTCGAGAAATCGCGTGGCGACGAAGCATTGGTTTGCCTGAGGGAAGCGTTTAAACTTGGTTGAGGTTTGACCCTGGGGGTCTTCCCGACAACGGGCTGGAACGGTATAGTTCCTGCTATGGAGAGGTGGCAGAGTGGTTGAATGCGTCAGTCTCGAAAACTGATTTGCCCGCAAGGGTAACGAGGGTTCGAATCCCTCCCTCTCCGCTTAGAAATCCCAGCAACCCCAGGCGATCCCTGGGGTTGCTTCGTTTCACGACCCTTGCACGACAGCCACGCCGTTAGTGTCCAGCCGTGCGCCAGAGTCCGCAGGAATCCCCGCCGCGTGTGCACCCCGGTGTGCACCCAAACTTTCAGCCCCATTCCCCAGCAGCGTTCCCAGGATGACCGCCAGGCCGAAGACCGCCCCTTCCAGTTGCTCCCGCGTCAGGCCGGCGAGCGGGCTTGCGGGCGCCTGCCCGGGAACCTGTAGCCGGCCGATTGCCTTCACCAGTTCGGCGCTCCGGGTGTGGGTGTAGAGGCCGAGGGTAAGCCGTGGGTCGGAGTGACGGGCCAGCTCTTGCAGTTCCTTCGCGCCGACGCCGGCCGAGGAGAGCGCCGTCACGAACGTGTGTCGCAGCGCGTGGAAGTCGGCGAACTCGGGACCGGCCCGCCCATCGACCTGGTACGGAACCCCCGCGTCGGCGAGATCGACCCGCAGAACCTTCACCGGGTACTTCTTCCAGTTGCCCGGCCAGACGGGCTTGTCGGCCGGGCGACCAGCGAGGAACAACCGCAGCGCGACCGCGACCGCCGGCGGGAGGATCTGCCGGGCCGCCTTCCTGTTCTTCGTGTCGCGGCCGGGGAGTGATACCGACGGCGGTTCGCTCGCCAAGTCGAAGCACGCGGCGGTGAGCTTCGCCAGTTCCCCCGACCGAAAGCCGGTCGCGAACGCGGTGAGGTAAAGGTGGTAGCGGGCATCGCCGGACAATTTCCCGACGGTTCGCATGCTGGCCTTCGCGGTGTCGAGCACCTTCGCCAGTTCGGCCGGC